>Ga0187892_10002858_pt1 | contig 33083 bp, 26 predicted proteins | sample MA1701073metaG_FD_139345 | JGI IMG/M metagenome (GOLD analysis project Ga0187892, IMG submission 139345) | Bio-ooze microbial communities from a basaltic lava cave in the Kipuka Kanohina Cave System on the Island of Hawaii, USA - MA170107-3 metaG ... | reverse complement strand
CGCGCCAAGATGGCCGTCCTCGGTGAAGTCGCCGCGCTCGACGGCGGTACCGTCGTCGATGCCATGCGCACGGTCGCGCTGGCGCTGCCCGCCAGCATCAAGGTCGAGGCCGATGAGCTCATCATGGACCCCGACTCGATTCGCATGAAGGCGGTCACCGACTCGTTCGAGACCGCCGACTCGGTCAAACAGAAGATCGCTTCGACCGATTACTTCGCCGACGTCCAGGTCAAAGACGTCAAACAGTCCAAGGACGGTCAAAGCGTGAACTTTCGCCTCATTCTCGTTTTCAAGGGTGCGGGCGTCGCGGCAGAGCAGCCATGAATATCGACCCCCGTCCGGTGATCTCCGACTATTGGGCTCGTCTGGCGCCGCGCGAACGCGTACTGCTCGGGTTCCTCGCGGTCACAACCGTGGCGATCGGCATCTACAGCCTCATCTGGGAACCGCTGCGGGAGAGCCGTGAGATGCTGGTGCGCAAGATCGAGAAGACCGAAAACGACATGAACGAGATCCAGCGCAACCGCGACGAGTACTTCGAGCTCATGCGCCGCATCGAAGCCAACCAGGCGTCGATCTCGAAGGAGGACCCGAACTTCAATCTGTTCTCCTACCTGCAGAACACGGTCACCCAGGCGGTCAGTCGCGATCGCATCACCTCGATGAACCCGACGACGCAGGAAGTCGGCAACGCCTACGAGAAGGAGCTCGTCGAGATCAAATTGTCGCAGGTCAACCTGCAGCAGCTGGTCGATATCCTGTTCCGTATCGAGAAGGGCGACCATCCGTTGCGCTTCAGCCGCTTGTCGATCAAGAAACGCCGCGATGACATCTACAACTTCGACGTGACGGCGACGGTTTCGTTGCTCAAAGCGGCGAAGCCGAAAGCTGCCGGAGCCTCTTCCTGATGGCGCGTTTCAACTTCCGCATGCCGAGCCTGTCCCTTGGCGGCTTCGGCGATTTCTTCGACCGCACCGTGCTGGTCTACATCGCCTTCACGTTGGCGATGTTCGGCGTGTTCTTGATCAGCACCTTCCCCTACGAGATCGTCGTCGGCCGCCTGCTGGCGATGGTGCAATCGCCGGCGGCGGTCATCGACGTCAAAAGCAGCGAGTTCGCCTGGCATCGCGGCTTGGCGCTCAACGGTGTGCGCGTCAGCTCGCTGGCGGGCGATACCACCGCGCCGTACCTCGAGTTGAATACACTCTGGGTTCGACCTCTCCTGTCCGAGCTGATCCGCGGCAACCCGTACGCCCTGGCGCTGCAGGCAGACCTCTACGGCGGCACCGCCGACGGGACGTTGACGGTCGACGGACAAACCGTCTCCGGGACAATGAAATTCGACGGCGCCAGTCTCGGTCGCTACCCCACGTTGACCGCGATACTGGAAGAGGGGCAGATCGCCGGACGGCTCTCGGGCGAGGTCTCCTTCGAAGCGGCCGGACCGAGCATCGATGCTGGCCAGGCGAGCGGCGAAGTGCGTCTCGAGAACAGCAGTCTCGAGAAGGCGAAAATCTCCGGCCTCACTGTCCCCGACCTTCACTTCAAGGAGAGCCGCTTGAAGTTTGCTCTCCAGAGCGGCCGGATGGAGGTCGAGCAACTCAATGCCAACGGCGACGAGCTCAGTGTCAGCGCTTCCGGTACGGTCACCTTCCGTGACCCGATTGATGCAAGTGTTCTCAACCTCAAGGCAACGATGTTGCCCGGCAAGGAAGCGACCGACGCGATCCGTGCACTCATCGCTCTGATCCCCAAGCCGCAGGGCGCCAAGCCCGATGCGCCGATGCGCATCAGCGGCACACTGTCGAAGCCTCGGGTTCGGTAGGACTTGACCGGACGGATCGGCCGGATCCGTCCGCTCCGTCCGATGATCCGCTGGTCCCGCGGCCGACGCCGCGGCACCAGCATCTCACTACTGAGCGCAGAGGCTGAGCGTGGCGACGATGTCGCCGACCGGATCGGGCAAACCGGCGACCGGCAGTGCGAACGTCACGCACGAGCCGGACAGGCTGCCCGGGTCGCCGCCGATCGCTGCGCAGCTCATCGGCACGCCCGTGCGGCATTCGGGCCCGAGCGGCTCGGCGTCACTGACGATCTCGCCGCAGGCCTCGCCTGTGGTGGTCGGCCCGGTGCCGGTTGCGGACAATTCGTTGGGCGGATCGTCCGGCGTGCAGAATTCTCCGTCCTCTCCGTATTCTGGCGCCGACCCGGAACACGGGCCGACAACGATGCCGATGTCGATGCTGGTGAAGATCAATGCGGAGCCCGGTCCGCCGGTGCCACCGAGGGTGACGCTCAGCTCACCGTCCTCCAACGTCGCCGTCAGATCGACGCCTTCGAGCGAGTTGCAGCCGATTGTTCCCGACGCTGTGTTCCCCGCGCCGTGAATCACAGCACACGGCGGCAGGCTGCGCCTGGTGCAGACCTCTTCGTCGTCGGTGCAATCGGGCGACAGTGTGACGCCGTCTTGCAGGAAGCCGACACCGCCGCACGTTTTCGGAACTGCGCCGCGGACGCAGGCGCAGGCGAACGAGACCACCGGGATCGCCGGGAAGTCGATGTCCTCGGTTTTGACGATCGCAGGAATCTGCCCGTCGCGTTCCTCGCCCACGGTCAGGGTCAGAGAACCTTGCAGCTCCAGAGGGATGGTCAAGAAGGCGCTGAAGACGACGACGCCGCTGGTGCCGGCGGCGATATCGAAACCGTCGGTCATGCCAGGAACCAGATTGAACGCGATCGTCTTCTCATTCGTACAGTTCGCCGCACAACCGTCGCCGCCGAAAGGCTTGCAGTGAATGCAGTCGCTGTTGGGGCAATCTTCGTCGGAAGCGCACATGGTGCCGACGCGGATGCCGCCTTCACAGATGCCGTTGCCCTGACACTCTTCTTCCGACGTACATTCCTCGCCGGCGTTGTCGCCGCCGATGCAGATGCCGCCGTCGTCGCAATCCTCGCCCGGCCCGGTCTTGCCGTTGCCGCAGACCGCCACCATGGGGCAGCCGTTGAGGGCGTTGTTGGTTGCGGTGATGATCTCGTCGACGGTGATCGTGCCGCTACTGTCGGCATCGCCGGCCATGCACGCTTCGATGTCACCCGTCCCGAGGGCGATGTTCACCATCGTTACGATCTCATCGACGGTGACGCTGCCGTCGCCGTTACAATCGCCGACGCACTGTGCCGAAGCACGCTCCGGCATGGCGAACGTGACTGCCAGGCTGAATGCGGCGACCGCTACCAGACGCACCCACACACTTCGCCAACTCGCTTCGAAACCCATTTCGCGTGCTCCTTTCAAGCAGAGAGAAGGTCCTTCCGAGTAGCAAAAAACCAAATTCGGTATCAACCGGTTTATTCAGATCTTCTGATGCAGTGGGCTGATAGCCACGGTTACCGACGATTCGGGGATGTCGATGGCAGGCGCGACGGCTCTGGACACTCGCTCTCGATTCAGGTTTCTTGTGCCCCCATGACGCCGACGGACCCCCGACCAAGTATCGACTGGCGGCTGCCATGACGATTACGCCGATCGAGGTCAGCGTCGTCGCCGGCGCCTTCATTCTGTTTTCGTTTTTGCCCGGGGTTGTCGGCTGGATGGCAGCCGTTCGGCAACGCCGAGCGCAAGCGATGGCACTACGGCTAGCGGCTCCCGAGCCCGATCCGGTACTTCCGGCTGCGACAGAGCCTTTCGAAGCGGTTGCGGAGAGTCCGGTTGTAGCGGATCTCCCAACGGTCGTATCGGAGCCGCAGATGGACGAAGCGGGCGAACCGATGGCCGCGGTTGAGCCCCCTGTTTCCGCACCCGTGGCTGCCCCGCAGGTAGACGAGGGCGGCCACACCTTCCACCTCGACGACCTGCGCCGGGCGCGGATTCTCGAGACGCCGCCGCGCGAGGTTCTCGACGATCGCGCCGGCCAGCAGCAATGGGAGGATGGCCTGCGTCTGTCCGAGAAGCATGCCGGCTTGATTGGTGGGACGGCGCTTTCCGCTTCGTTCGAGCCGCAGTCGCGTTGCTTCGGCGGCGTGCGTGACTTCGGTGAAACGAAGGAGCTGCGCTTCTTTCTGTTCTCAGAGCTTTGGCCGACGTCGATCGACCAGGCCGCCGCCGAGGCGGCGTTCGAGGTCAGTGACGCGGGGATCGTCAAGGCGTACGTCGTTCGGCGCTGACCTCTCCCCTTGGTCCCCTCTCCGCGGAGAACTGTCGACTTTCTCGCGAGTGGTCCCTCGATACGCCGCCGAAGACGTCGGCTACTCGGGACGAGCGGATTTGTGGGTTTGATTTACAAGACCTTTCTCCGTTCGTCCCGAGTAGGCCGCGTCTTCTCAGCGGCCGTATCGAGGGACCTGTGGCGTTTATCGACAGTCTCTCCCGGCGGAGGGGGAGTCGGGGCTCGACCCAAACAAAAGGGGGCTGCCGCAGGATCACTGCGAAAGCCCCTTGTCACTTACCTTTTGAAAGTTGCGAGCCGGAGAGTTGTGCACGGGGCCCGCTGACCGCGGGCCCCGTGCATGCTCTTGGCTGTCTTACTGCGCGGCGAAGTTCACCGGCACCGCGATGTCGTCCACCGTCGGCTGGTCACAGGATGTGAACCCACCGGCGATGTTCGCGCCGCTGACGGTCGGAGAGGTTCCCTCCGCGCCGCAAGTAAACGGCGATCCGGAAACAGGAGCCGGGGACAGAACGTCGCCCTCGAAGTTTCCGGGGTTCAGGACCGTTGCGGCAGCCGTCGCCGTGGTGAACGGAATTGAGTTCGGTGCGCCGCGGTTGGAGACTGGATCGTCCGGGGTGCAGAACTCGCGGTCCGGCCCGTAGTCGGCGGTGGTGCCGGTGCAGCGCCCGACGACCGTACCAATCGCCGACGTCAGGATGAATAAGCCGCTGCCGTCGTCGGCGGCCGGTGTCCCGGTCGCCTCGGTGACCGTGATGACTGGATCGAACGGTGGCGCACCCGGCGTGCCGTTGCAGTCCTGCGTGTAGTCGACGTCGAAGCCAGCATGACCGCAGCTGATGAAACCGGAGCCGGTATTGCCCGGCCCGTGAACCGGGGCGCAAGCCTTGTCTGTCGGACAGCTTTCGATGTCGTCGAAACCAGGCGTGCAGTTGGCCGATTGAACGCCGGCGACATCGAACAGCGTACCGCCGCAGGTGCGGGCCTCGGCGCCGCGCACGCAAGCGCAGGCGATTTCGGCGACCGGAATCCTGTCGAGGTCGACGCCGTCGACTTTGAGCACAACCGGAGCCTGGCCGTTGATCGTCTCGCCCATCGTGAGGACCTGAGTACCGCTGAGGGCCAAAGGCACCGTCAAGAACGGGCCGAAGACCACGGCTCCGCTCGTGCCCATGTCGATCGACATCTGGTCGGCGCCGATCATGCCCGGTACCAGGGTATAAGTCCGATTGGTTTCAAACGTGCAGGTGGCCGAACACCCATCGCCGCCGTACGGACGACACTTTCGGCAAACGCCATTGGGGCAGTTCCCGTCGCTGAGGCAGCCACGCAGGTTCGACGGGCCACCAAAGCAAGCGCCGTCACCCATGCACTGCGCTTCCGATGTACACGCGGTCCCAGCGTTGGCGCCACCGACGCAAAGGCCGCCGTTGTCGCAATCTTCGGCAACAGTGCCCGCTCCACCCGCCGGGCAGCCGTTGAGAGCGTTGTTGACCGCCGTGACGATCTCATCGACGGTGATCGAGCCGCTGCCATCGGCGTCACCCGCAGTGCAACCGCCGGTGCCGCCTGTGAGAGCTGCGTTCACCATCGTGACAATCTCGTCGACGGTGACGCTGCCACCGCCGTCGCAATCGCCGACGCAGCCGACGGGTTCTCCGCCCTCGCGCATCCCGTTACCGCAGACCGCCTGGGCTCGGGTGGTGCCCGGGCTCAATACCAGGATTCCGAGCGCGAAGACGCTCGTGACCCCCTGCAACCCACGTTGCCAACTCAATACTCTCATCAGGCCTCTCCTTGTCTGGCGGACCGACGACATGCAGCTGTGTCAGTCTCGTTGATGGATCTGGACTCTGGACAAACCAACCTGGGAAACCGTTTGTTTCCTTCGTGTTCAACTGTTTGCAACAAACCCGAGTCTCCCGTCAAGACTAATTGTCGCGTTTTTCAGGGTGACTTGAAAGATGCTTTCGGGACACCTTGTCCCATCGACCTGGAGCGTCGATTCGTGGCACCCTGCCTTCATTGATGCCCCCGGCGCGGACCAATGTGCGACTCATGTATCTGCAGCTCGCGCCGGAGAACATTGCGCCGGTCAAGTTCATCTTCGAGGCTTACGAAGAGGTCGCCATCGTTCGAACTGTCGACCGGCAGCAGGCTGTCATCGTCCTGATGATCGCTCCCGATTTCGTCGAGGTTGCGCGCAACATCCTGGCCTCACTGCAACCGGACTTCCCCTGCCTGGAGATCCAGCGCCCGAGCGCCGAGGGCGACGATTGGCTGATGCGGCAAATCGACGACTAAGCGGGGACCGAGGGTGATTCGTCGTCCGGGGACTCTTCCTCGGGTGCCGGCTCGACCCGGGTACCGAAGACGTACGCCACACCGATGCTCAACGCGTAAAGCACCAGCAACGGCCCTGCCATCAGCAACTGCGAGGCGACGTCGGCCGGCGTCATGATCGCGGCAACGATGAAGATGGCGACAATTGCGTAACGCGTTTGCCGAATCATCATCATATGGGTGACCAGGCCGACACGGGCGAGGAAGAATGTGACGACCGGCATCTCGAAGGTTACGCCGAAGGCCAGCAGCATGCGCGAGGTGAAGGTCAAGTACTCGCTGATCCGAATCTCCGGGCTGACGCCGATGGTGGCGTACTGCTCGATGAAGAACTGGTAGCCGAGCGGCATGACGGCGAAGTAACAAAAGGCGGCGCCGGCGACGAAGAAGATCGTGCCGAAGATGACGAAGGGGCGAGCGTAGCGTTTCTCCGAATCGTAGAGGCCGGGAACAACGAATTGCCAGATCTGGTAGAGGACGATCGGCGTGGCCAGGAAGATGCCGCCGAAGACCGCGACCTTCAGTTTCGTGAAGAACGCCTCGGCGATTCCGGTACCGATCAGATGAACGGCGGCTTCCGGGTCGGGTGACTGCGTCAGCTCGACCAGCGGCCTTGCCAAGAACCGGAACAGCGGATCGGCAAACGCATAGCAGACACTGAAGCCGACGGTGATCGCCAGCAGGCTCCGAATGAGGCGCTTGCGCAACTCCTCGAGATGAGCCGTGAGCGGCATCTTGACGTCGGCCATCTATGCCTCCGTCGGCTCATCGGTCTTCTTTCCCGAGGTCGGTGATTGGTCATCGGTGCTCGGCGCCTGCTCTTCGCTGGTGCCCGCTTGTTCCGCCCCTTGTGAGTCAGCTTCGCCTTCCCGCTGCATGTCCGGACCTTCCGCTTGTCGGGGGTGTGCCCCGGGAGGTGGCTTCCCCCCGGGCCGTGGCCGCCTTGCAGGTCGCGGCCGGCTGATCTCGTCGTCGCCCTGGAGCAGACGCGTAGCGTCGCGCAGCTCGTCGGTCAGCCCGCCGGTCGCCTTACGCAACTCGGCCAAGCCCTTGCCGAGGGCGCGCGCGACTTCGGGCAATCGCTGCGGTCCAAGAACGATCAATGCGACCACGAGAATGACCAGAAGCTCAGAGACGCCGATGCCGAACATCCGCTCTCGGACGCTATCCTTTCCCTCTGTAAGATCCAAGTGCAGGGTTCGGGGTTCAGCTTCGATCTTCCTCCCGAACCCCGAACCCTGAACCCCGAACCCGAGTTCCCTTGGAACCCTCAACTCGAAACTCTACACTCCCTCCATGACCGCCATCGTCATCGATCCGCGCTACACCGAGCACGACACCGGCCCGGGTCATCCCGAGCGCCCGGCACGCTTGACCGCATTGCTCGAGCTGACTGAGCATCTCGATCGCGGCTTCACGACCATTGCCGCGCGTCCGGCTTCCGGAGACGAGCTCTCACTGGTTCACGATCCGGCCTACGTCGAGGACGTCGCCAGAACCCAGCACCGCGATTGGTACGCCTTCGACGCGGATACGCCGACGTGCTCGCGTTCGTACGACACCGCACGATTGGCGGCCGGCGGGTTGCTGGCGCTGATCGATGCGATCATGAGCGGCGAAACGGCGAATGGATTCGCTTTCGTGCGCCCTCCCGGTCACCACGCCGAACGCCAGCGCGCCATGGGCTTTTGCCTTTTCAACAACGTTGCCGTCGGCGCCGCCTACCTGCGCGCGCGCTACGGGTTGGAACGCGTCCTGGTCGTTGACTGGGATTTGCATCATGGCAATGGCACACAACACATGTTCGAGCGCGAGCCGGGCGTGCTCTACGTGTCGACGCATCAGTATCCATACTATCCGGGAACCGGCGCGGCCGATGAGGTGGGCCGCGGCGACGGCACCGGTTTCACATTGAATGTTCCGTTGCCGGCTGGATGCGGCGACCCCGAGTACATCGACGCCTTCGAGCGGCTGGTCGTGCCCGTCGCCGAACACTATCAGCCGCAATTCATTTTGCTGTCCGCCGGCTTCGATGCGCACGCACGCGACCCCCTCGGCGGCATGCAGGTCACCGAGCACGGCTTTCGTGTCATGTCGCGCATGATGCTGGATGTTGCGCGCGGCTGTTCCGAGGGGCGCTGTGCTGCCATTCTCGAAGGCGGGTACGACCTGCAGGCCATCCGCGTTTCAGCCGCGGCCGTGCTCGATGAGCTGCGCGGCAACGAAGTGCCGCTGACGCGTCATCTCGAGCCTTCGCGAGCTACTCCTCTGGTCGATCAGCTGATCGAGTTGCAGAAGAGCTACTGGTCCCTGTGAGGTCAGGCTTCATCTTGTGGGCGGGCCTCACCAAGGGCGGGCTTCACCGAGGCCCGCGCTGTCTCTGGTAGAGCGCGGCCGGACCGTGCCGGCCGCCCACAACAAACTTTTGAGCCCTACAACCCCCACGACACCAGCATCCTACGCCCGTCTTGGTTGTCCAATGGATCCTGACTAAGATCCTAATTCATGCGCACTGTTCTGGTTGTGGACGACGAGCCCGCCAGCCGCCGTGCGGTGGAACGCGCTTTGGACGATGAATGTCGCGTGTTGGCTGCGGCCGGCGCGGGCGAGGCGTTACGGTTGTTGGACACCGAGGCGGTGGCGCTGATGATTTCGGATCAGCGCATGCCGGACATGCTCGGGACGCGACTGCTCGAGGAATGCACGGTGCGCTTTCCCGATGTCATCCGGATTCTGCTCACCGGCTACACCGAGGTGGAGACATTGTTGGATTCGATCAATGCCGGACATGTCTGGGCTTATCTCACCAAGCCCTGGGAGCCGCGCGAGTTGCGTCTAGTTGTGCGTCGCGGCCTCGAGCGTTTCGATACGGGAGCAGAGAACCGGTCGTTGCTCGTCGAGTTGCGCGCCGCTTGCGAGCGTGCACGCGCAGAAGCCGAACAGAAGGGCCGTTTGCTGGCGCTCGCCGCACACGAGCTCGGTACGCCCGTGCATATCGCCACCAACGCGGTCGAGCTCGTCGACACGATGATGCCCGCGGGCACCGAGACGAAGCGCTGGCTCGATAGCGCGCGCGAGGCGCTCGCATGGTTGAGCCGCGGCGTCGAACAATTGCACCGCGCCGGTGAGTGGAACAGCGGCGGCGTGCGGATCAGCAAGACGCCGTTCGACCTCGGCGGTATGCTCAAACGTCTGATGCAGCGTTTCGAAATTATCGTCCGGCGACGTCGCTTGCATCTCGAGACGCAGATCGATCCCGCGCTCGGTTGGTTCGACGGCGACGAGCGCTGGCTCGAGCGCGCCATCTGCAATCTGATCGCCAACGCCGTTCGCTTCACTCCGGACGGCGGGTACATCACGCTGGCGGCATCGCCCGGTGCGATCGAAGTTCGCGACACCGGTGTCGGCATCGACGCGGCGGTGCTCGCGTGTGTCTTCGAACCGTTTTCGGCTGCCGGTGGTGACATCGCGCTGCACAGCTCGGGCCAGTTTGAGTTTGGTTCGCGCGGTCTCGGGCTGGGTCTCGCGCTCGCCAAGGCCATCGTTGAGGCGCACGGCGGCGGCATCGAGCTCGAAAGCGCAATGGGGCAGGGGACGACGGTGAGGGTCGTGCTGCCGTCTTTCGGCACCTGACGCGTTGTTACGATTGCGTTACTATCGGGGCTACGATGCTACCGGTGACGGGCACACCTCGGCGCTGCCACCACTGCGGCCGTGAAGTCGAAGAAACCAAGCACACGCGGACCTCGTACCGTGTCGGCGGCTACGAGCTTTACGGCGGCGATGTCGAAGAGGTGACCAAGCGGCGCTCGGAAGACGATCCGGCGCTGGTCACGATCCTGCGTCTGATCGAACCGCGCGACGCGTGCACCTGCGCCGATTGCTACCATCTTCCCGACGTAGCTGCCGAGCGCGAGCTGCTCTTTCGTCCGGAGACGGCCGAGGGGTGATTGGGTTCACTTCTGCGACCCTCTCGACCCCCTCTCTGACTCTCCCGTTGGCACTCCGGCGACGGGGGAGGGCTAGGGAGGGGGGCGAAGCCATGCGTTGTCCACCCGGAAACCGTACGATATAAGCCAAACAGTCGAGCCCGCCTCCCCCAAATGGCTAGAACAGCTATCAAAAAATCCAATCCCAAGCCGATGACGGACCGCCGTCAGGGTTGGTGGCTGCTGGAAGAGATCGGCCGCATCATCGCCGCCGAATCGACCGACGGCGGTGGCATTCAGGCGATCGTCGACACCATTGCCGAGCACATGTCGATGGAGGTGGCTTCCATCTATCTCTACGACCCCGATGCTCGCGAGCTGACGTTGTGGGCCACGCACGGCCTCGACTCCGCCTCGGTCGGTAACGTCAAGATGAGCGTCGATGAGGGACTGACCGGCATTGTCGCCCAGAAGATGGAGCCGGTGATGGCCGTCGATGCCCTGGCTCACCCGCGCTACAAGTATTTTCCGGAGACCGGCGAAGAGCGCTACCACTCGTTTCTCGGCGTTCCCGTCGTCGAGCGCGGCCGCTTGCTCGGCGTGCTGATCGTTCAGACCTCCCGCCGGCGGCGCTTCACGCCGGCCGAGGTGCGGTTGTTTCGCGCCATCGCCATTCCGGTTGCCGGATTGTTGGCACAAGTCCAGCTGCGCGCTCGGCTGGAGTCCCAAGAGCAAGAGAGATTGTCGGCGCAGCAGCGCCTCGACGAAGCCGTGAACCTGTTGGCACGCTACGAAGGGCCGAAACGTCTGCCGTCCACCGCCAAGTCGCATGTCCGTCTGGCCGGATTCTCCGCCGCACCGGGCTTCGGTATCGGCCGGGCCCACATGATGAAGCCGGAGGTCAGCTTCGCCAACATCGTGCGCGAGCGGAAGGGGCCGGCGAAACGAGAACGCGCGCGTGCGCGTCTCGCCGTCCGCAACGCCATCCACGAGCTACAAGCGACCAAGCAGCGCATCCAGGAAACCGTTCCCGAAGTCGATGCCGCGGTGTTCGACGCCCAGCGCATGATGCTCGAGGACGAAACCTTGATCGGACGTATCGATGCGCTGATCGAAGAAGGCATCAGCGCCGAAGCCGCACTCGAGCGAACAGTTGCCGAGCTCACCAGCAGCTTCGAGAAGCTCGACGACGGATATTTCAAGGACCGTGCTCTCGACATCCGCGACATCGGCCAGCGTGTCCTGCGTCACATGCTCGGTGTCGGTGAGCAACGCCGATCCTTCAAGAGCGCCGTCGTCATGGTGGCGACCGACGTCGCACTCTCTGACCTGGCGATGGTCGAGCACGAGAATCTGCGCGGCGTCGTTCTCGCCAGCGGCGGCGTCACCTCGCACGCGTCGATCCTCGCCAAGTCGTTGGAGATCCCGACCGTCGTCGGCGCCGATCACGCCGGCGAGGTGATTCACGAGGGCGATCATCTCATCGTCGACGGCAACGCCGGCGTGGTCTACGTCAACCCACCGATCGAAGTGGTGCGCGAGTACGAGCGCCTGGAGCGCGAGTATCGCGCCTTCAATCGTGACCTCGAACGCTTGCGCGACATGCCGGCCGAGACCCTCGACGGCTACCAGGTCACGATCTCCGCCAACATCGCGTTGTTGGCCGACGTCAACCTGGCTCTCCTGCACGGTGCCGACGGCGTTGGCCTTTACCGCACCGAGCTACCGTTCTTGTCGCACCGCGACTTCCTTTCCGAGGACGAGCAGTTCGATCTCTACCGCCGTCTGGTGTTGGGTATGGAAGGCCGTCCGGTGACCATCCGCACGCTCGACCTGGGTGCGGACAAGTATCCGCGCTACCTCAACATGCCGCGCGAGGAGAATCCGTTTCTCGGTTGGCGCTCGATCCGCATCTCGCTCGAGATGCCGAACGTCTTTCGGCCTCAGCTGCGCGCCATCCTGCGCGCCAGCGCCCTCGGCCCGGTGCGTGTCATGTTTCCGATGATCTCGAGCCTCGACGAAATTCGCCAGGTGAAGTGGTTGCTCGCCGAAGCGAAGCACGAGCTGACCGCGGCCGGCGTCGCCTTCGACCCGAACATGCAGGTCGGCATGATGCTCGAAGTGCCGGCGGCGGTTTATCTGGCGCCGAACTTCGCCGAGGAGGTCGACTTCTTCAGCATCGGCACCAACGACCTCATCCAGTACATCCTCGCCGTCGACCGCAGCAACCGTAAGGTTGGCCCGCTGTACGAGCCGCTGCATCCGGCCGTACTGCAATGCATCGCCAACGCCATCGCCGCCGCAAAACGCGCCGGCAAACGGGTGTCGATCTGCGGCGAGATGGCGGCCGACCCCACCTGTACTCTGGTTCTGGTCGGTCTCGGCCTCGACGACCTGAGCGCCGGTCCGTTCTTCATTCCCGCCATCAAGCGTCTCATCCGCGCCGTGCGTTTTGAGGATGTCCAGAGCCTGGCCGACGAAGTGCTGCGGCTGTCGACGGTGACCGAGGTCAAAGGCTGCATCTTCGAGACCATTCGCGAGCTCGGCCTGATCGACATCATGGAGATGTATCGGTGAGCGGGGTTCGGGGTTCAGGGGGAAACGCTCCTCTGCCGGAACCCCGAACCCTGAACCCCGAACCCCGGATTCTTTCTTGACAAACCGCAGCCCAGCGGGTCTAACCCAAAAATAGGATCGAATTTGGGTCCGTGCGGTCCCATCGTAGGTAACTTTGCGTGTAACTGAAGCTCGCCTTTGGGGGGGACGATTGTCGCTGCAGCGCAGCAAAGCGGCGATCGGTGGCGTCTATGATTGCAGCACAGCAATCCGCGCACGGCGAACGATTGGTACCGGCAAATGGGATTCAGAGTCCCGGGTGCGGGGTGGTTGAACCCCGAGCCCTGAACTCCGAACCCCGCGCGGTAAGTGGTTGATCCTGAGCTTTTATTGTTGACGGGAAACCCGTGGTAGCGAAGACGGGTCTCAGCCTTCTAATGAGGATGTACATGGTGCGACGCTGTGCGACGATTCGGTATGGGGTCCTGCTCTGCCTGCTCGCTGTCCTGACGACAGCAGGATGCGGTGGCGACGCCGACACCGGGGTTACCTTTCCTCCACCTCCGCCGCCCGCCGGAGCCGAAATCCGCGGCACGGTGCTGATGCCGAATGGCAGGGTTGCTCAAGCCCCGCCTTCACCCCTCGAACAGCTGGCTTCACTCATCGTTCAAGAGGTGCGCGCTCTGACCTCGGACATCGTCGAGGCAGTCGGCCGTAACCAGCGCGTCACGCTGAGCTTTCGACGCAACGACGGCATTCTCGAGGACGACCTGGGCGAGGTCTTCACCGACGATACCGGCAGTTACATGGATCTGTTCATTCCCGACGGCCTGACGATCGACGGACCCGGCGGTCGGTTCATCGTCTACGTCGGTTCCGGCGACTCGCTGACGCGCGCGTTCGTTTGCAGCTCCGTCGACACCACCGACATCTGGTTCAACAGCGAAGCGGCAGTTCGCCTGATCCTGCGGGAAGTGGCGCAGAACCCGCTCGTCCGCCTGGAGGATTTTTCAGCCCTTGAGATCTGTCAGATCGTCCAGGCGATCGAAGAGCTGCCGGGCGACGTGCCCGGCAACAACGCCGCCGAGGTCAACGCCTTCGCGACGCAGATTGCCGGTGACGACGCGCGTATTCAGGACATGATCCAGGCGGCCGGCGGCAACCAGCCGACCCCGACGCCGCGGACGCCGAGCCCGACTTCGACCAACACCGGCGTACAACCACCTACGGCGACGCCGACTCAGGCTCCTCCGACAGTCGCTCCGACCAACACGCAAGTGCCGCCAACGGGCGCACCGACCGCGACCTTCACGTCGACGCCCATGGGCGTGCAAGTGAATGTCGGCGTCGGCGCCGTCAACGGCTCCAACCAAATCGCCATCAACGTCAATCTGGTGACCGGCGGCGACGAGGTCGGCGGCGTGCAGAACGACATCATCTACGACGTTCGCGCCATCACGCTTGCGCAGCCGTCGCGTTGTACGATCAACGCCGCCATCGGCGGCTTCCCGCTGGGATTCCCGCCGGCGGTTACCTGCGGCGAGGATGTCAGCATCGGACCGTGCAAGACGCTCAACCGCGTTCTCAACAATTGCGGCGAGAACCCGACGCCGCAAGGATGCCCCTCGGCAGATCCCAACCTCGCGCGCTTCCGCGCCATCATCGCGGCAACGGCCACGCCAAACGACAATCCGATCCCCGATGCGGTGCTTTATACCTGCATCTTTGATGTCGTCTCGGCGGCACAATTGCCGTCGGCACTCGACAACATGAACGTCGTCGCCTCCGATCCGCTGGGCAACCGCGTTGAGCCGGTGCTCGCCGGCGACGGCCTGGCGACCATCGGCGCGACGGTCACGCAAGCGGCCACCGCCGGATCGACCTCGCTGGTCCTGGACAACGCCGCCAGTTTTCCGGCCAGCGGTTTCATTCTGATCAACAATCAGCTGATCGCCTACACCAAATCGGGCAACACGCTGAACCTCGAGGACCCGCTCGACGGCAACGCATCGCCCGGGCAGACGGTTTTTCTCGCCGAAGCTCCTGTGATTGAGCCGACCAACACACCGGTTCAGCCGACGTCGACGCCGGTAACGCCGACGAACACAGTTCCGCCCCCGCCAACCGACACGCCCACGAACACGCCAGTGACACCGCCGCCCTCTCCGACCGACACGGCGCCGCAACCGACCGATACACCGACGAACACGCCGGTGACGCCGCCGAGCAACACTCCGGTCACACCGACGAGCACGATGCCGCCGCCGAACACGCCGGTGCCGACTAGCACGCCGGTGCCGCCGACGGATACGCCGACCAACACACCGGTGACGCCCACTGGCCCGACGCCGAACATCGACGTCGGCAACGCCTCCGGCATGGCCGGTCAGACCGTCCAGATCGCGGTGACGCTGAGCGGCGGCAACAATCAACTCACCGCGACATCGAACGACATCGTCTACGACACCTCGCAGGTGCGCGTGGCGCTCAACGGTATCGATCCGGCGTGCACGATCAGCGCCGCCATCGGCGGAGGGACCACTCCGAACAAGATGCTGTTGCTGTCGCGCAGCGCCGCCGGTGGCAGCATGGAGTTGCTGCGCGTCGGCGTGATCAGCTTCCAGAACTCGAACTCGATTCCGGACGGCGCGCTCTTCACGTGCACCTTCCAGATCGACGCGGCGGCGACGGCCGGCGCGAAGGTTCTCGTGAATACGCCGAGCGGCTCGGATGCTCTCGGCGAGGAAGCACCGGTGGGTGGCGCTGACGGTACGATCACCGTCGAGGCCGCCGGCGGTGCCTCGATTGATGTCGGCAATGCCAGCGGCGCCGCCGGTGCAGTCGTTCCGATTACCGTGACGCTCAATGGCGGCAACAACGGCCTGACGGCGACGTCGAACGACATCGTTTACGACACCTCGCAAGTGCGCGTGGCGCTCAACGGCATCGACCCGGCTTGTACGATCAGCTCGGCTATCGGTTCGGGTACGACGCCGAACAAGATGTTGCTGCTGTCGCGCAGCTCCGCCGGCGGCAGCATGGAATTGTTGCGCGTCGGCGTGATCAGCTTCCAGAACTCCAACTCGATCCCGGACGGCGCGCTCTTTACCTGTAACTTCCAGATCGATGCCGCGGCGACGGCAGGGGATAAGACCTTGGCGAATACCGCCAGCGGGTCGGATGCCCTCGGTGAAGAGGTAGCAGTCGGCGGTGCCGACGGTATCATCAGCGTCGAGAGCGCCCCGACCGGTCCGGCGATCAATGTCGGCAATGCCAGCGGCGCCGCCGGCGCAGTCGTTCCGATTACCGTGACGCTCAGTGGCGGTAACAACGGCTTGACGGCGACGTCGAACGACATCGTCTACGACACCTCGCAAGTGCGGGTAGCGCTCAACGGTATCGATCCGGCGTGCACGATCAGCGCCGCCATCGGTGGAGGCACCACACCGAACAAGATGCTGTTGCTGTCGCGCAGTGATGCTGGCGGCGGCATGGAGCGCTTGCGCGTGGGTGTGATCAGTTTCCAGAACTCGAACTCGATTCCGGATGGACCGCTGTTCAGCTGTAACTTCCAGATCGCCCCGGCAGCGACCGCCGGGGCAAAGACGTTGGCGAACAGCGCCAGCGGCTCGGATGCGCTGGGCGAGGAAGTCTCGGTCGGCGGCGCCAACGGGACGATCAACGTCGGCGGATGAGAACGGACGCGAAGTAACTTGGGGACACGCAGCGGCAAACACAAGGAGATGCGAATGACCGGTCAGATGAGAGTACGCACCATCACCATCGGAGCGGCTTTATGCGTGGCGATTCTGAGCGCCTCACCGGTCGCTGCCGTGTTGCAAGGCGACTGCAACGACAACCAGGTGACCGCCATCAATGAAGTGCAGCGCTGCGCCAACATCTTTCAAGGTACACAGGCCGTGTCTACCTGCCCGCCGTGCGACCAGAACGGCAACGGCATGGTTGCGATCAACGAGGTTCAGGGAGCGGCAAACTGCTTCGGCAATACCAGCTCTCCTGGTTGCCGCATGTCGACTCCTGGTCCCGGTAGCGCCACGAACACACCGGCGGCGACGAACACGAACACCCCGCCGCCGCCGACGAATACATCCGTGGCGACCGCGACCCCGGTCACGCCGACAGCTACGCCGGTGACACCTACAGCTACGCCAGTGACACCGACGAATACCCCTGAGCACACACCGACGGCGACGATGAGCACAAGCAACTTCTTCGAGTTCCAGCCGGGCGGTGGCACGGGCGGCAACTGCCGCGGTACCTGCGTCGGCGGAACGAACGTTGGCGGTTCGTGCTCCAACAACGCCGAATGCCCGGGTAGCACCTGCAGTCCGACAAGAACCTGCATGGGCGGACCTACCGCGGGAGCTGCGTGTACAACATCGGCGACGTGTGGTGGTGGAACCTGCGTGCCGGCGCGCATGTGTGCCGGTGGTCCGTATACCGGTGTCGCCTGTGCGTCCGGTAACCAGTGCAACGGATGCAACCCGTTCAGCATTTGTACCGGTCCCGGCGTACCGTTCGCATGTTGCACAGCGGCTGGAACCGGCGCGAACTGCCCGATTGTCGGCAGCTGCGCACTCATCCAAGGAACCCTGCAGGTTCGCCTCCCACTGAACGGAGTCTGCATCCCGCGGCACTTCCCTCCGGGTGACATCGCTTGCGCCAGTGACCTCGAGTGCGGCACGTGCGTCGGCGGTGACAATGCTGGCAACGCGTGTAGTCAGGCTTCACACTGTCCGAATGGCGGCACCTGCACTGGCCCAGGCGACTGCCAGCTGTCGGGCGTCAATGTCGAGGTCGGCGCCCAGAACGCCAACGGTGAACGCCCGATCTTGTTGCCGCAGGAAAGCCTGGTGTTGGCGCCCGCCTATATCTCCGGCCTCGGGACGGCGTGCGTTGGAGCAGGTGGTGACGGTGTCGGTGTCATCGACTGTAACGGCGGCCGCGCCAACATCAACTTCACGTTGTCGAGGGATCACAACACGACGCCGGGTGGCGGTATCTGTGCCGGTGGGCGCGATGACGGTGACCCCTGCACGATGCAATCAGAGTGTCGCGCCCAGGGCGCCATCGTCGGCGTCTGCAACGGCAACTCGGGGTCCGGCGGGCTGCCGGACGATCCGCAATGCGACGACACGTTCACGACGCCTGACGGTGGGATGAACTACACCTGCCGCGAGGGAATGATGCAGTGTAGCAGCGGTGTTAACGGCGGCGACGTTTGTACAACAAACGCCCAGTGCCCGGGAAGCAGCTGTGGTGTGTGCAACATCGGAACGGGAGGTGGGCCACACGCCGGCGCGTGCAATAGCCCGACCACCTTCATGCAGGCGGGGACCTTCGGATCGGGTGCCGCAGCAGTAGGCTTCCCGCTCTCGATTGCGCTGTACGATGCGTACACCCCGGGGATCGGCGCGCCGACGCCGCCTGAATTCGGCGCGGACGGGTTGCCGTGTACCCCGGACGATAACGCTCCGCCGCCGAACGCGGTACCTGTGGCGCTCAGCACCGGAACGAACTCCGTCTACATCTACGACCGAGCCAACCAGGCGGGTACCATCCTTGGTCCGGGCCAGCAGTGTGGCGCGTTCTCCTGTATCGCGCAGGCCGTTGGCACCGGTATTCCGTGTACGTCGATCGACCAGGGGAACCTGGACGGGTTCACCCTTGGCGGCGGTTTCCCGGCCCTGGATTCGCCAGCTGGGGATATCGCCACGACCTTCCGGTTCCGCATCATGGATCCGCCGTGAGGGCTCTATCGACGGCGATTTTATTGTGTTGACAAAGGTACCCGGACGACGCGATAAATTAAGGTACCTCAAGAACAGCAGGCAGCAGTAAGGAGGGTCTTTATGGATCAGGAAGGCCGCCCCCCTCCAAACGTCGGCGGGTAGGGATTTGTAGTACTAAGAGCACTGTATCGACCCATCAAAACAGCCACCGTCAAAGACGGTGCAAAAGGAGTAGAAGTATGATGAAGAGCATGAAAATCCTGGCCGTCGCCGGCGCGTTTGCCCTCGTGCCGTCGTTCGCCAGTGCATTCGATGGAGAACTCATCGAGTGCGACCCAACGGACGGCGTAGAGTCGACCGTCGAGCTGGCCCCGGGCCTGGACTGCCCCGAGCAGGTCAATAAGTTGAAACTCTCTGTCGGCGACAAGACTGCCAACTCGTTTGACGGTTGCGATGCCATCAGCGGCGGCGCGCCGTGGTCATTCTGGGAAGCCGGCAAGTACGGCAGCAAGATTTCGGCTGCCAACGCCGCGCTGATCGATCACGCAGAGCTCAAGGTGAAGGGAGGGGCTTTCGGTTCTTGTAACCTGAGCGGCAGCACCAACTCGGCCGGCGCGTACATGACCGGCGGCTTCACCTTCAAAGATGCAATCGGCGAAAAGGTGAAGGGTGGCAAAGGCTCCATGATCGCCCGCGTCGGTGCTGACCTGCCGAGCCAGTCGGCAGCGCTGAACGGTATCGTCAGCAAGGGCTTCGGCGTCGGCGCCGTCATCCGCGCCCTCGCCGGCCTCGATGTCGGCAACCCGATCAACGGCAACCTGCTCGGCTGCAACCTGGGCCTGACCTGCCCGCCGCCGCTCGGAGCGCCGATCGAAGTGATCATCCTGGAAACCAACGCGGCCAGCATCCTGCGCATCGGTTTCCCGAGCAACGCCAACTGCACGGCAGCCAATGCGCCGTACGACTGCTGCACCGGTGCAGGCACGGGTTCCTGCGACGACTGATCCCGTCCGTCTGTGACCCTCCATTGCCTGTAGACGACCGGGGCGGCCCTGATGGGCCGCCCCGGTTTTATTTTGCGCTCAATCCCGATTGAATCGGAGCTCTCAACCACGAAGGGCACGAAGCTCACGAAGAACGGTTTGTCCTTGTATGCCCTGCTTCGTGTCCTCCGGGTCCTCGTGGTGAACAGAGCCTTCCGGTTTGAGCCTGACAAATCACTATGTTTAGTCTGTGATACTCCACGAGGTGTTCGGCTTATGGTTCAGAAATCCCGTTCGTTTCGCTTCAAGCTCATCGCCGCAGTCGCTTGCTCTGTCTTCCTGGTTCTGTGCGGCGAGGGCTTTTCCAAGGAGACACCGAAAGCTGCACCGGCTGAGAAGGGCTCTGCGGCAGCCGGCGAGAAAGGTCGTTTTGACCCGGCGGATCTCCCCAAGGTGTCCTGGACGGCTGAAGGAAAGAAAGCTGCTGAAAAGCTGGTCACGAAAATCAGGGCCAAGGGCATTGCCTGCGAGGGATGGGAGGAGGGGACTTTCGGTGTTCTCGACCCAAAGATTGCGAAGCAAATCCCGACGCCGCAAGCGGTAATGTCGTGTCTCGGCACCGGCGAGGAAGATATTACGTTCGAGATCTTCGCGAACGCCGACGACGCGAACCGCTACATCGACGTCAAGCGGAAGTATCTCTGTCGCCAAACGGCCAACAACAAGTTGTGGTTCTACCCGGGCTTCGCTTATGTCCTCAATGGCAACTGGGTGATCGAGCCGGATGAGCTCGACACTGCCGAGAAAATCGCCGAGATCCTCGGTGGTACCGCGGCCCGCGCCAGATGCAAGGGGCTGTGGCCGACACCGAAGAAGAAACCTGCGCCGCCTGCAACGCCGACTGCGGGGATAAATTGAGTTGAGCGGAGCGTGTAGCGATGCAGGCTAGTGGCCGGACGGCGAATGCTCGAGATACAAGATACAAACGACTGTTCCTCGTCGTCGCTTTGACCATCCTCTCCGCCTGTTCCACCGCCGTGTCGCCGGAGGACTTCGTCCCCCCCAAAGGCAAGCAGGTTTCGGGAAGACGAGTTCTGCTTCTGTTCGCCGAAGCCGAGCCCGAAATCGGTCCGGCGCCGTTGACGGTTCAGTTCAGCGTCTGGGATCCGCATGACACCGCCGAAGACCCGAAGTTCTTTTGGGACTTCGGCGACGGCAGCCCGATCTCGAACGAGCGCAAGCCGGTACACGTCTACGAGAAGCCCGGCGACTACACCGTCAAGTTCTACGCCAGCGATACCGACGAGCTCGTCGACGACGACGAGCTCGAAATCGAGGTCGAAGAACCTTAGGCGGCTGCGCTGCGGCTGTCGCGCTGCGGGGCCGTTCGCCGCCCGCACTCCGGAGGCCTTGCGGCGGACGTGTTGGCTCACTCCAGGCTGCCGCCGCATCCGCTTCTGACTCCATGCTGGTACCTGCCATGAGACAAGCTCTTCGAGGCGGTTGATGCGCGGCACGCGGCTCACCATCGCCACGCTCCTGGTGGCTTCCGCAGTCGCGGTCGCCATTGCGGTTTCTCGGCTCGACTACTTCAGCGCACCACCGCCCAACGTTCTGTTGATTACTTTCGATACGACCCGGGCTGATCGCCTCGGTTGCTACGGACACGCCGACGGCATCAGCCCGCGGATCGACGCCCTGGCTGCTCAGGGAGTGGTATTCGACAACGCTTACACCACGGCGTCGGTTACGCCGGTGTCGCACGCGTCGATCTTGACCGGGCAAAACCCCTACACCCACGGTCTGCGGGTTCTGCACGGCCTGAGCGACAACGTGCTGCCGGAAAGCGCCACCACACTTGCCGAGATGCTCAAAGCCGCCGACTACCGCACGGCTGCTTTCATCAGCGGGTTTCCGGCAGGGAGGCGTTTCGGTTTGCAGCAGGGGTTCGACACCTTCGACGAGTCGTTTCTCGACAAACCCATCGACCAGATCGTCGAACCGTCCGGCGCCGTCAACACCGGCAAGAGTCAGCGGCGCGCCGATGCGACCACGGACGGCGCCCTGAAGTGGCTTGCCGAAACGCCGGAGCGATTTTTCGCCTGGGTGCACTACTTCGATCCGCACGACGCCAAGACCGTGCCGCCGCCCGAATTTCTGCAGCAGTTCGAGCCCGAGAGCGGCACGCCGGAAGCCGAGATGTGGGCCCAGGCGCTGACCTCCACCGAGTCGCGTAAGTGGATGCTCAATCGCGTCTACGACATCGAGATCCAATACATGGATCAGCAGCTCGGCCGAGTCTTCGACGCCCTCGAAGCTGACGGACGGTGGCAGGACACGATCGTGATCGTCGTCTCGGACCACGGCCAGGGCCTGGGCGATCACAACTGGTGGACGCATGGGATCTTGTACCAGGAGCAAATCAAGGCGGCGTTCATCGTCCGCGTTCCGGGAATTGCCGGTGGGCGGCGCGTGAAGCACGTCGTTCGCGGGATCGACATCGTGCCGACGGTTCTAGACCTCGTTGGCCTTGGAAAGGCGATCACTCCGATCGAGGGAGAAAGTCTGGTTCCGATGTTGCGCGCCGAGGCCGCTGATCCCGGCTACGTCGCTTACGCCGATTCAGTCAACATACTGACGTACGCATCCGAAGCCAGAATGTACGATCAGAAGCTCGACATGCTCTTCGCGATCGTCGACGATCGCTGGAAGTACATTCATCACGCGCTCCGCCAGGACGAGAGCGAGCTCTACGACCTGCAACAGGATCCGCGCGAGTTGACCAACCTGTATGCCAAAGGCGGCGCCGACCTCGAGCGGCTGCGGCAGAACCTGCGCGCGCGGCCCTATCAGCCCAAGCGCGGAGCGGTGCGGAATCAACTGTCAGACGAGGATCGAGAACGCCTGCGGGCGTTGGGGTATTTGGAGTAGTGGTTGCGGAAGGGAGCCGGGAGTAGCGCCATCACCTTCCGATCCCTCTCCCACACGAGACTGTCGATAAACGCCACAGGTCCCTCGATACGGCCGCTGAGAAGACGCGGCCTACTCGGGACGAACGGAGAAAGGTCCTGTAAATCAAGGCCACAAATCCGCTCGTCCCGAGTAGCCGACGTCTGCGGCGGCGTATCGAGGGACCACTCGCGAGAAAATCGACAGTCTCACACAGGAGAGGCTAGGTGAGGGGATGAAATGTCAGGACGCGCAGCGTCACCTTAAAGACAAACCGGGGCGGCCCATCTGCGCCGCCCCGGTCGTCTGCAGGCGATGGAGGGTCACTAACGACGGGATCAGTCGTCGCAGGTGCCGGTACCAGCACCGCTGCAGCAGTCGTACGGGTCGTTCACTGCGGCGCAGTTGGCGTTGGTCGGGAAACCGATGCGCAAAATGCTGGCTGCGTTGGTTTCCAGGATGATCACTTCGATCGGCGCTCCCAGCGGCGGCGGGCAAGTCAGACCGAGGTTGCAGCCGAGCAGGTTGCCGTTAATCGGGTTGCCGACATCAAGGCCCGCAAGGGCGCGGATAACGGCGCCGGAGCCGAAGCCCTTGCTGACAACACCGTTCAGCGCTGCCGATTGGCTCGGTAGATCAGCGCCGACTCGGGCGATGAGCGAACCCTTTCCGCCCTTCACTTTCTCGCCGATTGCATCGAGGAAGGTGAAACCACCAGTCATGTACGCGCCTGCCGAGTTCGTGCTGCCGCTCAGGTTACAAGAACCGAAAGCCGATCCCTTCAGCTTGAGCTCCGCAGAGTCGACGAGCGCCGCGCTCGCCGCCGTGATCTTGCTGCCGTACTTGTTCGCCGCCCAGAAGTCCCACGGCGCGCCGCCGCTAACCGCGTCGCAGCCGTCGAACGCGTTGGCTGTTTTGGCGCCGATAGACAGTTTCAACTTGTTCAGCTGCTCCGGACAGTCCAGGCCCGGGCCCAGCTCGACGGTGGCTTCGACACCGTCCGTAGGATCGCACTCGATGAGCTCTCCATCGAATGCACTGGCGAATGACGGCGCGAGGGAGAACGCGCCGGCGACGGCCAGGATCCTGATGCTCTTCTTCATAGTTTGACTCCTTTCGCACCGCATTCGCGGTGTCTGTTTTGAAGATCGATTCGGTTCGGGCCTGCGATCCGAGGCCGATCTCCATCGTTGATAGACCCTCCTTACTGGTACGCCCGATCGCTATGACCTCATTTGAGCGCAGAAAGCCTGGGGCTATCAACACAGGAATTGGCTTATCGTAGTTCCACCTGGCTGACCCTGGTTTTGGGGGGGTTTGGGGCTCGAAACGAGGGTAGGACGAGAACCACCTCTAGCTGCTGCGCCGTACTCCGAACATCTCGCGCGGCAGCTCATGCAGGTCGATGATGGCCTGATTCGGGCCCCCTCGCCTGGCCATGATCAGGGTGTAGCCATCGACGAAGATCGGAGCCCACTCCGGGTCGGAAATGCGCTGCACCAGAAACCGCTGCCCCCATTCCGTCATGTCCAGCCTGTAGAAGAAAATCACCTGAAAATCCAGCTCCTTAGCCTTCACCGCCCAGACGTTGTTGTCGGCTTGCATGGCGCCGTAGACACTGAGGGCAAAGTCCTTCGGGTACGCTTCCGGCCGGTTGTCGATGAACGGACGCTCCTGCGGAAACAGATGGAAGATCAAATAACCGCCGATGTCGTAGTTGTTGAACACCGGCCCGTGCAGGCCCGCCTTCTTGAAGAACCGCGCCGAGCCCTCCGTCCCCGGTGTCAGGCCGCTCCATAGCTCGGGGGTCGATAGGACATCCGGCAAGGATACGCTCTTGCCGGATTCGGCTACGGCGCTGGCGAATCTCCATAGCGGTGACAAGAAGAAACCGGGTAATACCGCGGCTGCCCCAATCGCCGTTGCCGCGGCGAACGCGGTGGCGATTTGTAACAGTCGCCGCCAGCGGTCGCCAAGAACGGCCAACGTGCGTTCCCAACTCACAGCGGCGACTGGAATGAAGACCATGCCGAAGAGGGCAATCGAACGGACACCCTGGATTGCCATCATCGCGAACCAGGCGAAGATGACGACCGGCAAGAAGGCACGCCGCAAGTTTCTCTCAGCCGCGAGATGCGCAATCACAAGGATACCCGCTACGCCGATGAGGCCCAGGCTGTATCTGTAGACGAAGGCGGCGGGGAAGCCCTGGATCGTCCAGAAGATGGTCTGGTTCTCGATCAACGACTTGTACTCCTGCGCGCGCACCAACCGCAGCGGTTCGATCAATCCCGCGACCCCCGACGGATTGAGCAACGATGCGATCAGCGCAGCGATCAGAACGAAGGCGAGCAGCTTGAAGCGCGCTGCGAAACCTTCGACGATGATCGCATCCACCAGGAAGATACCGAGCAGGACGAAGCCGAGCGGAAAGAGGATGTGCACATTGACCCACAGCAGCTGCAGCAGCACCAGCAGCCACAACCAACGCCGAGGAAACCAATTGGAGCGTTCGCCGTACAGCAGCAGAAAGCTCAAGGCGACGAACAACGCCGAGAAGCCTTCCGGGCGCACCTCGATGCGGGTGCCGATGAGCGGCAAAGCCAGCGCTGTTGCGAGCAGCGCCGATCGCAGCGCGCCGGCGCGCGCTGCGATCCAGACGAAGATGGCCAGCGTGACCAGCAACAGCCCGCCCTGAAATACCGAAAGCCCGATGAAGCCGAAGGCCCTCCATACGAGATAGTACGCCACCCCTGCGCCCCAGTGGTGGCAGATGGTCGGGAAATCAGCGTTCGTCAGTGAGTAGTAGTTGGTCGTGATCAAGTGATGCTCGACCCACGCCAGCTCGCCGTTGCGGATGTGGCGACCAAGGTCGGCGGTAACCAGAGTGATCCGATTGACGAGATGGAGCCACGCAACCAAGCCGAGGAGCACGGTCAACGCGGCGTAGGCCACACCCCTGAAGACGGACTTCACACCAACTCCGTTCCTCGACACGCGACTCGCAGGTGAGAATGAATTGCTAGAATCTCCCCGTTTGTGTAGGGGACTTGTACGGGAGTGGCCACGATCTCGTCAATTGCTGCCTGCGCCGATCACCAATCTTAAAGATGATGGGACACCGGATTCGCGCGCAGTGGTTTCCCGCAATCGTAATCGGACTCTATGGGCTCCTGGTGCTGAGCACGTTGGTCGAGGAGCAATGGCGCCCCGAGTGGGACAGCGCGATCTACATGCTCACGGCTCGATCTCTGGCCGAAGGTACGGGCTACACCTATCTGGACCGGCCCTTCTTCCTGCGCCCGCCGGGTTTCTCCTACGCTCTTTCGTTTCTGGTCGATGATGGTCGATTCGACTTCGCGCAACTCAACTTCCTCATGATGCTTGCCGCGGTCGCTGCCGTTGGCGCCGTCTATCTCGCGCTTCGACGAACCGAAGGATCGAACTGGGCCCTGTTCGCGACTCTGTTGCTGGCGACGTGTCCGCTGTTCGTTGCCCGCTTCAACTGGATCGAGTCGGACTTACCCTTCCTGGCGTTATTCTTCGCCTCGATCCTCCTCTTCGATCTCGCGACCCGAAGCTCGACCTCGCCGGTGCCGGCGTGCCTCGGCGGCTCCCTATTGCTGACGGCTGCTCTCTATGTTCGCTCGGCGGGGATCCTTCTCCTGCCTGGAGTCGTCGTTCTCATGGTGCTGCAGAGACCGTCGACAGAAGCCACTTCACCCTTCGACGGGCTCAGGGCGAACGGAGCCCAACGTGATTTCAAAGGAGTCTTTCCGTTCGCCCTGAGCCCGTCGAAGGGCGTTCTCGCCTTGGTCCCGATCGCAATCGTCTTCCTGCTCTACGGTCCGTGGCTGCTTCATGTCCGCAGTGCCGCTGCCAACGCCCAAACGCCCTCCGAGCAGCTTCTGCTCTTCGACTACCCGACGGCCACTTTTCGCATCGACCCGGGCGATCCCAGCTCGCCGGCACTGTCGGCCGCTCAGTTGTTGCAACGAATCCGAACGAACGCCTTCCAGATCGTTGCGGATCTCGCCGGCCACATCTTTCATGCTCGAAGCGGCTGGGCCTACGTGCTGGTGGTCGTGCTCCTGAGTCTCGGATTTGTCGCCGCTCTCATCCGCGGCCCAACGCTCCTCGAATGGCATGCCGTGACCTACACGGCTCTGCTGCTGGCGTACTTCGTCTATGACGCTCGCCTTCTGCTTCCGCTGCTTCCAGTGGTCTACGCCTACCTGGTGCGCGGGCTCGATCGGATTCGCCTGCTTGTGCCGCTCGGAGCGAATCGCACTGCCGCCGGGTTGCGGATCGGTATTGCAGCGGTTGCTTTTGCAGGGTTCACGCTGCTGAACCTTGCAAGTCTCCCTCGCGCCCTCGATCCAGGATCGAGCCCGATGCCGGTAGGAACCCTCGGCGACACCTGGGATGATTATCAAAGGTCGGCAGATTGGTTGCGGGAAAACACTCCCGCTGACGCAAGGATCATGACCGAGATGGCGCCGATCATTTCACTTCTCTCCAACCGTCAGGTTTACACCAACCGGTTCCCTCGCCAGCCCGACATGGTTCACCGATATCAGATCGACTATGTGGCGACTTTCTGGTGGAGCGACCGCGTCTTCACGCACGGGGTCGCGCAGAGCGCGGAACGAGATTGGGTCCTGTCTGGCCACGCACCCGATTGGCCGATTCACGTCTACAAGGTTGCAGGCCGATCGTGACATCACGCGGAGGGTTCACGTCGCGGCGTGCGGCTCTGGCGATATTTTTCGTGATCGGGGCGTGCACGCCTACGAACGATAGTCCTCCCAATCTTCTGCTGGTAGTCATCGACACCTGCCGCGTCGATCGCTTGTCTCTCTACGGCTACGACCAACCGACGACCCCGAACCTGAAGAAGCTGGGCGCAGGAGCGGTGGTCTTCGAGCAGGCGGTGTCGCACGTGCCGCAGACACTTCCTTCGGTTGCGACGATCCTGACCTCGACCCCGCCCGCGGAGCACGGAGTGCGGGTCAACGGTCTGTTCCAGCTGCCTGCGACGTCTGAAACGCTAGCTGAACTGCTGCGTGAAAAGGGATACGCCACAGCCGGTGTCGTGTCGGCCTTTCCCCTCGACTCTCGTTTTGCGGTCAACCAGGGCTTCGATTTCTACGATGCCGACTTCAGCGCATCCATCCTCACGCGCACGCGGCAAGGGTTCTCATTCCAGGGAACTCGCCGTCAGGACTTCGAGCAGCGTGCCGATGAGGCGACGGACAAAGCCCTGACATGGCTCAAGCAGACCACGGACAAGGACGCCGGCCGTCGCTTCTTCCTGCTGGTCCACTATTTCGATCCGCACTTTCCCTATGATCCGCCGGCCGATCGCGTCGATCTGAAAGGCTACGATGGCGAGATCGCGCTCGCCGACGCCGAGATCGGCCGGCTGATGGACGGAATCCGCGGACTGGGACGTCTGGACGACACTCTCGTCGTCGTTGTCGGAGATCACGGCGAGATTCTCGACCCGCGCCGCCCGTTGGCGCGACACGCCGGCTATCTCGAGGATGCCGTCCTGCGTGTGCCGTTGCTGATGCGTCTGCCCGGCAAGCTCCCGACTGGACATCGAGTCGGCGAGCAAATTGGCTTACTGGACCTCGCGCCGACGATTCTGGAACTGCTCGATGTTCCCGCTCCCCCGCAGTTCCGTGGCCGCAGCCTGGTCCCGCTGATGGAGGGTAAGGCCACCCGACACGAACAGAAGGTCTACTTCGAGACGCTCTACTGGACCCTCGAGGAAAAGCGCGGCTTGTCGCGCTACGGAGTGCGCACCCCCGAGCTCAAGTTCGTTCTCAACCTCCAGTCCGCCGGCGGGACATCGACGCGGCAGGAAGAGCTCTACGATTTGAAGGCGGATCCAGGGGAAACGAGAAATCTGATGACGGATCCGACAGCATCGGCACCGTACGCCGGGTTACTGGAAGGCCTGCGAAAAGGGGTCATCGCTCACGCCGAGGCCAAGCAAGACGGGCTACGCCGCACTCTGACTCAAGGCGACGAAGAACGGCTGCGTGCCCTCGGTTATCTGGGAGCGAAGTGATCGCGACAACCGAAGCCCGGAGTAGCGCAGCGCAACTCCGGGCAGCGCTGATTGCGTGACTTGCACGCCCATGGCCGCAATCGTAGTAACGAAGATGAACATTGCGGGCGAGAGAAGGACGAGATGCGGGGTTTGACACGGCGGGCGGTGGTGGGAGCGTTGGTCAGCGTCTTCCTTGGTGGTTGCTTCTTGTGGCGATCGGACGAACCGCGTCCTGTCGCTCGCCCGGCGTTTCCACCACCGATCGACGCAGTCATCGACGGCCCCCTGATTTGGGCCGAAGCACACCCGAGCTGGGGGAAGGCGCCGCTGACGGTTCACTTCGACGTCGAGCTGCTCGAAGACGCCCGCATTGACGCCTGGGCCTGGGATTTCGGCGACGATACGGGGGTCGTACGGCGTCAGTTGCCGCGGCATACCTACGAGCGACGAGGTATATACGAAGCGCGCGTCTGGGCGCGCGAAGTCAGCGGCCGCATCAGCATGGATGCGGTGACCGTCCGGGTGGGCCAGTAGGGAACGAGAAGCCAGCCCGTTCGTCCATGCCAAGTTGCCGGCTCTCCATCCGAATGTCATAGAGTCCGCGTGTGGTGGCATAGGATCGCAATCGATCTGGGGACCGCGTACTCGCTGGTCTACACGCAAGAAAGAGGGATCGTTCTGAGCGAGCCTTCGGCGGTTGCGATTCACAAAGCGACCGGCGAGGCGATCGCCTTCGGCGAGCGCGCCCGCACGATGCTCGGCCGCGCTCCCGATTCGATCGAGGTTTCACGTCCGTTGCGCGACGGCGTGATCGCCGACTTCGACGGTGCCCGCGCCCTGCTGCGGCACTTCATTCGTGCCGCCTCGCAGGGGCGCTATCTGGCGCGCAAGGCGGTAATCGTTTGCGTGCCTTTCGGGGCGACGGCGGTCGAGATGGACGCACTCGTACGTGAAGCCAAGGCGGCAGGCGCAGACCGCGTCGACCTGGTTCGCGAACCGTTTGCCGCCGCCGTCGGCGCGAGCCTGCCCATCGAGCAGCCGCGCGGCAACCTGGTCATCGACATCGGCGGTGGCACCACCGAAGTGACGTCGCTTGCACTCAACGACATCGTCCACTGCGAATCGTTGCGTATGGCCGGCACGGCGATGGATCAGGCGGTGCAGGCTTTCTTTCGTAACCGCTATAACTTTGCGATCGGTGAGAACACGGCGGAGCAAATCAAAATCGGCCGCGGCGCGGTCTATCAACACCTCGATGTTTTGTTCGAGGTCAAAGGACTCAATCACCGCACCGGCAAGCCGCAACGCCTGGCCGTACACACGCGCGAGATTCAGGAGGCGCTCGAGGGTGTGGCGCGCCAGATCACCGACGCGGTGCGCCGTTGCGTCGAGCAGCTGTCGCCCGAGCTCGCCGCCGACGTGTTTACCGACGGCGCCGCCATGGTCGGCGGTGGTGCACTGTTGCCCGGCTGGCCGCAACGCTTGAAGGAAGCGATGGGCTTGAAGCTGCGCATTCCTGAGGAACCGCTGACCTGCGTCATGCGCGGACTGGTCGAGATCCTCCACCATCGCGAGAAGTACGAGGACCTCATCGCAAATTCGAAGGTGCGTATGTCGCTCGAGTGATGTTGTGGGAGCGCCGGCTCTCAAGCGCGCAGGCTGGCGTACACCGCATCGATCAGTGACTGCCCTCTCTCGTGGAGCAGCACTCCTGCGCCGAGCTGGTTCATCACGTAGCCGACCGCCACATTTGCCGTCGGGTCGGCCATGCCGATCGAGCCGCCGGCGCCACAGTGGCCGAACGCGGCGGCGTTGGGACCCATGAGCACACTATTGTCGGGGCGGTTGTCCACGCTCTTCATGAAACCGGAAGCGAAACGCGTCGGTAGAAGCAGGATGCGGTCCGGTCCTTGCGACTCGACCCGACTCATCCGTTGCATGCTGTCGGTACCGACGAGCTCGACGCCGTCGCGCTTGCCACCGGACGCCAGCGGCGCGTACATCCCCGCCAGAGCCCGCGCAGTTGCAATGCCGCCGGCGGCGGGGATCTCCGCGGCATGTACTTCGCGCGAGTTTGCTTGCCCCGGCATCATCAATGCGCGCGGGTTCAGAAACGCCTTCGCGGTGAGCGACTCGCGATTCATCATCGCCGATAGCAGTGGCGTTGGGTTCGGTGAGTAGGGAGCCATTCGCAGTCGGGCGACGCGTGGCTCGTGGCTTTCCGGCAAGCCGATCCAAAAGTCGAGACCGAGGGGAGCGGCGATCTCGGTGCGAAAGAAGTCCGCCAATGAGCGGCCGCTGACACGCCGGACGATGTCGCCCACCAGCCAGCCGAACGTCATCGCGTGGTAACCGTGCTGGCTCCCGGGCTCCCAGTACGGCGCCTGCGCCGCTAGCGCGCGAGTCAGTGTATCCCAGTCGAACAACGCTTCGGGCGGTAGCGGCGTTTCGATCGCCGGCAATCCGGCCTGGTGATTGAGCAGCATCGAAACCGGAATGTGCTCCTTGCCGGCAGCCGTAAACTCAGGCCAGTAACGGCAGGCCGGCAGGTCGAGATCGATCGCACCGCGGCTCGCCAACACGTGGGCGCATAGTGCCGTCGCCGCTTTTGTAGCCGAGAAGATCATCGTCAAGGTGTCGCGCGTCCACGGTCTCCCGGTGCGATGATCGGCAGTGCCACCCCACAGATCGACGACGACGCGTCCGTCGACGATGACGCACACCGCAGCCCCCAGCTCCCCGCGGCTGGCGAAGTTCTCCCGAAACGCTTCGTCGACGTGGCGGAAGTGCGTATCGACGTAGCCTTCTATCACTGCGGTCGAAGCATTCATGGTTGCGAGAGGGTACAAGCGCCAGGGTTCGGGGTACAGCTCAAGGTACAGGGTTCAGGGTACAGGGTTCAGGGTCAGGCTCGAACCGATGCTCACCCCCGTACCCCGAACCCTGTACCCCGAACCCCGAATTGACTAAAGCCTCGGTCATCAGGGCTGTCGACGTGTGGAGCTCGCTGACATTGCTGCTGCTCCTGGCAGCCGGCTGCGCCGACTCTTCGGTGACGAAACTGACGTCGCGTACCGAGCCGCAACTGGCCGACGACGAAGCCGGCCGGATCGTGCGCCGCGCCATTGAGGCTGGCGGTGGCTGGGAAATGTGGCGACAGCATCGTGACGCGGAGTTCGTCGCCACGTTGACCATCCTGACGCCAGGGGCCGAGGTGGTTTCCGAAACCATCTTCTTGCACAAGATCTTACTTCACGAACCCGGCGTGCGTGTCGATTCCATCGGCTTGATCGAGGAAGTGATCTTCGGTTTCGATGGCGGACGCGAGTGGATGCTGCGTGGCGGCCGCGCGGTCACCTCGGTCGCTGGCACGGCGTTCACTCGCTTCCATGCGATGGCCGATGCGCTTTGGTTCGGCCTTCCGTTCGTGCTGGCGGAGCGACCTGTCGAGCTGTCGTATCTCGGCAGCGAAAGCGGCGACGGCAGGCAATGGGAACGGGTGCGAGCCGGGCTCAGCGATGCGGCAATTCCAGCCGACTGGATGGTGCTCTACTTCGACGTCGAGACGGGGTTGGTCGATCAGATCCACGCTCACGTGAACGCTGAATTCCTCGCACATTCGTTGTGGGTTGGACGCATGCGCGACTACCGCACTGTCGGCGGCCTGCGAAAGGAGCGCCGCCGCTTGTTCTATCCGGCTGACCCGGAGGGAAAGATCATCGGTCCGTTGGCGGCAGAAGAAATCGTCGAGCATGTTCGTTTCGACAATGGTTGGGCGCGCGACCTGTTCAGCGCTCCCCTCGCTGCCGGCGGCGGCAGTCCGGCGGGATAGAGAGTTTCAAGTTTCAAGTTCCAAGTTCCAAGTTTCAAGGGGCCACTTGAAACTTGGAACTTGAAACTTGGACCTCAGTACCCCATTCGCCGCATTCGCCCCAGAATGATCGCACTGTAGCGGTCCATCTGCTGTGGCCGCCATCGTCGCGGCGAAGGGAGACATGCGGCCAGGCGGGCTGCCTGATCGCGCGACAATGTTGCGCTCGACGTCTGGTAGTGACGTCGCGCGGCAGCTTCCGCGCCGAACACGCCGGGTCCCCACTCGACGACGTTCAGGTACAGCTCGAGAATGCGGTCCTTCGACAGGATCAACTCGGCGAGGAGCGCCAACGGCACCTCCGCGACCTTGCGCACATAGGATCCGCGCGTCGTCAGGAACAAGTTTTTGACGAGCTGCTGCGTGATGGTCGACGCGCCGCGTTCGGGTTCGCCGGCTTTCGCGGCTGCGTCGATGACCTTGCGCAGCTCGATCCAGTCGAGCCCGTAGTGCTGATAGAAGCGGCCGTCTT
>Ga0187892_10002857_pt1 | contig 33087 bp, 33 predicted proteins | sample MA1701073metaG_FD_139345 | JGI IMG/M metagenome (GOLD analysis project Ga0187892, IMG submission 139345) | Bio-ooze microbial communities from a basaltic lava cave in the Kipuka Kanohina Cave System on the Island of Hawaii, USA - MA170107-3 metaG ... | reverse complement strand
TTCTTGTACCAATTGCAGATGGCGCGCCGGAGCCGAGGAACCCCGCGGGAGATCGAATAGCGGTGGGTGTGGGGTCTCTGCGCGGCGGCGGTGAGCTTGTCGATGATGTGTTGTGGGGTCGGCTGATCGGGGTTTCCCATCCCCAGATCCACGATGTCTTCGCCCCGGCGCCGTTCCGCCATCTTAAGCTCGTGCACCGCGCTGAAGACATACGGGGGGAGTCGCTCGATTCTAGGAAAACGCGCGTTCACCTTTTTGCGTACACCTCATTTGCGCCTCCTCCGCGGGATCCGTGGGCGCACCTTCCGCCCGCGGGAGTGGGCGAGGGTTTGGTAAAAATGAACGGAAGTTACCGTTCTGGTGATGCTGTGTCAAACCGGATCTTATGAGAAGACAGATTCTATGATTATGAATATACTAGCCTCATGGATGCACTGCAGATAGCGCGCCATAACATCCTAAGCCCGCTCGGATTTGATGAAAGGCAGTTGCAGCAGGCGCTGGATGGCATGCTCAGCCGATCGATCGATCTCGCCGAGTTGTACTTCGAGATAACCCGCGCTGAAAGCTGGCAGTTGGAGGATGGGATCGTCACAGAAGGGTGTCACAACATCGACCAGGGGGTAGCGGCACGAGCGGTCAGCGCCGAAAAGACCGGCTTCGCTTATTCCGATGAGATCCTCCCCCGTGCCTTACAACAAGCGGGGCAGGCGGCGAAGGCTATCGCTAAGCTGGGCGGGAAAGGGCGATCCTTGAAAGTGACGGCGAAGCCGCCCGATCGAGTCCTCTATTCCGCTCAAGACCCGATCGGTTCGTTCCCGCCTGAGCAGAAAGTCGAGCTATTGCGCTCACTCGATGCAGAGGCACGGCATGCAGACCCCAGGGTGAAACAGGTCATCGCGAGCCTCACCGCAAGTCATAGAGTCATGTTGGTCGCGGCCAGCGACGGTACCTTCACCGCGGATACGCGGCCATTGGTACGGCTCCATGTCAACGTCGTTGTCGAACAAGGCATCCGCCGCGAGACAGGCGCCTCGGGGGGTGGTGGCCGGTTTGACTATGCCTGGTTCCTCGAAGCCGACCGGGTTACAAGCTTCGCTCGGGAAGCGGTTCGCCAAGCCCTGCTCAACCTTGAAGCAGAGGAAGCGCCCGCGGGAACCATGACGGTCGTGCTCGGACCGGGTTGGCCCGGGATCCTGTTGCACGAGGCCATCGGCCACGGCTTGGAAGGAGACTTTAATCGCAAGGGAACTTCGGCCTTCAGCGGGCGCATTGGCGAGCGCGTCGCCTCGCCTCTGTGCACCATCGTCGATGATGGCACGCTCACAGAGCGCCGGGGATCGCTCAATGTCGACGACGAAGGCACGCCGACCCAGTGCACCACCTTGATCGAGAATGGGATTTTAAGCGCCTACCTGCAGGACAAACAAAACGCCAAGCTCATGGGTACGCGCTCCACCGGCAACGGCCGGCGCGAGTCCTACCACCACAGGCCGATGCCGCGCATGACCAATACCTATATGTTAGCGGGTCCCCACGAGCCGGCGGAGATCACCGCCTCGGTAGAGCACGGACTTTACGCGGCGAATTTCGGTGGCGGCCAAGTGGATATCACCAGTGGCAAGTTCGTGTTCAGCGCGAGCGAGGCCTATCTGATCGAAAAGGGAAAGGTGACCCATCCCGTTAAAGGGGCAACCCTGATCGGCAACGGGCCCGATGTGCTGACGCGGGTTTCTATGGTTGGCAACGACTGGCAGTTGGACCCCGGTGTGGGCACCTGCGGAAAAGAAGGGCAGCAGGTCCCGGTAGGGGTAGGTCAGCCCACGCTGCGCATAGACGGCTTGACGGTGGGCGGCACCAAGGCGAGTTGATACCAGGCTGAGTGGCGCAGCAAGGAGGGCGTTGGGAAGCTTTGGGCCGGCTGGAAGCGCGGGCGGCTTAGCTGGAGGGGTGGAAACGTAAAGGGTGCAGCGGCGGGTCATATCCCGCGTACGAGGCCTACTAGGCGACATGGGCGCGGGATATATACCCGCGCCTTCGCGCTAGGTGCCATCGTTCGCGAGCTGCGCTCGGGGATCCTGGCTGGCGCGAGCGCCAGCGATCCCCTCGCTCGATCAGCGGGGCTAGATCCCAAGTGTCACGACAACGACGAAGAGATCTTGGTCACCGCCGTTTACGAATGGTTGCGTGACGTTGTCCCTTCAACCGTATTTAACTCGCAACCTACAAAATCGGTCGTCGATAGGTATCACGTCTACAAAAAGCGTTTGCCTAAAATAAATGGAAGCGCAAAGAATGGACTTCCTTCGCACGAGGAAAGACGGGAATTGATGTACCAAGTCTGCGAAGAAGTGAAGTGGTGGGATTGGCGAGCAGCAAAGTTTGGCCGCGAGGAATTCCCAGTCGTGCCAATTTTGTGGAAGGAAAAGCGTGAATTGCGGCATAACCAATAACGATTGAGACGACCATGGAGGATCGTTTGATCCATTGTTCACGAGGCCATGGTTGGGGCTGGCGCCCTTTATAAGGGGTATTGCTTCAAAGAGGGCGGGAATTGTCTTTGTCAGCGAATGGAGGTAAAGGCTAGAACGATGATCGATGTATCTCGCCAGCGGCTTTTTCGCAGTTTTGAGGTATCTACGCGGGCTGTACGCCGCGCCTCGGGCAGTTCTGTCGGCAAGTATCGTGTAAAATAGGTTTTCGGGTGGCTTTCAATGAATACTGTCCATGAAATTGAGAACGCTGTGAGTAAGCTCTCTCGTGAGGAGCTTTCTGTCTTCCGAAGCTGGTTTCAAGAATTCGATGCCCATGCCTGGGATCAGCAGTTCGAGGCTGATGTCAAGGCGGGTCGCCTCGAAGCGCTAGCTGAGGAGGCGCTGCGCGATCTGCACGAGGGTCGGTGCACCGATTTGTGAGGCACCGTGCCAACCCTAAGTTTTGGCAGTTTTATGCTGCGCTGCCCGAGAACATCAAACGACTTGCCGACGAGAACTACAAACTTCTCAAACGTGACCCCCATCACCCATCGCTCCACTTCAAGAAGGTGGATAAGTATTGGTCGACGAGGGTAGGCGTTCACTACCGTGCGGTCGCTATCGAAGATGGCCAGGATATTGTCTGGTTTTGGGTTGGGCATCACAGGGAATATGATCAACTTGTGCGTGGCCGATGAATTGTTCAGCACGCGCAGGACTTGACGCGGTCGCGCTCGCGGAGCACCTGGGCCTTAGCGTCTATGACGCAAGCTATATTTGGCTGGCACGAAAGCTCCAGTCTGAACTTATCACGTTCGACCAACAATTAGCAGAGACAGCCAGCCCATGATTTACAAGCGTACAGCCACCTTTTTGAGGAGCCTGTCGAACTTAGGGAACCGTAGCGAGGCGAGTGGTAGGGACAGATTTTCGATCATTTGAGGCGAATAGTGGTCATTATTTAACGAAAATGATCGGAAATATGGATCGATTTCCCTCCGCCGCAGTAGGTTCTTTCTAAGTCCGACAGCCTCCTAGCCCTAACCGCTTTTCTTTGAGCTATCGAGGAGTAAACCATGCCCCGGAAAATGCTGGAAAATTTAGGCCTCTTCTGCCTGATCGGGATCGCAACCCTGGTCGCGGAACATGTTATCTTTCCGGTTTCGCGAGTTGCCGCACAAGCGAAGCCGCAATACCTGGTTGTGCCCGTGCAATTACCCTTTGGCGAAAGAGGCGCGGGGCAGTACCAAGCGCTGCTTCAGCAGTTAAGCGCAGAGGGATGGAGCTACGACCATGACTTGCCGGGTTTCGTGGTCTTCAAACGCTAGCCCGCATTTCTCACCCGCCCGCGGCCGTGTAGCTGCATGAATCTACGGCGTTGCGCTCAGTCGGCGTTCTCGACGTACTGCTCAAGTCCGCCTTTCCGAGTCGCCGGACCATCGGGTTACCAGACGGCGCGATGCAAAGCTACCGCCCTGTGGTATGGCGTTTATTCCTGGCAGGAAAAGATATTCTAAACTTTGCTCCAGGCTCTTTATTGACCACATCCACCTGCCCATCCATGCTTAGCGCGAGTTGGTGCACTAAGGCCAAGCCGATACCGGTGCCCACGGTCTCGCGGGTGAGCTCATTCGCCGAACGATAGAACAGCTTAAAGATCTTCCTCATTTGGTCTCTGGGCACGCCCGGGCCGTGATCCCGCACGCTGAACACCACAGGGCCCTCACGCTGGCGGCGGCAGGGCGATGTCGATCACCTTCCTTTCCGCCTTGTGGGAGAACTTGATGGCGTTATCCACCAGATTGATGACGATCTGGATGAACAGATCGGCGTCGACCCGGATCACGGCCTGATCGGCTTCGCCCTCGTAATTCACGTTCAGCTCAAAACCCGCCCGTTCGACCTGAGAGGAAACCTTGGATCGGATGCCGTCGATCAGTTCAGCCACGGTCATGGGTTTCAAATCGACCTGTAGATCGTTGCGGGTCATGCGCGCCAACTGCAGGACGTTATTGATGAGGCGGGACAGGCGTTCGCTCTCATCATAGATGTAGTCGTAGTAGGTGTCTTTCTTCTCATCCGAGGCCCAGCCTTCGCGCAAGATCTCCCCGTACATGCGAATGGAGGTGAGCGGGGTCTTGAGCTCGTGGCTGACCGCGGAGACGAAGTCCTGTTGCTGGCGTGCGAGCTCGATCTGCCCCGCTCCCAAGCGATACATCAGATAGAAGCCGCTCCATAGCACCACCGCGAGTATGGCCGCGAGCCAGGTGATGACCCTGCCGCCGGGCCCGGGGGGCAACCGGGTGATGCTGAAGACCAGCTCTATATCGTTCAACGGAGCGGATACGCGCGCCTGATACAGCAATGCGCCGCTCAACTCCTTAGCACTGGATAGATGGGCTGCCTCTCGGGTGAAGGCCGAGAACACATCGCCCTGGTAGGCGACGATTAGGTCGCTCATGTTTGATAAAGCCGTGTCGATAAACGCGGATTGGATCGTGCCTTGGAGAAACGGCTGCTGTTCGATCAATGCCCCTTGGATGTAACGTTGTCCGTCGTGCCAGACCTTGCGGAACAGCACGAAATGGCCGCTGTCGAGCAGGCTGAAATCGAAGGGATCGCTCTCGCTCTCGAAGGTACGGATGCGGATCTCCGATGGCCTCTCCACTCCGCTTTCGTGTTCTTTGGCGAGAAGCGGTGTCTGAGGTTCGGGCAAGGCACTGCGCTACTTCCAGGTCGAACAAGAAGGCAGCACCGTGGCGATCGCTACGCCCTTCGATGAAAAGCCTGCCGAGCTGTCCAGAGAGCTTGATGACACGCGCCTTTATTATGGCAGCGCCGAAGAGAAGGAAAAACGGCAGCTGAAGCTGGGTGCGGCCGACAAGCTGCACAAGGGATCCTCGGTCGAATCCCGCGCCCGCAGGGCCACCTTCCATGCGTCGCAAAGCGGAGAGGCCAACTTTCTCGGCGAGGGCGAGTTGGTCGCTGACGTAGCCAGCGGTCGCGTGGACCTCGAGAGCATAGCCCAGGAACAGCTGCCCGATCCCATGCAGGCCATGGCTCCGCAAGAGCAGAAAGCCTTGATCACCGAGAAGTCCAAGCGTCGTAACGAGCTGCAGCGCGAGATCAAGGAAATTTCCAGGAGCCGCTCGGATTTTCTCAAAAAGAAGGTGGCAGAGCAGGGCGGTGCCAAAGACCCACTGGTTCGTAAGGTCCACAGCGCCATTCGTGAGCAAGCCGGCAAGCAAGGCCTGCGCTACAAAGCCGACGCGCTGGACTACTAGCTGCATCGATAAGACGGAATGACCAGAAAGATGAGAGACTATACAGCGTTCGCCATCAGTCCTTGCAGGAGGAATACATGTCCGTGCAGATCGCTCCTTTCGGTTCTTGGCGCTCGCCCGTCACCAGCAAGCTGATCGTCGCGAAGACGGTCAGGCTCCTGGAGCCGCGGATCGCAGGCAATGACGTCTATTGGATCGAGATCCGGCCCGAAGAAAAAGGTCGTTACGTAATCGTTCGGTGCTCGGCCGACGGTACTACCGAGGACGTCATTTCTGCGCCCTTCAATGCCCGCTCGCAGGTGCACGAGTACGGTGGCGGTTCCTATGTGATCGATGGAAACCGGATCTTTTTTTCCAACTTCGCCGATCAGTGCATCTATGGTGTTTGTCCCGGGAGTGGGGCCGAGCCTAAACCCATCACCTGTCCCGGGTCCTACCGTTACGCGGATGCCGTGATCGACCGGGCGCGTGGGCGGCTCATCTGCGTCCGCGAGGATCACACCGGCCCCGATCGTGAGCCCCTTAACACGGTGGTGGCCATCGACCTCGATGCGGCAGGCGCGGGCCAGGGCCAAATCCTTATCTCCGGGGCCGATTTCTATGCCGCGCCCAGGCTCAGCCCCGACGAACACCGGCTCGCTTGGCTCTGTTGGAACCATCCCAATATGCCCTGGGACGGCACCGAGCTATGGATCGCGAGCCTCGACGCGAGCGGTGCGCCACGGGAGCCTACGCTCATCGCCGGCGGTCGCGATGAATCCATCCTTCAGCCCGAATGGTCTGGGGATAGCCTGTATTTCCTATCCGATCGCTCGGGATGGTGGAACCTCTATCGCGGGCAGGATGGTCGGATTGAACCGGTCATCGAAAAAGAGGCGGAGTTTGGCGAGCCCCCGTGGATGTTTGGGCGATCGAGCTATGCCTTGGCCTCGGCGGAGCGGATCATCGTGGCCTACCGTAGCGCTGGGCTCTGCCACTTGGTGGCGGTGCGCGCGGGCACGGGCGAGGTCGAAGAGATCTCAACGTCCTACACCGAAATCGCCTATGTCCGTGCCCGCGACGACCGAGTCGTTTTCCTCGGCGGCTCGCCTACGGAATTCTCCGCCGTCGTAGCCTTCGACCTCACCACGCGTAAGTTCAAAGTCCTGCGGCGTGTCAGTGACCTCGAGCTAGATCCGGCTTATGTGTCGGCAGCGCAGCCCATCGAATTCCCGACCGAGAGCGGCCTCACCGCCTATGCCCTTTTCTACCGGCTCAAGAACCGTGACTATACCGGGCCCGAAGGCGAGCGCCCCCCGCTCATCGTCATGTGCCACGGGGGGCCGACGTCCTCGGCGGACAGCGGCCTGAATCTCGGGGTCCAATACTGGACCAGCCGCGGCATCGCCGTGCTCGACGTCAACTACGGCGGCAGCTCCGGTTTCGGCCGGGGCTACCGGCGACGACTGGACGGACAGTGGGGGGTCACCGATGTCGATGACTGCGTCAACGGAGCCCGCTATCTGGCCGAACGGGGCTGGGTGGATAGGGACCGCCTAGCCATCCGCGGGGGAAGCGCGGGCGGCTATACGACGCTCTCGGCGTTGGCTTTCCGGGATGTCTTCAAGGCCGGGGCCAGCCATTATGGGGTGAGCGATCTCGAGGCCCTCGCGAAGGAGACGCACAAATTCGAGTCTCGTTACCTCGACCGGCTCATCGGCCCCTATCCGCAAGAGAAAGAGCACTACCGCCAGCGCTCACCGATCCACGCCGTCGAGCGCCTGTCCTGCCCGGTGATCTTCTTCCAAGGCTTGGAAGACCGGGTGGTGCCGCCCAACCAGGCCGAGAAGATGGTGCAAGCGTTGCGGCAGAAGCAGCTACCAGTCGCCTATCTGGCCTTCCCCGGCGAGCAGCACGGCTTCCGCCAAGCCGAGACCATCAAACGCGTGCTGGATGCCGAGATCTATTTCTATTCGCGCGTGTTTGGGTTTGAGCTGCCGGATCCCGTCGAGCCGGTAGCGATAGAAAACCTTTGAAGCTCACCCCATATTTCAACATAGCGTCATAAGTCTACTGCGCATGGCGGATGCGGGGTCGGGCGGTGCTCGGAATCCTCACATACTATCGTGTATGCTCCGGTTCCTGCGCTCCGACCTCCCCCGCCTGCGCCATGCTCGCTACGACTTCTGACGCTATGTATCGCACCTGAACAAACCCGAACCCTTTATTTCGGTTGGCTCATGAGATTAGCCGCGCCCGAGCCCGCGCAACGGCCGCCCGCACTTGCGCTGGCGCCGTCCCTCCGAGGTGGTCTCGTCTCGCCACGGCCCCTTCCAAGTTCAATACGGCAAACGCATCGGCCTCGATGTGGGGTGAAAAAACGCGCAGCTCCTCTAAGAATAATGCCGACAGATCGCGACCCTCTGCTTCCGCGAAGCGCACCGCCTGTCCCACGGTTTCATGCGCATCGCGAAAGGTGACTCCCTTGCATACCAGATAATCCGCCAGATCGGTAGCGGTCGCGAAGCCGCGCCGCGCCGCCTCGTGCAAACGGTCGCGCTTTACTCCGAGCGCCGGCATCATCTCGGCAAAGGCACGTAAACAGGCCCTGACGGTATCGACCGTATCGAACAAGGGCTCTTTGTCTTCTTGATTGTCCTTGTTATAGGCCAAGGGCTGGGCTTTGATTAGGGTGAGCAGCGCGATCAAATGGCCGTACACCCGTCCCGCCTTAGCGCGAACCAACTCCGGTACATCGGGATTCTTCTTCTGCGGCATGATAGAGGAACCGGTGCAAAAGGCATCCGGGAGTTCGATGAAATCAAATGACGGCGAAGCCCACAGCACCAGCTCTTCGCTGAAACGGGACAAGTGGGCCATGAGCAGCGCGGCTCCGGCGCTGAATTCAATGGCGAAATCGCGATCGCTGACCGCATCCAGTGAGTTCTCGGCGAGCGCTTCGAACCCGAGCAACTCGGCTGTGTAGGTGCGGTCGATAGTAAAAGTCGTGCCCGCCAGCGCCGCCGCCCCCAAAGGCAGCACGTTGACCCGCCGCCGGCATTCGCCAAGTCGCTCGCGATCCCGAAACAACATCTCGCACCACGCGAGCATATGGTGCCCGAAGGTTACCGGCTGAGCGATCTGCAGATGGGTGAAGCCCGGCATGATGGTGTCGGCCTCGCGTTCTGCCAAGTCGATCAACGCCACCAGCACGAGATTCAGTGCGGCACGGATCGCGTCGATCTCCTGGCGCAGATACAGGCGTAGATCGGTCGCGACCTGATCATTGCGGGAACGGGCGGTGTGCAGCTTCTTGCCTACGGCTCCGATCCGCTCCACCAGCCGGGCCTCGATGTTCATGTGCACGTCCTCGAGCGCTACAGACCACCGAAATGCGCCCGCTTCGATCTCCTCACGGATGGCTTGAAGTCCCTTCACGAGTGCTTCGCACTCGCTTTGCGTAATCACGCCCACTTTGGCGAGCATGCGCGTGTGGGCGATGGAGCCCACTATATCGTGGGCGTACAGGCGCTGGTCGAAGGCGACCGAGGCGGTGAATTCTTCGACAAAAGCGCTAGTAGATCCCTGGAATCGACCGCCCCAGGCTTGATCTTCGCCATAGTCTTGTCGTCGCGTGATTGCGTCCAGGCAAGTATACCCGAGCCGCTTGCGCTTAAGTGAGATCTCCAACCGGCTATGCGCTACGCGAGATCCCCAAACCGGCTCTGCAGGATGCTCAAGGCCACCAGCGCCGCTGTTTCTGTGCGCAGCACACGGGGTCCCAGATGCACCCCGACAAATCCTGCCGCCTGCGCCTGATCCCGTTCACGCTCGCTGAGGCCGCCCTCTGAACCGATCAACAAAACAACTTCAGACTCCGGTCGCCCAGAGCTGGCGAGGGACTGTGCCGCCCCCGGATCGAGCATGAGCTTGCTCCCCGAAAGCGGCTGCGCGATCCACTGTACAAACGGCGTCGGCTGCTGCAATTCAGGCAAACGGACCCGGCCGCTTTGCTCGCAGGCGCCGATGATGACCCGGGTCCAGTGCTCCATGCGCCGAGACTCGCGCTTATCCTTGAAACGCACCCCAGTGCGCTCTGTGAGCAAAGGAACCAGCCGCTGCACCCCCAATTCCACGCTCTTTTGGAGGGTGAAATCCATGCGCTCGGCGCGAGCGAGGGCTTGAGCTAGCGTGATCGCGAGCGGCGACTCGCGTTGTGCCGCTTGCTCCACTTCGATGGCGACCGAAACGCGTGCGTTGCCGATGGCGACGATGCGCCCGCGGTATTCCAGCGCACTTCCGCTAAACAACGCCAGGGGCTCGGAGATCCGCAGGCGCAACACCCGCAGCAGATGATGGCTTTGCTCCGGGGGCAGCTCGATCACTTCTCCCACGCGCAAAGGCATTGGCACGTACAGTCGCGGCACCCTCATGATTCCCCCCGGGTCGCGTGCTCAATGGATTCCCAGGCGATGTCCGCGAGCCACCGGATCTCGTCGGGCGTGATCACATAGGGGGGCATGAAATACACCACATCGCCCATGGGACGCAGTAGCGCCCCTCGATCCATCGCATGGCGGAACACACGCCGCCCGCGCCGCTGCTGCCAGGGGAAGTGCTCCCGCTTCGCCTTATCCTGAACCATTTCGATCGCGAGGATCATCCCCTGCTGTCGCACCTCGGCGACATGCGGGTGCGCCACAAAATGCGCCGTGCTCTGCTGCATCACGGCTCCTAGTTCAGCATTGTGTTGCAGCACCGGTTCTTGCTCAAAGATGTCCAAGGTGGCAAGCGCCGCGCGGCAGGCCAGGGGATTACCGCAATAGCTATGAGAATGCAAAAATCCGGTGAGCGCCACGTAGTCATCGTAGAAGGCCTGATACACTGGCTCACTGCTGAGGACCGCCGACAGTGGAAGATAACCACCGGTCAAGCCTTTGGACAAGCACATGAAATCCGGCGTGACACCCGCTTGCTCGCAGGCGAACAGAGTCCCCGTGCGCCCGAACCCCACCGCGATCTCGTCTGCGATGAGGTGCACCTGATAGCGATCGCAGGCTTCGCGCAGCAATGCGAGATAAATCGGGTGATACATGCGCATGAATCCGGCGCCTTGCACCAAGGGCTCCACGATCACCGCACATACTTCTTCGGCGTGGCGCTCCAGCAGCGCTTGCATGTGTGCGAACTGGCGCCGCGAACGGCCCTCCCAAGACTCGCCAGCCTCTCGGAAAAAGCAATCCGGGGAAGGGGCCTCGATCGCATCCATCAACAAGGGCCCGTAAGTCTTCCGATAAAGAGGCGCCCCACAGACCGCCAGCGCCCCCAAGGATTCACCGTGATAGCTGTTTTCTAAATGAATAAAGCGGTGTTTGCGTGCGCGCCCCAGGTTCTGCCAATAATGAAAGCTCATCTTGAGCGCGATCTCGACCGCGCAAGAGCCGTTATCGGCGAAAAAACAACGCGTAAGCCCCACGGGCGCGAGCCGAACCAGCCGCTCCGCCAACTCGATCGCGGGGACATGAGTCAATCCAGCCAGCATCACCTGCTCCAGGGTGCCGATTTGGTCCGTGAGCGCAGCATCGATGCGCGGATTCGCATGGCCGAACAGATTTACCCACCAGGAGCTGATGGCATCCAGATAACGCTTGCCCCCGAAATCCTCCAGCCAGACGCCTTTGGCATGTTTTATGACTACAGGAGGACAGGAGTCATGGTCTTTCATCTGGGTGCAGGGATGCCAGAGCACGGCGAGATCGCGGGCGACCCAGTGCTCGGAGGACTCGGGCTTACGGCCGTGGCGATTTGTCGGTATCATCAACAGTGTCGATCCGGAGGCAAGGGAGATGGCGATCGCGAAGTTTAGCGTGGGACAGCTCGTCAGTCACAAATTGTTCGACTACCGCGGCGTCATCGTGGACGTCGATCCCGAGTATCTGGGCAGCGAGGAGTGGTATGAACAAGTTGCCCGCAGCAGACCCCCTAAAGATCGACCGTGGTACCATGTCCTGGTACATGACGCGGCGCACAATACGTATGTGGCGGAACGCAACCTGGAACCCGACCCTTCCGGCGCAGCGATTAATCATCCTTTGATCAAGGTCTACTTTTCCGGCATGGCGAACGGCCGCTATGTCGTGCGGACCCCTCCCAATTAAGGGCGTTTGACCCTGAGCAACTGGACTGATGAGGATCCCCGGATACAGGATCGAACGCGCCATAGGAGAGGGTGGAATGGCTACCGCTTATCTCGCGGTCCAAGAATCCCTGGATCGGCGCGCCGTGCTCAAGGTATTGAACACCTCTCGCCAAGACGCCGAAGAGAATGTAGAGCGCTTCCGCAACGAAGCCCGCATCATCGCCTCTCTCAATCACCCCCACGTAGTGACCATCTACGACATAGGCATCGCCGAGGTATGCCTGTATATCTCCATGGAATACGTCGAAGGAGGAGACCTGCGCGCGCGGATAAAACAAACAGTCCCAACGAAGCAGGCCCTGGATATCATCCGAAAGATCGGGGGCGGGCTCGCGGCGGCACACAAAAAAGGTATCGTTCATCGCGATGTCAAACCCGGTAATATCCTCTTTCGCAAAGACGGCGAGCCTCTGCTCACAGATTTTGGCATCGCTAAGCAACTGACCCTCGACCATGACCTCACCTCTACCGGTATGTTCTTAGGCAGCCCAAGCTATATGGCCCCTGAACAATCCGGCCAGAGCGACATCGACGGCCGCGCGGATATCTACAGTCTCGGCATCATTCTCTTTGAGATGTTGACAAGCAAAAAACCCTACCGCGCCGAGTCGGTTCTGGATTTACTATTGCTGCACAAACAGGGGCCTCTACCGCAGTTGCCCTCTAATTTGTTGCCCTTGCAGCCCTTGTTGAATCTGATGCTGGCGAAGAAACGCAAAGACCGTTTCCGGGATGCTGACAGCCTCTTGCACTACATCGCGTATCTAGAGACGAAGATGAAATCGCCGGGTCTTGATCCGGCCCCGCTGGACATTAGCATACCATCGGCCGAGACCACGCGCCCAGAGATCACCACCATCAACCGCCATCAAATCACTCATCGAGCCAAAGCTGGCCGGCGGCGCGGCTTATATGTCTTGTTAATGCTATTGGTACTGTCCTTGGGCGGGAACGCGGCTTTGTATTATTACGACTACACGGGGAACGCGCGCTCCCTGGCGCTGCGTCAAACCCCGGCTGAAGCGAGTTTTCAACCCGCCCTGGTGCTTGCTGAGCCCCCGACTGGACTCCCGGCTGGCAAAGCGCCTCCGACGCAGAAAAGCGTGAACAACAAAGAGGTCATCAGCGCCCTCCAGTGGTTGGCAAAACATAGCCTAGAGGAATACCGCTTAACCCATCCGCCGAAGGATAATGCCTATTACTATTATTCCCGCGCACTAGAGATCGACCCCACTAACCCACTGGCAAAGAAAGGTTTATTGCTCGTTGCGGATCGTTTTGCTTTGCTCGCCGAGCGCAAAATCGCCGAAAACGACTATCAAGCTGCCCAGAGCTATATCTCGGTCGGTCTACAGATCGATCCCGGTAACCGCACCTTGCTGGAGCTTAATGCTCTCGCCGCTTCCGGACATCGTAGTCTTTTGGATACCATCATTACCTTTTTTTGGCGCGGCTGAGCGCGTTTTCGTCCTCTCTCAGTGTTAAGCCAAGGATTCGGGCCGATCCACGGGCAACTTCAATTCGCTTCGATAAACGACCAGCGCCCAGTTGTGCTATAAATAAGGCCGCCTTCGCTGCTGACCAACGAAGCTATGCCAGGAACACAAGTAGGGGGATCCGGTGCCCCAGTTTATGGACCATATTAAGAATTGCCTTACCGTGCGCCGCCTGTTGAAAAACCGCACGGCACCCCAAGTACAAAATCTTTACTGGTATGACATGCGGTTGGTGGATGCGATCGCTTGGCGGGGCATATTGAAAGTCCTTCTTCGCCAAGTGTTCGGCTGGCGACAAGATGAAATCGCGGGCAATTATGATCTCGTGAATCTCTACTATGCCGAACCTATCGGTGACGGTCTGAGCGAATCGGGGGCCACGGTGTAGAACTGTCGAGGTCTCGATAGTAGGCCATGGCTCGATGAACCGAACCCCGTTAAGGAAACACTGGAGGCCAACGCCGATGTCATCATCGCGGAATACCAGAACATCGCAAGCCGTATCGGGACTCACCCCGACAACGCCTCCTTGACCGATCGCGGGCGATGGACCGGTATGTTTCTTTATGCAGCCAAAGGAGTCAGGAACGAGGAGCTCTGCCGGCTATGCCCCGAAACCACCCGTCTCATCGAAAGCCTCCCCTTATGCACAAATTTCGGATTTGCTATGTTCTCAGGGCTTGAACCCCATACCCATATTACGCCGCACACGGGGTCCTCGAATTTGCGTTTGCGCCACCATTTGGGTATTAATGTGCCCGAAGCGGATAAAGCGAAACTTCGGGTCGGCAAGGAGTGACGAGAGTGGGCGCAAGGGAAAAGCATCGTTTTTGACGATTCTTTCGAACACGAGGTGGTCCATGAAGGCGACCAGGAACGTATCGTGCTGGTGGTCGATGTCTGGCATCCCAGCTTAACGGCGGACGACATCGAGGTGTTAAGCCATTCTGTGTTCCAACGCTTCGGTAAACGGCCAGCGTAGTGGCTCAGGCTGGGCATCCGATCGAACGGTAGTTTTATGAAACATGTGCGGTATTGCCGGAATCCTATCGCCCAATAAAGCACTGTGGCATTACGTATCCCTGCGATTCATTTCCGACGAATGCATCTTGTTTAACGGGGTGCGCAAGCTCCCGGCAGCGACAACACATGGATCCGGAAGGCGGTAGCTCCCCGATGGTGGGTTCTGCTAGACTGGCCTGTATTCACCGACTGGGCGAACGAATCATCGTCGGGTGTTTTACAGATAGCATCGGTAGGCAAAAACGCCGTTGACTGAGAATAGGTTATCAGACGGGTCAGAGAAAAAAGCAGCCTTGCCCCAGGAGCCTGTCGGACTTAGGAAAGATCTACTGCGGGGGTGGGAAATCGGTCCATGTTTCCGATCATTTTCGTTAAATAGAACTCGCTATTCGCCTGATCGAACTGCCCTCGATTTCCCATGCGCCTCACTACGATCCCCTAAGTCCGACAGGCTCCTAGAGACGTATCGCGTGGCACGCACGCCAATGAGGGCGCCAAGAGCGATTGTTTTCGATTCGTCAGGTAAGGCAAACACCGTTCTCAGCCCTTGATCAAGGTTCGCGGAGTTGAGTAGGTTTATGAGTGCCATATACGGCATCGTTGGCGAGTCAGATCCCTCAGAGCTTACGGCGATGGGCGATCGGATGGGGCACCGCGGAATGGTGAAAAGAGAGTGGTCACCGGCGCCCAGCGTTCGTTGTGGGCAGCGGCTTACAGATTTTGAAAGCGCAGCCGATGCGCCCATAGTATTCGACGGGATGCTAGACAATGCCCCAGAGCTTGTCGCCTCTCTCCAGCTCGATCAAGATCCGGACCAAGAGATCCCGCACTGGCGCATCGCTTTGGATCTTTACCACCAATATGGCCGTGACGGTTTCGGCCGCCTGAGCGGGCAGTTCGCTATCGCGCTATGGGATGAAGCAAACAAACAACTGGTGATGGCGCGTGACCGCTGGGGTGCACGCTCCCTTTACTATACCCGCCAGCACCAACGCCTGTTGTTCGCGAGCGAATACAAAGCGTTTCTCGCCGTGCCGGAGGTGCCGGCGACATGCAACCGTGAGGCGATCCTCTATGCGTTGCGCACCCGGCACGGTGATCCCAATGCGTGTTTTCTGGCGGGAATAGAAGTGGTCCCACGTGGATCGTGGTCGGTAGTCCAGGGTGAGCGTATTGAAAACAAGCGCTTCTGGGATATCACCATCGATATCGCGCCGCGCTCGGAGCACGAGCACGCGGCGGCCGTGCGATCGGCACTCCTCAATGCGTTGCGTCGGCAGATGGCGCCCTTTCAGCAAGTTGGCCTGGCATTGAGCGGAGGCCTCGACTCCGCCCTGGTGCTTGCCGGCATGCGCAAAGTCTCACCCGAGCAGGTAGTGCACACGTTCACAGCCGGCTATGGACCGGAGGATGGCGAGATCATTAGGGCGGCCGAAGCGGCTCGATACTTCGAGAGCGTGCACCACGAGGTCATCATGGGAGCGGAAGAATTGCCTGCCCTGCTGCCGGAAGCAATATGGCACATGGAGGATCCGGTGGGGGGCGAAGAAATGATCTACCAGTTTGTTGCCGCCCGGGAAGCAGCGAGGCATGTACAACTCCTTTTCTCCGGAGAAAAGGCCGACGCGCAGTTCGGCGGTATGCCGCGCCATAAGCTAATAAAGCTCGCGGTTCTTCTAAGACCATTTCGAGGAGCGCTGGAAGAGTTTTTTCACTACACCCAAACTCGCCGACTCCCTGAATCGCGCGTGGCCCGACTTCTCGTCCACGGCTATTTTCGCAATGGGCGCCCGCCCGCTCTAGCGGTTTTAGGGGTGCGGGAGGAGATACCATCTCCGAGACCGCTGCCCTTGGGGAGCGCCCAGCCGCTAAGCGAAAAGTTGCGCCATGATATCCTGGGTGGCTCATCGAAACTCAGCGCAACGTTTCGGCTCCATGCCGCCCATAACCTGTGCTGGAATTCGCCGTTCCTGGACCCTGAGGTGCTCGCGACGGCGTTTCAGATCCCGGATCACCTGAAGATTCGTGGGCTACGGCAGAAATACATCCTTCGCCGCGCATGTGAGGGTTTGGTGCCCGAGAGCATTTTGCGGCGAAAAAAGAGCCTCCAGAGATTGCGCCACGATGCAGGATTAAGCGATGTGCTGGAACATTTGGCGGCCGAGCTCCTTTCGCCGCCGGCTGTTGCAACGCGAGGGCTCTTCGTCCCGGCCCAAGTAGAGCAGGTACGGCGGCGGCCGGTGGGAAAAATCTACCCTAAGGAACAAGCGTACAGTCTTTGGGCGCTTTTGGTTACGGAAATCTGGGCGCGTCTTTACCTCGATCAGCGGGGCCGCTCGCCCAGGATCGAAGGTTTCAACGCGATACGAGCGGCTTAGGCGCCAATAGTCCGACAGGCTCCTAGGCGTGCAGAGATGGGATGCGTTCTCGGATATTCTCTGGAAACTCGTTAGGGGCCATCCCCCCGATCAGGCACAATGCAGCGTAGTGAGTGAGTCCGGGGTCGAAGGCCAGTAATCCGATAGTTACCCTATTCAAACAACGGTAGTTTATGATGAAAACATCCATCGTTTTTCTGTCTTGCATTGGTATTGGGATGGGCAGTCTAAAGGCGGACGAGATCGGCAGCGTCGATACCAAATTTAAGCTACTTAGCCCCGACCATCAGATCGTGGTCGATGCCTTCGACGACCCCAAGGTTGAGGGCGTGGCGTGCTATCTCAGTCGTGCCAAAACCGGCGGATTTAAAGGAGCGTTTGGGGTTGCCGAGGACACATCGGATGCTTCTATCGAATGCCGCCAAGTGGGGCCAATACAGATCAAGGACGAGCTGGAGGAAGGCGAACGGGTGTTTCAGGAGCGGCGCTCGCTTATTTTCAAGAAACTGCAAGTGGTGCGTTTCTTCGACGAGAAGCGCAAAGTTCTAGTGTATCTGGTGTACAGCGATAGGATCATCGAGGGATCGCCGCAGAATTCTATCACGACGGTTCCCATCATGCCGTGGCCAAGAACCGCACCCGGCGCCACCACTACACAAGCGCCTTGAAGCTCATTGAGAGCCAGCCCCTTCCATACCGCTGAAAAGCTTCGATAGTTGAGCAAAGCACTAGAAGGGCTCGCGCGCTGGCACCGACAGATGGGCCTGATCGCGGCGCCTATCCTCTGCGCAAGCCTTTGGGTGGTGCCCATCGAAGGATTGAGCTGGGAAGGGCATCTACTGTTCGGGGTCATGGCCCTCATGGTTTGCTTATGGATCACTGAGGCCATTCCCCCACCGGTGACAGCGCTGCTCGGCCCTTCGCTGTGCGTGCTGACCGGGATAGCCGATATTAAGACGGTGTTCGCAAGCTTTGGCGATCCCATCATCTTTCTCCTCCTCGGTAGCTTTCTGTTAGCGCGGGCGATGTTGCACCATGGCCTTAACCGGCGCATCGCCTTGCGCATCCTCGGCATTCCCTGGATCCGCGGCAGCCCGACCCGGTTGATGCTGGCTTTCGGCGGCACCACTGCTTTTATTTCCATGTGGGTATCCAACAGCGCCACCACCGCCATGATGTTCCCGGTGGCGGTGGCGATCCTCTCCGAGATGGCGAGGAGTCAATCACAGCGCGACGGCATGGAGATGAGCTATACGCAGCTCCCTTACAGCACAGGGCTCATGCTGCTCACCGCATTCGCGGCCACTGTGGGTGGTCTCGCAACTCCGGTAGGGACACCCCCCAACCTCATCGGCATCGGTATGATCGAAGAGCACCTTAAGGTCGAGCTGCCTTTCTTCCAATGGATGGCTTTTGGTGCCCCCTTGTCCTTGCTGATGCTTGGTTTTCTAGTGCTCTATTTGAGCCACACTTACCGTACCGAGCGGCAGGTGCTGGCACAGGCGGCGCGACAGGTGCTCGATGACCGAGCGAGCGCTGGCCCTTTGCAGGGCGGAGAACGCAATGTCCTGATCGCGTTTGGCACCACGGTATTTTTGTGGCTGCTGCCGGCGGGGGTGGCGCTCATCGAGGGAGCCGATTCGGAGAGCTACCAGTGGCTCCGAGATCATCTCCCCGAGGCGGTGGTGGCGCTAATCGGGGCGATGCTCCTTTTCCTGCTGCCCATAAACTGGCGCGAAGGGCGATTCACCTTAGCCTGGAGTCAGGCGATCCACATCGATTGGGGCACTCTCCTGCTCTTCGGCGGTGGCCTTGCCATGGGCGAGCTGATGTTCTCCACCGGGCTCGCGGATTGGTTGGGGCGTGAGGTCTCGGCCGCGCTCGGCACCCACACCGTCCTGGGCATTACCGTCCTGTTTACCTTCCTGGCGGCCTTGATCTCCACGGTCGCCTCCAACACCGCGTCGGCCTCCATGGTGGTCCCGGTAGCGATCGCGGTGGCCAGAGCGGCCGGCGTGGATCCGCTACAGCCAGCCCTCGGTGCCTGCCTTGGGGCATCGATGGGAAACATGCTGCCGGTCTCCACCGCACCGAATGCGATAGTCTACGGATCCGGTTGCGTGCCGCTGCCCCACATGGCGAGGGTTGGACTCGTGCTGGACCTGGTCGGCTGTCTCCTGACCGTCGGCGTTGTGCTGTGGGTCTTGCCGTGGCTCAAGCTGGGAGCCTATCGGACTTAGGATGAGTCGACTACGGCGGGCGAAATCGGTCCATTTTTCCGATCATTTTCGTTAAATAAAAACGCGCTATTCGCCTCCAATGATCGAAAAACTGTCCTCGATTCCCCACTCGCCTCGCTACGGGGGGGAGTCGTTGTGGTAGTGTGGGCCGCCGCGAAGTGGTGTGTCGTGCGGATACAGGACGGTCGCGACACCGTCGGGAATCTTGGGCGTCAGGGTGGCTCGGATGTCCCGTGACCCATGGCCAAAATCGCGACGCACCTGTTAAGGGAGTCCCAGCGTGCGGTCAGCGCAACGCTGGCTCCGACGGAACGCGACTTCCCTTCGCCCGCGACGATTTCACAAGCTCTCACTTCTATGGGCAGTCACCCGCTCTAGGGGAACCGGCACTGGGCGGGAGACCTCCACACGCCCTCTCCAGAGGCGATACCTGAGATACTCCAACTCAAGCGAAAGCCATATCCTTAATCCGCGTAACAAGGGCTTTAGAGTCCCCTGCTTCACCCCAAACGGTTCGGGATGCATGCGCCACCCGACGTTGTTTCGGCCATACGTGCCAGCCTGCCGTCGGAATCGAGCCAATGTCAGCAGCCTGCCGTTAAGGGCACGCATCGCGACGTAGAATATATGGGCTGCCCGGTTGGCGAGGCCAAACGGGGGGTGGCGAAACGAGTCAAGGTGATCGTGGATGGGCCCCACCACACCCAAATAATACATGGCCGTGTCGAACAGAAACGCACATCCGAGTAACTCGGCGTCTCCCATGAGCTCGTATTTTCCGAGGTAGAGAGCGGCGATCCAGCGATCATAGGAACGTAGGAACTGGTCATTGTGCTCCGCTATCCGCAGCCGTAGCGCCGCGTCGTCTAACCTGCCTGCGAGGTCATCTTCGATCAACTGTGCCGTTGCGTAAACGGAGATCGAGCCATGGTCCAGTCCTGGACTGTAGTAGGGGTCTATGAACGATGCGGCATCCCCGACCAATGCCCAGCCAGCGTCCATGTAACGGCTACTCTTATAGGGCAAGTGGCCTAAGGCCAGGAAATCGTCTTCGCACATGCGTGCGCCCGAAAGCAACTCTCGCAAGCCTGGTTGAGTGGTAACGAACGCTTGATATCGTGCTTTCAGGTGGCCATCACCGGGTAGCCCGAAGAGCTTTTTGTTGTACACCACGCCAACGCTCGTTTGGCCGCCGGACAGCGGTATCACCCAACACCACCAACCGTAGCCGCAAAAATGATTGGTGGCCAAGCGGCGGCTGGCCTGAACCCTAGGCAACCGACTTACACGTGGATCGGCGCCCATCACCTGGGGCCCGTCGAAATCGGCGACGTTTTCCCAACGTGCCCAAACTGCGGTCGTGGGATGCTCTTCGGTTCGTCGATACAGACCCCGTCGTCGCGCGATAAAGGCCCGCCGCCCGGAGGCGTCGATTACCCAACGGCAAGTCACTTCGTGTTCGCCATCAGGACTTTCGATCCGCAACCGACTCTGCGGCCACCCACAGTCAACGGCTACCACCTTGGCCACGCGGTGGACTTCGGCCCCGGCCTCAGCGGCCAAGGCAAGCAGATGTTCATCAAGCTTTGAACGGTCAAGCTGGAAGGCTGGCAGGCGAGGTAGATCTTTGGGCCCTATCTCGGTCATCTCCTCTAGGGTGCGTTTCGGTCCGTCCGTAAACCAGAAGCGCAGTCCATGTTTGGGCAGGTGTTCGCGGGATAAATAATCGTACAACCCCAACACGCGAAGGAGAAAGCAACCGGATACCTCGACGGTTGCCTCGCCCATCTTGCGGCCAAAACGTTGTTGTCGTTCGACGATCAGTACCCGGCAGCTCGGTAGCCAACGACGGAGTAACAGGGCAGAGCTTGCGCCAGCAAACGCCCCACCGATGATGACCACATCATAGTGGCTATCGCGCGACGCTGTTGACGTCGATTGCCGGTCCATCACTCTACCCTCTATTCATCCCCGCATCGGTCGAAACGGTTGTGCTGCCCCTATGCAGACCCCTTCGATTTCGATCAGCAGATCGCTACGGCAGGTGTCGCCGCGGAGAAAAAGCATGGGCACTTCACCGAACCGCCCCGCGATCTGCTGCTTGATGGCGGCCAGATCTTCGTCTTCTCGAATATAGGTCCTGAGGAGCGAGAAACGCATCCCGGTCGCGAACTGGTTGGCGTGCGCGATCAAGGCGTCTAAATTATTCAACGTCTCGTTCAGTTGGGAGCCGGTGTCACGTCGATGCCAAGTGTCGTGACCTACGATGCTCGAGGTGCCGGAAATATACAAACAGGTCTCATTGCCCCAGCGTTTCAATATCGCGCGAGAAAACGACGGGCTCTTCGGTGCATAATGCTTCGGATAACGAAAGGCGCTGATTTGACGCGGATTCTCGACCTGTACGCCGGGGTCCTTGGCGGCCAGGAAATAGATCAAAAACCCTGGCGATTGGGTACCGATAGCACACGCGGCGGGTAGCTTGCGCTCGAAATCCGGGATCGCCTTGAGCGCCCGATATCGCCCCACACAGAAGGCCTTATAGCGCTCAAGACCGCTTGTCTTCACATTGATGTCGGGGAAATAGTTCCAGACGCGCAACACATGCGGGTAGCCCTGTTCTTGGACCAGACCGAGAATACGGCGATACGCTTCATAAGTCGTGGCCGCCAGGTCCGAGTAGTTCGTTTCGTCTAGCAGCAGGTTGGCAAACAGACCCGTCTCGTTTTTGACAAAAAATATTCCGCGCGATTCGCCCGCCGTCAGCGGTTCACCGCTATACCAAACCTCCACTGTGCCGGGTGCCTGCAACTCGGGCAGACCAACGCTAACTCGGCGTGGGTCAAGGGCGTCGATCGCCGATCGGGTGCCAAACCCGATCGCCGCCATGACCCGATCGTGGGCTAAGCATTCGTCCGCATTTGACCTATCGAGATAGGTGATACGCACCGGGGCGCAATGCCACAGCGGGTTTTCCTCCTGCGCGTGGAATATGCTTCGCATGAGGTCCACGTTATGACGACTCAGAGTTTGTGAAAAAACCTACTGCGCTCGGGATCTCGTGTTCCGGCGGTGCTCGGAATCCTCATGTACTTCAACATACACTCCGGTTGCTCGTCTCGTCCGTGAGACTCGCCCCTGCGGGGCTTGCGCGCCGTTTCGCTCCCGGCGAAACGGTCCTGCGCTCCGGCGGAACGCGACCTCCCTTCGCTCGCGACGGTTTTTTCACAAACTCTCAGGAAAGATCTCGCCATCGGCATAGTGGATCTGCACATTCCGCCGCCTCCTCCGGTACGCAGACCATGCGCGTGTCAGCTCCTTAAGCCAAGTGACATAGTAGACCACCTTAAACAACGCGAGCGGTAATTTGACCGCTCGATTGCTAAACACGTCCCCCGCCAACACCGATATGATCGCCTTTTTCATCCGAAAGACGTTTCGAGGCGCCATAAACAATTCCTGAATCGCCGGAGAAGTAAATCGGTATATCAACCACGAAAAAACCCTCAGTCCACGCCTGACCTCCCTATCGAACTTCTTCATCGGACGATTCGCGCTAGGTGACCCGCGTAGCTGTGCGTCCACCGCCTCCGCCCCTAGCGCGGCGCTGTTCATGGCGAGATATACGCCGCTGGAGAACACCGGGTCAATAAATGAAAATGCATCGCCCACCAATAGGTACCCGTCACCATACATACGGGCAGCGCGGTAGGAGTAATTTCCAGTAGCCCTGACCTCGCCCACTACCTTCGCTCGCTGCATACGCTTGTGAACGCCGGGACACAGTCGTATGGTCTCCCAAAAGAATTCTTCCAGGTGTGAGCGCCGCGTCTTGAGGTATTCCGGCCAGCACACCGCACCGACGCTTGCGATCCCGCCTTGCAGCGGGATCATCCAGAACCAACCGTGTTGAAACCAGTAGATACTGATGTTTCCTTCGTCCTTCCCTATGCGTCGAGTCACGTTTTCAAAGTGAGCAAAGATGGCCGCACTCTGATGCTTTTTGTTCTTTCGCTTAAGACCGAGTTTGCCGGCCAGGAAGGTATCCCGCCCGGAGGCGTCGATCACGAAACGCGCCTGCCACTCATGTTCATCACCTCGGTCATCCGCAGCGCGAACCAGATGGGGTTGTCCGGAGCGAAAGATAACCCCTTTGACACCCACGCCCTCGCGAACCACGACCCCCTCTGCAGCGCTGTTTTTCAACAACAGGTGATCGAATTCAGAACGGCGCACGTGAAAGGCATAGGGATGTCGCTTATCGAGGGCATCACTAAAGTAAATGGTCTCGGTCTTGTCGGCTTGCTGATGGGAAGAGAAATCAGCGCCGTACTTGAGCACACCAATGCGTTTTACCTGATCCAACACGCCGAGCCGCGCAAAAACGGGGAGGTTAAGCGGCAACAAGGACTCCCCGACGTGAAAACGAGGGTGGTGTTCCTTCTCACATAAAACGACTCGCCAGCCTTTACGCCTCAACAAGGTCGCAATGGTCGAGCCGCCCGGACCACCTCCAATGACGAGCGCATCTGTCGTGTCGCTCATTCGGTGGACGCTATGCGCATCGCTATGCCGAGCTAGATCAACCATGCAGTTCAATGGAAATGGCTATAATATAGTTGATATTTTCGTGACCCTACCACTTTTAGCTGCGACCGCTGCTTGTTTGTAAAGGGGTCTGTTACGCCATCTGTTGCGGAGGTGTCGAAAAAAAGAGATATCTCATTGTATACGTGTTCGTTGGGACCAGAACACTTTGCTATATTTTTGCTTATTTTTCCTAAAGTTAAAAACCAATGGTGCTCTTTTGTTTGGTTTATTTCGCGCAGCGAACGTATTGAGGTCGGGCCGAGGGAAGCAATGGGAATCCTGACGCCACTGGAGTTGGAGGTGTCGCACTTGATCGTGGAGGCGCTCAACCTGGAAGATGTACACCCGCATGAGATCGACCCTGAAACAGCGCTGTTTAGGGAGGGACTCGGTCTTGATTCCATCGATGCATTGGAGCTCGCCCTGGCCGTGTCGCGTAAGTACGGTTTTCAGCTGCGCTCCGACGATGCTGAGAATGCGCGGATCTTCGCCTCTTTGCGTTCGCTGAGTCACCACATTGATAACAAGCGGACTAAATAGCAGCAATTCCGGGGTAAACACCGGCGCCGTTGAGCTTTGGTCCTTGTTCGCAAACGGAGTGAATCACCTGTTTACTGTGACTTTATTCGTAGCGGAGTACGCGTTTAGGCGTTATCATTTTCGGGAGATCGAACACCCGAGCGTGGTTAACTACGCTCAACTTCCGAGGGGGATAGATTTTCGAAGTGTCGTCGATCATCGACCCGGTTGACTATACAACGTGCCAGCATCTATTCCAATACGATCCTGGCAGCACCCTCGCATGGCGCCAGGGGCAACCCGTAAGCGCCACCACGTTTTTTTCCCATGCTATCGCGGTCGCAGATTCACTGCCGAAGCGTGCCTACGCAATGAATCTGTGCCAAGACCGATATTTGTTTACCGTCGGTTTTGTCGCCGCCCTGCTTAGAGGGCAAACTAATCTATTACCACTCACCCGCATTGCGGCCGTTTGCGAAGAAATAGCCGCTGATTATCCGGATAGTTACTGCCTAACAGAGGGTCCGCGCGAGGATCTTAAGCTCAAGCAGTTGCTGTTAGCGTTGCCCGATAGATCGCAACCCCTTCCCGGCAGGCTGCCGGAAATCGACAGCGATCATGTGGCGGCCATTGCGTTTACATCAGGGAGCACGGGGAAAGCGAGGCCAAACAGTAAACCTTGGAGATGTTTGCAGACCGGCGCTTATCTGGCGCAACGGCGCTTTGGACTGCACCGCGGCTACACCTTGGTCGCGACAGTCCCGCCTCAGCACATGTACGGGCTTGAAACTTCGGTGTTGCTGCCCTTGGTTTGTGGCATTGCAGTGCATATGAGGCGACCCTTTTTCCCCGACGATATCCGTTGTGCTTTGGCTGAGGTACCAGTGCCGCGTGTGTTGGTGACCACGCCGGTGCATTTGCGAGCCTGTGTAGACGCCGATCTGCAATGGCCCGCGATCGATTTCATCATCTCTGCTACTGCCCCGCTAGCGAGCGGGCTGGCAAAGCGCGTCGAGCAAGAGATGCAGACGCGGGTTCTGGAGATCTACGGCTTTAGCGAAGCCGGATCGATCGCCAGCCGCCGTACGATCGAAGGGGACGCCTGGCGGTTGTATGACGGATTATCCCTAAGGCAACGGAACGGGGAGCTGTGGGTCGAGGGCGGTCACGTGCCGTCAGCGGTGCCCCTCGGCGATATCGTCGAGTGTGTCTCAGACGGTACTTTTCGACTTCTGGGACGCAACTCGGACATGGTCAATGTCGCGGGCAAGCGTGCCTCACTAGGCGACTTAAACCACACGATCGTGGAGATCGAGGGGGTGCAAGACGGCGTCTTCATCGTACCGCCCAAGTCCGATGGCGCCGTCACCCGCTTGGCCGCTTTGGTCGTTGCCCCCAAGCTCGACGAGAAGGAAATCATAAGAGCCTTGGCCAAACGTGTGGACCCGGCTTTCCTGCCGCGGCCGCTGCGAAAGGTGGGGTCATTGCCCCGCGGCGAGACCGGCAAACTGTCGCGCGAGGAGCTACTGGCACTACTCGCGTCGTTCGATAGCAGCCGGTGAATCGCGAGGCCGAGGGCGTTGTTCACAGTGACCACCCGAGCCTGGCGGGTCATTTCCCCGGCGAGCCGATCGTGCCCGCCGTTGTTTTACTGGAAAAGGTATTGGAATCGTTAGAGATAAGCGGCGAGAAAAGCGATGTGATCGGGATCCCATCGGTTAAATTTCTTGCACCGTTACTACCCGATCAAACGTTTTCGATCCATCTGCAATCCATTGGCGCTAGGCGGGTTCGGTTTGAATGTCGGCGCGAGGGCAAAGCTCTTGCCCGCGGCGAGCTACGGCTTCGCTAACACACGTGGACTAGGGTCTGCAATGAGCCGGCATTGGTTTCAGCTCGCCGAGCGCGGGACCGCCACTACACTGTTAATGATCCGTTGGATCGCACTCCATATTGGACGTCGCGCAGGACGTTTTTTGCTCTTTCCCATCACCTTCTATTATCTGTTCATGGCGCCTGTGGCGAGGCGCGGGTCAAAGACGTATTTGCGTCGCGTGCTAGGGCGCAGACCGAGCTACCTGGATGTATTTAGACACTTCCATTGTTTCGCTGCGACCATCCTCGATCGCGTGTATTTTCGTTGCGGGCGATTAGATCGATTCGATATTCACGTCTATAACGATGAGATCCTCTTCGAGGAGGTCCGTGCGGCGCGCGGTTGTATCTTGTTAGGGGCGCACCTAGGTAGTTTCGACGTATTGCGTGCGCTGGCGCTTAGCCTTGATAAAGTCCCACTCAAGATCCTTATGGATAAGGCCCACAACGCGACCATTACGCGCGTATTGGATGAATTGAATCCAGAGTTCGCCGACTCGATCATTCCGATCGGCGGCCCGGAGACCCTGCTTAAGGTAAATGAGTACTTGAAACAAGGATTTTTGATCGGGGCGCTAGGGGACCGCGTGGTGTCAACCGACAGGACCACTCGCTGCCAATTCTTGGGCAAAGAAGCGAGCTTTCCTGCCGGACCGATGCTGCTGGCTTGTGCCTTGCGGGCCCCGGTGATGCTGGTCTTTGGTTTGTATCGCGGTGGTGTGCGCTACGATGTCTACTTCGAATGCTTATCTAAACAAGTAACGGTGGGTCCGGAACGCCGCCTCGAAGAGGCGCGACGTTTGACTCAACGTTATGCAGAGCGCCTGGAGCATTACGTAAAGCTGGCCCCTTATAACTGGTTCAATTTCTACGATTACTGGGATGAATCGGTGTCTCGCACTTAACGGGCTGTTGAAAAAACACCCTGCTAAGCGCCGCCAGGATACGCCGCGCCGAAGCGAGTTGAAAAAGCCCACGGATGAGCTTTTTCAATATCCGGTTGGGCTCCGTTGTGACTAACAGGGGGCCAATGTCGCCGCTTCAGGTGACGGCTTATACGTTGGTGAATGCGTTAGGCACCGGGGTGCAGGCGTCCCTTCGCGCGCTTCAGGACCGGCTGGGCGGACTGCGGCCTTGTGATTTCGATGGCGCTCAACTCGACACCTGGATCGGCCGCGTCGAGGGCATGGAACAAACGCCCATTCCAGGACAACTGGCCGAATTCGATTGCCGCAACAATCGACTGGCGTATATGGGCCTCATCCAAGATGGGTTTTCGCAGCGGATCGCCGAGGCGCACACACGCTACGGCGCCAACCGCATCGGGGTATTCATCGGCACCAGCACATCTGGGATCCAGGAGACGGAAAGAGCGTATTGCCAGCGCGATCCGGAAACGGGCACCCTGCCCGAGTCGTATCGATACCGCTATACCCATAACCTCTTCTCGGTCGCCGCCTTCACCCGCCGTCTTTTCGGGATTCTGGGCCCCGCCCAATCCGTATCGACGGCCTGTTCATCCAGCGCCAAGGTGTTTGCGAGCGCGCATCGCCACATCACGGCTGGGCTGTGCGACGCGGCGGTGGTCGGCGGCGTCGATTCGCTGTGCCTGACCACCTTATGTGGTTTTAACTCCCTGGAGCTGGTGTCGAGTCGACCTTGCCGCCCCTGGGACGCGAGGCGTGACGGGATCTCCATCGGAGAAGCGGCCGGCTTTGCGCTGTTGGAGCGAGCTAACGGGGACTCCCCCGCGGTGGCACTCCTGGGATATGGCGAGAGCGTTGATGCCTTTCACATGTCCTCACCCCATCCAGAGGGCTTGGGCGCGAAACTTTCCATCGAACGGGCGCTGAGGAGCGCTGGGCTATGCCCCGAGGACATCGACTATATCAATCTCCACGGTACCGCAACACCGACCAACGACTCCTCCGAAGATCGGGCCGTGGTCTCTGTCTTTGGCAAAAAGACGCCTTGCAGCGCGACCAAGGGCTGGACCGGACATTGCCTAGGGGCTGCCGGTATCGTCGAAGCGCTGTTCACCTGTCTGGCGATCGAGCATGGGTTCATCCCGGGCACCTTGAACACCGAGGCACCGGACCCCGCGTTATCCGCTGCGATCGCATTGGGGAATCGCGTATCGGCCATAAAGCGGGCGCTCAGCAACTCCTTCGGCTTTGGTGGTAACAACTGTAGCCTTGTCTTCGGCCGATTGGACTAGCGGCATTGCAGGCTTGAATTCCGGCGCCGCTGCGCCTTGACCTGCGCCTTTTGGCTCCGCTCAGGTGGATCAAAATAAGGGAGAGAGGGCATTGGTGGAAGTCAAACTCAACGGGGTTGGGCTGTTTGCCTGCGGTCTTCCGAGCTGGCAACAAGGCCGTGCGGTATTAACGGGTGAATCGTCCTATCAACACGATTTGTCGCCGGCGTTCGACGTCGATCTGCTTCCGCGTAACGAACGACGCCGCGCTACCAAAACCACCCGTCTGGCGCTGCAAGTGGCTCAGGAGGCAATGCAATCGGCGCAGATCTCCGATCGCGCCGAGCTTTGCTCGGTGTTCTCGTGTTCCGGAGGCGACACAGAGACGCTGGATATGATCTGTACGTCTTTAGCCCTACCAGGCCAGGGGGTATCGCCCAATCAGTTTCACAACTCGGTACATAATGCGCCGGCGGGTTATTGGGCGATTGCCAACGGATCTAGGGGGCCGTCGACCAGCCTCTCGGCCTACGATAGCTCTTTCGCTGCCGGGCTATTGGATGCGGTTAGCCTGGTCGCGGTGATGGAACAGCCAGTGCTGTTGGTGGCCTACGATGTTCCGCCGCCCGCAGCGCTGTTCCCTTTTAGGCCCCTGGTAGCACCCTTTGGCGCCGCGTTGTTGCTGTGCCCGGAGAGTGCGGATGGCGAAGGCCTGGTACTCGCCTTGGCTATCAGCACCGACCGTTACGAAGATCAGTTAGCGGGTGAGTTGGAGATCCTGCGTATTGGGAACCCGGCTGCCCGGTGTCTGCCGATGCTGGCGGCGATAGCACGCGGAGGGCAAGCCGAGGTGGTGCTGCCGTATTTTCCAGAGAGTCAGCTTATCGTGCGGCTGCGATGCTGATCGACAAACAGCGACTTCGCGCCCTGCTGCCGCACGGCGGCGGCATGTGTTTGCTGGATGGGGTCGAGCGGTGGGATGCCGAATCTATTTTGTGCGTGAGCAAGACCCATCGAGATCGCAACAACCCGCTGCGAAGCCGCGATCGACTTGCCGCCGTTCATGGTCTAGAGTACGGTGCACAGGCGGCCGCTGTGCATAGCGGTTTGCTCACGCGGGCGGCTGGCGCACCGCCGACGCGCGGATACCTTGCGGCTTTTAAGGATGCACGACTGTTGGTGGCGCGACTGGACACCATCGGATCGCCGTTGGAGATCAGCGCGGAGCGGCTGACGGCAGATGTTGGAGACCAGATCTATACGATGCGAGTCTCCGCCTTGGGTCGGTTATTGGTCAGCGCTCGAGTTCTGATCATCGTCCCGCCGGAGAAGAGTTGATGAAACGGGCGTTGGTCACTGGGGGCAGTGGCGACATAGGGGCAGCCATTTGCCGCCGCCTCGCAGCAGACGCGTTGCATGTGATCGTGCATGGTCACCAGCACCCAGAACGCGCCGAGCTGGTAGTCAAGGCTATCCGAAAGGCAGGCGGCTCAGCGGAATCGGCCGTGTTTGACGTGACTGATGCCGAGGCGGTCGCTCGAACGCTCAAGGGCTTGTTGGAAGGCGGACCGATCCAAGTGTTAGTCAACAATGCCGGCATCTACGACGACGCCCCGATGGCGGGTATGGCCGGAGAGCAGTGGCGCCGAGTGATCGATGTCTCGCTGCATGGGTTCTTTAACGTGACGCAACCCCTGTTGCTACCGATGATGCAGACCCGTTGGGGCCGCGTGATCAATCTTAGCTCGGTGGCTGGGATCCTGGGCAATCGTGGCCAGGCAAACTATGCCGCTGCCAAGACAGGGCTACACGGGGCGACCAAGGCACTGGCTCTCGAGGTGGCCTCCCGGGGGATCACCGTCAATGTGATTGCCCCTGGGATCATCGCCAGCCGCGTGACTCAAGGCGTGTTCGATGATGCCCAGATCAAGACCTTGGTGCCGATGAAACGCGCGGGCAAACCGGAGGAAGTAGCAGCGCTAGCCGCTTTCTTAATCGGCGAGGAGGCCGGTTACATATCCGGCCAGATCATCTCCGTCAACGGTGGCATGGTGTGATGACCGGCGAGCTCAAACACATCGCTTGTGTGATCCCGGCGTACAACGAGGCGAGGACGATAGCCGAAACGGCGGCGCGCGCTCATCGTTACTGTGGCTGGGTCATTGTGGTCGACGATGGTTCGGTCGACGGTACGGCGGATAGGCTCGCTGGGCTACCCGTCACGCTGCTACACAACCCGGCCACCGCAGGCAAGGCGGAGAGCATCCTACGAGGCGCGCGGTTCGCGATCGAAGCCGGGGCCGAGGCGATCATCACCATCGACGGAGACGGTCAGCACCGCCCAGAGGAGATCCCACGTCTGATAAGCGCCGCTAAGAGATCCCCTGGGACAATCGTCCTCGCCGCAAGGCTCGTAGGCCGCTCAACAGCGCCGGCATTGAGACGATTCGCTAACGGATTCGCCGACTTTTGGATCTCCTGGGCTGCAGGCTACCCGGTAGGCGATACCCAATCTGGGTTTCGGCTCTACCCTGCGGAGCTATTTACCTATGCTAGACCGTATTATGGTCTGCGCGACAGTTTCGTATTTGAGAGCGAGATCTTGATCGATGCCGCACAACTCGGCCATTATACTGTTTCGCTCCCGGTAGAATCGGTTTATAGCCCAAACGGGCGCCCCAGTCACTACCGGCCGATCGCGGATACCTTGCAGATCACCCGGATGGTGGCGTGGAAACTGATTAAGCGGGGGCTGAATCCCGTGGGGCTGCTGAGGTCACTCAAGCTCGTGCCCCACCCGGCAATGAGGAAACCTAAGCCGATTCCCTTGAAGGCAGACGACCGTGGGCAAGGGAAAACGTGACCGCGCCCGAGCTTAAACAACCCCAGCGGCGCCAGTGTAGCGAAACCACCCTGGACTTGGCTATCGATCCAGATATCCTTCAGGGGTATTGTTGATGGGCCGCGCTGCATTTACCCAGGGCGGCATTAAGCTCGGGCGAGGCGACCTTATCGGCGATCTGTGACGGCAGTGCCGGTGCAAAAGCGCCCACACTGTATCCTAGTACGAGCAACAGAATAGGTAACTAATGACTCTGCTAAGGACGATGGCTAGGTAGATAGGTTCGGCGGCCGGAGGGACAGGTTCCTGGCTTGGCAAGCCCCGCCGCCCTAGGAATATTAGCCGCCGGTACGAACCCTTTGGGGCTTGCCTAGCCTGTTCGATACTGTTCGCTAGCGCGCCGTTGCTTCTCTGTGATACAAGCGGGTGGATTGGATGCTGAAGAGCCCAGGGTGTCGGGACAAGGTGGGTCGTTTCACGGTTCAACCTGTCAATCAGTATACCTACGTACTGTGTAAGCAAGACCAAGAGTGTGCACCAGACTGATATTCAACAGTGGGACTACGAGGTCGAAGCGGGCCTGCTGAGCGATGTCGGGTGTTGCCGGCAGGCAAACCAAGACCTTATCCGCTACTTAAAGCCAGCCGATCATGCAGTGCTTAAGGAGAAAGGCGTGCTTGCTATCGTGGCCGACGGCATGGGGGGGCACCAAGGGGGACAGCTCGCGAGCCAACTAGCGGTCGATGCGATTCAAAAGCGCTACTACGCGCGCCCCCGAGAAGGCCCTCCGAGATCCCTGAAAAAGGCGTTTGCGGAAGCGAATTCGTTCGTGTACCGGCGATCTCTGGAATCCGAAGCGCTGCATGGCATGGGAACCACGGCGAGCGCGTTGGTGGTGAAAGACCGCCAGATCTATTTTGCTCATGTTGGCGATAGCCGGATCTACCGGCAGCGAGATGGCGAGCTCGCCCGCTTGACGGAAGATCACACCGTGGTCACGGAAATGGTCCACCGGGGCTTGCTCACCCCCGAGCAGGCGCGCATGCATCCCGATCGCTACATCGTAACGCGTGCCCTAGGGACCCACCCCGAAGTCGAGATCTTTGCCCCCAAAACGGCGCTGGCCGTTCATAGCGGAGACTGTTACGTGTTATGCACGGATGGCTTGCACGACCTGGTCGCCGATGACGAGATCAAAGAAATAGTCGCGAGCAGATCGCCCCATGAAGCCTGTACCAAGCTCACCACCCTCGCCAAAAGACGGGGAGGCCCGGATAATATATCGGTCGGAATTTTGGCCGCCCGAGCCGTAGATAAAACGTCAACACCAGCCCGTGACACCCGGGCTTGATCACAGGAGATGCTCATGCAACGCGAACTCGGTCACTACACGATTATGGAGAAGCTCGGTGAAGGCGCGATGGGCGAGGTCTTCAAAGGCTTGGACACGCTGCTCGAACGCGAGGTCGCGATCAAGCTGCTGCGGCCCGAGCTCAGCAAACGCCCGGATATCGTCCAGCGCTTCCGCACGGAGGCCGTGGCTTTGGCCAGGCTGAACCATACCCATATCGCGACCCTCTATAGCTTCCTGCCGCATGAGAACCAGTACTTTATGGTCATGGAGTTCGTGCGCGGTGAAAGCTTAGCGAAGCTGATCGAGCGTAGCGGGGCCCTGCCTTGGCAGCAAGCGGTGGGTCTTGTTTCGCAGGCCTTAGAGGGCCTGGAGCACGCGCACCGCCTCGGGGCAGGTTTGATCGATACTTTGCGAGTTTAGGAGATTTTTCGAGCACCGAGTGAGTGTTGATCGGCGGAGGCGAGCTGAGGACGAACGGGACTTTTAGCGCTCTTCAGAAGCCAAGCAGAGAGAAGGCTAGTGTTTAACTGCGTAAGTTAACGATAGTATTTTTCAATTGAGATCCTTTGACCTCTCGCTTGCGCCAGACAAAGGGTTTAGCCGTTAGGCCGTAAGCGTTGACAAAGTCTTCGATTGC
>Ga0187892_10002856_pt1 | contig 33124 bp, 32 predicted proteins | sample MA1701073metaG_FD_139345 | JGI IMG/M metagenome (GOLD analysis project Ga0187892, IMG submission 139345) | Bio-ooze microbial communities from a basaltic lava cave in the Kipuka Kanohina Cave System on the Island of Hawaii, USA - MA170107-3 metaG ... | reverse complement strand
TAGCTTGTTATGGACTAAGGCCTAACGACTAAGGACTGGATGTCGGAAACTCCCCCGTCTTCTGCAGCTCTCTTAGCCAGTGCGGCTTCGGCAGGCCAAAGCCTAACCAGATCGAAGTGAGCCGCAGCGCAACGATGACGCCAAACCCCACTGCGCCGGCGCCAAGTTGCGGTGCGCCGAGCGCGAGCAGCGCGGCGTAGACGACGCTCCCAACGAACACCGCACTCGCGTGCAGCGCACCTACGCCGCGGAAGATGACCGGGATCTCGGAGCTCAACACGTCGCGCAAGATGCCGCCAACCGACGCCGTGATTACACCGTAAATCGCGGCGACAAACAGCGGCATCCTGAGCTGCAGCGCGATGTGCACACCGGAGAGCGCGAAGAGGCCGAGTCCGATCGCGTCGACCACATCGAAGCGCCGCTGCCAGCGGCTCGCCGATTCGTACGCTCGGCGGCTATACACAAACAAAACGCATAACGCGAGCACGACGACGAGGTAGGGCCAGTACGTGACCCAGAAGAGCGGTCGTCGATCGAGCAGGATATCGCGCACAGTTCCGCCGCCGAACGCCGTCACGACAGCGAGCGCGTACGTGCCGACGAGATCCATGCGTTTGCGCGAGGCGACAATGATGCCTGACAGCGCCGAGAGGATTACCGCGCTGACCTCGACGACGCGCAGTCCGGCGGTGGTGCCGATCTCGATGACGTTCTGCGGCACGAGCATGCACAAGTATATGCCGACCGAACCCTGCACATTGATGCGGCCCCAACTTCAAGAAGCTCGATGAGGGTTCTTGCGCACTGACTCGGTCCGCATTACGATGTGCGAAGACAACTGAAGCCCGTGGCGATTTGTCGGCGTATTGCGGCCACGTAAACCAACAGCTAAAAAGCCACGCGTCCCGGGGCTTTGCCGTCTGCGGGATTTTTTCGTGTCCGCAAACGACAGATGCTTTTCGGACGGGTGGTGAGGAGTGAGTTATGTCACCACCCGAAGTCCGTATCGGTGTCATCGGTTTCGGCACCGTCGGACGCAGCTTCATCGATGCCCTAGCACGCCGGCGCCACGCGCTCGAGCAATCAGCGCACGTGCGCCTGACGATCGCCGAAATTGCCGTGCGCGAACCGCGCAGCCACGACTGCACAATCGCCGGCGCGCGTGTGCATAACGAGGCTGAGCTCCTCGCGAACAATCCCGACATCGATCTCGTCGTCGAGGTCTCCGGCGCCGCGTCCGCGGACTCATGGATCCTGACGGCGCTCGACCGCGGCGCGGCCGTCGTAACGGCGAATAAGCGCGCGCTCGCGACGAGTATCCCGCTGCTCGAGGCGCTGGCCGAGCGACGACCCGGCTTGTATTGCGAGGCATCCGTCGCGGCCGCGGTGCCGATCGTCCGCGCGCTGCGTGACTCGCTCGAGGGCGAAGAGATCCGCGCGATCCGTGGGGTGCTCAACGGAACGACCACGCATGTACTCTCCTCGATCGAGCGCGGGCATTCGTTCGTCGGCGCACTTGCCGACGCACGACGCCAGGGAATCTGCGAAGGCGACGCGCAACTCGACTTGAGCGGCGCCGACGCCGCGCACAAGCTCGCGATTCTCTGCACGTTGGCATGGAACACGCCGCTGCCGGCCGACCACGTGTCCGTGGAAGGGATCGGCCTGCCTATCGAAGAGTCGGTGCGACAAGCTGTCGCGCGCAATTTCCGCGTTAGGCTCGTCGCTATTGCCACGCGGCGCGACGGTGCAGTCGCTGCCGCCGTACGCCCGGCGACACTCGCTGTAGACGATCCGCTCGCGACGGCGACCGGCGTCACCAACGTCGTCGAAGTCGATACCGCGCTTGCCGGAACACTGCGGTGGACCGGTCCCGGCGCGGGCGGACCGGCAACCGCGTCGGCGCTCCTGGCGGACACGCTGTCTGCTGCGCGCTGGCTCGTTCCCTCACGCTTGCAACTGGCGGCCGCATGACGACAGCACTACGCCCGGCGCCTGATGAACGAGTCGCTCGAACCTCGCGTGCGCCGACGCCACACCAGCTCTTTTGCCTGCGCTGCCAGCTGACTTTCGACGCAGCCCCGCAGGCGCTCTGTTCCACATGCCTCGGCCCCGTGCAGCCGGTCTACGCGCACGACGCACTGCCGTCGCGTGAGCAGCTCGAGCGTCGTCCGCGCACGCTCTGGCGTTACGCCGAGTGGCTGCCCTTCGCCGAGCCTCCCGTTGTAGCCCAGCACGTGGGATTTACACCGCTCGTCGAGGCACCGCGGCTGGCGCACGAGCTGGGCGTAGCGCGCGTCTGGATCAAAAACGATTCGGTGTCGCATCCTTCACTCAGCTTCAAGGATCGCGTTGTCGCGACGGCGCTGAATGCAGCGCACGCATTTGGCCTAACGACTGTCGGATGCGCTTCGACTGGCAACCTCGCCAACGCCGTCGCGGCGGCAGCGGCGGCAGCGGGCCTGCCGGCGTGGATCTTCGTGCCGGCTGATCTCGAGCCGGCCAAGATCGTCGGCACGACGGTGTACGGGCCGCATCTCGTTCGCGTGCGCGGCACCTACGATGACGTCAACCGTCTCTGCTCGCAGCTCGCCGATCGCTTCGAATGGGGAATCGTCAACGTGAACCTGCGCGCGTACTACGGCGAAGGATCCAAGACAGTCGGCTTCGAGATCGTCGACCAACTCGGCTGGCGCTTCCCGAGTGCAGTGATTGCGCCGATGGCTGGCGGCTCGCTCGTGACCAAGCTGCACAAGGCGTTCGCCGAGTTTGCGCGCGCCGGGCTGGCGGATGGAGCGCAGCCACGCATCTACGGCGCACAGGCAAATGGCTGCGCACCGCTCGTTAGGTTCGTCCAGTCGAATTCGCGCGCTCTCACGCCGGAGCGGCCGCATACGATCGCGCGCTCGCTCGCGATCGGAAACCCGGCTGACGCGCTCACTGCTCGCGCGGCGATTCAGCAGTCAGGCGGATGGGCCCACGCCGTGACAGACGACGAGCTCGTCGTCGGCATCCGGCGGCTCGCCGAGACGAGCGGCGTTTTCACGGAAACGGCAGGCGGAGTGACAGTCGCGGCAGCGTATGCGCTCGCCCAGCAGGGCCGCTTAACGCCGAGTGACGAAGTCGTGTTATGCATAACGGGGAACGGCCTCAAGACAACGGACGCCGTGGCTTCCGCACTCGAGGCCGTACCTGAAATCGCGCCCCGGCTGAGCGCCGTAGAAGCGCTCGTCGCTGCTACTACCTAACACCTTTCGAGGATCAACTCATGGCGGTTTCGATTCATCTCCCGGCTATTCTGGCGCCACTCGCAGACGGCGCCCGCGTCGTGGACCTGGACGGTCCCACAGTTGGCGCCACTGTTCAGGCGCTCACGCATCGCTACCCGGGTCTCGCGCCGCGTCTGATCGACGAGCGCGGCGAGCAGTATCCGTTCGTCGCGATCTACTTGAACGACGACGACATTCGCCTCGTCGGCGGATTCGATGCGACCGTGCAGGACGGCGACGAGCTTTCGATCGTGCCTGCAGTGGCGGGAGGCTAGCATGGCCACGCTCGCAGCGAACGAAATCAGTCGCTACAGCCGCCACCTGCTGCTACCGGAGGTCGGCAAAGCCGGCCAGGCGAAACTCAAGGACTCGCGCGTGCTCGTGGTGGGTGCCGGTGGGTTGGGATCGCCCGTGCTGCTCTATCTCGCGGCGGCAGGCGTCGGCACGTTAGGCATCGTCGACTTCGACGCCGTGGACGTCACCAACCTGCAGCGCCAGGTGCTGTACGGCACGTCCGACGTGGGTCAGGAGAAGACGCGCGCCGCCGAGGCGCACTTGAACGACCTCAATCCGCACGTACAGGTCGTGCGACATAGCGAGCGGCTCGCCTCGGCGAACGCGCTGGCGCTCTTCGCGGCGTACGACGTGATCGTGGACGGGACGGACAACTTCGCCACGCGCTACCTCGTGAACGACGCGTGCGTATTGACTGGAAAGCCTAACGTGTACGGCAGCATCTTTCGTTTTGATGGCCAGGCGTCGGTGTTCTGCACGGCCGAGGGACCGTGCTATCGCTGCCTGTATCCGGAGCCTCCGCCGCCTGGCCTCGTTCCTTCCTGCGCCGAAGGAGGTGTGCTGGGTGTTCTCCCCGGCCTAGTCGGCGTCGTACAAGCGACCGAGGCGATCAAGCTCTTGCTCGGCGTTGGCGATTCGTTGGTCGGGCGCTTGCTGCTTGTAAATGCGCTCGCCGCGAGCTTCCGATCTGTCAGCGTTAGGCGCGATCCCAAGTGCCCCGCATGTGGGACACGCGAGATTCGCGAGCTCCGCGACTATGATGCGTGGTGCGGTGCATCATTGCCTCAAGACGAAGTTCCCGAGATCACTCCACGAGAACTGGCGGCGCGTACGGCGCGGGGCGAGCAACTGCAGTTGGTCGATGTCCGTGAGCCATACGAGTGGGAGATCGCGCATGTCGACGGCGCGCGCTTGATCCCGCTCGGCGCGTTGGACTCCGAGTGGACGACGCTTGATGCCACGCGCGAAGTGTTTGTCTACTGCAAAGGCGGGGTACGCAGCGCTCGCGCCGTCGCCACGCTTCGAAAACGCGGCTTTGATCGCGCTTACAACGTGACTGGGGGTATTGTGCGTTGGCGCCAGGAGGTAGATAGCTCGCTAACGGCCTACTAACGATCAAAGGGGTCAGACCCCTTTGATCCGTTCGCCCTCCGACCTCGACCTCTGACCTTAGACCTCTCGCGGGCGCGTCGCTTCTCGAAGAGGCTGCGCGCTTGGTTCAAGCAGAACGGACGCGATCTTCCGTGGCGATACACGCGCGATCCGTATCGCATTCTCGTGTCGGAGACGATGCTGCAGCAGACACAGGCAGCGCGCGTCGTCGCTTTCTACGAGAGGTTTCTCGAGCGTTTCCCCGACGTGCACGCGCTTGCCGGTGCGCGGCCGCTCATGGTGCGCGAAGCATGGGCAGGCCTTGGGTACTACGCGCGGGCGCGCAATCTGCACGCGCTCGCGCGCAACGTCGCCGCCGACGGTGGCGAGTTACCCGCCGAGCCTAACGAGTTGCTTGCGCTTCCGGGCGTGGGTCCGTACACAGCGCATGCGGTCGCGACCTTCGCGTATGAGCGGCGCAGCGCCCCGGTCGACACGAACGTCGCGCGAGTGATCTCCCGCGCCTTTGCTCCGCACCTCAACCCAAAACGAGCGCGGGGCCTAACGAAGTTGCGAAAGCTGGCCTACGAGATTCTGCCGCGAACGGGGAAGGCGGCGTGGACGCACAATCAGGGATTGATGGAGCTTGGCGCTCTGATCTGCACGGCTCGCGTGGCTAAGTGCGAAGAGTGCCCCGTTAGGGCCGAGTGTATAACAGGCCGGAGCTGACCTACTTCGCCAACTTCGGCAACTTCCTCGTGTGATCCAGCGACGACTTGTACTTCCGCTCGTCCGGCCCCGTATAGATCTGTCTCGGCCGCGCGATCTTCTGCTCCTTGTCGAGCAGCATCTCCTCCCACTGCGCCAACCATCCAGACGTTCGCGCGACAGCGAATAGCACCGTGAAGTAGTCCGTCGGGAACTTCATCGCGCGGTAGATCAGCCCCGTGTAGAAATCCACGTTAGGGTACAGCTTGCGCGAGACGAAGTAGTCGTCGGCTAAGGCGATGCGCTCCAGCTCCAGCGCGATCTCGAGATCCTTGTCCATGCCCGTGACCTCGAAGACTTCGTACGCGAGCTGCTTCACGATCTTGGCGCGCGGGTCGTAGCTCTTGTATACGCGGTGGCCAAATCCCATCAGCCGCTGCCCCTTCCCGCCTTTCACCTCGTCGATGAACGCCGGCACGTTCTTGGGGTGACCGATCTCTTCGATCATGTGGAGCACTTGCTCATTGGCGCCGCCGTGCAACGGGCCATACAGCGCCTCGATGCCTGCGGCGATCGCGCTGAACGGATCGACGTGCGACGAGCCGACCGCGCGCACAGCGCTCGTCGAACAGTTCTGCTCATGATCAGCATGCAGAATGAACAGCACTTCGATCGCCTTCACGAATGTTGGACTCGCCTGGTACTTCGATTCCGACATACGCGCGATCATCGACAAGAAGTTCTCGCAATACGAGAGGTCGTTGTCGGGATAGACGAACGGGAGTCCCTTCGCGTGGCGATAACAGAACGCCGCTAGCGTAGGCAACTTCGCGAGCAAGCGGATGATCGAGATGTAGCGCTGCTCCGGATCGTGGATGTGCTTCGCTTCCGGATAGAACGATGAGAGGGCGGCGACTGCGCTCGCGAGCATCGCCATCGGATGCGCGTCATAACGAAAGCCCATCAAGAAGCGCTTGATGTTTTCGTGCACGTACGTGTGGTACGTGATGTCGTGCACCCACTTGTCGTACTCGGTTTGCGACGGCAGCTCGCCTTTGCGCAACAGCCACGCGACCTCGAGGAACGTCGCGTTTTCAGCGAGTTGCTCGATGGGGTATCCACGATAGCGCAGGATGCCAACATCGCCGTCGATGAACGTGATCGCGCTGCGACACGCCGCGGTGTTCATGAACGCCGGGTCGTACGTCATCAACCCGAAGTCTTTCTCGTCGACTTTGATTTGACGGAGATCGGTCGCGCGAATGGCGCCGTCGTTGATCGCGATTGTGTACGTCTTGCCGGTGCGCGAATCGCGAATCTCGAGTGTGTCAGCGCTCGCCGGCGTCTTGCCGCTTGTCATCCCCGCGTTCCCCTGAGTCTTCAGGCGTGATGAGGTCATATCTCTTGGGCGAAACGTAGCAGACCCGCATACCCGTCGGCATTGTCGCTGTTGCGTACGGTGCTAACGTTCGCGCCGCTTCAGTTTGCCAGTGCTCTCGTGGGATAAGACCTCGCGATCAATCATTTCGTGACCGAATCACTAGACGCGACTCGTTACGTGCTGATCCTGCTCGCCGCATTCGCGGGCAGCGCAGTGAACTCGATCGCGGGTGGCGGCACGTTGCTCACGTTCCCGGCACTCCTGGCACTTGGCGTCAGACCAATCGTTGCGAACGCGACGAGCGCGGTTGCTCTCTGGCCCGGTCAACTCGCGAGCATCTGGGGGTATCGCGGCGAGTTATCTGGAGCGCGAGAGTGGGCAAAGCGCTGGGCAATCCCCAGCGTCCTCGGCGGCTTCATCGGCGCCGCTTTGCTCCTCGTCACACCGCCTGATCGCTTCGAGGTGATCGTCCCGTGGCTCGTGTTGGGCGCCACTCTTCTCTTCGTCGCTCAGAAGCCCGTGATGCGCATGCTCGGACGCGGCGGAATCAGCGACGACGCAACGCCAGATCCCACCGCGCGCCGAGCTCCGATTGGAGTGCTGACGTATCAGCTTGGCGTTGCGATCTACGGAGGCTACTTCGGGGCCGGCATCGGCATTTTGATGCTCGCCGTCCTCGGCTATTTGGGGTTCCGGAACATCCACCGCATGAACGGCCTCAAGAACTGGGGCGGTCTGTGCATCAACGCCGCTGCTGTGATTACGTTCGCGCTTTCGAGTCTGGTGCACTGGCCGGTAGCACTCACAATGGCGTTAGGCTCTATTGCCGGTGGCTACGCAGGTTCGCGAGCGGCGCAGCGCGTCCCGCAGCAATACGTTAGGCAGGCGATCGCGCTCATCGGTTTCGCCAGCGGCATCTGGCTCTTCTTTCGCGACTGACCTTGGTGCACGACGACCTCACGTTCGAACGGCGCGGCGCCGTCGCTCTCATCACGTTCAACCGCCCCGAGGTGCTCAACGCGCTGCGCGGCGAGACAATCGTTGCCTTGCATGAGCTGCTTCACGGCGTTGAACAGGATCGCGGCCTGCGCGCCGTGGTGCTTACCGGGGCCAGGCGCGCGTTCAGCACTGGACGCGATCTCAAGGAAGAGGACGCCCGCACTGCAACGCCGACTATGCGCGACGACGTCGTCGCGACGATCGAGCAGTATCAGGAGCTGACACGGCGCCCTAACGCGGATGCACAAAACAGTGATCAGCGCGATCAACGGCGTCGCGGTTGGTGAGCTGGCGACGGCGTCCGACATCCGGCTGGCGTCGCCGCAGGCACGCATCGCCTTCCGGAAGTACGGCGCGCGCGCTTCCTGACAAACGGCGTGCTCTATCGGCTGCCGCGAAGGATCTACTCGGCCGCGCCTACGAAGTGGATCTCGAGATGATGCTCGAGCTGGAGCGTGAGGCGTTGGCGGATTGCATCGAGACCGATGACTACAGGGAAGGGATGAGGGCGCTTGCCGAGAAACGCGAAGCGAGGTACGAGGGACGGTAGTCGGGAATCGGGAATCGGAGTTCAACCGATGCCCGATCGCCGAAGACCGATACCCAAATCCCCGAATTCGTTAGGCCCCCGCCGCCGCCGGCAGCCCGCCTTTCGCCGCCTTCAGCATGAGATCCGCGAACAGATCCACCTCGTCGCGCATCGTGTAAACGCTCGGCGTCACTCTGAGTCCGTAGAACTCAGGATGCACGATCGACACGGTGAAGACTTTATGCTTGTTCCACAGATACTGTTGCAGCTTGGGCGTGTCGATCCCATCGATGTTCACCATCGCGATGCCACAAGCGTGCGTGTTGTTGAGCGGCGTGAGCACGTGGATGCGATCGCTCTCTGCGGTCACGCGCTTGGCCCAGCGGTCGCGCAGAAAGCGCAAGCGCGCCGCTTTGCGCTCGAGTCCCATTTGCTGGTTGAAAGCGGCCGCCAATGTGATCGCGTTGTGATTCGCCGCTGGGTGCGTCCCAATCTCCTCGTACTTGCGGATATTGCTGTCCATTTCCGGCGGTGCAGCCATCATCGGCCACAGCCCTTTGATCTTCTCGCGCCTAACGTACAGGAAGCCGGTGCCGATCGGGGCGTGCAGCCACTTGTGCAGACTCGTCCCGTAGTAGTCGACGTCAAGCTCGTCGCGCGTGAATGGAAAGTGCGCGAACGCATGCGCCCCGTCGATGAACGTCGTGATCCCTTTCTCGCGCGCCATGCGCACTATGTCGCGAACCGGCAGGATCTGACCTGTGAGGTTCGTTATGTGCGGGATCTCGATTACCTTCGTGCGTGGTGTGATCGCGTTGCGGAAGAGATCGACGAGGTACGCGTCGCTCGGCGGCGGTACTTTGAACGACAGTTTTTTCAGCACGATGCCATCGCGACGCGCGCGCTGCTCCCATGTCGTGATCATGCGCCCGTAGTTCTGATTCGTGATGACGACTTCATCGCCGGGCTTGAGGTCGAGACCGAGGATCATGATCTCGTTCGCCTCGGAGGCGTTGCGCGTGATCGCCATCTCTTCGGGATCGCAGCCGAACATGTCGGCCAGCCGGCGTCGCGCGACTTCGATGCGCGGCTCGAGCACGTTCCACATGTGATCCGCGGGAATCATGTTCGAGAAGCGAAGATCCTTGATCATCGCCTCGAGCACATGCGTGGGCGCCGGACTTACGCCGCCGTTGTTCAGGTTGACGACCGAGTGATCGTCGTCGAACGCGCGCTGGATCTGCGCCCAATATTCCTCGTCGTCAGCTAGCGCGATGCTCGGCGCCGAACCCGCGTATCCGTTGGCTTCAAAGAGCCGGCGAAATGCATCGGGGCGCAGCATGGGCGCAGCGATCGCATAACGAGAGAGGGATGAAACGAAACCGCGGCGACCGAGCATGCTTGCCTCGCGTCAAGAGGAACGAGTTCTGAGTCCTTAGTTCTTAACCTGCAGCACGTTATGGACTAAGACCTCTAAGGACTAAGGACTAAAGGTGTCACATCCGCCCTGTTTGCGGCAGATCGAGTGTGAAATAGAAGCGGGTTCCGCGCTCCAATTCTGTTTCGACGCCGAGCTCACCGCCCATCGCGCGCACCAACAGCTGGCAAATCGAAAGGCCTAACCCGGCGCTCGAGAAGGCATAATCACCCGGCGCCTGACGCTGCCGGAAGGCTTCGAAAAGGTTGTCGAGCACATGCGCTGGAATACCGCGCCCTGTGTCCTGCACGGAGAACTCGATGCGTGAGCGATCCGGCTCGCGGCATGTCACAGCGACCGAACCGGTACTCGTGAACTTGATCGCGTTCGTCGTGAGGTTGAGCAGCACCCTGTTGAGCGCCGAGGCATGTCCGAGTCGCAGATCCGCCTGGGGCCCCGACGCAGTCATCGTTAGGCGCTTCTCCTCGGCCATCGGCCGCAGGATGTCCAGTACCGATTGCAAGACATCCGCTACCGAGAACGGGAGCGGCTGCTGCTCGACGAGAGTCGTTCCGCCGCGCGCCAGCTCGATCACATCGCTGGCGATCGAGCTGAGCCCGAACGCCGCGCTGTAAATCAAGCCCAGCTGCCGCACCTGCACGGGAGACAGCTCGCCACCGGCTCCCGCGCGAAGCCGCTCAGCCAGAATCAGGATCGAGCCAAGCGGCGAGCGCATGTCGTGCGCCATTTCGACAATAAGCTGCTGTGCCTCAGTGCCTGTTAGGCGTGCGGCAAATCGTTGCGCTGCGTGCTCGTCCAGCGCGTTCTGCAACCGCTCGAAGCCGCGCACGAGCTTGATGAGCGCTTTGGGATCGATCGTGCCTTCTGCGCGGGCTAGAACTGCCGCGCGGAGCGACTCGAGCACTCGGCGCGCGGGCACGAACGGGAGCAACCCTTCGAGCGCGCCGGGGCCGACGTTCTCGGCGTCAGCCACGAGCGCTATGCCCAGATGCAACGCAGTCCGCTCGACGTCGTCCGGCGTTAGGCGGGTGTGGTCTCCGTATGTCCAGCGTGCGGCGACATCGCCCACGGCCGCTTCAACCAGAGCCCGCATTAGCTGGGTCGCCGTCCCTTCCCCGTCCCCTGACTTCGGCGCCGTGGTGTCAGCGAGTGATGCAGGCGCGTCGGCGGGCTCAGACGTTGTTGCCGTCGTTCGCCCTCGCGTCGCACCTTTGCGCGGCGGTCGGGCGGCTGGACTCATTCGTCAGTAATGCCCGACAGATCGTCGCGTCGGAAGCCGTGCTTCTCCATAAGCCGATAAAGCGTCGTGCGATCGATGTTCGCTAGACGCGCCGCTTTCGACATGTTCGAACCCGCCCGCCCGATGAGCTGCGTGAGATACTCCTTTTCGAAGTGCGCGATGAGCCGGTCCTTTGCTTCGTGAAAGGTCGACGTCATCACGGCCGCTGGGAAGCTGTCGCCTGTGACGGGCTCCGGCGCTGCACCGGTTCCGCTGTCATCGTACATCGGCACGTCGTCCGGCTGAATGAGACTGCCCGACTCCGTGAGGACGGTGAGCTGCTCGATCACGTTCTGTAGTTCGCGAACGTTGCCGCGCCAGTGCCTCGTCTTCAGGAAATCGACTGTCGACTCTGAAAGACGCGGTGGCGCCTCGCTGTGTCCGCGGTGCCGTTCCCAGTAGTGCGAGAGAAAGTGATTCGCGAGAATCGGAATGTCTTCCTGGCGCCGGCGCAGCGGCGGCAGGTGGATCGGGACGACGCGCAGCCTGTAAAGCAGATCCTCGCGCAGCGACCCCTTGGCCACGCACTCCTGCGGCACCTTGTTCGTCGCCGAGATGAAGCGTACGTCGACGACAGCGTCCTGAGACTCGCTGCCGACGCGCCTAACGACGCCGTCTTGTATCACGCGCAGTAGTTTCGCCTGGATAGGCAGCGACATCTCTGTCAGCTCGTCCAGAAACAGTGTCCCGCCGTTCGCGATCTCGAGGAGGCCCGGCTTCTCCCGGTCTGCACCCGTAAACGCGCCTTTGCGATGCCCGAATAACTCGCTCTCCAGCAGCCCTTCCGGCAGCGCGGCGCAGTTGATCGGAACCAGCGGACGGCTCGCTCGACGTGAGTGCTGATGGATGAACTGAGCAATGACTTCTTTGCCCGTTCCGCTTTCACCCATGATCATGACTGACGCGTCGGTGCTCGCGACCTTGCGCGCCAGATCGACTGCCTTACGAAACGCTCCCGAAATTCCAAGGAGCGTCAGCTTGTCGCTGTGGCCTGTCTGTTTTTGCAGCTGCACCCGCAGGTCGCGAGTCTCGCGCGCAACCATGACGGCGTGCGCCGCGCGCCCAACGAGTACCTGCAGGTGCGTCGCGGAGAATGGCTTGGGGAGATAATCCCACGCGCCGGTACGCAACGCTTCGATGCTCGTCGTCACGCTCGGATTGCCGGTCATAACGACGACGATTGTTTCTTTGTTCGACTCGAGCGTCGCCTTGAGGATGTCCATCCCCGAAACAGGCGTCATGTACAAGTCGACGAGCACGATGTCGAAGCGGCGTCGCTTAACGAGATCGAGCGCCTCATCGCCGCGCCCGAGTGTCGTGACGTTGTAGCCGTCCATCTGCAGCACGCTCGCGCATCCTTCGCGGAGTGTGCGATCGTCATCGACGATCAGCAGGTTGAGGCTTCCCTTGACCTCACTCGGAATCGAGAGCGGATCGCGCGGCTCTCTATTCGTGGGGTCGAGTGCCTCGTTGTCGACGGCAGTTCCGCTCGTCATCTATGCAGTTCTCCTGAGAAGCAGGATGAGGACCGCTGCAAGCGTCGTAAACCGCGCCTGACCGTGTCAGACACGCGACCCGGTGCTTTGCCCGGGGCGGCGAACCAACAATTTTCAGGCGTGAGAGGTCCAAATCAGAGCTTGCCGCGCCGTTTTTTGCGGTGCTAAAGCTACACCGTCGCTGGACGACAACACCGCGATGTGCGTCACGCACAACAGCCGCTGTGGCCGGCAGCGACACCGGGAGGTCAGTCACAGTGAGGCCAGCCCGGGCCAACGAGAAGTCCAATCCCTAGTTAGGTGCTTCTTGACCGGCACAAAGCTCGAGTCCTGTGACGTACAAGGTGGGCCCAGATTTGCTATCCCATGGACAACTTCTCCTCAGTATGTCGGCAGCGTTGAGAGGCACTATTATCGTCCTCTGAGCGTATCATTCAGCCTCCGTCCTCCGTGTCTAAGTCATGCCAGTTGATCTAGTTCAATCGTCAGGGGGCGGCGTCCAGCCTTACGGCAATGGCGCAGCCGTCTCCGCCTGGCAGCAGCCCCCAGTTCCGGCTGCACCGGCCGAGTCCTCGATACTTGGCAATGCACTGCACCGCACGATCGCAGCGCTCAAGCGATATAAGTGGCTCATCCTCGCGACCACCGTCTTCGGCAGCGCCGTCGGTTTCGTGTTGTCCAAGATGATCGCCCCGAAGTATCAGGTGAACGCGAGCGTCTGGATCCGCGAACAGAACACCGGCGGGCCGATTCAGCCACCGGGCCTCGTCTCCACGAACCTTGGCTGGGCCGACCTGATCATGAGCCAGGCGGTGCTCGACTCGGTCGTCGTTAGGCTGGCGCTGTTCGCAATGCCGCAAACGGTGCGTGATACCGTCGTTATGCGATCGATGCAGCCCACCGACACGCTCATCCCGGGAGCGTACCAGCTGGCCGTCGCAAACGGCAAGTATGTGCTCACGCGCACGCAGGGCCCGCGCGGCGAAGACATGAACTCGGTCGTCGAACAAGGTGTCGTCGGCGATTCCGTCGGGCGCGCGATCGGCATCTCCTGGTTTCCTGACTGGAGCATCGTTCCACGCGATCGTGATTTGCGCTTCGACGTCGTTGTTCCGCGTGAAGCGTCAGGCCGCATCCTGCGCCAGCTGCAGGTTATCCTGCCGCCGCAGAGCAACTTCATGCGCATGAATCTCTCGGGCCCCGAGCCAGTGCTGCTCGCGAGCACGATGAATACGATCCTCGATGTGTTCCTGGAGACCGCCAAGCGGCTCAAGCGCACTGACCTCACCGAGACGTATGAGTCGCTCGAAGCCCAGCGCCAGAAGGCTGCCGCCGACATGGCGTCGACGGCAAAGGCGCTTGAGAGCTATCGCATCAAAACGATCACGCTGCCGTCGGACCAGGTGCCGGTCGCACCCGGCGTGACGATCGCGGCGAACCCTGTGTTCGGGTCGTACTTCGGCGACCGCACGGTGCTCGGCAACATCAAGCAGGACCGCGAGCTATTGGAAGAAACGATGACCGAGCGGCGCGCGGGGGGGACCGGGTGGATCGAAAAACTGCGCCTCATTCCCAACCTCCAGGTCAACAATCCGAACCTAACGCTGGCGATAAACGAGCTTGATCTGCAGCGCAACAAGCTCCGCGTTGAGCAGCAGACCAAGACCGATTCGAATCCAACGGTCATCACTCTACGCAAGCAGATTCGCGAGCTCGAGTCACAGGTCATCCCGCAGATGGCTCAGGTGTCCCTCAACCAGCTGCGTTCGCGCGAGCGCGACCTGGGTAACCGCGTGCGTCTCGCCGGCAAGGAGCTGGAACAGATTCCAACTCGCTCCATCGAGGAGGACCGGCTCAACCGCAATTACCAGGTCGCGGTGTCGGTCTACAACGAACTGCATAACCGTACGATCAACGCGAAGCTCGCCGAGTCGAGCGTACAGCCAGACGTATCGGTGCTGGAACGCGCCGTGCCGCCTGGCCGGCCTTCGACCGATACGGCGTACGCCATTTTCCTGATGGCGATCGCCGGTTCGTTGGCAGCTGGAATCCTGCTCGCACTCATGCTCGATCGCATCGACAAGCGCTTCCGCTATCCGGAGCAAGCGGTCGGCGAGCTGGGGCTCGACATCCTCGGCGCGATCCCATCATTCAAGAACCCGAAGAACTCGGCGGCACGACTGGAAGAGTGGTCGCAGCTGATGGAAGCGTTCCGCTCGTTAGGCTTGAGTGTGCGCAGCGCCTTCCCGCCGAACGAGCCGATCGCGTTCACGATCTCGAGTCCCGGGCCCGGTGACGGCAAGTCGTTCATCGCGCTCAACCTCTCCATGGTCATGGCCGAAGCCGGCTTCCGCACGGTTCTCATCGACGGCGACATCCGGCGCGGGCGGCTGCATGAAACTAAGCCGCTCATCGACTGCAGCCAGACGCCTGGACTGATCGAGCATCTCGCCGCCGAGGCCACGCTGGCCGAGGTCGTGCGCGAAACGACGCACGCGAATCTTTGCGTGATTCCGTGCGGCGCGCGCCGGCGTCAGGGACCCGAGCTGCTCGCTTCGGAAGCGATGCAGCGTCTGGTTAACGAGCTGCGCTCGCAGTTCGACGCAATCATCATCGACTCGGCGCCGCTCGCGGCCGGGATCGATCCATACGCGTTAGGTGCGGCATCGGGAGCGATGCTCATCGTTCTGCGCGCCGGCGAAACGGACACCAAACTGGCGCAGGCCAAGCTCGGCACGATCGATCGCTTGCCGGTGCGTCTCATCGGCAGCGTACTCAACGATGTCGGCGCCGACGCGACGTACCGCTACTACTCGTACCTCGGCTATGAGTACGCGCCGATGGACGATGCGGAATCGCCGGCACTCATTGGCTCGGCGGCCAAAGAGTAGCTAGACTATCGTAAATAGGGGACAAGGGATAGGTTCGTTAGGCCTATCCCCTGTCCTCGTTCCTTTATCCGCTATTTAACAGTTCGCACCGCCACATCGTCGAAGGCCGCGACCGTCAACTCTTTTCCTTCCGCCGGCCGAGCGTGGCGCAGCGCAGTTGCGGCACGGAGCATCAGCTCCACCGCATCGACAGTCGAGTCGGCGAAGTCAGACACCGCGCTGTAACCCGCGCGGACTCTGAGCTGGCGAAACTCACCGGCGAACATCAGCGGGCGCGCGTCAATCGATTCCTGTATGCGCTCCACGATGCGCAACGCGCCAGCCATGTCGCTCGCGGGCGCGATGATGGCAAACTCGAGATGACCAAGGTGTCCAACCGCATCTGACGTTCTCGTTGATTCGCGACACACTTCGCCGAGATACGCCACGATGCGCGACACGTCTTCCGGGTTGGAGAGCGCCGATTCCGGAACATCACCAGCAGGCGACACGACGACGCACGCCAGCGCCGCATGCCGCCGCGCCGCGTCTGCACCGATTTCCTTCGCGCGCCGCGCGAGACCACGAACGTTGTAGAGACCAGTCGCTGGATCGATAACGGCGGAAGCGCGCACGTGATCGATCTCGCGCTTGCTCTGGACGTACGCCCCCATCTTGAGAAGCAGTGCCTCGCTATCGATCGGCTCGCCTAACAATTCCCAGGCGCCGGCTCGCAGCGCCTCGAGCCGCAGCGCGCGCGACGCCGGTCCCGCAGTCGTCATGACAATTGGCGTGCTCTGTGACAGCCCAACGTCTGAACGCAATAACTGACAGACTTCGATGCCGCCGATGTCTGGCATCCCGACATCGAGGATCACAGCATCGGGCTGCGTGCGTCGGGCGACGTCGACCGTTTGGCGCCCGGTGTACGCTCGAACGACCGCAAAGCCCGCCTGACCAAGCACGCTCTCCAGCGTCCGCGCCGACCATTCCTGGTCGTTCGCGACTAGCACGAGTGGCGGTGGCGGCGCCGGGTTCGCCGAAGCCGGTGAAATGTCGATTGCCTTGTGCATGTTCGGTGGCGGTACGGGCCCCCTCAGCCCATGGCACCGGGGAAGTCGAGCGACGCACAAGTCATGCTGGCACTTTGGCCTAGCACAGCTGGCCTCGGCAAGGGATCGACGTTAGGCCAAGAAATGTGATCTTGATCACGTGTCGCTCCGTGAGCTCCCCGCGACGGTCATTCTACGAGCGCCTCGGCGTCGGTCTTTTCAATCGTGTAACACGTTGCGGCGAGAAGGCCTGTGGTCGCTCGAGGTCGGTCCTGAGTCTGCGCGTCGGTGTATCCTTGAGGCGGTGACGCGAGCATGACGCGCCAAGTCTCAGGAGCACGTTACCTGTACGGCCAGGTGCGCGGGCGCCATTTGGATGTAGGCCGAGTGCAACAGAGCTTGGGCTAATGTGGTGCACGATTTGCGCTTGCGTGATGTCGAACACTGACCTAAAGATTTGCTTTTTCACACCTTCCGTGACTCCCGACGCGCCTTATCGGTGCTGGCTGCGACGGGCACGAAACTCTCGGAGCATTCGATGTCTATGCCCGCGACACACCTAGCCCGCCGCTGCACGGCTCTCGTCTTAGCCTCTGTGGCCCTGCTGGCCACGGCCAAGGCGCAGTCCATCCTTGGAGAGATGAGACGCCAGCAGACACGCGCAGAGCTGGAGTCGACGCTCGCTAGCTACGAAAAGCTGGCGGTGAGTACCAGCGACAAAAAAGTCAAAGAGCAGGCGATGAACGATGCGGCTGCCGTTCGCGAGCGCCTTCGCACCGGTGACTTCTATCCGGGCGACCGGATGGTCATCCGTGTTCTCAACGACACCTCGGTGAGCGACACGTTCACGGTCAAGCAGGGCCGCGTACTCGATTTCAACTCGATTCCCGAGCTCTCGCTCGCTGGCGTGCTGGACTCGGAGCTGCTCGACCGAGTCAAAACGCATATCGCCAAGTACATCCGCGATCCCGACGTGACTGTCACGCCCCTCGTTAGGCTGCAGCTCACCGGCGGTATCGGACAGCCCGGCTGGTATCAGTTCAGAACTGATCAGACACTCACTGATGCGATCATGTCGATCGGTGGTCCATCGCAAACAGCCGAGATCAACAAGACTGATATTCTGCGCAACGGCACGGTTCTCGTTGGTCGTGGAGCCACGGCACGCGCATTGCGCTCTGGAAAAACGATTGGCGATCTCGGATTGCGCGACGGCGACGAGCTTCGCATTGCCGAACAGCCAAACGCGCGACCTAGTCGTCTGTGGACGCTGCTGCCACTCGTTACGAGCTTGTTGTTCACCATTCGGTACATCACGCGCAATTAGCTGCATGCTCTATAGGAAATCATGTCAGGAATCAGCTTGACCCCGACTGACGAACGAGCGCTCAGGCCTCCGTTGAACGGTTCGCCCATGCCGCGGCGAGCCCGGCGGTCCGCCGCTGAAGCGTCGATCGCGTATGAACGTGCGCTCGCGCCCGAGTTGACGAAGGAAGAAACTGTGATCGATGGTGTTGTACCGCGCGCGCGCAGCGACTCCTTTAACCGCGGGCTCAACGTCGTGCTCGCTGCGACCAGTCTGCTGCTCACGCTGCCGCTTTTGTTGCTCATCGGCGTGTTGGTGAAGCTGACGTCGCGCGGTCCCATCCTGTACGCGCAGACGCGCGTCGGGCTCGACAGGCGCTGGCGCCGCACACTCGCGATGCATGACCGTCGCATTCGCGACTTGGGTGGCGCTGTCTTCACGATCTACAAGTTCCGCACGATGCGCGTGGACGCCGAAGCAAAGTCGGGCGCGGTGTGGGCCAAGGAAAACGATCCGCGCGTCACGCCGTTAGGCAAGTACCTGCGTATCCTGCGACTGGACGAACTGCCGCAGTTGTGGAATATCCTGCTCGGCGACATGAACATCGTGGGTCCGCGGCCCGAGCGTCCGAGCATCGTCGCTCGCCTGCAGCGCGACATCACGCATTACGGTTCGCGCCATCGGGTGCGTCCTGGCCTCACTGGCCTGGCACAGATCAACCAGCAGTACGACGCATGCCTCGACGACGTGCGCACGAAAGTGAGTTACGATCTGGACTATTTGCGGACGCAGAGCCTCGTGCTCGACTTCCAGATCATCCTGCGCACCGTCCCAGCCGTACTCCTCAAGTACCGCGGCTGGTAGGGAACAGGCTCGTCAGCTCGTTAGGTGGCAACCATCGTCAGGCGTTGAACGGCGTCGTGGCCCTCGAGGCTCACACGACGGCCTTCGCTCGCCGATACGTAACTCGCCGCGACGACGCGCACCGCGTTGCGTCCGTCCTCCCCTGACGCCGGGACGCTCGCGCCGCTTCGCAGCGCGTCCAGCGTACGCTGCAGAAGGAGCCGCGTAGCCACCATTGGTGCGTCCTTGGGGTTCCGGCCGATTATGTGGCGCTCGGGGCCGTTCTCGCGCCAGGCTAGACCGCAGGCGCCCATTTCCAGGCGCACATGCGGCTTCGTGCTTCGCAGCAGGCCGGCGCTGATCCGCGCGCGACCGCCGTACGAAACGCGATAGGACGCGGACCGCGTGTCGGCGCGGACCTCGAAGTACTGCGTCTCGCCGGGACAGAGCCGGTGTTGGATGACCTGCGCCATTGTCCCCGAGCCGAACTCCAGCGTCACCAGCGCGAGCGCGTCAGTATCGTCGTCTCGCACGCCGCACGTCGACATTGTGGCGTTGACGGCGTTGGGCACCTCGTTATGCAGCGCCATCACATAGTCCACGAGGTGGATCCCTGCCTCGTACAGCACACCCTTCATGAGCTGACCGCGCCACCCGGGCTCGGCCCACGGCGGCAGGTTCATGAGCTGCCACGCCTGCGTGAACACGAGGCCACTCCCATCGGTGCTGATTGCGTCGCGCGCAGCGCGGAACGCCGGCATCTCACGGAATTCGTGGTTCATGGCAATGCAGCGCCCCGCCGCCTTAGCCGCTGCAAGGAGGCGGTCCGCCTCTTCCACTGATGGCGCGATTGGCTTCTCACAGATGAGATGCGCGCCTTGTTGCAGGACGGCCGTCCCGATCGCGACGTGCGTTTCCGGCGGCGTACACACGATGACGACGTCGGGCGATGCCTTGCGCATCATCTCGCCGACGTCCTCGAACGTCGTTAGGCCCCACTGAGTCCCTGCGGCCGTGCGCCGTTCGGCGCTGGAATCTACGCCGCCAACTATTGTTGCGCTTGGGATCCCCTTTAGTGCCGGCAGGTGCAGCGATTGCGCGGCGTTACCAAGACCGACGACGCCGACGCGCCACGACGACGATGACATGCCCTGGTGCCGGTTTACTCGGCGGGCGTCAGGCGGTTGTACACCTCGCCGATGAGCCGCCCTAACGCGTATCCGAGCACGAAGGCGTAAACGAATCCGATCAAACTGCCGACGAATGTTACTCGGTAGCCTGGAAAGAATGCGGCGAGCAACTGCAGGTGCTGGCCTGGATTCGGGCCGCTTTTTACCACAAGCCAATTCGTGGCGAGAAAGAGCCCGCCGCCAAAGAGCAGCCCACAGGCGATGCCCCACGCCCGCGCGTTGAGCCGCAACAAGGCGCGACGCACGTTGACGTCGCGACCGGTAAGTCCGTTAGTCATGGAATCGCGTCGCTAAATGTGATCGAGAAAATCGCGTGTTTCGGTCAATTCTGCGCGTGTGCGGATCGCAAAGGCCGTGATCGCGAGCGCCGCGTTGCGGCAGAACGCGAAAAACCATCCAGCGACAAAAGCGACAACGAAGCCCCATCCGGCGCCGATGAGCACTCCCGGCCACGACACCGTGTAGCCGTAGAGATATTGTCCGAGCAAGCCTAACGGGAATTCCTGCGCCCGATCTGTGGCGAGTACGGCTACGGTGACGAGAATCATCAAGACCGCACCGGCCGATCCGAGCGCCGTCCCGAACGCGCGCTTGTTGAGCGGCGCGAACGCAAGCTCCAGCGCTTGGTCCAGACTCACTTCCGCCGGGTCGCGGCGTTCTGAGCGCGGGACCTTCGCTCGCTCAGGGACCGTCATGATCACCTCTATCATGATTACTCATCCACGTAATCGACCCACGTGCTGCGACGGTGCCGCGCGGGGACCGGGGGCCAGCGCTGGACGCCGACCTCGGCATACGCCGCGGTCGTCGGGTCGGGCACGGGCGCTCCCACAGTCTGCTGCAGGAGCAACCCCAATAGGAAGGAGACACCGTTCAGCGCGTAGTACATCAAGTGCAGCGGTACAATGGCTATCGCGAAAAGGACGCCGCGCAAGCCCGCCATGTAGCGCCAAAGGGGCCAGTTCAGCGCGATGACCGGGACCAGCAGCAGCAGCGCGACGCCGGCGAGCTTCGGCGACCGGCGAACGGCAGCCAGCACGAGTAGTGCGGCGGAGAGCCACACGAGGGCCGTGTGAAGCCGTTCAGTCCAGCGCAGGTTCAGTGTTTTGGCCGAGAGAGCGGCGCCGCGCTGAGCGAGGAGTCGCGCCCACGGGATCCCTCGGTCGCGCAGGTCAGTGCGGATCACGTTGCCGAGGGACCACTTCTTGAGGTGCGTCACCTGGATCTCGGGGACAAGCAGAATCTTCTTTCCTAACGAGCGAATGCGGGTACCGAGCTCGATGTCTTCGATCTGGGGCCGAGCGTAATGCCACTCGTCGTACATGCCTGCTTCCTCGAAAACATCGCGCCGGGTCGCGCCCGCGCCGGCCCAGAACGTGTCCACCTCGCCTGCGCCGCGCGTGTGCACGTAGTGGTGGATCAGGTTGCGATACTGCGACACGATTCCTTTCGCGCGTGGCGTGTTGTCGTAGGCGCCGAATACGGCTCCGGCATCCGGCCGGCTCGCCAGCGCCTCGAGCAGTCCGCGCAGCGTATCGCGGTGCACGACGACGTCCGCATCGAAGAAGGCGACGACGGGCCCGCGCGCCACTTCGAATCCGCGATTGCGCGCGTACGCCGGTCCGTGTGGCCGGCCCGGGAGTCTCACAACCGTATCCGCGTATCGCCCGGCGATCGCCGCCGTGTCATCCAGGGATCCGTCGTCGACAACGATCAGCTCCCAGGTGTCGCGCGGCACATCGCTTGCAAGCAGCGCGCCTAACGTCTCGGCGAGGTAGCGCGCGGCGCCGTGCGCTGGAACCACTACGGAACAAACCGGCATCGCTGCCTTCATGCCCGCTCCGCGGCTGCCGCGACGAAGCGGCGCATTCGCCGCGCCTGAGCGCGAATCCAGATGCGACGCTGGAATGCGGAACTGCCCCATTGCTCGAGCTGGCCCGGAGCTCGGAAGTAGTAGGCGTCGAGCCGCGGGAGGCGCACCGGGTCTTCGCCGTGGCCGAGCGCGCGCAACTCGGTTGTGCACGCGCGCTGATATGTGCGGCGCACCGTGGTGACAACGCGGTGATCCAGGTCGCCATACGGGTACGCAAAGGCGGTCGGGCGAGTCCCAAGCTCCCGCGCGAGACGCTCAGCCGGCTCGTCGACTTCGTCGGCCACCTTTTGATCCGACAGTGACGTTAGCTGCGGATGGCTCCGCGTGTGCGCGCCGATCTCGATGCCACGTCGCGTCACTCGCTGTATGGCGTCCCACGTCATGAGGGGGAGAATTGGAATCGCTCCGCCGCTCGCGAGCGTTGCCGTTGCATTCCCCCACGCGTTGGTTTTGCCGACATGATCGGTCACGACGAATACCGTCCCCGGCAATCCGAGATCGGCCATGATTGGGGCCGCATGCTCCTCGAAATTCGCGAACGCGTCGTCGAACGTGAGCGCAATCGACTCGTCGGGCGCGCGCTCCGTCGCAATATCAGCGAGCGGCACAACTCGTGGGCGCCCGAGGGCGAGAAACTCCATTTGCTGCCGGAACACGCGCGGCTCGACCGAGATGGGAGAGCCGCTCTCGTCGATCGAGTGATACATGAAGATCGCGCGCATTCTCAAGTCAAACCTAACGCTGAGCAGCGCCGGTGACGGGCTCGATGCGCTCGCGCTGGTCGGCCACGACATCGGCAACAATTTGAGTGAGCGGCGTCGTCGGACGGAATCCGGTCACGCGCTCGAGCTTGGACACGTCAGGCACGCGGCGCATCATGTCTTCGAAGCCCGCAGCGTAAGCCTCCGAATACGGAATGTGCACGATCTCCGAGCTGCTCCCTGCCGCGTCGCGCACCATTTCGGCGAGTCGCTTTATCGTGACTTCTTCTGTCGAGCCGATGTTGAAGACTTCATTCACCGCGCTCGGCGTGGCGATCAGTCGCAGCAGCGCTTCGACGGCATCGCGCACATGTCCGAAGCAACGCGACTGATCGCCTGTGCCGTAGACACGAATCTGCTCGCCGCGCAGTGCCTGACGCGCAAAACTCGGCACGACCATTCCGTACTGCCCGGTTTGGCGCGGGCCTACCGTATTGAAAAACCGCACGATTAGCACCGGAACGTGCTTCTCACGCGCGTACGCGAGCGCGAGCCACTCGTCCAGCGCCTTGGAGCACGCATACGCCCAGCGCGAGTGCGACGTGGGGCCTAGCTGGAGATCGTGGTCTTCTCGGAACGGGACGCGCGTCGACTTCCCATAAACCTCGGACGTGGACGCGATGACGGTGAGTTTCTTCTTCTTCGCCGTGGCGTTGAGAACGACTTCGGTGGCACGGACGTTCGTCTCGATCGTGTGCACCGGCTTATCCACGATGAGCATGACGCCCACTGCCGCCGCGAGGTGCACGGTCACATCGGCACCGTCCACCATCTCGCTGACGAGCGGTGCGTCGAGCGCGCTGCCGATCCGATGAGTAAAGCCTTTCCGGCCGAGCAGGTGCGCGATGTTCTCCATCGCGCCGGTCGACAAGTCGTCGAGGATGGCGACGCGATCGCCGCGATCCAAAAGGCGCTCGGCCAAATGCGATCCGATGAACCCTGCCCCACCAGTAATGAAAACGTTCACGCCACTTCCTCCACGGCACTTTCGGTTGCCATGCGCGCGCGGCCACGTCGCTGCGCCGCTCGATGTACGATGTCGAGGTAGCGCGGCACGACCGCACTCTCGGACCACCGCTCGACGTACGCCTGGTAGCCCGCGTCACTCAAACGGCTGCGGTGTCCCGGGTCGTCCTGCAGGCGATGCATCGCGGCAAGAAGCTCGTCAGGCGAATCAAAGAGCTCTCCTCCCCCTGACGCGTCGACGATTTCCGGGAACGGGCCAAGCCGGCGCGCGATCACCGGTGTCCCTTGCCGGAAGCTTTCTATCAGCACGATACCGAACGTCTCGAAACACACCGACGGCACGAGCAACGCGATCGCGTGTGCGTAGTAGTCGCGCAACGCGTCAGGCGTCACGCGCCCGACAAACTTGACGTTCGGAATGCCGGCGGCGAGTTGGCGCAGCTGCGCGCCGTGCTCTCCGTCGCCCGCGATGATGAGGTCGGCCCCTTCATATGAACGCATGAGTGGGATGACGTCGTCGAGTCCCTTGATGCGCTCGAGGCGGCCAGCGAATAGGAAGTACGGCCGCTCGTTAGGCGATGTTCCCGTGACGGTACGGCTTTCGGGTTCGGGGTCGGGGAGGAAGTACGGCAGTACCTCGGGATCACACGGCAGGCCGAATTCGAGGTGCTTGCGTCGGCTGAATTCGCTCATGGCGATGACAGCGTCCACATGGCGCAGCTGCCGGTCGAGATAGCCGGTCCAGCGCCAGAGCTGCGGCGGACGGTGATAGGACAGCATGCAGCGGACGCACTCGCGCCCATCGCAGCGCTCGCGCTTGTAGCGCCAGAGCACGTGCGTCGGGCACACGAGCCAGTGCTCGTGCGCCATGTACAGGCGTATCGACTCCGGCGCGAGGCTGAACAAACCGGGGCCGCCGATCAGCGAGACGTTGTGAAAGTTGACGATGTCGTAGCGGCCGCGCTCGAGAATCCCACGGATGCGCGACGCGTTGAGCACGGGCCGGCCGAGTTGCTGCGTCAGGAGTGGCGAGAGCATGCCATAGCCGCTCTTGAGGCGAATCACCTCGACGCCTTCGTCGACGTCCTGCAGCGGGACCTGCGGTTCCGGCGTCGAGCGCAGCGCGTTGTATGCGTCGGCATCGTGCACGACCGTCACCTGATGCCCGCGCCTGACGAGTGCGCGCGAGAGGCGCTGAATGCCGATGGCGTCTCCGCCGAACGCGTACGGCGGATAGAACGTCGTCAGCATGCAGAAGCGCAGCACGCTCATGCGGCCGCTTCCTCCAAGGCGCCGAGAGCGCTGCACGCCGCCGCGCTCCAGCTCAAGCGCGCCGCGCGTTCACGCGCGCGCATGCCTAACGCGCGACGCCGCTCGGGATCGCGCAAGAGCATGAGCATCGCCGTGTACAGTGTCTCGTCGTCGCCTGGCCGTACGAAGACACCGCCGCCTTCGAGCAGCTCGGGGAGCGGGCTTTCTGTCGTCGCGATCACGGGCGCGCCGCACGCAGCCGCTTCCACCGCTGGTAATCCGAAACCCTCGCATGACGACGGCAACAGTACCGCCAATGCCCCGCTGTGCAGGTTGCGCAGCTCTTCGTCAGGAACGTAGCCGAGCCAATGTACCAGGTGCTGCAGTTTGCGCTCCTGTACCAGGGCCCGCAGCTGGCTCAGCTCATTGTGAAACACGTCCTGAGACACGGGCCCCACGAGCAGCAAGTGCGGAGTCTGCTCGCCTAACGCGACCGCGAGGCCGCCTAGTGCACTGATGATGGCGCGCACCCGCTTGTGCGGATTGAAGCCGCCGACGTACGTGAACCACGGCGCTCCAGCGGGCAGATTGGCGCGCGCGGCGGCGGCCGCGATGTCTCCCGGCGCGCTCGGGTAGTACGCGTCCGCCGGTGCCTCGACGGCAACGCGAATTCGCTCGCGCGGAATGCGCAGCACCGACGCGATATCGCGCGCCGCGTATTCGGACACCGTGAGAACGACGCGCGCCTGACGCAGCGCCAGCCCGACCTTGAGCTTCCAAAAAAGACGCGCCCGCGCCGTGGGCAGCGTCAGCTCCGGGAAGCGCTCGGCGATCGCGTCGTGCACCGTCACAACGGCGCGTTGACCCAGGGGCAGCGGGAAATACGTGTAAACGGACGGCGAAAAGAACAGCTCCGGCCGCTCGCGATAGACAGCGCGCGTTAGGCGTAGCATGTCCACAGGCGAACGATAGCTGTTCGCCGCAGCCGCCGACACCGGCGATACGGCGAGAGGCACTTCTACGCGCCGGATGTTCGCCGCCGACAATTCGAAGCTATCGAGCGACAGACGGTCCGCGAAACAAACGAATTCGTGTTGCGGGGCCTCGCGCACGATCGCGCGCAGCAACTCGCGCGCAAATCGCCCGTACCCGCGTGGGTTCGCCCAACAAGTCGCATCGACGCCTATTCGCAAGCACGCCTCACGCACCCACGCTCGCGCGCGTGCTCGGCGCGGCCGCGCGACGGGCGGCGGGTGGGTTGGTCGCGGTCCCCGCGATCCCGCCCCCGCTCTGCTGCGCCCCACCGCTTGCCGAGTCCTCGGGCGCGTCGATCCGCTGTTCCTCGTGGTACTCGTAGTCCGTATTCACCGCCCACACATCGTGAGAGGCGCCACGCATGTTGGCAACCGTCATCATCGCCGTCAGCATGGAGTGGTCCTGATTGTTGTACTTGTGCATCCCGTTGCGGCCGACCGTGTGCAAGTTCGGAATGCGATCGATCGACGACCTAACCACGTTGAGATGACTGCGATACTCGGCGTCGTACACTGGGTAAGCCTTCGGCATGCGCACGACCGTCCCGTCCACCACCTTCGTGGGATCGCCGAGCCCTAGTTCACCAAGCTCTTTCGTCGCCATCGCGATGAGATCTTTGTCAGCCTTGGTCCACATGCCGTCGCCTTCAAAGCAAAAGTACTCGAGCCCGAGGCACGTTTTCCCCGGCTCGGGGACCATGGCTCGGCTCCAGTTGTTGAAGTTCTGGATACGCCCGACCTGTACGCCCGGAGTGTGAATGTAAATCCAGTTATCGGGGAACAGCTGCTCCTGGTCGATGATCAGAGCGACGGTCAAGAAGTCGCGATAGTTGAGGCCTTCGCCGGCCGCGCGCACTGGCGCCGGCAGCGCGGGCTCGATCGCGCGGACGAGGTGCCGCACGGGCATTGTCGAGATGACATGCTGCGCGGGGAACCGCTGTTCCCCGTTAGGCGTTTTCGCGTGCACGGCGGCGACTTCGCCACCGCGCGTTTCGATGCGCGTGACGTCGTGTTGCAACAGAACTTTGCCGCCTAGCTGGCGGACGCGCTCCGTCGTCGTCTCCCACATCTGACCAGGGCCCAGGCGCGGGTACTGGAATTCGTTGATCAGTGTCTTGATCGAATCGCTGCGCCTTTGCAGCGACGCGGCATTGAGAATCGCTTTCGCGAGTGACAGACCCTGGATCCGCTGCGCCGCCCATTCTGCTCTGATCTCGGTGCACGGAATACCCCACACTTTCTCCGTGTAGGTCTTGAAGAACGTGCGATACAGTCGCTTACCGAAGCGATTGGAAACCCACTGTTCCAGGTTCTCTTCGACCGGATATGGACGCAGGTGCGACCAGAGATAGCTCGTCACCATCAGGAATGCTCTCCAGATGCCGAGACCCTTGAGAGCGTTCGCCGCTTTCAGCGGATAGTCGAAGTACTTGCCCGAGTAGTGGATTCGCGAAAGACGCGGCACGCGAATGAATTCATTGCCAAGGATCTCGTGCCAGAGCTCTTCGACCGGAGTGACTTTCGTGAAGAAGCGGTGACCGCCGATGTCGAAGCGATAGCCTTTGTACTGGGCAGTGCGCGAAATGCCGCCGACGATGTTGTCCGACTCCAGCACCGTCACGTGCACACCCGACTTGGCCAGCAGGTAGGCAGCCGTTAGGCCAGCCGGGCCGCCGCCAATGATCACGACATGATCATTCGGCTGCAGCCGCGAAACTTTGCGCTGCGACGTCTGAGTTGTAGCGGTTCGCGGATCGGTCACTAACGAACTCTGGACAGGGAATCGCCGGCTCCTCGAGCGTAGCCGACCACCTCGCCGGCTGCCCAGGCGCAAACAAACAATGCCAGCAGCGGCAACGACCGCACGAGGTGCCCGATGTGCCGTCGTTTGGAGACGACTCGCGAAACCGTACGCCACATGAGCAGCGGCGGAAGTGCAAATGCCGCCGCGCTATATGCGAGCCGCGCGCCAAACGAATTCCCTTCGACCCGGGCGCCTGCGTAGGACCGCGCGTAGAGGAAGCGTTGGCTCAAGTACTCGCCGACTGTGAAGTGCTTTTTGTGGCCCACGGCGATCTCGGGGTGGCAGACCAGCGCCACGCCAGCTGTTCGCATCGCGTCGTGGAGGCGGTTTTCCCAGGCTCCCTCGGCGATGACTCCGCGGAACTCCTCGAGGAGCTGCCGCGGATACACGACGTTGTTTCCGGTGAGCCACGTGGTCTGCCCACTCGGGAGCGGGTTCATACAGTGGCTGTACTCGCAGAGAAACGCGGCCCAATCAGTAAGCGTGCGTGTTGCGGCATTCTCTACACTGCCACCGACAACGCGGCGGCTACCATTCATCGCGCTCAGCAGCGCGTTGGCCCAACCACGTGGGACGATGACGTGATCTTCGATGACTGCGACGGCGTCCGCTGTGCATGCGTCAAAAGCGACCGCACGCATTTGCGGGATGGTCGCAGATTTCGGGACGGGGAGTAAATGGACGCGAGGGAACCTGTGACGTACGTGATCGCGCAGGTCTTCGCCGAGTCGGTCCACCACGAAGATTTCGAGCGCTTCCGGCGAACCCTGTGCTTCGAGCGCAGCTAATGCGCCGTCGAGATCCTGGGAGCCGTTGACGGAAGGGACGACAACCGACAGCGCGGCCCGGCTCACGCGCCGTTAGGCAGCGCTCGACGCGCTGCTCGCTGGCGAAGTTTCGAGCGAGTGGCGCGCAGCGTTATGCGCACGCCGTTCGGGCGCGGCATCGACGCTGATCTCCGCCGCCACGATGCTCTCTTCTGTCAACCCGAGGTCAGGTTCGTCGAAGTGGTCGGGCTGCATCCCCGTCGCCGCATGGTAATGCGCGTCGAGCCACATCGCGTCCCGCACGTCCGCCGTGCGACGGAGCGCGACGATGTCACCTGATGCTTCGAGGATTGCGATCGAACGCAGCTGCGCTTCGCTCGTGCCATGCGGCGCGCAGCAGAAGCGGACTCCTGGATGGGCCCGCTGCAGCGCGGCGGGGACGTTGTCATCACCACTACTCACGACGATCACTTCGGCGAACATCCTGTGACAGCGCGATGCTACGCGATCGAGCGAGTGCTGAGTGGTTTGCCAGCAGCCATCAGAAACGAGCACAACGGACACTTCTGGCCGGCCCTTCAAGCGGCCGGAAACGCGAGATGTTCCCGTTTCTTCAGCGATTTGTTGCGCTGCTGACATCGTGAACTGAGGGAGGTAATTCCGCTGGGGCCAACGCCTACCGGAACTGCTTGCCGGGTTCATGAGATATGACGGCTCGCGTGTGTGCAAGGGAGACGCCAGGCTACGACACTCGCGGTTGCCCGCTTGCTAAAGCGACAACTGCTTGACGAGGCATCGTTTAGAGGACTCTAGGCATGCGCAGTTCAGAGCATGTTGCGACGCACACATGCGTCCTTTGGTGTCGGACAATCGCAACACACCGACGCGTCGTGTGGCACTTCGACGACGAGGCTCACCGTCACGCAGGCGTCAACGTCTATCTCGCACCGTCAGCGATCCGCACTGCGTTTGCCATCAAGGTGAACGTGATGTTCTTCGCGGGAAGCGAACTGAACGCGGCTCCATCCGCAACGAACAAGCGTTCGAAACCGCGCAGCGAACCATCGGCGCGGCAGGTGTGTGGACGCTCGTCATCCGTCATCGGCAAAGTGCCTGCGTAGTGCACGCTCGACCCTCGCGGTAACACGGCGGTCTGCGATTTCGGTGCGATCGCGCCGATGATCCTCAGCGCTTTTCGAATGGCCGCGATCGCTTGGTGCGTGCGGCCGAGGTCAGAGCGATCGTCGCCGTAGCTGAGCACGAGCTGATGCTGCGTGTCGTTGGCCACACGCAAGTGCGCGACGTTCGCTTCGCGGCGCGTGTCCGCCAGCCAGAAGTTGGCGGTCCCGAGTGCCGCGCGAACGCGACCGAAGACAGCGAGCGACGTGCGGAAGTCGAAGGGAAGCGACGGCACGATGGGATGGACCTGCGCGCCCTTGAGGGCCGTGATCTGCCCGTGCACGTCGTCGCTGGGCGACGAGCCGCGCATGCCTAACGCGAGATGATGGAACTGGTAGCTGGCGATCTCCACGTCGCGACCGACGCGCGAAGGCGTCACAAACGGCATCATCACGTGCCTGTTGTCCATGAGTCCGGGCAGCTCCGGCGCGGCGCCATTCTCGTGTTGCAGCGTGCTCAGATAAATGCGCGAGGTCGCGAGCGCCCCGGCCGCGAGGACGACGCGGTCGCCGGCGAACTTCTGCTCGACGCCTGTCCTCAGCTCGCGCGCCATCGCGCCGGTGGCGCTACCGCTGCCGTCGACTAGGATCCGCTCGACAAAGACTCCGGGGACGTACGTGAACGTCGGAAAGCGGTGCAGCTCGCGCAGCGTGTAGCTCGGAGCGTACAGCGATTCGCGCGGGCAGCCCATGAGACAGCGTCCCAGCTGCGTGCATTCCGCGCGCTCACCGCGCGGGCGCGTGAGCACCGCGACGCGTGAGCGGCCGAGGTACACGCCTAACGCATTGACGCTGCGCCGTCTTCGCGCGTATGCCGCGAGCAGCTGCGCCGAGTGCGCGTCGAGCGGCAGAGGAGCGTCGTAATCGGCGGTCATCGGCGAGAAGCGCGCGAGATCGTCCCGTTCGGCACCGATGCCGATGCGCCGCGCGACAGTCGCGTAGTGCGGCTGGAGATCGCCTAACGAAAACGGAAACGCGCCGAGGTCGCGCTCGTCCAGCTCGTACGATCCGCCCGTCCAGGCTTCGGCGAGTCCACCGCGCGCGAAGGAAACCAGCGGGTCGAATCCCTGGCGTTGTAGCGACCAGGCAGCGGGTTGACGGAAGACGTACGCTTTGTCCGGGGGAAACCCGTACGGCTTGGACGTCGGACCGGGATATACGACATACTCGACGCGCGCACCGAGAAAGTGGGTCAGCGGGTCGTCGACGCGCTCTTTGAGCTGCGTGTAGGTAGCGTCAGGGAGCGGCGCGGTCGGTCGCTCGTAGCCTACGTCGAGAAGGGTGACCTCGTCGCCGCGTTCCAGCACTGTGAGTGCGTAATGAACTCCGCTCGCTCCCGAGCCGATGACGAGGTGTCGTGCCATCACCCAGACCGGCGCGCAGACGTTTTCGCGCCGAGCAACAGATGCGCCGGAGCGCAGATAATGCCGGCGAGCAGCGTACGCAGAGCCCACAACGTTCCCACGCCTGCGAGCGCGAGCCACGCGGCCGCCGCCGAGGATGCACGCGCCCGATCGTACGCGTGGTGCGTCGCGCCGTGCGTCTCGAGCAGCGCGAGCATCAGCGTTAGGCGGCGCCGCAGGTCTCCGTATGGGCGCGCGAAGCGCGCGTACGTATCCGCGATCGCCGTCAGCGCCGGACCCGAGGCGGCGAGGCGCAGCAGCCATGCGTCGAAACGATCAGAGGGGACGCCGCGCCAATCCTGGATCGCCTGCTGATAGCGCTCGGCGATTTCGCTGGGAAAGGACGGCGAGCCGAGATAGGATGCGAATGTGCGCGCTTCCCTGACTTGCCGTTCGTTAGGCATGCGACCGCTCGGCGAGCATCGCCTCCAGAGAGACTTGCGGGATCGGGAGCGTCACGGCGGGCGCAGCTGCTTCCGCGACCGCGTCGTTGGCAAAAACGACGAACTGCCCCGCACTCACGGGAAGCAGCGGACCCGCGATCGCACCCAGGAGCGCCAGCGACGAGCGCAGCGCGCCGAGCGGAAGTGTGACCGGCGTGCGCGGCGCGAGGCCTCGCGCGCGTCGCATCGCGGCGAATAGCTCGCGCATCGTCACGACGGACGGCCCGCCCACTGGGATATGCCCCTGCACCGCGGCTGGTAGCGCCGCGACGTAGAGCAGGACGTTTGCGATATCGCTGACGTGTATCGGCTGCGCACGCACATCACCCTGACCGGGCAACAGCGGAACCGCAAGTGTTGCCAGCCGCTCGAGCCCCCGTTGATTGGGGCTTCCTGGCCCGAAGACCATCGTCGGCCTAACGATTGTGTACGGAACTCCGCCGGCTGTGACGATGCGTTCAGCTCGCGCCTTGCTCTGCGGGTACTCTGCCCAGCGTTGATCCGAGTAGCCAGCGGCGACTGAGCTCACGAACACGAAATGCCGAGCGCCCGCGGCGGCAGCGGCAGCGAGGAGCCGGCCCGTCGCCTCCACGTTCAGGCGCTGCATCTGCGCCGCGTTTGCGGTCCCTGTTGCCGCAGCGAGGTGCAGGACGACCGCGCCTGGGACAATCGCGTCGGTCGCGATCGCCCTGTCCGAAAGATCTGCGCGCACGAGACGCCACAAGGGGCGCGCCGCGCCGGGCGTGAGACGCGCGGGGTCTCGCAGGACCAGCGTCACGTCGCGCGCGCCCGCGGCCGCGAGCTGCGTGAGTACGCGGCGTCCGATGAAACCGCTGGCTCCCGTTAGGCAGAGCGGCGGCAGCGGCGTCACGACCAGTCGATCCGCTGCTCGCTACAACGTCGAGCGGCGGCTCAGCGCTCCTTCGGGGGCACGCGAGGCGACCGCATCGCGCCACAGCTTCCAGCGCACGCGAAATACGCCTTTGATGTCGTCCCACGCCGTCTTCACAATCTTCACGCGGCTGTCGTCGTCTTCGATCCAACGCACCGGAATATCCGCGATGCGATAGCCGCGCTTTTCGGCGAGGGTGAGCAGCTCGGTATCGAAGAACCAGCTCTGATCTTGGACATCCGGGACCAACGCCGCGCACGCGTTGCGGCTGATCGCCTTAAAGCCGCACTGCGCATCGCTGAATGAGGTCCAGAGCACGGCCTTCACGAAGATGTTGTAGCAGCGCGAGATGAACTCACGCTTCGCGGAGCGAGTGGTCTGCGACTGCGGCAGTAAGCGTGAGCCGGTCGCGAGGTCGAAATTATCGACGGCGATCGCCTGGACCATCTTGAGTAGCGCAGCGAGCTCGGTCGAGAGGTCCACGTCCGTGTAGCACATGATGTCGGCATCGCTCTGCGTCCACGCGTGTCGCAGCGCCCGTCCGCGCCCTCGGCGGGGCAGGTGGACGAAGCGGACGTCGCTGTATTCGTGCGACAGTCGACGCGCCACCGCGTCGGTCCCATCAGACGAGCCATTGTCAACGATCACGACGCGCCAATGACATGGCAGGTGCTGCGTGAGGAAGTCGCGTACTGTGAGCACGCTGTTCCGCAGCACGTGCGCTTCATTGAGCACGGGAATGACGACATCGACGATCGTGTCGCCGTTCAGGGCCCTGAGCGTTTGTGGCCGGTAAAGCGCCATTCTGATGGGGGAAGCGCGGAGGGTACGAGCGGATAGCAGAGGGCGTGCCGTGTCACTCGGGGCCAGGTCGCGCAATTCGCGGCAGTTGGACTGCCTTGCATCATGACGCCGGGGGCAGAGCTGCGGAAGCGCTGACGGCCATCGCGTCGCGCGGCCGTCTAATCAGCCAAATGCCGGCGACCACGACGGCGACGAGCAG
>Ga0187892_10002855_pt1 | contig 33126 bp, 27 predicted proteins | sample MA1701073metaG_FD_139345 | JGI IMG/M metagenome (GOLD analysis project Ga0187892, IMG submission 139345) | Bio-ooze microbial communities from a basaltic lava cave in the Kipuka Kanohina Cave System on the Island of Hawaii, USA - MA170107-3 metaG ... | reverse complement strand
CGATGCGGTGGCGCACGACGTCGCGCGACGTCAGGTACACGAAGCCGAGGCCCTCGATGCCGCCGAGGGTGTCCTCCAGCCCCACGAGGCCGCTGCGCCCGGCAGCCAGGTCGACCTGCGTCACGTCGCCGGTGACCACCGCCTTGGACCCGAACCCGATGCGGGTCAGGAACATCTTCATCTGCTCGGGCGTGGTGTTCTGCGCCTCGTCGAGGATCAGGAAGCTGCTGTTCAGCGTCCGGCCCCGCATGTAGGCGAGGGGCGCCACCTCGATCGTGTCGCCGTCGAGGAGGCGCTTGGCACCCTCGGGCCCCAGCATGTCGAACAGGGCGTCGTAGAGCGGACGGAGGTAGGGGTCGACCTTGGCCAGCAGGTCGCCGGGGAGGAAGCCGAGCCGCTCGCCCGCCTCCACCGCCGGGCGGGTCAGCACGATGCGGCTCACCCGGCGGGCGTGCAGCGCCTGCACGGCCAGGGCGACCGCCAGGTACGACTTGCCCGTGCCCGCGGGGCCGATGCCGAAGGTGACGATGTTGGCCCCGATGGCGTCGACGTAGCGGCGCTGGCCCGACGTCTTCGGCCGGACGCTGCGTCCTCGCGCCGAGCGCAGCACCTCGGCCGCCAGCACCTCCGAGGGCCGCTCGTCGGCCTTGACCATCTCGATCGTGCGCACGACGTCGGCGGCGTCGAGGCGCTGGCCCTGGCCCAGGAGCAGCACCAGCTCGTCGAACAGGCGACCGGCCCGCGCCGCCTCGGCACCACTGACGGTGATCTCGTTGCCGCGCACGAGGATCTCCGTGTCGGCGAAGGCGGCCTCGATGAGGCGCAGCAGCTCGTCGCGCTGGCCCACGAGGTCCACCATCAGGTGGTTGCCGGGAACGAGGATCTTGACCTGGGTCGGAGACACGAGCGCTTCGGATCGAGACTAGGGCCTCGACGTCATCCGGGCGGCCATTCCATGCGCCGGCCCCCCAGCACGTGCAGGTGCAGGTGGCCGACGGAGTTGAGGGCGTCGTCGCCCACGTTGAGCACCAGCCGGTAGCCGCGGCCGGTGAGGCCCTCCAGTTCGGCAACCTGTTGGGCAGTGGTGAACAGCTCGGCCAGCACCTCGGCGTGCTCGGCGGTCACGGTGGCCGCCGAGTCGATGTGGTCCCGCGGCACGACGAGCACATGGCTCGGCATCGTCGGCGCGATGTCGCGGAAGGCGAACGTGCGAGGCGTGGAGGCCACCGCCTGCGACGGGATCTCGCCGGCAACGATGCGGCAGAAGAGGCAGTCGTTCGGGATGCCCGACGCTACCGCCGCCCCGCTCGTACCGGGTCCTGCCACCCGTCGTCCGGATGGGCAAGGATGGTGGCAATGAGGAGACGGACAGGGGCGACGGCGGTCGCGCTCGGGGTCCTGGCGGGGATCAGCGTGTCGTTGCTCGTCATCGGGCTCCTCCCCACCGACCGACCCTCACCGCGACCATCGCGGTCCTGGCTGCCCTCGGCCCGGCCGCTGGCTTTCGAGTCCAACGAGGGACAGGCCGACCCGGGCGCCGAGTACGTGGCTCGCGGCCCCGGGCTGACAGCCCTCTTCACGCCCACCGAAGCGCTCCTCGGGCTGCGCGAGCGCACCGGCGCCACCGTGAGCCTGGCGCTGCGACCGCTCGGTGCCAACCCCCGACCGTTGCTGGCGCCGGGCACACCGAGGACAGCTGTCACCAACTACCTCCGAGGTGGTCCGGCGCCGTTGCAGCTCACCGTCCCGACCTACGGCGAGGTGCGCTACGCCGAGGTCTATCCGGGCATTGACCTCGTCTTCTCCGACAACGCCGGCCAGCTCCAGCACGACTTCGTGGTCGGGCCGGAGGCCGATCCGTCACAGATCCTCGTGCAGCTGCGGGGCGCCGACCGGGTGCGCACCGACCGGCGTGGTGATCTGGTCGTCGAGGTCGACGGTGCCGCCGAACCGGTCGTCTTCGCCCGCCCCGTGCTCTACCAGGAGCGGGGGGACCGGCGGACCTCCGTGACCGGCCGCTTCCGCGTGCACGGACCCGACACGTTCGGCTTCGAGGTCGGCCGCTACGACCGCGACCACACCCTCGTCATCGACCCCACGCTCCTCGGTTCGAGCTACCTGGGCGGTGGGGCCACGGACAACGCCATGGCAGTGGCCGTCGACGGGCAAGGCAGCGTCTACGTGGCCGGGTTCACCGTCTCGGGCGACTTCCCGCTGGCCTCGGCCGCCCAGAGCCGCCTCAACGTGACCACACCCCCCTCGCCCGACGGCTTCGTGGCCAAGATGACCGCCGACGGCAGTCAGCTGTTGTGGTCGACCTACCTCGGCGGTTCGGGCGGCGACGAGGCCCGGGCCATCGGCCTCGGCGCCGACGGATCGGTCTTCGTGGCCGGCACGACGAGCTCGAGCGACTTTCCCCGCGGCCCGGCGCCCCAGGGCGGCTTCGGGGGTGGCACGAGCGACGCCTTCGTCGCCAAGCTCAACGCCGACGGGGCGACGCTGGCCTACTCGTTCTTCGTCGGCGGCGTGGGCACCGACCTGGGTCGGGCACTGGCGATCGACCGCACCGGGAGAGCGCACGTCGCCGGGCAGACGAACTCCAACGACTTCCCGGCCCTCAACGGGCTCCCGGCGCCGCCGGCGACCAATGGCGACGACGTCTTCGTGGCCCGCGTCAACGCCGCCGGTACCGCCTACGAGTACGCGTCGCGCTTCGGCGGCGGCGGTGTGGACGTGGGCGCGGCGATCGCCGTCGCTCCCGACGGGAGCATCGTGGTCACGGGCACGACGTCCTCGCCCGAGTTCCCGACCGTCAAGCCGCTCCAGGGTGCGTTCGGCTCGGGCCCTTCGGCGCCGTCGTCCGATGCCTTCGTGACCAAGATCGCGCCGGACGGCAAGGCGCTCACGTACTCGACGTTCCTCGGCGGCGCGCTGGCCGACCAGGGAGCCGCGATCGCCGTCGACGCCGACGGCGCCGCCTACGTCTCGGGCACTACCAGCTCCCCCGACTTCCCCACGGTCAACCCGCTCCAGGGCGAGCGCAACGGCACCTCCGACGCGTTCGTGGCCAAGGTCAACCCCGACGGCGCCGGACTGGCCTACTCGACCTACCTCGGCGGCAGCGGGGTCGACGGTGCCAGCGGGCTGACGCTGAACGCGGGCCGCGAGGTCTGGGTCGTGGGCACGACGGGCTCCACCGACTTCGAGACCGCCCAGCCCCTCCAACGCGAGCCCATGAGCGCCGAGTACGAGGTGTTCCTCTCCAAGCTCGACGCCGCCGGCGCCGTCCTCCAGTCGTCGACATACCTGGGCGGGTCCGGCGAGGAGCTGGCCAACGGCGTCGCCCTCGCCGGGGAGGACCGGGCGGTCGTGGTGGGCACGACCGACTCGACCGACCTCCCGGGGTCACCGGAGGTGACCCCGTACCAGGCCGCCACCGGCGGCGGCACCGACGGCTTCCTCGCCCTCGTCAGCGAGGCCGGCGGGCTGTCGACAGGGAGCTCGGCCGCCGGCCACCAGCGTCGCGTGCAGCTCCTCGTGGCCACCACCAGCCTGTTGCTGCTCACGGCCGTGTTCCAGACGCTCCACCTCCGCCGCCACTCCGGACGCGACGAGGGGTGGCGGCTCCCCGTCGCGCTGCCCGGTCGTCAGGAGGACGACCTGGCGACCGTGCCCGGCGACGACTGGGGCTCGCCCATGACGAGGGCGCGGTCGTCCGGGACCCCTCTCAACATCCTGCCCCACGACGTGCCCCTGACCGGCTACGAGCACGACGAGCTCCTCGACCCGGAGGAGGACGCGTCCTTCCGGGGCATCCCGTCGGGCATCCCGTCGGGCATCGTGGCGGCTCCGGCGCCGAGCCCGGCTGCGGCCCCGCGGGCCGATGACCCGGTCGCGACGCCCCCCATCGACGACACCGGCTTCTGGGACCTGTTCCCGGACCACCTTCCCGCTACCGAAGAGCCGCCGACAGAGGCGTGGACCGTCGACCTGGCCGCGCCCCCACCCGAGGTCGCCCCCGCGGCCGAGCTCGATCCGCGCTCCGACCTCGCCGACCTCAGCCTCTGGGCCCCGCCGATCAGCCGGCACGACGCCCCCCTGCCCGACGTCGCCGACGTGCAGGCGTGGATGAGCGAGCTGAAGGAGAGCCGCTCGGATCCGAGCCCCACCCCGAGGGCCCCGTCGGCGCCTCCGGCCGCCCCTCCGGTCAGTGGCCCACCGGCGGCACCTCCACCGGCCCCGGTGCCTCCCGTCGCGCCACCTCCCGTGGCCACCCCTCAGGCCCCACCCCCCTTCGGCGAGGCGCTCCCGTCCCCCGGCGGCGACGACGTCGTGGTCGAGCGGTTCGTGGAGCCCGAGGACGAGCCTGCGTCCGAGCCCCCGCCTGCGGCTGGCCCCGGGCCCGACGACGCACCGGCGTACGAGATCGAGTCGGTAGGCGAGCCGTCGCATGCGGGCGGAGCGCCGGCCCCACTGCCAACGCCACTGCCACCGGCACCGGAATCGGCCCCGGAACCCGAACCCGTGGCCTCGCGTCCGCCGCCGCTGGGCGCGGACGGCGACCGCCTCGTCCAGGAGCTCATGACCGTCGACTTCGGGGCCACCGGCGAGACGCCGCGGCTCACGGCCGACATCCTCGCCATCCAGTGGGACCTCGACCTCGATCTCGACGAGGAGCCCGACGACCTCGAGGCCCTCGACGATCTCGATGCCGCCGCCGCCCTCGATGCCGCCGACGACCTCGACGCCGATGACACCGACAGCCAGGGCCTCGCGGTCGACGACCTCCTCGAGGCGCTCGACGAGGACGAGCCCGTGGACCAGGCACCGGCCGACCCGGGGGGCCCGGCGGCAGCCACCGGAACAACCGTGCCGGCAGCCGCAGCACCCGAGCCCGAGCCCGAGCCGGCAGCCGCAGCACCCGAGCCCGAGCCCGTAGCCGACACTCCCGCTCCGCCGGGCGACACGATCGACGACCCCTTCGAAGACCCCGTCGGCCTCGAGGACGAAGCCGGCGAGGGTGACGACGCCCGGACCGCCGCTCGCAAGTGGTGGAAGGAACTGCGGTCGAGGCGTCCGCCCTTCTGAGCCCGGTGCCGCGGAATGCGCGGCACCCCCTCCGACGTTGCGTCGATGGCACTCAGCTTTTCTCTTGGCGGCTCTCGTAAGGCTGAAGGGAGGACCCGTGGCGATCGACCCGAACCGCTGGACGCACAAGACGCAGGAAGCCATGGCCTCGGCCATGGAGGCCGCCCGCCAGCGCAACTCCCCCGAGGTCGTCCCGGAGCACGTTGTCGTGGCCCTGCTGGGTCAGGACGACGGTGTGGTCCTGACCACCCTGCAGCGGGCCGGCCTGGCGCCCCTTCCCCTCCGCCGCCGTATGGACGACGTCCTCGCCCGCCTCCCCAAGGCCTACGGCGGAGCCGACGCCCAGCTCTCCCGGGCGACCCGTGACCTGCTCGAGGCGGCCGACCGCGAGCGTGAGGGCCTGCGTGACGAGTACCTGTCGACCGAGCACCTCCTGCTGGCCCTCTCCGACGTCGTGGGCATCTCGCGCGAGGAGTTGCTCGACGTGCTCAAGGACGTCCGGGGCAGCCACCGGGTGACGAGCCAGGATCCCGAGGAGAGCTACCGCGCCCTCGAGCGCTTCGGGCGGGACCTCACCCAGGACGCCAGGGCCGGCAAGCTCGATCCCGTCATCGGGCGCGACGAGGAGATCCGGCGGGTCATCCAGGTGCTCTCCCGCCGCACGAAGAACAACCCGGTCCTCATCGGGGAGCCGGGCGTGGGCAAGACGGCCATCGTGGAGGGGCTCGCCCGGCGGATCACCGAGGGCGACGTCCCCGACAGCCTGCGGGACCGGCGCGTCGTGGCCCTCGACCTGGGCTCGATGGTGGCCGGCTCGAAGTACCGCGGCGAGTTCGAGGAGCGCCTCAAGGCCGTGCTCAAGGAGATCGTCGACGCCGGCGGCCGGGTGATCACCTTCGTCGACGAGCTCCACACCGTCATCGGCGCCGGCGCCGCCGACGGCGCGATGGACGCCTCCAACATGCTCAAGCCGATGCTGGCGCGCGGCGAGCTGCGCATGATCGGTGCCACGACCCTCGACGAGTACCGCAGGCACGTCGAGAAGGACGCCGCCCTCGAGCGGCGCTTCCAGCCGGTCCTCGTGGGCGAGCCGTCGGTCGAGTCCACCATCGCCATCCTGCGCGGCCTCAAGGAACGCTACGAGGTCCACCACGGGGTGCGGATCCAGGACGCCGCCCTCGTGGCCGCAGCCATCCTCTCGTCGCGCTACCTGACCGGCCGCTTCCTGCCCGACAAGGCCATCGACCTGGTCGACGAGGCCGCCAGCCGCCTGCGCATCGAGATCGACTCGATGCCCACCGAGATCGACGTGGTCGACCGACGGGTCCGCCAGCTCGAGATCGAGCGGGTCGCGCTGGCCAAGGAGACCGACGTTGCGAGCCGCGAGCGACTGGCCTCCCTCGACGCGGAGCTCGCCGACCTCGGCGGGCAGTCGGGCGCCATGAAGGCCCACTGGACATCCGAGCGGGATGCCATCGCCCGCATCCGGGGCCTCAAGGAGGAGCTGGAGACGGTGCGGGGCCAGGTCGAGCGTGAAGCCGACCTCGAGGCCGCGGCCCGGCTGCGTTTCGGCCGCATCCCCGAGCTCGAGGCCCGGCTGGCGGCGGCGTCGGACGACCTGGCCGGTCTCCAATCGACCCGAAGGATGCTCAAGGAGGAGGTCGACGACGAGGACGTAGCCGAGGTCGTGAGCCGCTGGACCGGTATCCCCGTCACCCGGCTGCTCGAGGGCGAGGTCCACAAGCTGGTCCGCATGGAGGAGGTCCTGCACTCCCGCGTCGTGGGGCAGGACGAGGCCGTGTCGGCCGTGGCCAACGCCATCCGCCGCAGCCGCTCCGGCCTGTCCGACCCCGACCGGCCGATCGGCTCGTTCCTGTTCCTCGGGCCCACCGGCGTCGGCAAGACCGAGCTGGCCCGCGCCGTGGCCGAGTTCCTCTTCGACGACGCCAAGGCCATGGTCCGCATCGACATGAGCGAGTACGCCGAGAAGCACACCGTGAGCCGCCTCATCGGCGCGCCGCCCGGCTACGTGGGCTACGACGAGGGCGGCCAGCTCACCGAGGCCGTCCGCCGACGGCCCTACGCCGTCGTTCTCCTCGACGAGGTGGAGAAGGCGCACGCCGAGGTGTTCAACGTTCTCCTCGCCCTCCTCGACGACGGTCGCCTCACCGACGGCCAGGGCCGCACCGTCGACTTCACCAACGTCGTGCTGATCATGACCTCCAACCTCCCGGGTGACCCGGCCGGCTTCTTCCGACCCGAGCTCCTCAACCGGATCGACGAGATCGTGCGCTTCCGGTCACTGACCCGGGACGACCTGGCCGCCATCGTCGGCATCCAGCTCCGTCACCTGCGGGCGAGGCTCGCGGCCCGCCGGCTGGGCCTCGACGTCGCACGCGAGGCGGAGGCCTGGCTGGCCCGGGCGGGCTACGACTCCGCCTATGGCGCCCGGCCGCTCAAACGGGTGATCCAGCGCCACATCGCCGATCCGCTGGCGCTGGCGCTGCTGGACGGCCGCTACGGCGACGGTGACACCGTGGTGGTCGACGTGGCCGGCGACGAGCTCGTCCTGAAGTAGCTCCCGACCGCGCCGGTCCGGCGCCCTGCGCGCCCCCCAGATGGCTGCTGTTCTCTGGCGCTGACCGGCGAAGATGACGGCGTAGCTGCTGGTCAGCGCTTCGGGCCGGAGGCCGATCTGAGTAGATCAGCAGTCATCCAGGGGCTCAGGCCGACGGCGAGCGCGTGCGGTGGACCGGATCGGCGAGGCCGACGGCGTCGCCGGCACGCAACGAGCCGTTGCCGTCGCTCTCGTACCACCGGCCGCCGAGGTTGCCGACAGGCGGGCAGGCCACCCCGAGCGCCCGGTCGAGGGCGCGGGCCACGCCTCCGTGGCTGACCACCAGGACGTCGCCTTCGGCCCCGTCGGAGACGACCAGCCGGGTCGCGGCCCGCAGGACCCGCGTGGTGAACGCCAGCTCGTGCTCGCCGCCCGGCGTGGCCTCGATGCGGCCGGCCGCCCAGGCGGCCAGCTCCTCGGGCCAGCGGGCCTGGATCTCCACGCGGGTCAGCCCGGACCACCGGCCGACGTTGCGCTCCCGCAGATCGGGCTCGATGGCGACCGGCCCCAGGTCCAGGGCCCCGGCGATGATCTCGGCCGTCCGGCGCGCCCGGACGAGGTCGGAGGCCACCGCCGCCCGCAGGCCCTTGCCGGCCAGGCGCTCGGCGGCCTCGGCCGCCTGGGCCTCACCCAGCGCCGACAGCGGAGGGTCGGCCCAACCCTGCCAGCGGCCGACGGCGTTCCACGTCGACTGGCCGTGGCGGATGAGCAGCATGCGGCGCGGCACGGGTCCGATGTTGACACCGCCTGGGAGCGCGAGCCGAGCTCGACCGGGAGCCGGGGCGCCTCGGCGGGAAGGAGGACGGTAGGGCCGAGGTCGCTCTGGCGACGTGAGCGACTCGGCCCCACCGGGTCCTCGTGCGGCTGGGGGGAGCCGCACGAGCGAGGTATCGGCGCGTTGGCGGCCGTTCTTGAGCGGTCCCGCACCCGAATCCCCCGCCGGGTGTGGAGGGCGGAAAGCTACGATGCCCGGACCGCAGCAGCACCTCGCGAGGAGACGCGCGTGCCCGGAACCGTCGTGGTCGGGACCCAGTGGGGCGATGAGGGCAAGGGAAAGCTCACCGACCTGCTGGCGCGCGGCCAGGACCTGGTCGTGCGCTACCAGGGCGGCCACAACGCCGGCCACACGATCGTCGTCGGCGGAGAGTCCTTCGCCCTTCAGCTGGTGCCGAGCGGCGTCCTCTACCCACGGGTGACGCCCGTCATCGGCAACGGGGTGGTGGTGGACCCGGCCGTGCTGATCGCCGAGATCGACGGGCTGGAGGCACGGGGCGTCGAGGCCGGCCGTGTGCGCCTCAGCGGCAACGCCCACCTGATCATGCCGTACCACGTGGAGCTGGATCGGCTGACCGAACGGCGGCTCGGCAACAACGCCCTGGGCACGACCAAGCGCGGCATCGGGCCGGCCTACGCCGACAAAGCCGCTCGCGTTGGCCTGCGGGCGCAGGACGTCCTCGACGCCAAGATCTTCCGCCAGAAGCTCGACGTCGTCCTGCGGGAGAAGAACCTGGTCCTGGCCAAGGTGCACAACCGGCTGCCGTTGTCGGCCGACGAGATCGCGGCCACCTACCTCGACGAGTACGCCCCCCGCCTCGAGCCACTCATCGCCGACACCGTGTCGCTGGTGCACGAGGCCCTGGAGGAGGGCCGCCACGTCCTCTTCGAGGGCGCCCAGGCCACGTTCCTCGACCTCGACCACGGCACGTACCCGTTCGTCACGTCCTCCAACCCGGTGGCCGGCGGGGCGCTGGTCGGCGCCGGCGTGGGCCCCCTCCACGTGTCGCGGGTGATCGGCGTGACCAAGGCCTACACGACCCGGGTGGGTGCCGGCCCCTTTCCCACCGAGCTCGAGGGGGCCGAGGCCGACGTGCTGGTCGCCCGGGGCCACGAGTTCGGCACCAACACCGGCCGCCGGCGCCGCACCGGGTGGTTCGACGCCGTGATGGTGCGCCAGGCGGCGCGCCTCAACGGCCTCACGGAGCTGGCCGTCACGAAGCTCGACGTGCTCGACACCTTCGACTCCGTCAAGGTCTGCGTCGGCTACGACACCGACGATGGCCACTACCGCCACATGCCGTACCACCAGTCGGTGCTGCACAAGGTGCGACCCGTCTACAAGGAGCTGCCCGGCTGGGGCAGCGACCTCACGGGCGTGACCTCGCCGGTCGAGCTGCCAGCCGCCGCCCGGCGCTACCTCGACCTCCTCGCCGAGGAGTGCGGGGTGCCGGTCAACCTGGTGGGGGTGGGACCCGGCCGCGACCAGTTCCTCGAGCTGGATCCGAACCTCGCCGTGTCCGGGCTCCCGGCCTCCACCAACGGCCGCGTCCGCGACGACTTCGACGACGACCTCGACGACGACGAGGACGGCCCGCCCGGCCCCGGCGTCCTCGTCCTGTGAGTCTCGCCTTCGGAACCGGAGGTTCCTCGGCCACCCTCCGTCGTTCCTCCTTGGCGGCGAGCTGCGCTCGCCGAATGCCGCCATCCGGAGAGTCCGCCTTCGGCGGCGAGTACGGCCGGCGGCCGATTCGTTTCCTGCCGATCCGGGCGTCTTCGGGATGAGGCGGGTCTGTGTCGTCGGGGCGGGGGGACGGGAGCACGCCTTGGCCCGGGCCCTCGCCGGGCAGGGACAGGTCGTCGTGGCGCCGGGCAACCCCGGCATCCCCGGATCGATCCCCACCCCGCCGACCGACGTCGACGCCGACCTCTACGTCATCGGGCCCGAGGGACCGCTCGTGGACGGGCTGGCCGACCGCCTCCGCGCTGACGGCCGGCTGGTGTTCGGGCCGGGCGCCGACGGCGCCCGGCTGGAGGGCTCCAAGGCCTGGATGAAGGAGCTGCTCACCGAAGCCGGCGTGCCCACCGCCCGCCACGGCACGTTCGTCGAGCTGGCGCCGGCGCGGGCGTTCCTCGCCGGCCTGGCGCCGCCCTACGTGGTCAAGACCGACGGCCTGGCCGCCGGCAAGGGGGTGCTGGTCACCGACGACCTGGCGGAGGCGGCCGACGACGTGGCCGCCAAGCTCTCGGGACTCGCCTTCGCCGACGCCGGTCGCACGGTCGTCATCGAGGAGGGCCTCCGGGGCGACGAGCTCTCGGTGCTGTGCCTCTGCGACGGCTCACGCGCCGTGCCCCTCGCACCGGCGCGGGACTTCAAGCGGCTGGGCGAGGGCGGCACCGGACCCAACACCGGCGGCATGGGGGCGTACTCCCCGGTCGCGGGCGCGGGGACGGCGCTGGTCGACGAGCTGATGGAGCGGGCGGTGGAGCCCACCGTCGCCGCCCTGCGCCGCCGCGGGATCGACTACCGCGGCGTGCTCTACGCCGGGCTCATGCTGACCGTCGAGGGGCCCAAGGTGCTGGAGTACAACGTGCGCTTCGGCGACCCCGAGGCCCAGGTCGTGCTCCCGCGCCTCACGAGCGACCTCGGCGACCACCTCGCCGAGGCGGCCGTCGGTCACCTGCGGACCGAGCCCCGCTTCGACGAGGGGACCGCCATCACCGTCGTCCTCGCCGCCGAGGGCTACCCGGCATCGCCCCGCACCGGCGACCGCATCGAGGGCCTCGAGCCCATGCTGGCCTCGCCGCCCGTCGGCGTCACCGTCTACTGCGCCGGCGTCGGGCGCGACGCCGACGGCGCCTTCGTCACCGCCGGGGGCCGGGTGCTGGCCGTGACCGCCCTGGGCACCGATCTGTCGCAGGCCCGGGAACGGGCCTACGACGCCATCGCCGGCCTCTCCTGGCCGGGGATGCAGTCCCGCCGAGACATCGCACTGGAGGCAGCATGCGCGTCGCCGTCCTGATGGGTTCCGAGAGCGACATGGCGCGGATGGCCGCCGCCGGCGACACGCTCGAGAGCCTGGGCATCGAGGCCACCGTGGCCGTCATGTCCGCCCACCGCACGCCGGAGGCCGTGGCCGCCTTCGCCAAGGGCGCCCGGGAGAACGGCTACGCGGCCATCATCTGCGCCGCCGGCATGGCCGCCCACCTGGCCGGCGCGGTGGCCGCCAACACGACGCTCCCCGTGATCGGCGTGCCGCTCAGTGGCAGCGCGCTGCAGGGCGTCGACGCGCTCTACGCCACGGTCCAGATGCCACGAGGCATCCCGGTCGCAACGGTGGCCATCGACGGTGCGGTCAACGCCGCCCTGCTCGCCGCCCAGATCCTGGCGGTCACCGATGCCGGGCTCGCCGGACGCCTCCAGGAGCGGCGGGCGGCCGCCGCGGCGCCGCCACCGACCTCGTGATCGACCGCTACTCCCTGCCGGCCATGGCCACCCTGTGGGCCGACGAGGCGCGCCTCGGCCGCTGGCTCGAAGTCGAGGTGCTGGCCACCGAGGCCTGGGCCGAGCTCGGCGTGGTTCCCCGAGCGGACGCCGAGGCCGTCCGGGCCCGGGCACCGGTCGCCGACGCCGCCCTCGTCGCCGCCGTCGCCGCCCGGGAGAAGGTCACCGACCACGACGTGGCCGCCTTCGTCGACGTCGTGGCGGAGGCCATCGGTCCGCCCGCCGGCGCCTGGGTCCACTACGGGCTCACGTCGTCCGACGTGGTCGACACCGCCCTGTGCGCCACGCTGACCGCCGCCGCCGACCTCCTCCTGACCGCCAGCGACGACCTGGTCGCCGCCCTGAAGGCGCGGGCCATCGAGCACCGCGACACGGCCATGGCGGGGCGCACCCACGGCATGCACGCCGAACCCACGACCCTCGGCGTGAAGCTGGCGCACTGGTGCCTGCAGGCCGACCGTGACCGTGACCGGCTGCGGGCGGCCCGTGCCGCGGTCGCGGTGGGAAAGCTCTCGGGCGCCGTGGGCACCTACTCCAACATCGATCCCGTGGTCGAGCATCGGGTGTGCACCGCCCTCGGCTTGCAACCCGTTCCCGCCACCCAAGTCGTCACCCGCGACCGCCACGCCGAGTACCTCTGGGCCTGTGCCGCGGTCGGCGCCTCGATCGAGACCTTCGCCACCGAGATCCGCCATCTTCAGCGCACGGAGGTGGGCGAGGTCACCGAGCCGTTCCGCCGGGGCCAGAAGGGCAGCTCGGCCATGCCCCACAAGCGCAACCCCATCACCTGCGAGCGCCTGGCCGGCCTGGCCCGCGTCCTGCGCGGCAACCTCGGCGCGGGGCTGGAGAACGTGGCCCTCTGGCACGAGCGCGACATCTCGCACTCCTCGGTCGAGCGCGTCGTGCTGCCCGACTCGTCGCTGCTGGCCCACTACCTGCTGGTCCGCATGGCAGCCGTCGTCCGGGGGATGGACGTGCATCCCGACCGGATGGCCGAGAACCTCGACCGCTCGCTCGGGCTCTTGTTCAGCCAGCCGGTCCTGCTGGCTCTGGTGGCCGGCGGGCTCGGGCGGGACGAGGCCTACCGAGTCGTGCAGGACGCGGCGGCGACGGCATGGGCCGAGCGCCGGCCGTTCCGGGCCGTGCTGGAGGCCGACGCGCGGGTGCCGTTGGGGCCCGACGCCCTCGACGATGCGTTCAGCCTGCCGCGCGCCCTACGCAACATCTCCCGAACGTTCGAGGCTCTCGAGGAGGTCACGACATGACAGGACGGCCCGGAGTGGGGCAGGGTCCCCACTCATGACCAGGACGCTCGTTCACCGCGGCAAGGTCCGCGACGTCTACGACGCCAGCGACGGGCTGCTCGCCATGGTGGCGTCCGATCGCATCTCGGCCTTCGACGTGGTGTTGGCTGAGCCGGTGCCGGACAAGGGCCGGGTGCTCACCGGGCTCACCGCCTTCTGGGCCGGCGAGCTCACCGACATCGTGCCCAACCACCTCGTGGCCGTGGAGCCCGACGGTCGGACGATGCTCGTCCGGCGCGCCGACATGCTGCCCATCGAGTGCATCGTCCGGGGTCACATCTCCGGGTCGGCGTGGAGCGAGTACCGCCGCGCGGGCACTGTGCACGGCATGTCGGCACCGGCCGGGCTGGTGGAGGCCGACCGGCTCCCGGAACCGCTGTTCACCCCGTCGACCAAGGCCGAGGTGGGCGCCCACGACGAGAACATCTCGGTCGACCAGGCGTGCGCCATCGTGGGTGCCGACGTCGCCGAGGAGGCGGCCGCCATCTCCTTGGCCATCTTCCGCCGAGCGTCCGAACGCCTCGCCGCCGGCGGCCTCATCCTGGCCGACACCAAGTTCGAGCTGGGCTGGATCGACGGCCGCCTCAGCCTCTGCGACGAGGTGCTCACCCCCGACTCCTCCCGCCTGTGGGAGGCCGAGGAGTGGCAGCCGGGCACGACCCCGACGTCGTTCGACAAGCAACCGGTGCGCGACTGGTTGGAGCAGACCGGTTGGGACAAGAAGCCCCCGCCGCCGACCCTTCCGCCCGAGGTCGTTGCAGCCACCCGACGGCGGTACCTCACCGCCTACGAACGGATCACCGGCACCCCACTTCCGACGTGAGAGGGTGACGGCGTGACCTTCGACGTGCTGGTGGAGGTGCGGTTGCGGCCCGGCATCGCCGACCCGCCGGGCGCCACGATCGAGCGCTCGTTGCCGGCCCTGGGGTTCGAGGAGGTGGCCGGCGTGTCGGTCGGAAAGGCGATCCGCTTCCGTCTCGACGCACCCGACGAGACCACGGCGCGGGCACGAGTCGACGAGCTCTGCCGGCGCTTCCTCACCAACCCGGTGATGGAGGACGCCGCCGTGACCCTCGTGCCCAGCGCGGACGCGGACGCGGCCGTGACGGGGTGAGGCACCGATGACGCGAGTGGGCGTGGTGGTGTTCCCGGGGACGAACTGCGAGCACGACGTGGTCGAGGCCCTCGGTCGGGTCGGTGCCGACGCCGAGCTGCTCTGGCACACCCAGCCCACGCTGGGCGACGTCGACGCCGTCGTCGTGCCGGGCGGGTTCGCGCACGGTGACTACCTGCGCCCGGGCGCCATCGCCCGCTTCTCACCCGTCATGGCCGCGGTGGCCGAGTTCGCCCGGAACGGTGGGCCGCTTCTCGGCATCTGCAACGGCTTCCAGGTGCTGACCGAGGCCGGCCTGCTACCGGGAGCGCTCCAGAAGAATCGTGATCTCCGGTTCATCTGCACGACCGTCGCCGTTCGTGTGGAATCCACACGCTCCGCGTTGACCGCCGGTACGCCGGAAGGCACGGTTCTGCGCCTCCCGATCAACCACTTCGAGGGGAGTTATCTCTGCTCTCGCGAGACCCTGGCCGAGTTACGGAGCGACGATCGCATCGTGCTGCGCTATCTGGAGAACCCGAACGGGTCGATCGACGATATTGCCGGGATCTGCTCCGAGGGCCGAAATGTGGTCGGCCTGATGCCCCACCCCGAGCGGGCGTCGGACGTCCTGCTCGGATCGACCGACGGCCTACCGCTGCTGCGCTCGCTGGTGGGCGCGACCGTGGGTTGAGGAAGGGTCAGCCCGTCAGTCGGTCAATCGCCTCCCCGGCGCACGTTGGCCCGTCGCAGGACGGCGGGATCGACGCCCAGCTGGCGCCATGCTCCGTAGGAGACGCCCTTGCGCTGGCCGTAGGGCGCAGCCGCGGCCACGAAGGCATCCTCGAGGGCCTGGAGGTCGACGACGGTCTCGGCCGACTCGAGCTCGTTGACGAGGTCCATCCGCTCCTGCACGAGGTGCAGGCGAGTGAGGGGATCAGCATCGGGCAGCTTCTGGTCGATCAACTGCAGCCGCCGTTCGACCGATTCCATCGTGCGCTTGCGCCCACGCTTGGGCTTGTGGGCGTCGAGCGCCTCGAGATAGCGACGGACGGCCCGTCCTTGCTCACGACCTTCGGCGAGCGCAGCCTTGTGGCTGTCGGACATCGGCGTGCGCGCACGTCGTGCTTTGGCAGCCTTGGAACCGTCATTCTTCGGTACTTCGCTTCTCGTTGCCATTTCTCCATTGTTCCGGAATCGGCGACGTGATGCAAATCGGCCCCGGGCGCCCCATTCAAGGTGTCATTCGTGGCGGACGCGTCCATTCCTCATCTGCAGACGATCGGCGCTCGTCGATAGCGTGACACCGTGAACCCGCCGCTGCACCGTGCCCTGGGCCTCACCGACGACGAGGCCGACGAGATCGAGCGCATCCTGGGCCGGTCGCCCAACGACGTCGAGCTGGCCATGTACTCGGTGATGTGGTCCGAGCACTGCTCCTACAAGTCGTCGAGGGTGCACCTCGGGCGCCTGCCCACCGAGGCCCCGTGGGTGCTCGTCGGACCGGGAGAGAACGCGGGCGTCGTCGACGTGGGCGACGGCGTGGCGGTGGCGCTGCGGATCGAGAGCCACAACCACCCGTCCGCCATCGAGCCCGGCCAGGGGGCGGCCACGGGAGTGGGCGGGATCCTGCGGGACGTGTTCACCATGGGCGCACGGCCCGTGGCCCTGCTCGACTCGCTGCACTTCGGGCTGCCCGACCTTCCGCGCAACCGGTGGCTGCTCGAGGGCGTCGTCAGCGGGGTGGCCGGCTACGGCAACGCCGTCGGCGTGCCCACCGTGGGTGGAGAGCTCGGCCTGCGCCCCTGCTTCGGCGAGAACCCTCTCGTGAACGTGATGTGCGTGGGCGTGCTGGCCGTCGACCACCTGGTGCTCGCCCGGGCCGGCGACGAGGGCAGCCTGGCCGTGCTGCTCGGCTCCTCGACGGGGCGTGACGGCATCGGCGGGGTGAGCGTCCTCGCCTCGGCCGGGCTCGGCGGAGGCGAGGGCGACGGAGGTGGGAACGACAAGCGGCCGAGCGTGCAGGTCGGCGACCCGTTCGAGGAGAAACGACTCATCGAGGCCTGCCTCGCCCTCTACGACGCCGGCCTGGTCACGGGGATCCAGGACCTCGGCGGCGCCGGCCTCACCTGCGCCACGAGCGAGACGGCGGCACGGGGCGGGATGGGGATGGACGTGGACGTGCGGGCCGTGCCGCTGCGGGAGCCCGGCATGACGCCCGCCGAGATCATGACCAGCGAGTCGCAGGAGCGCATGCTGGCGATCGTCCGGCCCACCGACCTTCCGGCCGTCCTCGACATCTGCCGCCGGTGGGAGGTGCGGGCGTCGGTCGTCGGGCGGGTGACCGGGAACGGCCGGCTCCGCCTCACCGACGGCCCCGGAGGCCCCGTCCTCGGCGACGTCCCCGCCCGCTCGTTGTCCGACGACGCGCCCCGCTACGACCGCCCGCGGCAGCCCCCCGCCGACCTGGCGACCCGCCAGGCCGACCGCGCCGCGCGCCTGCCTGTGCCCGATGACTGCGGGCCGGCCACGCTGGCCATGCTGCGTGACACCTCCTGGGTGTGGCACCAGTACGACCACCAGCTGTTCCTCAACACGGTCGAAGGCCCCGGCGGCGACGCCGCCGTCCTGCGCCTGAAGGCCCCCGGCGTCACCGGCGCCGCGGGAACGAAGGCGATCGCCGTCACGACCGACTCCAACAGCCGCTGGTGCGCCCTCGACCCTCGGCGCGGCACGGCCCTCGTCACCGCCGAGGGCATCCTCAACCTGGCCTGCGCGGGCGCCCGCCCGCTGGCCGTCGTCAACTGCCTGAACTTCGGCAACCCCGAGCACCCCGAGGTCATGTGGCAGCTCTCCGAGGCCGTCGACGGCCTGGCCGAGGCATGCTCGGGCTTGGGGCTGCCGGTCGTCGGCGGCAACGTCAGCCTCTACAACGAGTCGGACGGCCGCGACATCGACCCGACGCCGGTCATCGGGATCCTCGGCCTCGTCGACCGTCTCGAGCGCCGGCCACCCGGTGCCGCCTTGCGCGCGGGAGCCGCCATCCTCGTCGTCGGCGGAAGCGGCGACGAGCCGGTCCTCGACGGCTCGCGGTGGGCCGAGGAGGTCCACGGCCACCTCGGAGGGACGCTCCCACTGCTCGACGCGGCGCGACACCTCACCGTCGCGACGCTCGTGGCCGAGCTCGCCCGCGCCGGGCTGCTCGAGGGTGTGCACGACGTGGCCGACGGAGGCCTCGCCCTCGCCCTGGCCGAGATGGCCGTCGGTGGCGGCACCGGCTTCCGGATCGCGGTCGACGGCGGCCATCGGGGACTGTTCTCGGAGTCACCGTCGCGGGTCGTCGCGGCGGTCTCCGAAGCGGCCCGATCGGAGGTCCTCGACCGGTGCCGCGAGGCGGGCGTGGCCCTGGCCGAGGCAGGCGTCGCGGGCGGAGATCGGCTGGTCGTCGAGGGCCTCGTCGACGTGGCCCTTTCCGACGCCACGGCGGCCTGGCACGGGGCGATGGGGCGAAGTTCCGAGGCGGCGATGCGCTAGGGTGCCGACGAGGGGTCGGCGGGACCCGCACACCTGCCAACCCACGAGATCCCCGGGAGTCGCGTTGGCGGTATCGGCAGGAGAGCTCGACGACGACAGGGCCCTGGTGTACGCCGTGCAGCAAGGCGACACCGAGGCCTACAGCGCGCTCTTCCGCCGCCACTACCCCGCCGTACGCAAGGCCTGCGCCCGCCGGCTGGGCAACGTCGTCGAGGCCGACGAGATGGCCCAGGCCGCCTTCGTGCGGGCGCTCGAGCGCATCTCGCAGTGCCAGGGCGACCGTCGCTTCGGACCCTGGGTCCACGTCATCGCCCGGTACCTGTGCATCGACGCGACGCGGGCCCGGGCCAAGGTCACGCCCGAGGAGGAGCCCGTTCCCGAGGACCGCTCCGGCGGCGGTCTGCCGGAGGACGGCATCCTCGACCTCGAGCGGCGGCGGGCCGTCCGGCTGGCGCTCGACCAGCTGCCCGAGCGCCAGCGCGATGTCGTCATCGCCCGCACCTTCGAGAACCGCCGGCCCGTCGAGATCGCCGCCTCCCTCGGCCTCAGCGTGGCCGCCGTCGACTCGCTCCTGTTGCGGGCGCGGCGCGGCTTGGCCCTCGCCTACGAGCGGGTGGCCGGCGAAGGTGGTGCGGCGGCCACCGTCACCAGCGCGTCGGCGGCTTCCGCGCTCGGCGGCACGCTGGCCGTCGGGCCCTCCCGGGTGGTCGAGGGCATGGCGTCGGCCGGCCAGGCGATCACCAACGCGGCCGGCGACATGGCCTCGCTGCCTCCCGTCAGGGGGCTCGGCGCCACCGTGGCCAGCGCGGTGATGGCCGCCGGGCTGGCGCTGACGGGTTCGGCGCCCACCACACCGGTGACGCCCCAGGCGGTCTCGCCCGTCGCCTCCGCCGATCCCGCCGAGGGTGCCCTCGGGCTGCCGGGGCTCGACCCGAGCCGTGGCGGGCTGCTCGTTCCCTCGACCTCGTCCGGCGCCGGCTCCTCGCCGGCGGCCGTCGGCGAGGCTCGCGACGCCGGGTCGGCCCTCGGTTCGATCGTGGGTCAGCTCTCACCGCTGGTCCCGCCGGCCGGCAGCTCCGCCGCGCCCGCGGGCGACGGCTCGTCCTCGATCGGGACCCGGGCACCGCTGGCCGTCCCGATCTCCGTGCCGGAGCTCGATTCGGCCGTGAACGGCCTGACCAACACGCTGGGCCTCCCCCCGGTCGGCCGCTCCTCACAGGGCCCCACCGACGAGACCGTCACCGGCGCGGTGGGCGAGGTCACCGACTCGCTCGGCAACCTGGGTGGCTTGCTGCCCGGTTCCGGCGAGGGCGACACCCTCGAGTACCTGACGACGCTCGTCGGGCCGCCGTCCGGGAGCTCGTCCCGCCAGTCAGCCCCGGCCGGCGCGGGGCTGGCGCCGCTCCCCGTTCCCGACCTCACGGGCACGGTTGGCGACCTACTGCGGTAACGCGGTGTCGGCCCCGGCGGTGCCGGTGAGCTCCGCCCCCGTCGACAAGCCGGGTGAGGCGTGCGGCGTCTTCGGGGTCTACGCCCCGGGACACTCGGTCGCCCACCTGACCTTTCTCGGGCTCTACGCCCTGCAGCACCGGGGCCAGGAGTCTGCCGGCATGGCCGTCAGCGACGGCGACACGATCACCGTGGTGAAGGACATGGGACTGGTCTCCCACGCCTTCGACGAGCGCAAGCTGGCCCCGCTGCAGGGTCATCTGGCCGTCGGGCACGTGCGGTACTCGACCACGGGCGCGAGCAACTGGGGCAACGCCCAACCGATCTACCGGGGCGCAGGCGACGCCGGCATCGCCCTCGGCCACAACGGCAACCTGGTCAACACGGCCGAGCTGGCGGCCGAGGCGGGCGTGCTGCCCGGCACCGTCACGAGCGACAGCGACCTCGTCGCCGAGCTGCTCCAGGAGGCGATGGTCGTCGAGGCCGCCCGGGCCCGCAGCGACGGGCGCGAGCTGGAGCGGGCGCTGTACCAGGTGCTCCCCCGCCTGCGGGGCGCGTTCTCGTTCGTCCTCATGGACGACTCGCACGTGGTCGGGGTCCGCGACCCCAACGGCTTCCGTCCCCTGTGCCTCGGCCGCCTCGACAACGGCTGGGTGCTCGCCTCCGAGACACCGGCGCTCGACATCGTCGGCGCCCACTTCATCCGCGAGCTCGACCCGGGCGAGATGGTCGTGATCGACGCCAGCGGCACCCGCTCGCTCCGGCCGTTCCCACCCGAGCGGGTCGACCCCAAGCTCTGCCTGTTCGAGTTCGTCTACTTCGCCCGCCCCGACAGCCGGCTCTACGGCCAGACCGTGCACTCGGCCCGCCAACGGATGGGTGAGCTGCTCGCCGACCAGGCGCCCCTTCTCGCCGACATCTTCCGGCCCGAGCGACCCAGCATGGTGATGCCCGTGCCCGAATCGGGCATCCCCGCGGCCGAGGGCTACGCCCGCCACAGCGGCATCCCCTTCGGCCATGGCCTGGTGAAGAACCGCTACATCGGGCGCACGTTCATCGCCCCGGGGCAGGAGCAGCGCAGCCAGGGGGTCCGCATGAAGCTCAACCCCATCCGGGAGAACATCGCCGGCAAGCGCCTGGTGGTCGTCGACGACTCCATCGTCCGGGGCACCACCACCCGGGCCATGGTGGCCATGCTGCGCGAGGCCGGCGCGGCCGAGATCCACCTGCGCATCTCGTCACCGCCCTACCGCTGGCCGTGCTGCTACGGCATGGACACCGGCTCGCGCGCCGAGCTGCTGGCCGCCGACCTCACCGTGACCGAGGTGCGTGACTACCTGGGCTGCGACACGCTCGCCTACCTCGAGCTCGACCGCCTGGTGGCGGCCACCGAGGTGGCGGCCAGCGGCTTCTGCACGGCCTGCCTCACCGGCCGCTACCCGGTCGCCGTGTCGCCCGACGAGGAACCGGGCAGCTGCTGCAGCAGCCCGGTGGTCGTTCCCGAGCCGGGCGGGCAACCCGCGGGCGCGCCGACACTTCCCGGTGGGTGAGTCCTACGCCGCCGCCGGCGTCGACATCGCCGCCGGTGAGGCGGCGGTGGCCCGCATCAAGCGCCACGTGCAGTCGACCTACCGGCCCGAGGTGCTCGGCGACGTCGGCGGCTTCGGCGGCCTGTTCGCCTTCGACACTTCGCGCTACCAGCACCCGGTCCTGGTGTCGTCCACCGACAGCGTCGGCACCAAGGCTCTCGTCGCCGGCCAGGCGGGACGCCTCGACTCCATCGGCATCGACCTCGTGGCCATGTGCGTCGACGACATCGCCGTCTGCGGCGCCGAGCCACTGTTCCTCCTCGACACGATCCTCGTCGGCTCGCTCGATCCCGACGAGATGGAGCTGCTCGTGCAGGGCGTCGCCGCCGGGTGTCGGCAGGCCGGCTGCGCGCTGATCGGCGGCGAGATGGCCGAGCTCCCCGGCGTGCTCGAGATGGGCAGGTTCGACCTCGTCGGCTTCGCCGTGGGCGCCGTCGAGCGCGACGCCGTGCTCACCGGACGCGACGTCCGAGTCGGCGACGTCATCGTCGGCCTTCCCTCGCCCGGCCTCCGCTCCAACGGCTTCTCCCTGGCTCGGCACGTCCTGCTGGAACAGTCCCGCCTGCCCCTGAACGGCCCGGCCTGGGCGGGGGCCGACCACAGCCTGGCCGACGAGCTGCTGATCCCCTCGGTGATCTACGCCCCCGCACTGGTGGCGGTGACCCGGGCGCTGCCCATCCACGCGCTGGCCCATGTCACCGGCGGCGGGCTGCCCGGCAACCTGGTCCGCGTCCTGCCGGACACCTGCGACGCCGCGATCCAGCGGAACTCCTGGGACGTTCCCCGGATCTTCTCGGAGATCAGCGCCCGGGGACGGGTGGCGGCCCGGGAGATGGCCGCCGTGTTCAACCTCGGCATCGGCATGGTGGCCGTGATGGCGCCCGACGAGGAGGAGATGGCCTCGGCCATCTTCCGCTCCTACGGGTTCGAGGCCATCCGCATCGGCGACGTGGTGGCCGGCACCGGCCAGGTCCGCTTCGACTGACCCCCCACCTCGCACCGTCCAACTCGCGCCTTTACACCTCAGTCCCTCATCTCATGGGCGCCGCCTCCGGCCGCGCCCACCTGGGTGGATGATCGTCGAAGAGACCGTTCGCATGGATCGTCTCAGAGGGGGTCGAAGCGCGGAGAGTTAGGCCTCCAGCAAGGCCTTCGCGGCGGCGGCGATGTCGTCGGCGTCGATGGTGAGGGCCCGCTCCAGGGTCACCTCGAAGGGAAGGGCCGGAACGTCGGGCATGGCCAGGCGGCGCACGGGCGCGTCGAGGTCGTAGAACGCCTCCTCGGCCACAACGGCCGCCACCTCGGCACCGACACCGAAGCTGACGTTGTCCTCGTGGACGACGAGCACCCGGCCCGTGCGCACGGCGGAGGCCAGCACCGTCTCCGTATCGAGGGGCGAGATCGTCCGAAGGTCGATGACCTCCAGCGAGTAGCCCTCGGCAGCCAGCATCTCGGCCGCGGCCAGCGAGAGGTGGCGGTGCAGGCCGTAGGTGACCACGGTGAGGTCGTCGCCGGCCCGGGCGATCTCGGCCAGGCCGATCGGCACCCGCCACTCGCCCGCCGGCACGATGCCCTTGGTGCGCCGGTACGTCTTCTTGTGCTCGAGGAACAGCACGGGGTCGGGGTCCTCGACTGCCGACCGCAACAGGCCGGCGACGTCGGCGGGCGTGGAGGGCACCACCACCTTCAGGCCGGCCACGTGGGCGTAGAACGCCTCCACCGCCTGAGAGTGGTACGGGCCGCGGTGGCCGCCGCCGCCCCATGGGGTGCGCACGACCATGGGCACGGAGAAGTCGCCGTTGGAGCGGTAGTGGATCTTCGCCGCCTCGCTCACCATCTGGTCGAAGGCCGAGTGGAGGAAGTCGGCGAACTGGATCTCGACCACCGGGCGCATCCCGGCCAGGGCCAGGCCGACGCCCACGCCGACGATGGCTGACTCGCACAGCGGCGTGTCGAGCACCCGGCCCTCGCCGAAGTCCCGGCGGAGGCCGTCGGTGGCCCGGAACACGCCGCCGAGCAGACCCACGTCCTCGCCGAGGACCACCACCCGGTCGTCGGCGGCCATGAGGTCGTGGAGGGTCTGGCGCACCGTGTCGATCACGCTGCGCTCCACGCCCTCGCCCGCGCCCGACTTGGACGGCTGGGGCGGGCCGGCGGGGTCGTCGACACCGGGCGGGATGTTGCGCCCCGGCCGCAGACGCCGGGCGTAGACGCGGGTGAACGCGGAGGGTGGATCGCAGGGCGGCGCCGCCTCTGCCCGGCGAGCCGCCTCGGCCACCTCGGCCCGGACGTCGGCCTCCAGGCCCTCGGCCTGGTCGACACCGAGCAGGCCGTGGTCGAGCAGGTAGGCCCGCATCCTCGGGATCGGGTCGCCGGAACGAGCCTGCTCCACCTCGGCCAGGTCGCGGTAGCGACGGTCGTCGTCGTCGGAGGTGTGAGGCATGAACCGGTAGGTCTTGGTCTCGATGAGGGTCGGGCCTCCGCCGCTCCGGGCCTGCTCGACGGCCGCCCGGGTGGCGGCGTAGACGGCGAGGGGGTCGTTGCCGTCGACCACCACGCCCTCGAAACCGTAGGACGCCGCCCGGTCGGCGACGTTGGGCACGGCCGATTGCTCGGCCATGCCGACCGAGATGGCGTAGCCGTTGTTCTCGCACACGAACACGACCGGCAGGCGGTGGATCCCGGCGATGTTGAGCGCCTCGTGGAAATCGCCCTTCGACGCCGCCGCCTCACCGAACCAGCACATCGTGACCCGGTCGTCACCACGCAGCAGCGACGCCCAGGCGATGCCGGCGGCGTGCGGGTGCTGGGTGGCGATCGGTGAGGAGCCGGTGATGATCCCGAGGCGTCGGCAGCCCCAGTGGTTGGGCATCTGGCGTCCACCGGAGTTGGGGTCGTCGGGCCGGGCCAGCACGGCGAGCATGACCTCGTCGGCCGTCATCCCGAGGGTGAGCACCACGCCGAAGTCGCGGTAGTAGGGCAACGCCCGGTCGTGGCCCTTCTGCAGGGCCCAGGCCGAGCCCACCTGCGCCGCCTCCTGACCCTGGCCGCTGATCACGAACCGGGCCTTGCCCATGCGCTGCATGCTCCACATACGCTCGTCAACGCTGCGGGCCAGGAACATGGTGCGGTACATGGCCACCACGTCGGTCGTGGTCAGGCCGAGGTGGCTGTGATCGTCGTCGTCGACGGCGATCGGCGGCGCGACGAGTCGCCGCTGGACCTCGCTCACGACGCCCCTCCGGACAGGGCCCTGAGCCGTAACCGCGGCGTGCCGGCGGCCGCGGCCAGACGGCGCTCGGCCAGCAGGTCGGCTGCCGCCGCCGGCGTCACCGACTCGGCGTCGGCCAGGTCGAGGACGCGGGTGGTCGTCTCGAAGACGCGAGCGACCGCGGCGCGCCCCCGGTCAGGACGCCAACCGCCGGGCCGCAGCTCCTCGGCGATGTTGATGAGGCCGCCGGCGTTGACGGCGTAGTCGGGGGCGTACAGGACGCCGGCGTCGACGAGCGCCTCGGCGTGGGTCCCGTCGGCCAGCTGGTTGTTCGCCGCGCCGACGACCGCCTGGCAGCGCAGCTCGCCGATCGTGGTCGGGCCGAGCGCGCCCCCGAGGGCGCAGGGCGAGAACACGTCGCATTCGACGGCGTGGGCCTTCTCGGGCGGCACCGGCGTGGCGCCGAAGCGCTCGACGGCATCGTCGACGCGCGCGCCCACAACGTCGGCCACCGTGAGCGAGGCGCCCTCCCGCACGAGACCCTCGGCCAGGTGGGTGCCCACCTTGCCCATGCCGGCGATCACCACGTGGCTCCCGGTGAGCGCCGTCGTGCCCCACAGCCGGGCCGACACCGCCCGCATCGCCCACAGCAGGCCTTCGGCCGTGGCCGGCGACGGGTCGCCCGAACCGCCGCGAGCCGGGCTGGTGCCGGTCACATGGGCCGTCTCCTCCCGCAGAAGGTCCATGTCGGCCTGGCTCGTGCCCACGTCCTCGGCGGTGACGTAGCGCCCGCCGAGCGCGTCGACGTGGCGACCGAAGGCTCGCAGCAGCGCCTCGTTCTTGTCGGTGGCCGGATGCCCGAGGATCACGGCCTTGCCGCCGCCGAGATCGAGGCCGGCCAGGGCCGCCTTGTAGGTCATGGCCCGGGCCAGGCGCAGCGCGTCGTCGAGGGCCTCGTCCTCATCCGTGTAGGCCGAGAAGCGGGCACCGCCGAGCGCCGGCCCCAGACGGGTGGAGTGCACCGCCACGATGGCCCGTAAACCGCTCGACCGGTCCTGACAGAACACCACCTGCTCGTAGTCGCCGCCCTCGATGCGGGCGAACACTGCCGGCACGGCGCGCACGCTATCGGTTCGCCGTGCCGGCGGCCGCGACTCGATCCGCCTCGGTCGCGTCCCCGCGTCGAGCAGCCAGGATCAGACGAGGTCGCGCAGGAGGGTGCGGATCTCGCGGGCCTGCTCGACGATCGCCTCGTCGTCGGCCAGGCCCGAGGCGGCCTCCAGCGCGTCGCAGCGCGTGGCCAGGTCCTGCCACAGCGCCGGGTCGACACCGAAGGGCGGCGAGGCCGGCATCGATGCTCGCACGGCGGCCAGCTCGGCCGCGACGTCGGCGTCGTCCGGTGCGTGCAGCAGGCGATCGGCGGCCACGAACAGCTCGCCCAGGATGTCGGCATCACCCTCGTCGTCCTCCCCGCCCGGGCCGCCGAACGCCTCGTCGAGCTCGTCGTCGGGGCCTGACGCGTCCGAGCCGTCACCGTCGGGCCCGCCCCCCGTCGCCGCCGTTGAGACGTCGGTGTACTCCTGCAGGATGGCCCGGGCCTCGGCGAGGTCACCCTGGCGGACCTGGATCCGCATCGTGCGCTGGGCGGTGGCCACCTCGTAGGTCTCGAAGCCGCTGGCGACGAGCCCGGCCGCCTCGAGCTCGGCCAGCATCCTCGGCCCGTCGGTGAGTGGGACGTAAGCCGCGTCGACGAAGGCGTCCGGATCGACCTCGCCCGTTCGGCCCAGGGCCTGCCCGAGCCACCGCCGCACGCTCACGCCGACCTCAGAGCACCCGCGGGTGCGAGAGCGGGTAGCGGGCCGTGATGCTGCGCACGGTCGAGGACCGCGACCGCATGGCGAGCGACGTGGTCGTGGCGCGGTCCGAGTCGTAGTGCACACCCTGCACGAGGTCGCCGTCGGTGATGCCGGTGCAGGCGAAGAAGCAGTTGTCGCCGGAGACCAGGTCGTTGGTGCCCAGCACCCGGTCGGGATCGATGCCGGCATCGACGATGGCCTGGCGCTCGGCGTCGTTGCGAGGATGGAGCTGGCCCTGCAGCTCGCCGCCCATGCACTTGAGGGCAGCGGCGGTGATCACGCCCTCGGGCGTGCCGCCGATGCCGAACATGGCGTCCGCCCCCGAGTCGGGCCAGGCGGGTGAGATGCCCCCGGCCACGTCGCCGTCGGGGATGAGCCGGATGCGGGCACCGGCGGCCCGAATCTCGGCGATGAGCTCGGTGTGGCGGGGCCGGTCGAGCACCACGATCAGCAGGTCGCGCACCTTCTTGGCGGTGGCCGCGGCGATGGCGTTGACGTTGTCGGTGGGGGGCGCCGTGATGTCGACCTTGCCGGCAGCCGCCGGCCCCACGGCGAGCTTGTTCATGTAAAAGCACGGACCGGGGTCGAACATCGTCCCCCGGTCGCTGGCGGCGATGACCGAGATGGCGTTGCCCCGTCCCAACGAGGTGAGCGTGGTGCCCTCCACCGGGTCGACGGCGATGTCCACCTCGGGCGAGGTGCCCTGCCCGAGGTGCTCGCCGTTGTAGAGCATCGGCGCCTCGTCCTTCTCCCCCTCACCGATGACGACGACACCCGTCATGCGGACGCTGTTGAGCAGCACCCGCATGGCCTCCACGGCCGCCCCGTCGGCTCCCTCCTTGTTCCCCCGGCCGACCCATCGCGCCGCGGCCAGGGCCCCGGCCTCGGTGGCCCGGACGAGCTCCATGCCAAGGTTGCGGTCGGCTTCACGGGTGGGATCGCTGGTCATGGCCGGCACCATAGTTGGGGTGGTGGCCGCGAACGCGGGCCGGGCCTCGAAGGGGCCCGCGGTGCCGGATCCGGCCGGTTGGCAGCCTCCGAGGAGGGGGATCATCAGGGGACGGCCTCCTCGCCGGCTGCCTTCGTCGAAGGTCCACCGAAGCGCTTCGAGCCGCCTGCGCCGCCTCGACCGCGCGGACCACCGTCCGAGGCGGTGCTCGACGCCGTCGCCGGTCGGCGCCCCGTGGCAACCCTGTCCGCGGCGGACGCCGTTCCCTTCGGCGAAGATCCCCAGCTGGCGCTCGCCGTCGCCTACGAGCTGCACTGCCGGTCCTTCGCCGGCGTCGCGCCCGAGCTCGAGTGGGACCCGGACCTCATGCGCCTCCGTCAGGAGCTCGAACGCTGCTTCCTGGCCGCGCTGCGCGACGAGGTGCCGGGCGGATCCGATGTCGAGGCCGCGCTGGCGGCGCTGCTGACCGAGCCTGCATCGGGCACCGGGCCGTCATGGCACCTCGCGACCGAGGCGAGCAGGGCCAGGTTGGTCAGTGGTCCGATGGCCAGGACCATCGCGCCCGCGACGATGCTGGCTCGCAAGAGGCCGAGCGCCACCTCGAGGTCACCCGGTGCGGGCACCGCGCCTTCGGGCCAGCCGACCGTGTCGAAGGGCCGTCGCGGCCCGGCGCCCGACGTCATCGACTCCTCGGCGCCGGCGGCTACCGGCACGCCGTCGGTCCGGGTCGTTGCCAGCACGGAGCGGACGAGCCCGGCCCGCTGGCCACCAGGGTCCAGGCAGGTCGTGATGCCCGTCAGCTCGACGTCGTCGGCACCCAGCAGCATCAGGAGCGCGGCCAGGTCGTCGACGGTGGAACCGAGATCGGTGTCGAGGTGGACCCGCATCGACCCATGATGGCGGCGTGGCCCGAGGACCGGTCCCCAGCGCGTCCGCCCCGGCGCCGAGTTGCCTGCGGCTGCGTGCGCATCGACCGATCTCACGTTTCGCGCCGCGCCGGCGTTGGTTCCCTTCGTGACCGGACTCCCACCGTTCGAGCAGGTGCTCACCGACCACGGACGGACGGTTCTGCGGGTGTGCCGGGCGCTGCTCGGTCCCGACGACGCCGACGACGCCTGGTCGGAGACGTTCCTGGCCGCGTTGGGCGCCTATCCCCGACTGCGACCCGGCAGCAACGTGCGGGGCTGGCTGGTCACCATCGCCCACCGGAAGGCGATCGACCAGCTCCGAGCCGGGGCCCGCCGGCCGACGCCGGGCGGCGACCTCCGCGACATGGGCGAGCTCGGCGGGCGCCAGGCTCCCGGCGAGCACGACCGGATCGCCGACGGCGAGCTCTGGCAGGCGGTGGCCTCGCTGCCCCTCAAGCAGCGCGTCGCGGTCGTGGGTCACCACCTGGCCGGGCTGCCCTACGCCGAGGTCGCCCTGCTGCTCGACAGCAACGAGACGGCCGCCCGGAGAGCGGGTGCCGACGGGTTGGACCGCCTCCGGCGGACCTACACCAGAGGAGGCGAGGGATGACCCCGGATCTGCAGCCACCGGCGGGATCGCCGGACGAGCGACTGACCGCGCTGCTCGCGGCCGGGCCCGACGTCGACGAGGGCGAGGCGGCGCGTCTGCGAGACGCCTTCGTAGCCGACACCGAGCGCTCGGAGCTGCTCGACGTCGCCTACCGGACCCTCGACAGTCCCGTCGGCTCCCTCCTCCTGGCGGCCACGACCGCGGGTCTCGTGCGGGTCGGCTTCGAGTGCGAGGGGCACGACCGGGTGCTGGCCCGCATCGCCGCCGACGTGAGCCCGCGGATCCTGCGCTCGGGGAGGCGGCTCGACGACGTGGCCCGCCAGCTCGACGAGTACTTCGCCCGGCGGCGGCGCGACTTCGACCTCGCCCTCGACCTGCGCCTCGCCCGCGGGTTCCGCCGCATCGTCCTCGACCACCTCCGGGCGGTCCCCTACGGCACGACGGCCAGCTATGCGGCGCTGGCCGCCGCCTCGGGCCGGCCCGCGGCCGTGCGCGCCGTCGGCACGGCCTGCGCCCGCAACCCGTTGCCTCTCGTCGTGCCGTGCCACCGGGTCGTGCGCAGCGACGGCACCATCGGGCAGTACGGAGGCGGCGTCGAAGCCAAGCGCCTGCTGCTCGACCTCGAGGTCCGACCCGCCGGCTGACCGCTCGGCTCCGCGCACGGCTCAAGTTTCCGGGCTCGGTCCCGATAGTCCTCGGTAGGGCGGACCGGTCGGGACGCCACCATCACATCCGAGGACGACACGCCATGACCGAGCCCGCAGCACGTCGCCCCACGCCCGCAACCTCGCGGAAGACCTCGACCAACGGGAGCGGCCCGACGCGTCGCTCCCCGAAGGCCGGCGAGCCCAGGACCGACATCCGGGCGCTGCTGCGCGAGGCCGCCGCGAGCCTCGAGACCGGCACGACGGCGACGACGACCCAGACCTCCACGACGACCCGGACCTCCACGACGACCAAGCCGACCGGCACGGCGAAGGCCCCGACGAGGGCCCCCCGCTCGGCGTCGTCGACGGGGCGGACGCCCACGACCCGCTCGGCGTCGTCGACGCGTCCGGCCTCCACCGGAATGCCGGAGGCCTCCCCGGCTTCCCGCGCCACGCGCACCCCGCCCACGCCGCCCGCGCCGCCAGACCTTCCCCCATCACCGTCGTCGTGGCTGTCACAGGAGATGGCCGTACCGGTCTCGACGCGCCCCGCGACGACTCCCTCCTACACGCCTCCGCCCCCGGCCCCCCCGATGTCGCCCCCCGCGACCGCGCCGACCTCCCCGCGGCGCAGCCGAAAGGGCTGGCTGATCGCACTGATCGTGGTGCTCGTGCTGGCCGCCCTCACGACGATCCGCATGATCCTCGGCCCGGGCGTGTCCAAGCCGATCTACATCTTCCGAGCCGACGCGGCCTGCGGCGAGGCCGCCGGCGATGCAGCGCCGGCCGCGACCCGCTATCCCGAGCTGGCGGCGGCGAGCGCCGGGCTGGCGACGGCCGTCGACGCCCACATCCGGCAGCTCGGCGTGGTGATGCGCCCGAAGGGCGCCGACGGCCTGCCCGTCGAGGGCATCACCCGCGCCCTCGGGGCCACCCGTGACGCCGCCCGCCGCCTCGAGACGGCCGCCAACGCCAGCGACGACGCCGGCACCCGCACCGCCACCCAGGACCTGGCCCAGCGCTTCATCGATGCCGACTCCCAGTCGACGGCCTACGGGTTCACGGAGTGTGGCACGGGCCTGGCCGCCGCGACCGAGTCGACGGTCGGGGGTTCCCAGGCTGTCCTGAAGACGCTGTTCGTGAGCAAGGCCGAGGACCTCTGCCGCGCGGCGGCCAGCCAGGAGATCCGTGAGCCCCGCAACGACACTCCTCGTGAGATCGGTCGCTACTTCAACGAGGAGGCCGCCCTGTTCGACAAGCTCCTCGCCGACCTGCGGGCACTGCCCGTACCGCCGGCCGACGACGTCGAGGTGTCCGAGATGCTCGGCGCCCAGGAAGCCGTCAACGCCAGGGTGACCACAAAGTCACAGCCGTGTGATTCGCTCTCGCTGACGGATGAGTCCCGATCACGGCGGATCCCAGCCGCTGTCGGTGCTGGCGGAGCAGGTGCCGGACATGTCCCGAGGTGATCGTCGCTCGGCGCAGGCGGGAACGGCCTGGCTGTGCGCGCCGAGGAAGATTGCTCCCTGCGCGGTCGGATGAGGGACCGTCCGTTGGTGCTAGGCGCCGATGAGCGCGACGCCCCTGACGGGGTCGCGGGCCACCCAGCGGAGGGCGGCGGCGATGCTGGTCGCACCGGCCAGCCGAAGCAGGCTGATGGCGAGGTTGCGCAGCGTCGCCATCGCCCGGGCGGTGGAGGAGGTCGCCCTCAGCTGGTGGCGGTCCTCGTCGAAGGCCCAGTCCCGCACCCAGTGGAGCTTGTTCTCGATGCCCCAGTGCTCCCGGACATGGCGGCCGAGGCGCTCGGCGCCGGCCCTGTCCTCACCGACGCTGGTGATGTAGTAAGAGGTCTCGGCGGAGGTCATCACGTCGTCGAGGTCGGCTCGTTCCCGGTAGACGACGATCACCTGGGCTGCGTGGGGGAAGTCGATCTCGGGGGTGACAGCCGCCACCTTGACGTGGCGGTGCTCGGTGCGGCCGTGGCCCCGCGTCGTGTCCTCGTGCCCGGGGGAGAAGCCCTCGGTGGGGATCGCCTTGATGGCGGCGAGGAGCTTGGGCTGGTTCTCCTTCACCTGGAACAGGTAGTCGGCGCTCTTGTCCTCGACCAGGTAGCGGGCGTGCTCTCGCTGGGTGTGGATCGCATCCGCGGTCACCAGCGCACCGGCGAGGTCGAGGGACTCGACGAGGGGGATGAACGCGCTGATCTCGTTGGAGTCCTCGTCCACCTCGGTCTGGCCGACGACCACCCCCGCGCCGTGCAGCATCGCCGAGAACAGCTGCACAGCCCGGCCGTCGGAGCGCATCGCTCCACGAAGCGCCTTGCCGTCGAGGGCGAGGACCAGTTCGTGCTCGCCGAGCCGCCCGGCCCGCACCTGATCGAGCAGCCACGATCCCACCACCTGGTCCAGCGCGTCGGTGTCCACCGCGCCGAGCGCTCGCCGGAAGGTCTCGGGGTGGGGGGCGATGTAGCGCTTGCGGTCGGGGTGGAACTTGGCCCCCAGGCGGGCGAGCACCTCCTGGGGCAGGTCCGCGGCGTGCTCGCCGATCGCCAGCACGCTGCGGGCTCCGGCCAGGGTGGCCACCGTCGCCATGGCCAGGATCGAGGCGAGGTCGTGGCGCACGCCCCGGCGCTTACGGTGGTCGACGATGTTCGCCAGAGCCGCCAGCAGGCCGCCGGCTCCGTCGAAGTCGAGCCGGTTCAGGTCGAGCATCGGTCTCCTTGGGGGAAGGAACAAGGCCGGATGGTCGAAGGTGGCGGTGAGGATGCGCCGGGCGTCTCTGCGCAAGGTCCGGGCGAAGGCGAGCTTGGGCTTCCCGTGGCGGTGCCAGCTCCAGCCGCTGCGCCCGTACCCCGAGGTCTGGCCCAGGGCCACGAACCCGCCGGCCGCGTAGCAGGTGCCCCGGTGGCGGGTGGGGTCGACGAAGGTCTCGACCACCAGCACCGGGTGTCCCCATCGGGCCTCGAAGTCGCCCGAGAGGCGCGCCAGCGTGCGGCACAGCACCGCTGAGGCCAGGTTCGGCCGTCGCCCGGAGGGCAGCACGCAGAAGCGCTGGTTGTTGGTCAGCAAGCGCAGCCGGCGGAAGTGCTGGTGGTCCGACCAGCCGATCCATGCGTCGCGCGACCGGCACGACAGAGCGGCAGACCCGAAGCCCACCAGCGCGAGCCAGGTCCCGTCGGGGCCCAAAGCGACGTAGCGCATCGTCTCGCCCACCAGGCGAGAGCCGAGCCAGTGGTGCTCGCAGAGGGCCTCGTCGAAGCGGTCCCGCTCGCCGGGGCGGATCGGCCGCACCTCGATGCCGGCGAGGTAGCGATCAGTCACGGCTGCGCTCACCCGCCCGGCCGCGGTCTGCGGAGACCCACAGCTCGACCCGGTCCATCCCGGCCGGCACCCGGCCGCCTCGCCAGTTGTCAGCGCTTCCCCAGGCGCCCTGCCCGATCACCGGGTCCTCCAGGTCCTCGACGAACATCGAGCGCCAGCGCCTCGCCGGATCGTCAGGCAGCGCCCCGGTGCTGGTCTGCCCACCCGACTGGTAGGCGAGCACCTTCGCCCGCTGCCCGGACCAACCCAGCACGTGCGGGCACAACAGCCGCAGCTGACCGTGGTAGCGGGCGCGGACCACACGCCGCTCTTCCAACGCCCGGGCGAGCACCGCCCAGCCCGCCGGCAACGTCACATCTCCGGTCATGGCGGCGAGCACTTCGTGCTCAGCCACGCCCACGACACCGCTCCCGTGCGCTCTCCACGACTCGAACGTCTACCACCCGGGCGGCGGCGCGCGCCAGTACCCTCGGGTCAGGCCAGGTCAGCTACGTGCTCAACGACTTTGCGGAAGCCCTGGCTCGACCGCCCAGATGTCATCGACCGCGTGCTGACTGCCCAGGGTCGCTACGACCTGCTCGGTAACCCGACCGGGATCATCCTCCTCGGCGCGCTTGCGTGGGCCATAGATCTTTCCACGGCGATCGTGGCCGCCGGCGTCGGCATGATCGG
>Ga0187892_10002854_pt1 | contig 33130 bp, 24 predicted proteins | sample MA1701073metaG_FD_139345 | JGI IMG/M metagenome (GOLD analysis project Ga0187892, IMG submission 139345) | Bio-ooze microbial communities from a basaltic lava cave in the Kipuka Kanohina Cave System on the Island of Hawaii, USA - MA170107-3 metaG ... | reverse complement strand
GGCGCGGGCCCGGCGCGCCGCGCCCCCCCCGCCGCCCCGGGCCGCGGCGGGGCGGGTTCCTTGCGGGGGGGGGCGGGAGCGTGGGGGGGGGGGGGGGGGGGGGGGGGCGCGCCGGCGCGGTTGGCGGGGTGCGCCGGCTCGCGGAACCGCCACAGCATGTGCTGGAGCCGGTCCGGCGTGTCGAACAGGCAGAACGCGAGGCCGTCCTTCAGGCGGTCCAGCTCGTAGTGGAGCATCGCCTCGCGCTCGCGCATGACCTGGTCGCACTGGTCGAGGTACGCGCGCTCGTCGAAGCGGCCGTTGTTGAGCCCGCCGTGGTCCTCGACCATGCCCGTGGTGTAGAACGTGCCGACCGCGCGCTGCAGCTCGCCGGCGTAGTCCCACGGGTGGCTGATGGGGAACAGCGGCGCGCCGGGGTCGAAGTTGACCGGCGACGCGTACAGCTCGAGCTGGGGCTCGAGCGCCACGAGATGGAACCGGACCATCGCCGCGGCCGACTGCAGCATCCCGAGCTTGAACTTGACCTTCAGCCATTCGCTCCAGCGGCCGAGGGGCACGTCGAGCGCCCTCGGCTCACCGTCGCTCCGGATCGTCACCTTGCCGGCCGCGCGGCTCACGTCCACGGTGAGCGGCAGGGTCGCATCGCCGCCTTTCGGGTTCCGCGGCCCGATCAGGTGCGTGGTGATGCGATCGCCCGCGTCCACCTGGACGACGGTCTCGCTTTCCTCCGGCCGCACGCCGGGGCGGGACGTGAAGAAGGTCGAGGTGCCGAGGCCGCCGCGCGCGTCCGGCACGCCCATGCCGCTCAGCATCCGGCCCTTGAGGTCGTCGGGCGGGTAGGTGCAGGGGCAGCGGATCACCGCCGACGGCACGCCCGCGCGCGACAGGTGCTGCCACACCGGCGTTCCGCGCCGGAGGTTCACGGCCGTGGGCGGCAGGAACCGGCTCTTCTGCTCGTAACGGTTGAGGGCGAGGTCCGGCAGGTAGGTGGCGGGGTCGCGGCGGATGAAGTCGAAGATGCCGTGACCGCCGGGATTCACGCCGGTGGCGAACGTGGACCACGCCACCGGCGTCTGCGCCGGCGTGGTGGTCGCGACGCGGCCGTACGCGCCCTGCGCGCGCAGGCGCGCGAGCGCAGGCAGCTCGCCGGCGGCGAGCATCGTGTCCACGATCGTCGGCTCGAGTCCGTCGAGCCCGACGACGATCACCTTGTCGAAGGGAGGCACCGGCGAGCGGGCGCCGGCAGGCTCAGCGCTTGCCGAACAGGCCGGCGATCTTCTGGCCGACCAGCCGGACGAAGCCGACGGTCCGGCGCCAGAACATCAGGAGGATTCCCGTGATCGCCGCGACCGCCGAGGCGAACGGCAGCAGCACGTCGGGGCCCACATAGAGAATGAAGGGGATGAGCGTGATGTGGTTGTCGAACATCCGAAGGCCCTCGGTGGCTGAACACCTAAGCTAACGACGGGGCAAAGGGCGTGCCACGTCGGGGCGCGGGGCCTGGGTCCCGGACGATCCTCCTGGCTCGGGACCACGCCGCCGATGCGCAAGCGGGTAAACCAGGGTTACGCCTGGCTCCGACCTCATGCGGATCCTAAGCGAATCAAAGGCCGACCAAGTCGTGCCCGGGTCCGGCGTGCGCACCTGATAGGCACGGATAAACGGCATGCCGCCGATGATCGAAGCCCTGTGGCGCCGCATGAACCCCCGAATCGTCACGCCGGAAACGCTCCTGTCGAAACTGACCAGGAACACGTTGCGGTACCGTACGTCGCTCGTATCGCCCGGCACGCGGATCACGATCGTGGTGTCGAGTGCGAACGTCATCTCGGGTGGGATCGACGGCGGTGATGTGTCCTGTGAGGGGGGCGCCGCGCCAACAATGCGGATTATGTCTGGGCCAGCGCGAAAGAACACGGCGAGCACGTATACCACCACCGGCTCGCGGCTCAGGGCGGCGCGCAACGCCATCCACGCATCGTCCGAGCCGGGGTCCGGAAGCTGCACCACGTGAGTCCCGCGGAGGGGCCGTCCACCGATGATGGCCGCGCCATACCGCGAGAGCACCGACCGCACCACGGGCCCGCTGGCAGCCGAATCGAACAGGATTTCGAGGATATCGCGGTAGTACAGCGTCGCCGTATCCACGCGGGAGCGGACCAACCGGGTGCTGTCCGCGGGACGGACGAAGGTGCGCGGAATCGCGGGGCGGGCGGTGTCTTCCGGTGTCGGGAGCTGCGCGCCGCTGCAGCCGGTCAACGCCGAGAGGGCGACCGCGGTCAGGACACAGGACATGAGCGATCGCCGCGGTGAGCGGGCGCCTCAGTTCACGCGAACGCGCAGGCGGGGGCGCTTGGGCTGCCCGCGGCGGAGGCTTTCGTCCGCGAACAACCGGAAGCCCCGACTGCGACCGGGCGCGTTCGGAATCACGACGACCCTCGCAGAAAGGCACTGCTCGAGCGAGACGGACACGGGGCTGCCAACGGTGGTGGCCGGGCTCCCCGCCTGTCGCAATTGCCTCCTGCAGGCCGTCTGACCGAAGTCAGGAGACTCGAGCACGTCGACGAGGGAATCGTTGGACTCGAACGCGGCGGCCAACACGAGCCCCGCAAGGTCAGCCGTGGCCGTGGGGGCGGCACTTGGTGGCTTGAAGGCTGTTAGTCGGACTCCGTACCCCAGGCTGGGATTGTTGTTGATCCAACCGTTCGCGAAGACGAGACCGGTGGACCCGTCGTGCGACCATGAGAACCCACCCGAGAATTCGGTTACCCATCGATCACCTGGCGGGGGTGCGGAATACCCACAGTACCAGAGAACCTGAGAAAGCAGCTGGCGTGTGCCGGTTACGAGCGGGAACAGGTAGACTCGTTCTCGTTGGACCGGATTCGAGCATATGAACGGGTCACTCCAGTACGAGTGAAGGGCCACGCCCACGTACTGCCCGTCGGGCGAGGGCTCGACGGCCCAGACCTCAAACGCGCTTTCGTTCGCGTGGTTCGTATCCAGCGCTCCAAGAACCGGGAAGATCCTGGGGCCCGGGTCAGACTTGCCGGTGATGGTGACGACGGAGTCCCCCGGCGCCCCACCCGCGATGTCAGCGGTATCGCGCTCGAGGTACACGCGCCGGGCAGCGACCGAGTGAATCAGCGCGCCGTCCTGCGTGGTGACGACGGTCCGGCGGGTGTCCTGGACGTAGTCGTAGGCGTGGGCCGCGATCCGGCGCCCTCCCTGTGCGACAGAGAGACTCAGAAGAACCTCGTTAGGCCCAAGAGGCAGCGGCACCGTTCGCGGCGCGGCGCCCCGAGGTTCGACCACGACAGCCCGCCGGTCGTCCGTCACGGTCAACGCATGGCCGCAGATGGGGGTCAACAGCCGCTCCCGCGCGAGCAGGGTCACCGCGCCGTACGCGTCGAGGAGATGGACCGGCCCCGGCGCACCTGTGACGGTGGCGACGCTGTCGTAGTTGCCGGTCTGCGGGTTCAGGCGAGGTTCGCGCGCCCCGCGGAGGATGTAGTCCCGCACCTGCTCCGGGGTCAGTGTGGGATCCATGCTCCAGAGCAGGCCGCCCACGCCGGCAACCAGCGGCGCGGCGAACGAAGTTCCCGACTCAACCCTAACGTCACCTTGTCCCTCGACCCGTCGCGCCAGCAGCAGGTGGTCGGTTGCCGGCGCCGCGATGTCCGTGCCGCCCGCTGCGCCAGTCGCGAAATTGCTGAAGGCGTTCGCGAAGCCGTTCGCGTTGTTCGTTCCCGCGACGAGGAGAATGCGACTGCGCGCCACCGACGCGGCGGGAATGCGGGCGATGGCAGCCTTGAGAAGAGATCCTCGATTAACGAACCCCTGGGCCCACTGGGTGCTGGGAGCCGTCAAGGTGTCATTGCCGCCCGCGACTACTAATACAGCTCCGGGGCCTGCGAGCACGAAGCGCGTGACGGCTTTCACCATGGGCCTAATGTCCATCGTATCTTGGAGGAGCAGGTCAAGCGAAACATTCAGGACGCGCACGCCGGCTTGGGTCGCGCTGTCCAGCAGGGCCCGGAAGTACGCGTAAGGGTCATCGGGCGTGGAGTCGCCTTTCGAAAGTGCAAAGAAATGCAGTTCAGACCTCCACATCATTCCGGCGATATCGATGCCGTTATCGCCTACTGCGGTAAGCGTGCCCGAGACCCCCGTTCCGTGGTGTCGCCGGGCGCGAGCCTTGGGCGTGTTGGCGATCATGGGCAGGTTCAGGCGCATCGGCACCCCAGGCGGTATTGGATGCACCTGCGCTACGTTCTGCTGCAGGTCTGGATGCTGCGAATCGAGCATCAGATCGAATACTCCAACCCTGAGTGGCGCGCTTCCGTAGTCCCCCGTTTCGCATCCCCACGCTAGGGGGGCTCGAACGGCCCGTCGTGCACGGGTACCGTTGGTTGCGCCGCCCAGCCAAGCGGTTCGCTGACTTTGGCTTCCATCGAGCGGGTACCGGCTTTCAGGGCGAATGATGTCCGGGCCAGCTCTGAAGAACACTCGCAGGACATAGTCAACGCCCGGCTCCTGGGCCATCGCAGCACGGACTGAATCGTACGCCGGAGCGCTGCCCGGATCTGGGATCTGAACGATGTACGCCTGCTCGCCGGGCCGTCCGCCGATGATCAACGCTTGGTACTTCGCAAGGACGGAGCGTGTTGTGGGACCGCTGGTGCTGTCGTCGAACCGGATCTCGAGGATATGCCTGTAGAACACGGAGGCGGTGTCCACTTGGCTGACAACCACCTTCGAGCTGTCCTGCGGCCGCACGAATGAGCTGGGCACCGCAGGTCGCGACGTGTCGGACTGCAGAAGGCTCAACACCAGCCGCGGCGGCGTTCCGCTCTCCCGCGACCCGAACTCTGCCAGCCCGCTGATGTTCTCCAACTCCTTCTTCAGCAGCCAGCCATGATTCACGGCCGTGCCGGCCAGCCACGCGCGCACGTCGCCCGTCACGTCCAGGGGCACCACCCCATTGCTCCCGTTTTGCACCACGAAGCTCGCCGTGACCGTCGACACGATCGGCGGCGCCGAGGTCATGTTCCACGCGATCGGCCCCCCGCAGTTCGGCGTGCCGTTGCTCGGGACCTCGTCAATGGCGCAGTTCCACGTAGCGCCCGCCTCAGTCCACGCCTGGGTCAGCCGGTGCAGGAACAGCGACTTCGCGCCCTGCTCCCAGTAGAGCGCCGGCGAGGAGTACGTCAGCTCCAGCGTCGCCGACACCAGCGAATCCATCCCGACCACCTGCTGCAGCGTCTGCTGGTCCCAGCGGAGCAGCGCGCGGTTCTTGCCCGTCAACCGGATGCGCAGGATGGTCGAGGTGCCGTGGTTGACGTTCGGCACGTCCTGCTCGATCCACGCGTCAGCCGCGGCCAGGAGGCCGGTATCCCGCTGGACACTCGCCTCCAGCCGCGGCGGCCCCGTCGGCGCCTGCTGGTCGTCCCAGCAGGCCACCGCGGCCGCACACGCCAAGCTGAACAGTGACAAGGCCATGGGAACACCTCGCCGTGACATGAGAGCCGCACGTTCCATCGGAAACACCGCCTGACAGGGGCAGAAAGCAAGAGGGGCCCGCCCGGCACCCGCCCCCAACTCCCCTCCCCCCCCCCCCCCCCCCCCCCCGTCAATCCTCGGGGTTCTACGAGGGTCCAATTCGAGTCCGAGAGCCGGTTCTCCGATACTGCGATTAGATTGCGCGGCCATGACCGCCCCGCGGGGATGGGCCGCACGCGCGCAGGTCGCGCTGCTCCTGGTGGTGTTCCTGGCGCTCGCCGCCGGCGTCCTCGACCTGGCCGGCCTCGCGGCCAGGAAATGGATCCTCGGGCGGTGGATCGGCGTCAGCCCGCAGGTGGTGTGGCTGGCGCCCATCAGCTACGTCCTGGTATTCGCGGTTGTCGCGGTGTTGTGGCTGGTGGTCGGCGGGCTGGTACCGGTGCTGGGGGGTGCCGGCCTGCTCGCGTTCGGTCTCGCGGGCCTCGGCACGGCGGGCACGACCTTCATCTTCCACCCGCAGATCCACAAGGCCGCGGGCCTGTTGCTGTCGCTCGGCGTGGGCGTGCGGCTCTTCAGCCTCGCGCGACACCGGCCCGACGCGCTGCTCCGGTTCGCGCGGCGCGCGATCCCGGTGCTGGCCGCCGTGTTCGTGGTGCTCGGCGCCGGCGTGAACGTCCGCGGCTGGCTCAACGGGCGCCGCGCCGAGCGCGCCCTGCCGGCGGCGCCCGCGGGCGCCCCCAACGTTCTCCTCCTGATCATGGACACGGCGCGCTCGCTCAGCATGAGCGCGTTCGGCTACGACCGACCCACGACGCCCGCGGTCGAGCGCCTCGCCGCGCGCGGCGTGCGGTTCGACCGCGCCTTCGCGCCGTCCCCGTGGACGGTGCCCTCGCACGCCAGCTTCTTCACGGGGCGCCCCGCCCACGAGCTGTCGGCCGACTGGTGGGTCCCCATGGACGACCGCGACTCCACGCTCGCCGAAGTGCTGCGCGCGCACGGGTGGCGCTCCGCCGCGTTCGTCGGCAACACCGCGATGGCCCACGGGGAATCAGGACTGGGACGCGGGTTCGAGCCCTACGACTACCATCACTTCTCGCTCGAGGGGATCCTGAACGCCGGCAGCCTGGTGCGCTTCCTCGGCGACAGCCGCCCGCTGCGCCGCCTGGTCGCGGACTGGCGTCTGCTCGGCCGCCGCTCGGGCGAGCGGGTCAACGCGGAATTCCTGGCGTGGCTCGGCGACCACCGCGACCGACCATTCTTCGTGTTCCTCAACAACTTCGACGCGCACACGCCGTACACGCCGCCCGAGCCGTTCCGGAGCCGGTTCGCCGGCGGCGTCCGGGTGCCCGGCCTGCTCGCGCGCGTGCGCAACCGCGGCGAACCGATGAAGCAGGCGGACTTCCACCCGGCCGATACGGCCGACATCCGCGCGACGTACGACGCCTCGGTGGCGTGGGCCGACGACGGCGTGGGCCGGCTGCTGCACGCGCTCGACAGCCTCGGGGTACTGACCAACACGATCGTGGTTCTGGTGTCGGACCATGGGGAGGAGTTCTACGAGCACCGCGCCTGGGAGCACTCCCAGACGGTGTATCACGCGGCGCTGGCGGTGCCGCTCGTCGTGTCGTGGCCGGGACACGTTCCGGAAGGCCGGGTGGTCACGGAGCCGGTCGAGACCCGCCGCATCGCCGCGACGATCCTGGACCTGGCCGGAGTCGGCGCGCCACTGCCCGGCGCGTCGCTCGCCCCCTTTTGGGGCCCGGAGGGGGGCGCCGCCGGCGACACGGCGGTCAGCTCGCGGACGCCGCTCGCGAGTCGAGCGCGGCCGGGCGATGCCCGGCGGGAATGGTCGCTGGTGGCGGGGGATTTCCACTACATCATGCGGCTGGACCGTCGCGCCGAGCTGTACGACTACGTGCGGGACCCCTACGAACAGCGCGACCTGGCGGGCGATCCGGCGATGCGGGAGGTGGTGGAGGTGTTCGCGCGCCGCCTGGCGGCCGTCAGCCGCTGACGTCGGCGCCGGCGCCGGCGCCGGCGCCCGCCGCCAGCGGGCGGTCGCGCAACGCGGCCGCGGCGGCCGCGTCCAGCACCACGCGGCGGCCGGTCGCGGCGGACTCGTAGGCCGCGGCCAGCACCAGCAGTCCGTCGAGCGCGTCCTCCGCCGTGGCCGGGGGCGCCGCGTCGGCCCGGAACGCGTCGAGCGTGCGGCCCAGCAGCGCGCGGGTCGCCGCCATGGCGGGCTGCTTCGGATTCACCGCCAGCCGCGTGCGCCTGTGCCCCCGCTCGCTCCAGGCCAGCCCGGCGGCGCCGAGCTCGAGCCGGACGTGCGGGCGGGTCGAGCGCAGCAGGCCCGCCGTGAGGCGCGCGCGGCCGCCGAACGAGGCCCGCAGCGAGGCCTCCCGGCAGTCGGCGCGCACCTCGAAGTACTGGGTATCGCCGGGGCACAGCCGGTTCTGGACGATCTGGGCGAGGCGCCCGTGCGAGAACTCGAGTGCCACGAGCGCGACGGCGTCGGTCGGCTCCTCCCGCGCCCCGCAGGACGACACGGTGGCGCTCACCGCGCGGGGCCGCTCGCCGAACAGCGCCAGGACGTAGTCCAACAGGTGCAGACCGGCCTCGAACAGCACGCCCGCGAGCAGCGCGCCGCGCCAGCCCGGCTCCTTCCAGGGCGGCAGGTCCATGTTCTGCCACGCCTGCACGAACACCAGGTCGCCGGTGCCGGCCCGGCCCACGTGGTCCCGGACCGCGCGGAAGATCGGCATCTCCCGGAACTCGTGATTGAGCGCCAGGCGCCGGCCGGCCTGCGCGGCGGCGCGCGCGATGCGCTCGCCCTCGAGCACGCTCGGGGCGAAGGGTTTTTCGCAGATCACGTCCGCGCCTGAAGCGAAGGCCCGCTCGCACACCGCGGCGTGGCTCGGCGGCGGGGTGGCGACGACGACCACGGCCGGCCGCGTCTCGGCGAGCAGCCGGTCGAGATCGCCGAACACGGGCACCCGGAACCGCTCGGCGGCCCGGGCGCGGCGTTGCTCGTCGAGATCCGCGGCGCCGACCAGGCGCGCCTGCCGCAGGCCGGCGAGGGCGGGCAGGTGCAGGTCGAAGCCGGCGTTGCCGAGCCCCACCACCGCGACGGGGACCGGAGCGGTCACCGGCCCGGCCGGAGCAGGTAGTTGTAGACCGTCCCGATCAGCCGTCCGAACGCGTAGCCGACCACGAACGCGTACACGAAGCCGACGAGGCTGCCGACGAACGTCACGCGGTAGCCGGGGAAGTAGACGGCGAGCAGGCCCAGGTGCAGCCCGACGCGCAGGCCGCCCTTGAGGACCAGGATGTTGGTCGCGATGAACAGGCCGAAACCGAGCAGCAGCCCCATCGCGATGCCCCAGGCCCGCGCGTTGAGCGTCGCGATCGCGCGGCGGAGTTCGGGTTCGTTGGCGGTCATGGGGATCCCCGTCAGATGTGGTCGAGGAAGTCGCGGCTGGCGGCGAGCTCGGCGCGGGTGCGCGTGAGCCACAGCGAGGCCGCCAGGACGAGGTTGCGGCAGAAGGCGATGAACCATCCCGCCACGAAGCCCGCCACGAAGCCCCAGGCGAAGCCGACGAACGCGCCGCTCCAGCTCACGGTGTAGCCGTAGAAGTACTCGCGCAGGACGTACAGCTGGAACCCGGGGTCGGGCCGGCGGACGACGTAGATCGCGGTGAGGGCGAAGACCAGCAGGCCGCTTGCGATCCCCACCGCCATCCCGAACGCCCGCTTGTGGATGGGGAGGAAGGCGAGCTGCAGCTCGGCCGGAAGCTCGGACTGGGGTGAGGGTGGGCTGCTCATTCCGACCTCCGCCGCTGGGGTGGCAGCTCCCACAGGCTCTGGTCCGACCGCCGCGGGGGCGGCGGCCAGGTGTCGATCCCGATCTGGGCGTGCGCGGAGACCGCGGCGGGCGGAATCGGCTCGCCGAACAGCATGTGCACGAACCAGCCGACGACCACGGACACGGCGTTGCTCGCGTAGTAGCCGAGGTGCAGGGGCATGACGGCGAGCATGAACGCGGGCCCGCGGGCGCGCGCCAGGAAGAAGTAGAATGGTACGTTGGAGAGGATGATGACGGCCGCCACCAGGGCGGCGGCCACCAGCGGCCGGGCGCTCCCGACCACCAGCGCGAGCACCGGCGTCGCCAGCGCGAGGCCCGCCAGCGCGGTGAGCACCTTCTCGCGCGAGCGGACGTTGAGGGCGCGGGCGTCCGCGGGGTCGCCTTCCTGCAGCATCAGCCACATCCACGGCACGCCGCGGTGCCGGAGGTCGGCCTCGAACGTGCTCCGGAACGTCCACTGCTTGAGGTGGGTGCCCTGGATCGCGCCGTCGAGCGCGAGGCGGTGGCCGCTGCGGTGCAGGCGCCGCCCCAGCTCGATGTCCTCGATTTGCGGGCGGTTGTAGTGCCATTCGTCGAACATCCCGACCTCGCGGAACACCGACCGCTTGATGGCGCCCAGCCCGGCCCAGAACGTGACCGCCTCGCCGACGCCCTGCTGGTGCACGTAGTGGTGCAGCAGGTTGCGGTACTGCGACACGAGTCCGGGCGCCGCGGGTTTGTCGTCGTAGGAGCCGAACACGGCGTCGAGGTCGGGCTCGTTCGCGAACCGCAGCGCGATGCGCCGCAGCGCGTCGGGGTGGACCACGACGTCGGCGTCCACGAACACGAGGATGTCGCCGCGCGCCACCTCCGAGCCGCGGTTGCGCGCGAACGCCGGCCCGTGGGCCTTGCCCGGCAGGCGGACCACCGTGTCGCAGTATTCGGCCGCGACCAGCGACGTTTCGTCGGTGCTGGCGTCGTCCACCAGCATCAGCTCGAACCGGTCGCGCGGCAGATCGCTCGCGCTCAGGCCCTCGAGGCACTGCCGCAGCGTCGACAGCCCGTTGCGCGCCGGCACGATGACCGTGAGCAGCGGGACGCTCACGCGGACCTCGTCCCGGCGCGGAGCGCGGCGCGCAGCCGGCGCAGCCCGGCGCGGAACGCGAGCCAGCGGCGGAATCCGGACGAGCCCCACCGCTCGAGCCGCCCGGGCTCGCGCAGGTAGAACGTGTCGAGCCGCGGCAGCGCGTGCGGCCGCTCGGTGCCGTCGAGCGCCCGGAGCTCGGTCGTCACCGCGAGCCGGAACGTGCCGGCCGCGGCGGCTTCGACCCGGCCGTCGGTCGCGCCGTACGGGTAGGCGAACGCCTCGGGTCTCCGGCCGGTGCGCGCCGCGATGTCGTCGGCGGAACCCGTCATCTGCTCGGCCAGCGCGCCGTCGTCCAGCGCCGTGAGGTCGGGATGGGTACGGCTGTGCGCCCCCAGCGTCACGCCCTGCTCGGCGAGCGCGCCGAGCGCGTCCCAGCCCAGCAGCGGCAGGGTCGGAATCCCGGGCGCGTCGCGGCCGCCCCACGCGTTGGTCCCGCCGGCGTGGCCGCTCACCACGAACAGCGTGGCGGGCCAGCCCCGCTCGCGCAGCGGCGGCCACGCGGTGTCCCGGAAGTTGGCGAAGCCGTCGTCGAAGGTGAGCGCGACCGCGTCGTCGCCCCCTCCCCGGGCGATCTCGGCGAGCGGGACCACGCGGACGCGGCCCGTCGCCAGCCAGTCCACGTGGCGGCGGAACGCGCCCGCATCCAGCGAGATCGCCGACCCCGAGGGGTCCACCGAGTGGTACGTCAGGATCGCCCGCATCGCCCGTGCGTCAGTCGGCCGCGTGGAGCAGGCGCTGCTCCGCCACGACGTCCGCGATGATCGTCTCGAGCCGCGTCTCCGGCCGGTAGCCGATGGTCCGCGCCAGCTTGCTCACGTCGGGCACGCGGCGCTGCATGTCCTCGAATCCCGCGGCGTACGCCTCGTCGTAGGGCACGTGCACGATCGGCGAGCGGCTGCCCGCCGCCTCGCGCACCATCTCGGCGAGCCGGTTGATCGTCACTTCCCGGTCGTTTCCGACGTTGAACACCTGCCCCACCGCCGCGGGCGTCTGCACCAGCTTGCCGATGGCCGTGACGGCGTCCTTCACGTGCCCGAAGCAGCGCGACTGCTCGCCGGTCCCGAACACCGTGATCGGGTCGCCCCGCACCGCCTGCGCCGCGAAGTTCGGCAGCACCATGCCGTAGCGGCCGGTCTGGCGCGGCCCCACCGTGTTGAACAGGCGCACCACGATCACCGGCACCTTCTTCTCGCGGTGGTACGCCAGCGCGAGCCATTCGTCGAGCGCCTTGGAGCAGGCGTACGCCCATCGTGAGTGGATCGTCGCGCCCATCATGAGGTCGTCGTCCTCGGCGTAGGGGACCTTCGAGGCCTTGCCGTACACCTCGCTGGTGGAGGCGATGACGACGAGCTTCTGCTTGCGCGCCACGGCGTGGAGCACGACCTCGGTACCGTGCACGTTGGTCTCGATGGTCCGCGTCGGCTGTTCGACGATCAGCCGGACCCCCACCGCGGCGGCCAGGTGGACGGTGAGGTCGCACCGGTCCACGCACTCGGCGACCAGCGGCGGATCGACCACGGAGCCGACCCGGTAGTCGAAGCCTTTGCGCCCGACCAGCGGATCGATGTTGGCCATCTGTCCGGTCGAGAGGTCGTCCAGGACCAGCACCTGGTGCCCCTCGTCGAGCAGCCGCTCGGCCAGGTGCGATCCGATGAAGCCCGCGCCACCCGTGATGAACACCTTCACGCCGCAACCTCCGCCGTCAGGGCCTCCGCCACGCGCCGGTCGCCTTTGCGCTCGGCGGCCCGCCGCACCACCTCCAGGAACCTGGGCACCACCGCGCTCTCCGACCAGGTGGTCTGGAAGGCCGCGAAGCCGGCGCGCGCGAACCGGTCGCGGCGGCCCGGCTCGTCGAGCAGCCGGTGCAGCGCCGCCTCCAGCTCGCCGGCCGTGGCGAACAGCTCGCCGCCGCCGGCGTGCTCGAGGATCTCCGGGAACGGCCCGATGCGCCGCGCCAGCACCGGCGTCGCCTGCCGGAACGCCTCGATGATGATGATGCCGAACGTCTCGAAGCACACCGAGGGCACCACCAGCGCCAGCGCGTGGCGGTAGTAGCGCGACAGCTCCGCCGGGCTGACCCGCCCGAGGAACGTCACCCGCGGGTTGCCCGCCGCCAGGGCGCGCAACGTCCCCGCGTATTCGCCGTCGCCCGCGATCAGCAGGTCGGCGCGGTCGAACCGCGCGAACAGCGGGATCACGTCGTCGAGCCCCTTGATCCGCTCGAGCCGCCCGACGAACAGCACGTACGGGCGCTCGTGCGGGCTCGCGTCGGACGGCGCCTCGGCCGAGGGCGGCTCGGCGTCCGGCAGGAAGTACGGCACGACCTCCATGTCGCGTGGGAAGCCGAACTCGCGGTGCTTGGCCTTGCTGAACTCGCTCATCGCGATGAACGCGTCCACATGCCCGAGCTGGCGCTCGAGGTAGCCGGTGTACCGCCACAGCTGCGGCGGGCGGCGGTAGTGGAGCACGCAGCGCAGGCACTCCCGGCCGGTGCACACCTCGCGGCCGTGCCGCCACAGCACGTGCGTCGGGCACACCAGCCAGTGCTCGTGCGCCATGTACAGCGTCACGCCGCGTCCCATGCCCAGCAGGCCGGGTCCCCCGACCAGCGAGACGTTGTGGAACACGGTCACGTCCACGTCCCGCGCTACGAGCGTGCGGCGGATGGCCGCGCCGTGGACGATCGGACGGCCGGTTTGCTGCGTCAGCAGCGACGACACCGCGCCCAGCGGGCTCTTGAGGGTCACGACGTCCACGCCGTCCGCACCCCCCGCGGCCCGGCCCGGGGCCGGCGGCACGGCCGCCAGGGCGAGATACGCGTCGGCGTCGTGGATGACGGTCACCCGGTGGCCGCGGCGCGCGAGCGCCTGCGCCAGCCGCTGCACCCCCATCGCGTCGCCGCCGAAGTGATACGGCGGGTAGAACGTCGTGAGGAAGCCGAAACGGAGGCCGCTCACGCGGCCGCCTCGCGCAGCGCGCCCAGGGCCGCGTCGGCGGCGCGGGCCCAGCTCAGCGCGCCGGCCCGCTCCCGCGCCCGCTGCCCAAGCCGCGGCCGGAGGCCCGGCTCGGTGGCCAGGCGCCGCATCGCGGCGAGCAGCGCCGCGTCGTCGCCCGGGGGCACGAACAGGCCGCCGCCCTCGAGCAGCCGCGGCAGCGGGCTCGCGGTCGTGGCGATGACCGGCGCGCCGCAGGCCGCCGCTTCGACGGCCGGCAGCCCGAAGCCCTCGCTCAACGACGGCAGCAGGCACGCCAGCGCGCCCGCGTGCAGGAGCCGCAACTCGGCGTCCGGCACGAACCCGGTCCAGCGCACCCGGTCCGCGGCGCCGCCCTGATCCACCGCACGCCGGATGGCGGCCTGGTTGCCGAGGAACACGTCGCCGGAGGTTGCGCCCACCAGGAGCAGCCACGGGGCGGCATCGCCCAGCTCGCGCGCCAGCGCGCCGTGCGCCCGCGCGATCGCATCCACCCGCTTGTGCGGGCTGAAACCGCCCACGTACGTATACCACCGCGCGCCGGCCGGGACGCCGTGGCGCGCCGCCGCGGCCGCGATTTCCCCCGCCGTGCCCGGGCCGAACCCCGGCGCCGGCGCCTCGACCGCGACCCGAATGGCACCCGCCGGCACCCCGTGCATCTCGGCCACCTCGCGCGCAGCGTAGTCGCTCACCGTGAGCACCAGCCGTGCCTGATGGACCGCGAGCGCCACCTTGGCGTTCCAGAACCACCGCGCGCGCGCCGTGGGCAGCGTGAGCGCCGGAAACCGCTCCGCGATCGCGTCGTGCACCGTCACCACCGCGGGCAGCCGCGGCGGCAAGGGGAAGGCGGTGTAGACGCTCGGCTGGAAGAACACGTCCAGGGGCTCGCGCCACACCGCGGCCGTCAGCCGCAGCAGGTCGAGGGGCGCGCGGCTCCCCTCGGCCGAAGCGGCACGCGCCGGCGCGGCGCGCTGCTCCACCCGGACCAGCCGCACGTTGGGCGCCTCGAGGTCGAACGCCCGGGCCGCGAGGTCGTCGGCGAAACACACGAACCGCTCGTCCGGCGCGCCCGCCGTCATCGCCCGCAGCAGCTCGCGGGCGAACCGGCCGTAGCCCCGGCCGTTGGCCCAGCAGCAGGCGTCCACCCCGATCCGCACCGCCTCACCCGGCCGCCGCCCGCGCCGCCTCGGCCGCGGGCGCGCGCGATGCCGGGTCCACCCGGATCTCTTCGTGGTACTCGTAGTCGGTGTTCACGGACCAGACGTCGTGCGCCGCGCCCTGCATGTTCCACACGGTCATCATCGACGTCAGCATCGAATGATCCTGGTTGTTGTACTTGTGCATCCCGTTGCGGCCCACGCAATGGAGGTTCGCGATGGGATCGAGGTGCGTGCGCACGCCGTCCAGGTGCTGGCGATAGGTCCCGTCATAGATCGGATACGCCTTCGGCATCCGCACCACCGTGCCGTCGAACACCAGCTCCGGATCGCCCAGCCCGAGCGCGGCGAGCTCGCGGGTGGCCAACGCGATCAGGTCGCCGTCGGACGAGGTCCACAACCCGTCGCCCTCGAAGCAAAAGTACTCCAGCCCCAGGCACGTGGTGTGATCGGGGTCCGGCACCATGGCCCGCGACCAGTTGTTGAAGTTCTGGATGCGGCCGACCTTCACGCCCGGCGAGTGGATGTAGATCCAGTTGTCGGGGAACAGGTGGGCCTTCTTGAGCATGAGCGCCACCACGAGAAAATCGCGGTAGCGCAGGCCTTCGCCGTCCCGGCGCACCGCCTCGGGCGGGGCGGGGTCGAGCGCGCGGACCAGCGACCGCACGTCCGTCGTGGAGATCACGTGATCGGCCTCGACCCGGCGCTCACCGTCCGTCCCCTTGACGCGCAACGCGACCGCGCGGCCGTCCCGCACTTCCACCGCCGTCACCCGCTGGCCGAGGTGCACCGTGCCGCCGAGCGCGCGCACCCGCTCGGTCGTCAGCTCCCACATCTGCCCCGGCCCCAGCCGCGGGTACTGGAACTCGTGGATCAGCGTCTTGATCGCCGTCGAGCGCTTCGTGAGCTGCGCGGCCGAGAGGATCGCGCGGACCAGCGACAACCCCTGGATGCGCTGGGCCGCCCACTCGGCGCGGATCTCGGTGCAGGGAATGCCCCACACCTTCTCGGTGTAGGTCTTGAAGAAGATCTGGTACAGCCGCCGGCCGAAGCGGTTGGTCACCCACTGCTCGAGGTTCTCCTCGACCGGGCTCGGGAACAGCCGCGCCTGAACGTACGACAGGACGATGCGGACCGCGTTGATGATGCCGAGACCCCGCAACGCGTTCATCGCCTTCAGGGGGTAGTCGAAGTACTTCCCGTCGTAGTAGATGCGGGAAAGCCGCGGCACGGAGATGAACTCGTCGGCGAGCACCTCCCTCCACATCTGCTCGACGGGCGGGTATTTCGTGAAGAAGCGGTGCCCGCCGATGTCGAACCGGTACCCCTTGTAGCGGGCGGTGCGCGAGATCCCTCCAACCACCTCGTCGGCTTCGAACACGTCGACCCGGATCCCGGCCTTCGCCAGCAGGTAGGCCGCGGTGAGGCCTCCGGGCCCGGCGCCGATGATGGCGACGCGATGGCCGGCCACGGCGCGATCCACTCTTCGTGAAACGACGTCACCCACGTCGGGATCCTCTAGAGGGAGCGGGACGTCGCTGTGACCCGCAAAAGGCGTGCGGGGCCGAACGATAGTCAGGGCAATAACTTACGCAAGATGCCCGCGCCCGTCACCGGCCGGCTGGACGAGAGTGTCGAGAGGACGCAACACCGGAGGTCGTGCAGGGTGGTTCAGGTAACCCGTTCGAGGGCGTCCCCGGGACCGAGCCAGGCGCCCACGACCTCGCCCGCGGCCCACGCGATCACGAAGACCGTGAGCAGGGGCATGGAAGCCACGAGGTAGCCGCGGTGGCGGCCGTCGCGCCACACGCGCGCGGTGACCCGTGCCAACAACAGCGGCGGGAGCGCGCAGGCCGCCGCGCCGTACAGCGCCCGTCGGGCCGCACCCGCGCCCTTCACCCGCGCCCCCGCGAACGAGCGGGAGTACAGGAATCGCTGTCCGGCGTACTCGCCGGCCGTGTAGTGCTTCTTGTGGCCGACGACGATGTCGGGCCGGCACTCCAGGCCGACCCCGGCGGCGCGCAGCAGGCCATGGAGGTGATCTTCCCAGCGGTCGTCGGCGAGCTGGTCAGCGAAGCGCGCGAGCAGGGCACGCCGGTAGGTGACGTTGTTGCCGGGAAGCCACTCGGCGTGCCCGGCCGCCGGCCGGAGGCAGTGGCTGTACTCGCACAGGAAGGCCGCCCAGTCCACGAGCCGCTCCGTCGCGGCGTTCACGACGGCGCCGCCGACAACCTGCGCCCCGGCGGCGTGCGCCGCGAGCATCCGCGTCGCCCAGTCGGGAGGCACGATGACGTGGTCCTCGATCACGCCGACCACGTCGGCGGTGGCCGCCGCGAACGCCAGGCGCCGCAGGGCGGGGATCGTGGTGCGCGCCGGCGCCTCGAGCAGCCGCACGCGCGGGAAGCGCGCGCGCACTCGATCCCGGACCGCGGCGCCCACCCGGTCGGCGACGATGATGTCGAGATGGTCGCCCCCCGACTGCCCATCCAGCGCGGCCAGACATCCTTCGAGATCGCCCCAGCCGTTGACCGACGGCACGATGACCGTCAGCCGGCTCGCCGCTTCAGGCACGCGGTGCCGCCGGTCCCGCCGCGGCGTCCACGCCCGGTGCCGCGCCCGGCCACGGGCGCGTGACGTGGGCCAGCCACACCTGGCTGACCGGCCGCGTATCGTCCACCAGGTGGGCTACGTCCCCGTCCGCCGCGGTGAGGCCGATGGCCCGGATTTGCCGCGATGAGCTGCCGTCCGCCACGGGGATGAACAGCACGTCGGGGAATCGTCGCTGCAGCTCGGCCAGCTCGGCGCTCGGGCACGAGCGCGCCACGACCAGCTCGACCCCGGAGGGTCCGCACGCCGCTCGCAGAGCGCCCAGCGTCGTCTCGAGCTGGGCGCGCGAGCCCAGCGATGCCACGACGACGGAGCGCGTGGGCGCGTCGGCGAGCCGCACGCCGCGCCAGCCGGGCGGGATGCCGCGCTCGGTCATGGGTAGAAGTTCCGGCCAAGGTTGGCGCGCCGGTGTGCGTCGACCGCCGCGCAGGCCGATGCGTCCCGGGGCTCGCCCGGCGCCCGCAGCCGCAGCACGTAGGTGCGTGGCGCAAACTCCCGGGCCAGCGCGAGCTCCGCACAGTCGGCGCGCAGCCGCGGGTCGAGGGCCGCGTCCCGGAGCTTGACGCTGCTCAGCAGCACATAGCGCACGCCGGCGGCTCGCAACAGGGGCAGCAGGGTCGAATCGGGGTGGGCCATTGCCCGGGGCCACGGCAGCACGCGCCGATCGCTGTGGTACCCAACCGCCGGTTCGTGCGCGGTCAGGATCGCCTCGTCGGGCGCCGCCGCGGTTCGCAGCCACGCGGCCGCTTCCATGGTGGCCGCGTCGTCGTCGGGGGCGCATCCCCGCACCGAGCCGGTACCACGGCATGGCTGCCACCGCGACACGACCGCCCCGGTCTTGAGGAGGCTGGCGACGGCCACCATTCCCCCGAACCCGAGCGCGGCGGCGGTCGCGGCGCGGCGCAGGCCCAGCCGCTGGCCGAGCGCATGGATTCCGAGCGCTCCGACCGGGAGCAGCAGGGGGAGCAGTGGCGTGATGAACCGGTCCACGCGAACCGGCCAGGCGACCAGCAGCGCCAGGTAGGCGAGAAGGTACCAGAATACGGCGCCCAACCGGCGCGCCACGACGGCGAGCCCCACCACGATGGCGCCCAGCACCAGCGCGACCCCCAGGTGGTTGTCGAGCTGGGTTCCGGGAACCACGCCGGCCGGAAGCTGGGTCGGCAGGGTGCCGAGCAGGTACACCTCGGCATTGGCGCGTACCATGCCGACGTATCCCGCGACGCGGTTGTCCCCGCCGGTCTGGGCGATTCGGCGGGGCAGCACGGCGGCATCGGCGACGTAGGAGCTTCCGCCCGCGTCCCTGGTGCGGGACAGGTAGACCAGCCACGCGGCCGACACGATTCCCGCGGCGGCGACGAAGGCCGCCAGTGCGCGCGGCTTGCGCCGCTGGAGCAGCCACAACGCGACGGCGGCCACGGCCGCGACGCCCAGGTTGCGCGTCATCGCCGCCGCGATCGCGGCAGCGCACACCCACAGGGTTCGACGCCGCGACGGGGCGCCGGCGGCCGCGGTGCCCCACAGGGCGAGCACCGTCAGCGCCGTGTACAGCGGCTCCGTGAGCATCCGGCCGGCCCGCTCGATGAGGTACGGGTTCACCGCCAGCGCGGCCAGGGACGCTATCGAGACGACGGCGGGCAACAGCCGCCGGAACAGGGCGAAGCTGACCGCGAGCGCGGCACCCGACAGCAGGATGTTCAAGACCACACCCGCGACGAAGCGTCTCCCGCCCACCACATCGGCGACCGCCAGCGCTGCGGGATACCCGGGCGGGTATTTCCGGTGCGACGGGGCGTCCACCAGGTACTCCTCCCGATACGACCCGTGCTGCAGCGACCGCCCCAGGCTCAGGTAGATTGCATCGTCGCCGATGGGCATCGTCGGCCATCGGGTCTCCCAGATCAGCGCGGCGTGCAGCCCGACCAGCAGCGCCGCGACCAGCCAGGTCCGGCGGCTCGACGCCACCGGCACGGGACGGTCCGGCGCCGACGCGGGAGGCGCCTCGGGCGTTGAGGAAGAAACGGCAGTCACGGTCGAGTGGCGCAGTGTAGTTTGAGGATAGGTGGAACACCAGCCAAACCCGTGCCAGGCCCCCGGAGTGTTGCGTCCGGGCAACGGCCGACGCACCTCGCGGCCCATTGACCGCCTCCGCCGGGCCGTCCATCATGCACCGTTGCAATCGGTTGGAGCGATTGGGCCGGTTCTGAGCCGCGGGTAGTCCGAAGCTTGCACGCCCCGGGGCGGAGCTCGACGTTCGTCACGCACGTTCAGGAGTGGGTGTGAAGCAACCGCAGTACATCCTCGGCATTTCCGCGTTCTACCACGACAGCGCCGCCTGCCTCCTCAAGGATGGCGAGATCGTGGCGGCGGTGTCCGAGGAGCGACTGACCAGGAAGAAGGGCGATCCGTCATTCCCGGTGCGCGCGGTGGAGTTCTGCCTGCGGCAGGGCGGGATCGCGGCGAACGACCTGGCCTACGCCGGTTTCTACGACAAGCCGATCCTCAAGTTCGAGCGGATTCTCGACACCTATCTCGGCGTGGCCCCCAGGGGGTTCGGCCAGTTCCTCAAGGCCGGCCCGCTGTGGATCAAGGAAAAGCTGTGGATGGAGAACGACATCCGGAAGCAGCTCGGCGACTACGAGGGGCCGCTGCTGTTTGCCGAGCATCACGAGTCGCACGCGGCGAGCGCGTTCTACCCGTCGCCGTTCGAGGAAGCCGCCATCCTGACGATGGACGGCGTGGGCGAGTGGGCCACCGCGACCGCGGGCGTGGGCCGCGGCGCGGAGATCACGCTGACGCGCGAGCTCCGCTGGCCCGACTCGCTGGGCCTGCTGTACTCGGCGTTCACGTACTACACGGGATTCAAGGTCAACAGCGGCGAGTACAAGGTGATGGGGCTCGCGCCGTACGGCGATCCGAAGTACGTCCAGCTCATCTACGAGCACCTCATCGATCTGAAGGAGGATGGCTCGTTCCGGCTGAACCAGGAGTACTTCAACTACCTGTCCGGCCTGACCATGGTGAACGGGAAGTTCGAGAAGGTGTTCGGCGGGCCGCCGCGCGAGCCGGAGACGAAGCTCACCCAGCGGGAGATGGATCTCGCGCGCTCGGTGCAGGACGTATGCGAGGAAGTGATGATGCGGATGGCGCGCACCGCGCACCGCGAGTCGGGGTCGGAGAACCTGTGTCTGGCGGGCGGTGTCGCGCTCAACTGCGTCGGCAACGGGAAGATCCTGCGCGAGGGTCCGTTCAAGCGGTTGTGGATTCAGCCGGCCGCCGGTGACGCGGGCGGGGCGCTCGGCGTGGCGCAGCTGATCTGGCACCGGCACGTGAAGCAGCCGCGGACGGTGGTCGCCGGGAAGGACGCGATGCGGGGCGCGTACCTCGGGCCGGCGTACACCGACGCCGAGATCGAAGCGTTCCTCAAGTCGGTCGGGGCCACGTACCACCGGCTCGAGCGAACGGCGCTGCTCGACACCACGGCGACGCTCCTCGCCGAGGAGAAGATCGTCGGGTGGTTCAACGGGCGGATGGAGTTCGGTCCACGCGCCCTCGGCTCGCGCAGCATTCTCGGCGATCCGCGCAGCCCGCGCATGCAGGCGCAAATGAACATCAAGATCAAGTTCCGCGAGGGGTTCCGGCCGTTCGCGCCCAGCGTGCTGCGGGAACGCGTGAGCGACTACTTCGAGATGGACTGCGATTCGCCGTACATGCTGCTCGTGGCGCCGGTCAAGAAGGAGCGGCAGGTCCCGATGACGCCGGAGCAGCGCAAGCTGTGGGGGCTGGAGCTGCTCAACGTGCCGAAATCGGACATCCCGGCCGTCACGCACATCGACTATTCGGCGCGGGTCCAGACCGTGAGCCGCGACGTGAATCCGGACTACTACGACCTGATCCAGACCTTCGAGCGGCTCACCGGCTGTCCGGTGGTCGTGAACACGTCGTTCAACGTGCGCGGCGAGCCCATCGTGTGCACGCCGAAGGACGCCCACACCTGCTTCATGCGCACCCACATCGACGCGCTGGTGCTCGGACCGTTCCTGCTGCACAAGCAGGACCAGCCGGCGTGGAAGGAGACCCAGGATTGGCGGCAGGAATTCCAGCTCGACTGACCGCGGCCGAGGGCCGCAAGTTCGGGCTCACCGTCGGGATCGCGTTCCTGGTGCTCGCCGCCATCGTGTGGTGGCGGGACCACCTGCTGCTGGCGCGGATCTTCGGACTGCTCGGCGGGGCCCTGGTGCTCGCGGGGTTGCTGCTGCCCGCCCACCTGGGCCCGGTGCAGCGCGGCTGGATGGGGCTGGCGCACGCGATCTCCAGGGTAACGACGCCGATCTTCATGGGGATCGTGTTCTACGTCGTGATGACGCCGATGGGCTGGCTGATGCGGTTGTTCGGCCGGCGCACGCTCGTGCACCCCATCAAGGACGGCGGGTTCTGGCAGCCCGTCGAGTCGGGTGGCAAGAGCGACCTCGAACGGCAATTCTAGGGAAACGGACTGCGACATGGCGAAGAGCGGCGTGGTGAAAGAGCTGTGGGCCTTCATGCGGATCCGCAAGAAGTGGTGGCTGCTGCCGATCATCGTGGTGCTGCTCCTGGTCGGAGCGCTCCTGGTGTTCGCGCAAGGCTCGGCGCTCGCGCCCTTCATCTACACGATCTTCTAGCCCATCAGCTCGGGACGGTCGCTCCGCGCGAGGCTCGCGCTCGCGGCGGTAACGGCCGCGCCGGTGCTCGTGGCGACGTTGCGTCCCGCCGCCGCCGCGAGCCGGGCGCCGTTCTGGTGCCTGGCCTGCAGCGAGTTGGCCCTTTCCGAAGCCATCCTCAACGCGCTGCTGTTTCTGCCCATCGGCGCCGTCCTCGCGACGCTGCTCCGGACGCGCTGGGTCCTGCTCGTCGCCGCGGCGGGCTCGACGCTCATCGAGCTCACCCAGACGGCGCTGCCCGGACGTCAACCGAGTCTGGTGGACATCCTGGCCAACACGGCCGGCGCGCTCGCCGGCGCGTGGCTGGTGCGCAGCCGCGGCCGGTGGCGGGCGGATCCGCGAATCGCGCACCTGCCGGGCGCGCTGGCCGCGGCCGCGGTCACCCTTGCCGTCGCGCTGACGGCCGTGCTCGTCACGCCGGACTTTCCGCGCACGGTGTTCTACGGCCAGTGGGCGCCGCAGCTGGGGCACCTGGCCGCCTATCCGGCGCGGGTGGATTCGGTGCGGCTGGGCCGACGGTTCCTTCCGTCCGCGCAGTTCCCCGACGCCGGGAGCGTCAGCGGCCTGATCCGCGCCGGCACGACGCTGCGCGTCTACGCACGGGCCGCGGAGCCGCCTGCCGGCGTCGCGTCGCTGTTTTCGATCGCCGACCGGTCGGGCCGGACGGTGCTGCTGATCGGTCCCGACGGCGAGGACCTGGTGCTGCGGGTGCGGGTCCGCGCGGCTACCTACCGGCTGGCCGCGCCGGAGCTGCGGGTCCGCCACGCGCTCAGGGGTGTGCGCGCGGGCGACCGGCTCGAGGTCGCGGTGCGGCGCTCCCGGCGCGGGTGGTGCGTGAGCGCGTCGGGCGTCGAGCAGTGCGGCCTCGCGTATTCAACGGGCGCCGGCCTCGCGCTGCTGACCGGGGCGCGAGAGGCCCGGGGGCCGCTCGCGGCGGCCTGGCTGGCCGTGCTGTTCGTGCCGCTCGGCGTGTGGGCGCGGGGCCGCGCCGGCCTCGCGGCCGTCGTGGCCGGGGCCGGCGTGCTGGTGGCGGCGCCGCTGGCCTCCCCGGAAGTCGTGACCGGCTTGGGCGAGGTCGGCGCCGCGGCGCTCGGCCTCGCCGTGGGCCGCATCGCGCGCGTTGTGCTGGCGCGGCGCACCGATCGCGACCGGGCCGAGGTGTGAGGCGCGCTTGCCGCGACCACGACCGGCGGTTCAGGGACCCGGACGGACCCGCACGATGAGATCGTCGCGCGGTCCGGGCACCCCCCGGCCGTCCCGGTTGCTCGTCGTGACGTACAGGGATCCGTCGGGGCCCATCGCCAGGGCCCGAATCCGTCCCAGCCGGCCGACCGCAACCGACTCCTCGGCTCCGATCCGCCAGCCGTCGCCGTCGCGCACCGGGACCAGCCGCCGCAGCTGACCGCCCTGCAAGCCGCCGACGAACAGGCTGCCGCTCCACCGCGGATCCGGCCCGGTGTAGAACGTCGCGCCCGCGGGCGCCACGGCCGCGGCCCACACGCGGATGGGCGGTGCCGCGCCGGATGCGGCGCGTCCGATCTCGCGCGGCCAGCCGTAGTTGCCGGCGCGCGTCACGACGTTCACTTCGTCGAACCCGGTCCTGCCGCGCTCCTGCGACATGCCCGTGGGCCCGTGCTCGGTCACGAACAGGTCGTGGGTCACGGGATGCCAGGCCAGCGCCTGACTGTTGCGCAATCCGAGCGCCCACACCGGTGAGCCGGGGAACGGATTGTCCGGTGGGTTCGTCCCGTCGGGTCGCACCCGCAGCACCTTGCCGGCCGCGACGCGCGGCCGCTGGGCCAGGGCCGGGCGGAGGACATCGCCGATGGTGGCGTACAGCATCCCGTCCGGACCGAACCCGAGCGCCCCGCCGGCGTGGTAGTAGTCTGCCGGTAGGTGGTCCACGACCACCTGGGGCTCGACGCCCATGCCGTCGCGCTCGGTGAATCGGACGATGCGATTCTCGAACAGGGTCGTCGCCAGCGGCGAAACGGCCGCCGCGACGCGGCGCCACAGCCGCCGCGGCACCGCGCGCAGCGTCGCGCTGTCGGCCTTCCAGAACGTGGCGAGCACGTACACGTGGCGGCTGGTCGCGAAGTCCGGCGCCAGGGCGATGCCCATGAGGCCGGCTTCGGGCCGCCACTCCGGGTCGTCGCCGATCACGGCGAGTGTCGCCCACGGTTGCTCGCGTAACCTGCCGTTCTCGACGACCCGAATGCGCCCGGCCCGTTCCGTCACGAGCATCCGTCCGTCCGGTGTGAAGGCCAGCGCCCAGGGAACGACCAGCCCGGTCGCGATGGTGTCGAGGACGATCGCCGGCGGGGTCGTGGACGGGGCCAGCAGCGCGGAATCGGGCGGAAAGTCCGACCCGGCCGGCGTCTGCGACGGTGGGGCGCCGCCGCAGGCCGTGACCGCGAGCAGGGCGCCCCTGCTCAGAACATGAATCGGCCGGTTCAGGCGGGGCCGCGTGAGGGAGACGGCGCCGACCCGGCCGGCGGGCCGCGGCCCGCCGCCGTCCCGGCCGCGCCGTGGGGCAGGGTCTCGAGCCATGACACGACCTCACGCGTCACCCATGCCTGGTGGTCGAGCCCTGTCAGGATGTGATCGGCGTCGGGCAGGTACTCCTCTCGCACGTTGCCGGCCACCAGCTCCCGCCGGAACGTCGCCGCGTACTGCCCGCGGTGATTGTACACCCACAGGCCACCGGTCCAGAGCAGAAACAGCTGCATGCCACGGCTCATGAAGAGCCGGAGGTCGTTCGCGATGCGCTCGCGGGGCGGGAACTCGCGCACGTACTTTGGCATCTCGTACTCGACGCCGTCACCCCCCACGGGGGTGCCGGCCGCAACGCGCCGGCGGGCGAGGCGCTGCAGGCGCACCCGCCCGTAGTTGGCCCACACGGCCGGTCGCAACAGGCGCGGGGCGTAGTGGCGCCAGTAGTAGCCCAGATTCCGGTACGCCCAGGCGTCGAGCAGCACCAGCGCGCGGACCCGTGCATCGGCGACCGCGGTCTCGTGCGCCATGTCGGCCCCCGAGCACAGGCCGAGCAACACGAATCGGTCGAGGCCTTTCCGGGCGGCGAGGTAGTCCATGGCCTCGCGCGTCTCCGCGACGGCGCTGGCCTCGAAGGGCAGGGTGTCGCGGCGCGGCTCGGAGTCGCCGATGCCCGAGTAGTCGAAGCGCAGGCTCGTGTAGCCGGCCGCGGCGAGGGCGCGGGCGAGGCGGACGTGAAGACGGCAACTGCCGACCCGGTGCAGGATGCCGGAATTGAGCATCAGGACGCCCGGCCGGCCTGACCCGGCCGCCCCCGGCTCCGTGAGCATACCGATCAGCGTGGTGCTCGTGCCGAACTGGACCGGCCTCTCCCTCACGGCCGCGTCTCGTCCGCGAGGTACTCGACGATGCGGTGGATCAGTCGCTGCGGGATGAGTGCGCCGCCGTAGTCGTCCACCTCGGTCCAGCTGCCTTCGCTGGGCACCAGCTCGAACTGTACCGGGCCCGCTCCCGCGGGCCGGTGGGTTCCGGCCGCGGCGTACTCCGGCCGCTCCTGCGAGGCGATGACCAGCCGGTTGCCGCCCGCCGGGGCGGGCACGTCGACGAGCCGGGCTCCCTCGAGCTCGTGTCGCAGCGCCGGCGTGATCGGAAACCCCATGACGCCGATCGTGGCCGTGCGGTCGGCGAGGTCCGCCTGCACCCCGCCGCGCGCGCCCACCTTGCTCTCGAACAGCTCCTCGAGGTACGCCGCGCCGTCGGTGACGGGATCCCACAGCACGACGCATTCGACGTCGTCGCGCCGCGCCGCCGCCCGGGCCGCCAGCAGCGCGCCGAGCCGCAGGCCGACCAGCGAGACGCGCGGGACCTCGGCCGTGTCCCGGAGCTCCTCGATGGCGGTGGCGATGTCGGCGGTCCACTGCGCCAGCCCGCCCGCTTCGGCGTCGCCCGCGGAATCGCCGGTGCCGTAGTAGTCGAAGCGCAGCACGTGGAAGCCCGCTTTCTGCAGCAGCTGACCGAGCTGCCGGAACGCGCGGTGGGCGCGCATGTACTCCTGCCCCATGGGATAGCACAGCACCACGCCGCACGGGCGCGCTCGCTTCGCCTTCGGCGGCATGTAGAGGCCGAACAGCGACTGCGAGGCCGAGCCGAACAAGACGGGGTTCATCGCCCACTCAGCGATTTGAGGATTTTTTTGAGTCCGCCCGCCGGCGCCGCGGCCGGCACCTCGCCCGGTGCCGGGCCGCCCCCTCCCGCCCCGCCCCCGGGGCCGCGGCGCCGATCGCACTCGGCGGCGATCTGTTCCAGGGTCTGCAGGATCATCGTAGCCTGATTGAGGCGCACGCCGAGGCGCTTGTCGATCTTCGTGACCACGCGGACCGCCAGCAGGGAGTGGCCCCCGACGTCGAAGAAGTTGTCGTGGACACTGACCCGCTCGACGCCGAGCACCTCGGTCCAGATGTCGGCCACGAGCTTCTCCGTGTCGGTGCGGGGCGCCACGTGGTCGTCCGCGGCGCCGAAGGGGTCGGGCAGCGCGGCGCGGTCCACGAACCCGTCCGGCGTGAGCGGCAGCGCGTCGAGCGTCACGAAGGTGGACGGCACCAGGGCGGCGGGCAGGCGGCCCTTCAGGAAGCGCCGCAACTCGCTCACCGTAACGTGGCGCCCCTCCTCGACGATGCAGTACGCCACCAGCTTGACATCGCCCGGCCGGTTGGCCCGGGCGAGCACCACTGCCTGGCGCACCGCCTCGTGCGTGCCGAGCACGGCTTCGATCTCATCGAGCGGCAGCGGCCGGGGCGCGGGAGCGGGGGGCGGGCCGGCGCGCGGCTCCGCGGTCAGGTCGCGCCGCATCGCGTCGAAGGCCCGCGGGACCACCAGCGTGTGCGGCGCGGTGGCGTCGCGCAGCAGCCGGCGCAGCGCCTCGACGCCCTCGGACGGCGCGATGGCCTCTTCCAGACCGGCCACGCCCCGCGCCTGCGCGCGCGGCGGCGGGTCGTCGAAGGCGACCCCGGTGCGGCGCGGCACGGCGCGGCGGGCGAGCTCGCCAGAGAGCTGGGCCTTGTCGGTCACGCGGGCCATGATGAAGTCGCTCACCACGACCAGGGCGGCGCCCGACGCGTCGGCGACCGTGATGTCGAAGACCACGAGCTCCTTGGGATCGAACTCGCTGGGGACCAGCCGGATATGGCTCGCCACCCGCGCCGTCAGGGGCGCGAACTGGAGCAGGCGCGTGTACGACAGCGGCACGTAGAAATCCGCGGCCGGGTCGAACCCCGGCACCAGGGCCTGGGCGCAGGCCGTGGCCTGGTCGAGGATCGCCGGGTGCAGCGTGAGGGTCGCGACATCGTCACGAAAGGCGCCGGGCAGCTCGAGGTCGGCGAGCGCCTCCGTCGCGCCGTAGGCGATCTGCCGCACGCTTCCCCACCGCGGGCCGAACCGCAGGTGCGGGTGCTGCGCCGCGTCCGGGTGCTCGACCCGCGGGCACCGCCCCCGCACCGCCGCGAGGTCGAGCGGCGCGGGCCGCGGCTCCTCGACGTACCGCGCGGTCGCGGTGACGTGCTCCTGCCAGGAGGCCTCGTCCTGCTCGCCGCCGGCGCGGCCGGCGACCACGACCTGTCCCGTGCCGCGATCCAGGTGCACGCGCAGCTCGCGCGGCACGCCGTCGTCCACCACGAACGGCGAGACGAACGCCACGTCGCGGATCTCGAGCGGCCGCGGCTCGGGCCGGGAAGCCAGGGCCGCCCGTACGATCTCGAGGTAGCCCGTGCCGGGCATGAGGGCGTGACCGCCGCGGATCCGGTGCTCGTCCAGGACCCAGTGGGTCGTTGTGGCCAGCTCGACGGCGAACAGCTCCGCTCCCGCGGCGGCGTGCACGCACCGGCCGAGCCAGGGATGGCGTGCCGCCGCCGGCCCCCCGGGACCGGCGGCCAGCCGGGCAACCATGCCGACGTCGCGCCACGCGCTCCAGCCCACCGCCAGGACGGCGGTGCCGTCCCGGTCGGCGCGGGCCTGCGCGAAGGCGTCGAGGAACGCGTTGGCCGCGGCATAGTCGATCTGTCCCGCCGGCCCGACCAGGGCGCTGACGGACGAGAACAGCACGAAGCAGTCGAGCGGACCGTCGAGCGCCGCGTCGAGCGCGAGCGTGCCCGACACCTTCGGTCCGAGGACGGCGTCGGCGGCCGCACGGGTTTTCGCGAGCAACGGCCCGTCGTCGAGGACGCCGGCGGCATGGAACACGCCGTGCACGGCGCCGAACCGCTCGCGCGCCTTCGCCACCACGCCGGCGACCTCGTCCGCCTGGGTCACGTCCATCGCCGCAACCATCACTTCCGCGCCGAGCGCCTCGAGGGCCTCGATCTGCCGGCTGTGACGCTGCGGCGACGCGGAGCGCCCGGCGAGAACCAGTCTGGCCTTCAAGCTGCGGGCGAGGTGCTCGGCCACGACATAGCCGATGCCACCCAACCCCCCGGTCACGAGGTAGACACCACCTTCGCGCAGCCGGGTCGGGCCCTCGGACAGCCGGACCGGCGCGACCTCCTGGATGAACCGGGCCCGGCCGCGCCAGGCGACGGTCTCGCCCGGCGCGTCGGCACCGATCTCGGCCACGAGCGCGTCGAGCAGGCGCGCCTCCTGCCGCGATCCGGCCTCGACCGCGGCCGGCAGGTCCACCGCGCGCGCGCGAACGTTGGGCAGCTCCCGGGGGATGACCCGTACCGGACCGAGCGCCACGGCCTGCAACGGCCCGCTGATGGGCTCGCCGGCCACGCTGTGCATCCCGCGGGTCACGACCGTCAACCGGGTCGGAGCCGTGACGTCCTCGCGCCCGAGGGCCTGCGCGAGGTGGAGCAGCGAGAAGAACGCCCGATCCTCGGCGTCGGCCACCGTGTCCAGGCCGCCCTCGGGGCGGGCCCACGCGTGTGCGATCTCTGCGGGGACGGCGGCGCGCTGGTGCAGCGCGGCGATCAGCGCCGCGTAGTCGTCGGCGACCGAGAGGCGTACCGTGAAGCCCGCCGGCGTCGCCGCGAACGCGGCCCCGGGGCGGACGCAGGTCACGTCGTGCGAGGCGGCGAGACGCGCGGCGAGCGCCTCGGAGAACGCGTCGTCCACGAACGCCAGCACCCGGCGCCGCGCGTCGGACGCGACGGGCGGCGCGACCTCCCGCCAGACGGGGCGATGAAACCAGGCCCCGATGTCGGTGCGGCGAGCCGTGTCCGGTTCGGGTGGCTCGGCCGCCGCGCCGGACGGCGCCGGCGGATCGACCCAGTGGCGCTGCCGCTCCCAGGGGTAGCCGGGAAGCGCGATCCGGCGCCGCGTTTCCCGCGCCCAGAACGGGGCCCAATCCACGGGCACGCCCGCGGCCCACATCCGCCCGAGGGCGCCGAGGACGCTGGCCACGTCCGGCACGTCCTCGTCGGCGTGCGGCAGGCTGGTCACGATGGTGCGGGTCGCGGCTCCCGGATGCTGCTTCGCGAGCGAGGCGAGCACGCGACCCGGCCCCACTTCGAGCAGCACAGCGTCAGGATCCTGGAGGACGCGATCCACCCCGTCTCCGAACCGGACCGTGTGCCGCAGGTGCCGCACCCAATACTCGGGGTCGGTCGCTTCAGAGCCCGTGATCCAGGTGCCGGTGAGATTCGACACGAACGGCCGCTGCGGCGCCCGCAGGGTCTGGGTGCGGAGGAACGCACCGAACTCCTGGAGGATTGGCTCGAGCATCGGCGAATGCGCGGCCACGTTGATGGGCACCCGCCGCGCGTCCACCTCGCGGGCGGCCAGCACGCGCTCCAGCGCCGCGATGGCCGGCGCGGGTCCGGACGCCACACACAGCCCGGGGGCGTTGACCGCCGCGATCGCGAGCTCGGCGCCGAGCAGCGGCCGCAGATCGTGCTCGGCGAGCGGCACGCTGAGCATCCCACCCGCCGGGATCGTCTCGAACAACCGGCCGCGCAGCGTGACCAGGGCGAGCGCGTCGGTGGGCGAGAATACGCCGGCGAGGCAGGCGGCGGTGTACTCGCCCATGGAGTGTCCGATCATCGTGGCGGGAACGATGCCCCACGACATCCACAGCCGCGCCAGGGCGAGTTGGGTGAGGAACAGCGCCGGGAGCGCGACCGCCGGACGCTCCAGCTCGGCTCGCGCCCGCTCTTCGTCGCCGGCCGCGGGGTAGAGCAGCGCTCGGAGGTCGAACGGCGCCAGCGACTTGAGCTGCGCGAGGCCCTCGTCCACCGTCTCGCGGTACACCGGCTCGGCGCGATACAGGCCCTCGCCCATGCGCGGGGACTGGGCGCCGCCGCCGGCGAACAGGAACGCCACACCGGCCTGCTCGGCCGCCGTGGCGGTGGTCACACGGTCCCTGTCGAGCGAATCGAGCAGCGCGCGCGCCTCGTCCCGGTCCCGGGCGACCAGCGCGCGGCGCTCGCGATGGGCCGTCCGGCCCACCTGCAGGGTGAACGCGACGTCGGCCAGGTCGAGGGCGGGTTCCTCGACCAGGTGGTCCGCGAGGTCGGCGCTCATCCGGTCGAGCGCGGTTCGTGACTTGGCCGAGTGCAGCAGGAGGTGGAACGGGCGCGAGGGCGTGGTCGGCGGGAGCGCCGGGGCCTCCTCCAGAATCACGTGCGCGTTGGTTCCGCCCACTCCCAGGGCGCTCACGCCGGCGCGCCGCGGCCCCTCGCTCCGCCAGTCCTTGAGGGTCGCGTTGAGGTAGAATGGGCTGCCGGCGAAGTCGATCGCCGGGTTCGGCGACCGATAGTGCAGGCTCGGCGGCAGCTGGCGGTGGCGCAGCGCCAGGACCGTCTTGATGAAGCTCGCCACGCCGGCCGCGGTGTCCGTGTGGCCGATGTTGGTCTTCAGGGAGCCGATGCCGCAGAACCCGGTCGCGGCGGTGCCGCTGCGAAAGGCCTGGGTCAGCGCCGCGACCTCGATCGGGTCGCCGACCGGGGTGCCGGTCCCGTGCGTCTCGACATAGGTGATCGTTCCGGGCGACACCCCGGCGACGCCGAGGGCCTCGACGACGGAGGCCGCCTGCCCGTCCACGCTCGGCGCCAGGTAACCGACCTTCAGGGACCCGTCGTTGTTCACGGCGGAGCCGCGGATCACGGCGTACACCGTATCGCCGCCGGCCAGGGCCTCGGCCAGCCGCCGCAGCACGACCACACCCGCGCCGCTGCCGAACACGGTTCCCCGGCTCGCGGCGTCGAAGGCGCGGCAGTGCCCGTCCGGCGACAGGATCTCGCCCTCGCGATAGTGGTAGCCGTGTCCGTGCGGCACCTCGATCGTCACTCCGCCGGCGAGCGCGAGGTCGCATTCGCCGCCGATCAGGCTCAGCGCGGCGAGGTGAATCGCCACCAGGGACGTGGAACAGGCGGTCTGGACGTTGATGCTCGGCCCCCGGAGGTTCAGCGCGTAGCTGACGCGGGTGGCGAGGAAATCCTTGTCGTTGCCGGTGTGGCGCACGAGGAACAGGCCCGCCGAGTCCATCAGCTTGCGGTTCGGCAGCAGGTTGTAGGGCAGGTACGCCTGCATCCCGCAGCCCCCGTACACGCCGATGGCGCCCGGAAAGGCGGCGGGCGCGTGGCCCGCGTGCTCCAGCGCCTCGTAGGCGCACTCGAGGAACAGGCGGTGCTGCGGGTCCATCACGGAGGCGTCGAGCGGAGTGAAGCCCCAGAACGCGGCGTCCCACTGCTCGATCCCGTCCAGGCTGGCCGCTGCCTTGACGTAATTGGGGTCGGCGAGGTACGCCGGCGGCACGCCGGCGGCGAGCAGCTCCTCGTCGCTCAGCGCCCGGATCGACTCGACTCCGCCCTTGAGGTTGCGCCAGAAGGCGTCCAGCGTGGCGGCGCCGGGGAACCGGCCCGCCATGCCGATCACGGCGATCTCGTTGCCGGAGAAGCCTTCGGGGACCCGTGCGCCCATCCGCCCCTCAGGTCGCGCGCCGCGCCTGGCGGCGCGTCAGGCCGGCGCGGCGGGACTCGGCGCGGTCGGTGCCCGCCCGCACGGCCGTCGGATCGTCCGCGGCGCTGCCGAGGTGCCCGGCGAGGGCGCGGATGGTCGGGAACCGGAACAGATCCGTGATCGCCAGGTCGCGCGCCAACTGGTGCTGCAGCCGCGCGTGCACCTGGACCGCCAGCAGGGAGTGCCCGCCGAGGTCGAAGAAGTTGTCCTGCACGCCGACGTGCGGGACCTTGAGCACGTCGCGCCAGGCGGTCGCGATCGTCTCCTCGAGCGCCGTCTGGGGCGGCGCCGCCGGGCTTTCGCCGGCCGGCGCCGCGGCCACCCCGGGTGCGGGCAGAGCCTTGCGGTCGACCTTCTGGTTCGGCGTGCGCGGGAGATCCGGGAGCATCACCGTGTGCGCCGGTACCATGTAGGCGGGCAGCTGCCGCTGCAGCTGCTCCCGCAGCTCCGCCGCGAGATCCCGCCCCGCCTCGCGCGGCACGACGTAGGCTACGAGCCGGGCGTCGCCCGGTGCGTCTTCCCGCGCGATCACCACGACCTCGCGCACGCCGGCGTGCTCGGCGATGCGCGCCTCGATCTCACCCAGCTCGATCCGGTAACCCCGGAGCTTCACCTGCTGGTCGAGGCGGCCCAGGAACTCCAGTGCGCCGTCGGGACGGTAGCGCGCCAGGTCGCCGGTGCGGTAGAGCCGCGACCCGTGGTCGGCGCGAAACCGGTTGGGCACGAACCGGTCCGCCGTCGGCCCGGGCAGCCGGTGATACCCGCGGACCACGCCGGCCCCGCCGATCAGCAGCTCGCCCGCCGCGCCGATCGGCACCGGCTCGCCGTTCCCGTCGACGATGTAGAGCTCGGTGTTCGCGAGCGGGCGGCCGATCGGCACGCCGGGTCCCACCGGCCCGTCGAGGCGGTGGCTCGTCGACCAGATGGTGGTCTCGGTGGGTCCATACATGTTGAGGATGGCGCCCGACACGGCCTCGCGAAGCTCCTCGGCCAGCTGCACCGGGAACGCCTCGCCCCCGATGCACAGCGTCCGCAGGGTCCGCAACGCGTCCTTCGTCCGCGTGTCCGCGAGCAGCACCGAGGCCATCGATGGCGTGCATTGCAGGTGCGTCACCCGGTGCCGCGCGATCAGGGCGGGAATCGAGTGGTCGCCCGGCGCCGCCCCCCCCCCCCCCCGGGGGGCCCCGCCCGGGCGCGCCCGCCGGCGCCGGGGGGGGGGGGGGGGGGGGCCGGGCTCGGGGGCCGGCCCGGAAGGGGGC
>Ga0187892_10002853_pt1 | contig 33174 bp, 27 predicted proteins | sample MA1701073metaG_FD_139345 | JGI IMG/M metagenome (GOLD analysis project Ga0187892, IMG submission 139345) | Bio-ooze microbial communities from a basaltic lava cave in the Kipuka Kanohina Cave System on the Island of Hawaii, USA - MA170107-3 metaG ... | reverse complement strand
TCGCGGCCGGGATCCTCGATGAGGTCCTGGCGGCGGATGCCGTACACCGGCTGCACGCCGAGCGTGAGCACTCGCGGGTCCCACCAGACCACCGGATACTGGCCGTCATTCGATCCGCCCAGCACGTGGAGACCTGGCTGCACGTTGTCGCGTCCCGGCGTCTCGCGGTCCGGGCGCTCGAGCACGCTGTCCTCGCCGAATCGCGGACAGGCCGGCGCGGCCTCGGGCGCGCGGCGTCGGTCGGCAGCGGGATAGACCGCGCGCTGCACGGGCTCGATCCAGCTGTCGGGGGCGGCGTCCCAGTTGTTCGCGAACGGGTCGTCGCCGATGGCGGGCACGACGAGCAGGTCGCGGGCGCGGGTGGCGGCCACGTAGGCGACGCGCACGCCCTCGGCGCGGTCGCGGCCCATCTCCTCCTCCTCGTGGTCGAGGAGGTCCCACGGCGACCAGCCGGCCAGACGGACGGCGCAGAGTCCGCGCTGGGGGTCGAGGTAGCGGGTCGGGTTCTGGGCCGCGGCGTTGGCGCCGATGTCGGCGAGGATCACGACCGGGAACTCGAGGCCCTTGGCCCGGTGCACCGTCATGATGCGCACGCCCTCGCTCCCCTCCTCCACCACGGGCGCTTCCGGCGCCTCGCCCTCGCCTTCCTCGGCGAGCTGCTCGACGAAGCCGCGGAACGAGATCCCGCCCGAGGCCTCCCAGCCGCGCGCCAGCTCGGCGATGCGAAGCACGTTGGCGAGCGCGCGCTCGCCGGATGGGCGCAGGATGAACGCCGCGTGGGCCCGCGTGGCCGCGAGCAGCGTGTCGACGGTCTCCTCGACCGGCCGCAGGTTGCGGCGCCGGTGGAGCTCGCGCAGCAGCCGGAGCCCGTCGATCACCGGCTGCAGGTGCGATAGCACGGATTCCTCGCGCACGCGGAACGGATGCAGGCGTCCGCACCGCTCGCGGTACTCGAGCAGCGCCTCGTCGCCCACGGCGAACAGCGGCCCGCGAAGCGTCCCGTACACCGCCAGTTCGTCATCCGGCCACTCGATCGCGGTGAGTGCGGTGCGGAGGCTCTCGACCTCTTCCCTCAGATGAAACGACTTCCCGCCGACGAGCATGTGGGGGATCCCGCGCGCCTCGAGCGCCTCGACGTAGGGCTGGGTGATGTCGGCTCCCCATTGGGTGAAGCGGCGGAAGAGAAGACAAATGTGCCGCGCAGTCACGGGTAGCTCCTCGCCCGGCCGGTCCCGCTCCGTCACGCGCCAGCCGCTCTCGTGGACGAGCCATCGCACGAACGCGGCCACCGCATCCGGCAGCGACTCGCTGATGGCGGTCTTCGTCAGCCCCCATCGCCCGTACGGACGCGGCACCGGCAGCGCGACCACCGCCGGCTGTCCCGCCCGCTCGACGCGATACGACGTGAGCGGCACATAGCCCGACTGGAGCGTGGCGTGGTTCTCGACCATGCGCGGCGCGAAGCCGGCGTTGACGAGCCGCTGCACCGACGGCACCGCGCGGAAGCTGGAGGTGAGCTCGAGCACCGCCACCCCGCGCGCGCCCAGGAGCGTCTTCACTTCCTGGTAGATGCCGACGTCCGCGCGCCGGAACCGGTAGATCGACTGCTTCGGATCGCCGACGACGAAGAGCTTCCCGGGTGCGGGCGTCACGTCACGCCAGTTCGCGACGGCGGGATCCGACGCCGCGAGCAGGAGGAGGATCTCGGCCTGGAGCGGGTCGGTGTCCTGGAACTCATCGACGAAGATGTGGGTGAACCGGCGCTGGAGCTCTGCGCGGACGTCGGCGCGGTCGCGCACGAGATTCCGCGTCCGGAGCAGGAGATCGAGGAAGTCGAGGCAGCCCGCCCGGGTCTTGAGCGCTTCGTAGGCGTCGACGGTGGCCCAGAGCTCCTGCTGCAGCAGCGCCGCCAGGTCAGCATCCGCGCGCCGCGCGAAGTCGTCGAGCGCCTCGCAGACGCGCGCATGCGTGGCGAGGACTTCGTCGCGGCTCACGCCACCGCGGTAGTTGCGCTCGTTGCCCTTTCTGGGTCGCCTGAACTGCCGGCTGCGGGCGAGATCGACCAGCTCGGCCTCGAGCCCGTCGTAGTCGCGCGGCGCGAGCGGCTCCCGCACCCGCACGTCGTCGCTGATCCGGCGCGCGAGCCACGTGTCCGCATAGAGGCTGTCGGCGGGGCTCTCGCACGAGCGCAGCTCGTCGCGAAACGCGTGCACCTGCTGGACCAGGGCGTCGATGGCCGACTCCCGCGCGAACGCCTCTCGGCGCCACGGCGCGCGGAAGTCGTGCCAGTCGGTCAGCGTCCAGCCCGCTCCCCGGAGGCGCTCGACCGGGTCGCCGTCGTCGAACGTGGCGCGACGGCGGAGCGCGCGCCGCAGTCCCTCCCGCGGAGACTCGAGCTGCGCCTCGATCCAGCGGTCGAAGGCGCGGCGGTAGAGAGCTTCGGCTTCCGGCTCAGTGAGGACGCGAAAGCGCGGATCGACCAGCGCCTCCACCGGGCGCTCGTGGAGGAGGTCGTTGCAGAATCCGTGGATCGTGCTCACGCGCGCTTCTTCCAGATGAGCGAGCGCCTCGTCGAGATGGGCCAGCCGCGACGGGTCGCCCGCCGCCTTCTGACGAGCCCGCTCGAGCTCCGCCCTGAGGCGCAGCTTCAGCTCGCCGGCCGCCTTCTCGGTGAAGGTGACGGCGACGACGCTCTGGACGTTCCCCCGGCCCTCGGCGAGCACCGCGATCAGGCGCGCCACCAGCTCGCTCGTCTTGCCGGTGCCCGCGGCCGCCTCCACCACCAGGCTCTCGTCGAGCGAGCGGCGGATGCGGTCGCGCGCGTCGTGGTCGACCAGTCGGCTCACGGCCAGCCCCGCAGCCGCGAGAGGTCCTCGAGGGACCGCGCATCCTTCACCCCGATGCGCTGCTCCTCGAGCGGGCCGCACACCGGGCGGAAGTCACACATGCTGCAGGCCTTCTGGCGAGGGGCCGGGGGCAGGAATCCCCGCGCGATAGCGTGGTCGATCAGCTCGAGGACCTCGAGGCCGCGCCGGCGCGCCGCCTCCTTCATCGTGACGACGCGCTCGGAGAACTCGCCGGTCCGGGTGCAATAGGACAGACGCGACTCGATCACCGGCTCGCCGAAGACCTGCTCCACCGCGAGGCCGTAGAGCACGGGCTGCAGCACCTCGCCGTTGCCGACGACGAGGCCCGCGCGCGTGCGGTTCAGGCCGGTCTTGTGGTCGGTGACGCGGAGACCGGGGGCGTGGGGAGGGCCCCCCTCACCCCGCCCTCTCCCCCCTTTGGGGGGAGAGGGAACAGCCCGCCGCTCCACGAGGTCGACGATGCCACGCAGGCGCCAGCCGCCCTCCAGCGCGACCTCCTCGCGGATGCTCCGGGCGTCCACATCGGGGTTGGTGGGAAGCCCGAACGAGAGCTCGAACGCGATGGGCTCCCACTCCGCCTGGCCCTCGACCGAGCGCTCGAGCCAGGTGCGCAGGTCGACGCGGAGCGATGCGACCTCGTCGAGCCAGACCCGCGCGATGGCGGGCACGAGCTTCTCGCGGTACTCGTCCGCCACGCGGGCCAGCGCCTCGTCGAGCACGGTCAGCGCCTCCGCCAGCGTCTCGCGTGAGACCGGCAGCCGCCCGGCCTTCTGGAGCGCGCGCAGGCATTCGGCCTGCACGCGGTGGAACAGGCTGCCGCGTGTCAGCGGATCGAGGCGCTCGAGCGGGGCGATGTCGGTGCGGGGCGCGAGCCGGCAGATCGCGGAGAGAAAGAACTGGTACGGGCACGCGGCGAACCGCTGGAGCGCCGAGACCGAGTAGGCGCGCGCCGTCGGCCGCGAGGCGAGCAGGATCTCGCGCGTGCCGTCGGCGAGCTGGACGATGCCGTCGTACGGCGTGAACCGCGGCCGCCAGCGGGCCCAGCGCGTGCGCAGCGATCGGGCCAGCCGCTCGTTCAGCTCGAGCAGATAGCGCGCGCGGCCCTTCGCCTCGGCGCCCTGACGGACGAGCGCACCCAGGCTCGCGAGATCGTGCTCGACCTCGTCGATGGCCCGCGCCGGATCGTCGGGAGCGGGCCACGCCAGACGCGCGCCGGCCACCGCCGCCGCGTCGCGCTCGAGCGTCTGCGGGTCGGGGATCCGGCCGACCAGCGCGCGCTGCACTTCCATCGCGTAGAACGAGGGCACGCGCGGCCGCGCCTCGGCCAGCTCGATGCGCGAGTACGAGAGATACACGCGCCGCGTGGCGGCGCCGACGGCGATGCGCAGGAGGAGCCGTTCCCGCTGAGCGCGATCGCCCTGTGTCACGAGCCCGAGGCCGAGCTCGTGACGCAGGGTGTCGAGCAGGATCGGATCCTCGCGCGGCTTCTGGGGAAAGATGCGCTCGGCCAGACCGGGGACGAACACCACGTCGAAGGCGCGCCCCCGCGCCTGCTCGAGCGTGCCCACGAAGACCTGGCCGTAGCGCACCGCCGGCGGCCGCTCGGCGACCGAGGCCAGCTCCTCGGCGAGCACGTCGCGGACCTCGTCGAGGGCGACCGGACCGATGGGTCCCAGGGCGCGGAGCTCAGCGAGCACGGCGAGGACCCGCTCCGGACGCCTGAGCACCATGGGGGCAAGCGCTTCGAGCTCAGCGATCCACTCGCCCCATGTGGCCTGCGCGGGCAGCGCGGCCAGGCGCTCGATGACTGGCAGCGCGAACCGTTCGAGGTGCTCCAGGTTCGCGAGATCCCGCTCGATCGCGGCCACGCGCGGAGAGTCCGGCTCGTCCTGGCGAAGCTCCTCGATCTTCAGCCGCATCTCGACGGCCAGGCCCGCGAGGCGACGGCGCCATCGCTCGTGGCCGCCGATCACCGCGGAGTCGACCAGCAGCTTCTCCCATTTCCAGGGCGCGCGGAGCGTACCGTCGAGCACCGGACTCGAGTCCGAGTCCGGGGCGACATCCTGATCGAGCGCGGGTGTGTCCTCCCGCTCCTCGCGGGAGTCCTCAGGCCTGAGCGTGAGCGCTTCCTCGTCCGCGGCCACCCACACTTGGCGCCCGCGCGGTGGCGCGCCGTCCTGATCGAGCGGCGGGATTTGCCCGAGCGACAGGTACTCCGCGAAGCGTCGGGCCGAGAGCTTCTCGAGCGCGCAGTCGAGCAGGACCAGGAGGGCGCGTCCGGCGGGATCGGGGCGCCGCGCGCCTCGCGCGAAGAACGCCGGGATCCCGGCCCGGGCGAGCGCGGTCTCGAGCAGTGCCGAGTACACCTCGGGCGCACGGACCAGGATGGCGATCCGGTCGAACGGTGTGCCCGCGCGCGCCTCGTCGAGAATGCGACGCGCGATCTCGATCGACTCGCGCCCCTCCCCGGGAGCGGAGAAGAACACGGCCTCGCCCGGCGGCCCCGGCTCTCCTGGCGCGGTCCCCGCGAAGAGATAGGTGCGCAGATGCGTCAACGCCGAGCCGTCAGCGCCAGGACTAGGACTCGGCGTCTCGCGCCGCGCGCCCAGCTCCTCGAGCGCCTGGAGCGTGCGGTCGTCACCGGTCGGCACCGTGACGAGCACCGAGGGTGAGAGCGCGAGCAGCGTCCCCACGAACGCGCGCTCCGCCGATGACAGGATCGGGACATCGAGCAGCACGGTCGGCATCGGGTCCATGGGCGCCGGCGCGCCACGCGAGAGCACCGAGGCCGCCAGCTCGAACAGCGCCGCGTGGTCGCTCAGGGCGCCCGTCCGCAACGCCTCTTCGAACCGCGCCAGCAGATCGCCGACGTCGGCGCCGACATGGGTCTCGCGGCCAAGCGCGCTGAGCGCGGCGGGCGCGACGCTCGCGAACCGCAGCTCCCGGATCGTCGAGGCGAGGGCGCGTGCGAAACCGGGGAAGCGCGCCACGGGAGCGAAGTAGCCGAGCGCGCCGGCCTCGAGCGCCTCGAACGTGACCCGTGCCGCGAGCGCCTCCGCCCCGAGCGCGGTCGTCGGCGCCGCGCCCAGCCGCGCCAGCTCGGCCGTGGCCACCCGCGCGGCGAGCTGGACGAGGCTGGCGCGACGGATCCCGAAGGTGGCGCCGGCCGTTGCGGTCACCTGCCGCACGAGGTCGTCGGCCGCATCGCGCGAGTGGCCGACCACGAGCGCCTCGCTCCCGGCCGGCAGCGCCGCGAGGAACGCCCCCGCGGCCTCGATCCGCTCCACGGCCGCGCCTGATTCGATGACTCGAGTCACAGCTCTGAAGAATATGGGCTTGTTCGGATTGGCCATGGACGCAGCTCGGGAAAACGCAAGGTGCGAATCCCGCAGGCGGTCTTCAACGAGAGCGCCCTCGGGATCGCGACCGAACCCGCATCATCGATTCCATCATTCGCCGGCGGCGCCCGCGCTGGCCGCCAGCTGCCGGGCCACCAGGTGCGCGTAGAGGCCGCCGCGCGCGAGCAGCTCGGCGTGCGCGCCGGCCTCCGCCACGCGGCCGTCGTCGAGGACCACGATCGTGTCGGCGTCGCGCACGGTCGAGAGGCGGTGGGCGATCACGAGCGTCGTGCGGTCGCGCGACAGGCGCTCGAGGGCTGAGCGCACGGCCGCCTCGCTGACCGCGTCGAGATGCGAGGTCGCCTCGTCGAGCACGAGCACGGGGGCATCCTTGAGGAACGCGCGCGCGATCGCGACGCGCTGGCGCTGCCCGCCCGACAGCCGCGCTCCGCGCTCGCCCACGATCGTGTGGAGGCCGTCCGGCAGGGCCGCCACCAGCTCGCCCAGCGCCGCGCGCTCGACGGCCTCGGCCAGCGCGGCGTCGGTGGCCTCCGGACGCGCGAGCAGGACATTGGCGCGCAGCGTGTCGTTGAACAGATACGTGTCCTGGGCGACCAGAGCAATCAAGCGGCGGAGGTCGTCGAGCGCGTAGTCGCGCAGGTCGTGACCGAAGAGTCGCACGACACCGCGCTCCGGATCCCAGAAGCGCAGGAGCAGGCTCGCCACCGTCGTCTTCCCCGCCCCGGAGGGGCCGACCAGGGCGACCGTGCTGCCGGCGGCCATCCGGAGCGAGACGCCGTCGAGGGCCGGCCGCACGCGGCCGGGATAGCGGAAGCGGACTGCGATCAGCTCGACGGCGTCGCCCTCGTCGCGGAGGGCGCGCGGACCCGGCGGCGCCGGGACGCCGGGGCCGTCGGTGACCGGGACCGGCTCGGCCTCGATGGCGTGCAGCCGTCGCGCGGCGCCGAGGGTATCGGCGAGCTGGCGCCCGACCTGGGCCACTTCCCAGAGCGGCACGAACGCGGAGAGCGCCAGCAGCGTGAGCAGCGGCAGCACCGCCGGATCGAGGCGAGCGTCGCGCGCCAGCCACGCGCCGACCATGATCACGGCCAGGCCGCCGAAGCCGGTTGCCGTCTCCTGGAACGCGGTCTGGCGGGCGAGGTCACGCAGGAGTGGCAGTCGCAGCGCGAAGAACCGACGGGCCTTGTCGGCGAGCGCCTCGCCCCACGCCGCAATCCGGCCGTGCGCGACGATCTCGGCGACCCCCTGCACCGTGTCCACGACGTGCGCGTTGAGCTCGCCGGCGGCCTCGCGCGCGCGCGAGCCGAGCCGATCGATCCGCGCACGGCCCAGCACGGGGACGAGCGCGGTGTAGAGCAGGAACGGCACGAGGACGAGCGCGGCGGCGGGCGCGAAGACGGCCAGCGTCAGGAGGACGGCGGCGGGCACGAGCACGGCGACGAGGGCGGGGGTGACCGTGTGAGCGAAGAAGTACTCGATCAGCTCCACGTCGTGGGTGGCGACGCCCGCGAGGTCGCCCGTGCGCCGGCGCGTCAGGTACGCGGGCGCCAGGGCGTCGAGCTTGCGAAACACCGCGAGCCGCATGTCAGTGAGCAGCCGGTACGCGACGTCGTGGGCGAGCCACGACTCGAGCCAGTGGACCACGCCGGCCAGCGGCGCCACCGCGGCGAGGGCGATGACGAGCGCACCGACCGGCTCGCCGCGCTGGACCGCCCACACGGCGAGCGCGCTCAGCGCCCCGACGCCGATGAGGGCGGCCACCCGGATCACCCCGAGGGCGAACGTCAGGCCGAGGCGCGCGCGATAGCCGCGCGTCTTCGCCAGGAGCGTGCCGAGGACAGCGCGCCAGCCGACCTCCCCCGCCTGCACGATCGCGTCGCCGGTGTCGGCGGACGGCGCGTCGCTGTCGGCCGGTAGGGGCGACACCGGCGTCCTCGGATCGACGGCCATGCCGCCGGCGCCGTCGCGCGACTGAGCGGCCATCAACCGCGCGTAGACGCCGCCGGCGGCGATGAGCTCGGCGTGCGTGCCCTGCTCCACCAGCCGCCCCTGGTCGAGCACCAGGATGCGGTCGGCGCCGATCACGCTCGACAGCCGGTGGGCGAAGATCAGCGTGGTACGCCCGGCCATCAGCGGGGCGAGCGCCCGCTGGATGAGCGCCTCGCTCTCGGCGTCGACCGAGGAGAGCGCCTCGTCGAGCACCAGGATCGGCGCGTCGCGAAGGAGCGCGCGGGCGATGGCGATCCTCTGGCGCTGGCCGCCCGAGAGCCGCACGCCGCGCTCGCCCACGACGGTTGCGTAGCCCTGCGGCAGGCGCAGGATGAACTCCTCCGCGTTCGCGGCGCGCGCGGCCGCCCGCAGCTCGTCGACGGTCGCGTCCGGCTTGCCCATCCGGAGGTTGTCCTCGACCGTGCCGTGAAAGAGCCACGTGTCCTGGCTCACCACGGCGATGCGCTCCCGCACCTGGTCGAGCGAGAGCTCGCGCAGGTCGCGCCCGCCGATGGTGACGCGGCCCCGGTCGGGATCGTGGAAGCGCAGGAGCAGACGGGCCACGGTCGACTTGCCCGCGCCGCTCGGCCCGACGATCGCCACCCGCTGGCCGGGTCGCACCGCGAACGAGATCTCGGCGTGGGCGAGCCGGTTCCCCGGCGGATAGGCGAACCACACGTTCTCGAACGCGATGCCCGCATCACGGGGCGCCGGGCCCGGCGGTCGGTCGTGCACGACCGGTGTCGCATCCAGCAGCGCGAAGATCCCGCGCGCCGCCGAGAGCCCGAGCATGCCCTGGTGCAGGAGCACGCGCAGCTCGCGCAGCGGCCGGAACACCTCGACGCCGAGCATGAGGATCACGAGCAGCACCGGCAGCGACATCGCGCCTGTGCCGACGCGCCACGCGCCAACAGCCAGCGCGGCCGCTGCGCCCACCGCGATCCCCGTGTCGGTGATGCCGCGCGCCAGCGTGTTGGTGGCGAGCACCCACATGGTCGTGCGGAAGAGCGTCCGCGCCCGCGTCTCGAGATGCCGGGCCCGGGCCCCGCTCTGGCCGAACGCCTTCAGCGTGGCCAGCCCCTGCACGGCGTCGACGAAGTCGGCGGCGAAGGCCCCGTAGGCGCGGTTGCGCGCGAGGCTCGCCTGGCTGTCCCAGCGGTGCCAGAGCCCCGGGGCCAGCAGCACCACGATGGCCGCGGCCAGGAGCACGAGCGCGACGGGCAGGTCCAGCCAGGCGACGAACGCGAAGATCAGCACGGGCGTGAGCGCCGCCACGAAGAGCTGCGGCAGGTACTGGCCGAAATACACCTCGAGCTGCTGGACGCCCTCGACGAGGGACAGCATCGCGCCGCCCGTGCGCTCGCGCGCGAAGTACGCGGGGCCGAGCGCGGCGACCTGCTCGTAGAGTCGCGCGCGCAGACGCTGCTGCACGCGGGCGGCGGTGTGGTGGGCGGCCATCGTGCGCGCGTAGTCGAGCGCGCTGCGGCCGACCAGCGCCACCGCCGTCAGCGCGAGGAGCGGCCCGAGCGCGGCCAGCGAGTCGCCCGCGAGCACCCGGGCCAGCAGCCAGCCGAGGAGCGCCAGCCGCGCGATGCCCGCGACGACGGCGGCGAGACCGATGAGCACCGTGACGGCGATCCGGCCCCGGACTCCCGCGGTCAGCGCCCACAGCCGCCGATCGAAGTACATGGCCAGCTAGAAAGCGCGGAGGCCAGTGGCGCCGAAGGATCGGTAGTCCATGGCCGCTACCTTAGCAGGAGGCGGGCGTGGGCGAGAGAGGTACTGTGCTACGGTTGGCACGGCGTCAGCATCGACTCTCGGGGAGGGCACGACTGCATGCCTGACATGTCCGCGCGCTTCACGCTGATCACGGCCGCACGGCTCCTCGATGGAACCGGGGCCGCGCCCATCGAGCAGGCCGCCCTGCTCATCGAGGGCGATCGTATCGTCAGTCTCGGCCGCCAGGGCGATGTCCGCGTCACCGACGGGGCATCCGTGGAGCGGCGGGACTATGGCGCCGGCACGATCCTTCCCGGGCTGGTGGACGCCCACACGCATCTCGTCGCGCCGGGCGACGGCACACTTGGCGATGACGTGGCAAAAGAGGACGACGACATCCTGCTGCTGCAGGCGGCGAAGAACGCCCGCACCCTTCTTGACTCCGGGGTGACGACGCTGCGCGAGAACGGCGCCAAGGGTCGGGTTGCCTTCTCGCTCCGCGAGGGCATCCGGCGCCGGCTCGCCCCTGGGCCGCGCATGGTCATCTGCGGGCGTCCGATCACGATCACCGGTGGGCACATGGGTTATTTCGGCTCGGAGGCCGATGGCGAGGCCGCCGTGCGGGCGGAGGTGCGCAAGCTCCTCAAGGAGGGCGCCGACTACATCAAGATCGTGGCCAGCGGCGGCTCCACGCGCACCTCTGACCCGAATCGCGCCTCGTACACCGTGCCCGAGCTCGCGGCCATGAGCGACGAGGCTCACCGGCATGGCAAGCTCACGGCCGCCCACTGCACCTCGGCGCAGTCCGTCCAGAACTGTCTCGACGCCGGCGTCGACATGATCATCCACTGCATCTTCACGGAGCCCGATGGCACCTACCGGTTCCGGCCCGACCTCGTGGAGCGACTGGTCGCCGCCAAGGCCTGGGTCAACCCGACGCTGTACGTGATGAAGGCCGGGATCGAGAGGCTGCGCGAGGCGCGCGAGCGGGAGGGGCAGCTGACCCCGGATCTCGCGGCGAAGCTCGAGGACTCTCGGCGGGCGCTCGACGTGCGCGTCGATGCCGTGCGGCGGATGAGCGAGGCCGGCGTCCGGATGACGGCGGGCTCCGACTCTCCCTGGGGCTGGTACGCGCCCGGCGAGTTCGTGCACGAGATCCACATGCTGGCGCAGGCGGGGCTCTCGTATGCGGATGCCATCGTGGCCGGCACCGCGGGGGCGGCGGACTCCATCGGCGTGGGCGGGCTCGCCGGCCGCCTGGCCCCGGGGCGGCTCGCCGACGTGCTGGTGGTGCGCGGGGATCCGACTCGCGAGATCACCGCCCTCTGGGACGTGCTCGACGTCTACCAGTCAGGCCGGCGCATCGAGCGCGGCGTGCAGTAAGTACGCCCCTCACCCTGCCCTCTCCCCCAGAGGGGAGAGGGATCTATCAATACAGGTGGCAGGCGGCCCGATGGGCGGCGCCGACGTCGCGCAGCATCGGACGTTCCACACGGCAGCGATCGAACGCGAACGGGCAGCGCGGGTGGAAGCGGCAGCCGGCCGGCACCGCCAGCGGGCTGGCGACTTCGCCTTTCGGGATGATGCGCTCGCGGCGCAGCGTGGGATCGGCCACGGGCGCCGCCGCCAGCAGTCCCTGCGTGTAGGGATGCTTCGGCGCCCGGTGAATATCGTCCCGGGCACCCACCTCCACGATCTCGCCGAGGTACATCACCGCCACGCGATCCGACATGTGCAGGACCACATGGAGGTCATGCGAGATGAACAGGTAGGTGAGGCCGAAGCGGCGCCGGAGATCCATCAAGAGATTCAGAACCTGGGCCTGGATCGAGACGTCGAGGGCTGACACGGGCTCGTCGGCCACGATCAGGCTCGGGTGCAGCGCCAGCGCCGCCGCGATCCCGATCCGCTGGCGTTGGCCACCGGACAGCTCGTGCGGATAGCGCTCGGCGAAGGCGGGATCGAGCCCCACCACCTCCAGCAGCTCGGCGGTGCGCTGACGTTGGCCGACCGCGTCCGCCTGACGGTAAATGGCGAGAGGCTCGGCGATGATGCGCCCCACACGCATCCTCGGGTTGAGCGAGCCGAAGGGATCCTGGAAGACGATCTGCATACGCTGCCGCGCCGCCCAGAGCTCGCGCGGCGAGAGAGCGACGAGATCCCGTCCCTCGAAGCGGATGTGCCCAGCGCTGGGCTCGAGCAGTCGCAGGATGAGCCGGCCCGTGGTCGACTTGCCGCAGCCCGACTCCCCCACCAGGCCCAGGGTCTCGCCCGGCTCGAGCGAGAAGCTCACCCCGTCGACGGCATGGATGACCCGGCACCGCCCGCGGAGCCACGCCCCACTGACGTCGAATCGCTTGGCCAGATCCTGCACGTCGAGGAGCGGGCCCGACATCAGAGGGCCACGACCGGGCAGGCCACGAAGTGACCGGGCTTTCGTCCCTCGAGCCGGGGCTCATCGCGGCGGCAGCTCGGGAGGGCATACGCGCAACGCGGGGCGAATCGGCAGCCGGCGCTGACCTCACGAAGATCCGGCGGTACGCCCTCGATGGACACCAGGGACTGCCCGAACCGGCTCGGGTGAGGCAGGCACTGGAGCAGTCCCCGCGTATAGGGATGGATCGGCCGCGCGAAGAGGTCTCCCACCGAGGCGAGCTCGACGATGCGACCGGCGTAGATGACCGCGACGCGGTGGCAGAGCTCGGCCACGACACCGAGGTCATGGGTGATCAGGAGCACGGCCATGCCGCGCTCCGCCTGGAGCCGGCGCAGCAGATCGAGGAGCTGAGCCTGGATCGTGACATCGAGGGCCGTGGTGGGCTCGTCGGCGATGAGAAGCGCGGGCTCCGAGGCGAGCGCCAGCGCGATCATGGCGCGCTGCCGCAACCCGCCCGAGAGTTGATGCGGATACTCGCGGGCCCGTTCACGTGCCGACGGCATCTGGACCAGCTCGAGCATCTCGACCGTGCGCGCCCAGGCCGCCCGGCGGCTGCCGCCTCGGTGGGCCAGCACGCCCGCCGCGATCTGATCCCCGATGGAAAAGACGGGGTTGAGGGAGGTCATGGGCTCCTGGAAGACCATGGCGATGCGTGCGCCCCGCACCCGGCGCATCGCCTCCGCGTCCTTGGCCAGCAGGTCCTCGCCCTCGAAGACGATGCGCCCGGCCGCAATGCGCCCAGGCAACGGCACCAGCCGCATGATGGACAGCGACGTGACGCTCTTGCCACAGCCGCTCTCGCCCACCAGCCCGAGGACTTCCCCGCGATCGATCGTGAAGCTCACGCCGTCGACAGCGCGGAGCACGCCCAGGCCCGTCGCGAAATGAGTCTGGAGGCCTGCGACAGCGAGGAGCGGGGCCACGTCAGACCTTGAGGCGAGGATCGAGCGTGTCACGCAGCCAGTCGCCGAGGAGGTTGACGGCGAGGACCGTCAGCATGATCGCGAGCCCGGGGAAGGTGGCGAGCCACCAGGCGGTGGCGATGTAGTTCCGCCCATCCGAGAGCATCCACCCCCACGTGGGCGTCGGCGGCTGGACCCCCAGCCCGAGAAACGACAGCGCCGACTCATAGATGATCATGAATGCGAGCTCGAGGGTGGCCACGACGATGATGGGCGTCAGCGCATTCGGCAGCACGTGGCGCAGCAGGAGACGCAGCGACCGGTTGCCACGTGCGCGGGCGCCGCTCACGAACTCGCGCTCGCGGATGGACAGGACGTCGGCGCGCACGATTCGCGCGAATTGCACCCAGCGGGTGACGGCCATCACCAGGATCACGTTGAGCAGGCTGGGTCCGAGCGCGAAGACGACCCCCATCGCGAGCAAGATGTACGGGATGGCGAGGAAGACATCCACGACGCGCATGACCACGGCATCGGTCCGGCCGCCGTAGAATCCGGCCAGGAGCCCGAGCGTGACGCCGATCAGGGCAGCGAGCGTCACCGCCGACAGGCCGACGCCGAGGGAGATCCGACCTCCATACAGGATGCGGCTCAGGATGTCTCGTCCGAGATGGTCGGTGCCGAGCGGATGCTCCCTGAGCCCGCGCGCCTGCCAGGCCGGGGGGCGGAGACGCTTGATCAGCATCTGCCGGGCCGGATCCCACGGGGCGATCTGCGGAGCGAGCAACGCGGCCGAGCTCATCAGGACGAGGACCGTGAGTCCGAACACGGCGCGGAAGCTCGGTCGGCGCCGGGCCACCGCCCTCACGGGCTGGAGGACCGCCACCTCCGCCGAGCTCACTGTCTCGCTCACTGTTTGCTCCGGACGAGCGTGATCCGGGGATCCAGATAGGTATAAATGAGATCCATCGCGAGGTTGATGAGGACGAAGAGCGTCGCCAGCATCGCGACGATCGCCTGTACCAGCGGATAGTCGCGGCTGAAGATCGCGTCCACGGCGAGCCGGCCGACTCCCGGCCAGGCGAAGATCGTCTCGGTGATCACGGCCCCCCCGAGGAGAATGCCGAACTCGAGACCCACGATCGTGACCAGGGGAATCGCCGCGTTCTTGAGCGCATACTTGTACGTCACGACGAAGACACGGAGGCCGGCGGCGCGGGCGGTGCGTACGTAGTCCTGCGCGAGTACTTCGAGCATCCCCGAACGCGCCATGCGCGCAATCCGCGCCATGGAAAACGCGCCGAGCGCGGTGGCGGGCAGGACCAGTGAAGCCAGGCCGTCGCGGCCCGCGGCCGGGAACCAGCCGAGCCCGACGGCGAAGACCAGAATCAACAGCAGCCCCAGCCAGTACACGGGCATGGCCTGCCCCAGCAACACGCCGACGGAGCACACGGCGTCGAGAACAGAGTTGCGCCGGAGCGCAGCCAGGATGCCAGCCGGCACCGCCACCAGGAGCGCCAGACCGAGGCCGGCCGCCGTCAGCTCCAGCGTGGCGGGCAGTGTCTTGAGAATCAGCGGAAGGGCGGGAACCTGGTGCTTGAAGGACAGCCCGAAATCGCCATGGATGGCCCGAGAGAGGAACCGCAGGTACTGGATCCAGAGCGGATCATCGAGGCCCAGCAGGGCGCGGAGCTGCCGGACATCCTCCTCCCGCGCCTCCAGCGGCAGAAGAAGACGCGTCGGATCCCCGGTGAGGTGGACGAGCCCGAACACGATGACGGAGACGCCGAGCAAGACGAACAGGCTCTGGAGCAGCCGGCGGAGAACGTACGCGACCATCATCGGCCTCGCCCCTCACCCTGACCCTCTCCCCCGAGGGGAGAGGGAGTCCTGAGCAGGGTGAGGGGGCGAGCCAAACGGCGAGACTAGAAACTGATCTCCGTCAGCCGTATCGACTCGTCGCCTCGCGGCGTCCACTTGAGGCGATTGTTGACACCGTAGATGTCCATCTGCTGGTACATGAACAGCCAGGGCGCGTCGTCGCGCACGAGGCGGAGCAGCTGGCTGTACAGCTGCTTCCGCTTCTCGACATTCATCTCCGCCCGCGCCTGCTCCATCAGCTTGTCCACCTCGGGGTTCGAGTACTGTGAGACCGGCTCGCCCGTGCGGAGGTTGGGCGTCACCCAGTGGTCCGGCTCGAGGCTGGGCAGGCACCAGCCGTTCATGAAGATGTCCTCGGTCTTGTGGTCGAGGACCGACCGGACGTAGCTCCCCCACTCGCCGATGATCTTCACGTTGGTCTTGATCCCGTTCTCGCTGAGCTGGCCGGCCACCGCCTGCGCGATGTCCTTGTCCATGGCCCAGCGCCCGTTCGGAGCCTGCAGCGTCAGCGAGAGATTCGTCTGGCCGGCGGCAGCCAGGAGTTCCTTGGCCTTCTTCGGATTGTAGTCGTAGAGCGGAATGCTGGGATCATAGCCCCACACGTTGGGCGGCATGGACGAGTTGATCCGCTTGCCATTGCCCAGCAGCACGCTGTCGATGATTCCCTGCACATCGACGGCATGGTTGATCGCCTGACGGACGCGACGGTCGGCGAGGGGCCCGCCCTTGATCTGGGCGATCCCGAAGTAGATGATCCGACAGCTCGGCATCTTCTCGACCCGGACGTTCTTGGTCGTCGCGAGAGTCTGGAGCTGATCGGGCGGAACGTTGACGATCAGGTCCGCCTGGCCGGTCTGGAGCGCCGCGATCCGGGAGCCGAGCTCGGGAATGGGCCTCCAGGTCGCCCGGCGCACGGCGGGCTTGCCGCTCCAGTGTGCATCGTTCGCCTCGACCACGATCCGGTCGTTCTTGGTCCACTCGACGAACTTGAATGGCCCGGTGCCCACCGGCTTGAGGTTGGCCTGCGCATCGCCCACCTGCGCCACGTACTTCGGCGCCAGCTGGTACATCAGGGTCATCCGCGCCGGCATCGCGGGGTCGGGCACCTTGGTGTGGAAGCGAACCGTGTAGGGGTCGACGATCTCGACCGCCTCGATGGTGCTGAACCAGCCCTTCTGCGGCGACTTGAAGTCTGCGCGATAGATACGCTCGAACGAGAACTTGACCGCCGCGGCATCGAACGGTTCGCCGTTGTGGAACTTCACGCCCTGGCGCAGCTTGACCTCCCACAGCCTGTCGCTGACGAGCTTGTAGGAGGTCGCCAGCGCGGGCACGAGCTGGAGCTGCTTGTCGCGCGTCAGGAGGGTATCGTAGATCGACGTGTTGATGATCAGCGTCACGATGTTGTTGGTCATCTGCACGTCGAGGAACTCGGCGTCGATGCCCTGCGCGATGGTGATCTCGCGCTCGCCGGCCGCCCACACCTGGTCTCGCGCCGCGGAATCGCCGCGCGGCTTTGACCCGCTTCACCGGCGTCTGGCATGATCGCGGGGTCGGCGCTGCTGGTCCTCGGCCCGGCCAGGGAGGACGAGATCGTCAGGATCGGGATCATCGGATGTGGACGCGCGTCGGAGACCCGCCACTTGCCCGCTCTCCGCCGTGTCCGCGGGGGGCTCGTCGTCGCGGTGGCGGACGTCGATGCCACGCGGCTCGGCCGGGTGGCGGATGCGTTCAGGATAGAGCGGCGCCATGACGATGCCCGCGCGCTCCTCGCCGATCCCGAGCTGGACGCGGTGGCCGTCTGCGTGCCCGCCCGGGCGCACGCGGAGGTGGCGCTGGCGGCGCTGGAGGCGGGCAAGCATGTGCTGGTCGAGAAGCCGCTGGCGGTGAGTGCCGCGCAGGCGGAGCGGCTGGCCGAGGGGGCGCGGACGTTTTCCAGCAAGGTCGTGATGGGCTTCAACATGCGGTGGCATCGGCTCGTGCGGCAGGCGCGGGAGGTGATCGCCAGCGGGCGGCTGGGCCCGATCGAGTCGATGCGTACCGCGTTCACGAGCCGCCACCTGACCGTGCCGGAGTGGCGGGCGCGGCGGGAGCTCGGGGGCGGCGTGCTGTTCGAGATTGCGGTGCACCACTTCGACCTGTGGCGGTTTCTGCTCGGAACGGAGGTCGACGAGGTCGTAGCGGTCAGCCGATCCGGGGAATGGGACGATGAGACGGTGACCGTCATGGCGCGGCTGGCCAACGGCATCCCGGTCACCTCGGTGTTCTCCGAGCGGACAGGGGAGACGAACGAGATCGAGATCTACGGGCGGAACGGGCGGCTGCGGGTGTCGTGCTATGACTACGACGGGTTCGAGGTGGTCGCGGCCGAGGCGTTTCCGGGGGATGCGCGGGAGCGGGGGCGGCGGCTGGTGCGGGCGGTGGCGGAGCTTCCGGGGGGCGTGGCGCGGATGCGGCATGGGGGAGATTTTCTGATGTCGTATGAGGCTGAGTGGCAGCATTTTCTGGACGCCATCCAGCATGATCGGCCCGTGGAGTGCTCGGTGGAGGACGGGCGGCGGGCGCTGGACGTTGCGCTGGCGGCGATGGCGTCGGCGTCGCTGGGCCGCGCCGTCAAGGTCGCGGATGCTCCGCGCGGGGTCACGCCGGTGGTGAGGGCGCAGGCGTGATGAGGCGGAAGGAGAGCACTCGCGAATTCCACCCTCACCCTGACCCGCTCCCGGGGAGGGAGAGGGGATCAGGAGTGGAGATGTCGGTGGTGATCGCGGCTGATCGCTATGACACGATCAGGCGGACGGTGCGGCATCTGCGGGCGCAGACGCTGCGGGATCGGCTCGAGCTCGTCATCGTCACGGAATCGGCGGCCTCGCTGGCGCCGGACGCGACGGAGCTCGAGGGTTTCGCGGGCGTGCAGGTGGTCGAGGTCGACACGATCATTCCGCTCGCGCTGGCGCTCGCCGCCGGGATCCGCCGGGCGCGCGCCCCCATCGTCGCCTTCGCGGAGAGTCATGCGTACCCCGAGGCGCGGTGGGCCGAGACGCTCATCGATGCGCACCGGGCGCACTGGGCGGGCGTGGCGCCGGTCATCGGCAACGCGAATCCGGCGACCGCCACGAGCTGGGCGAACCTGTTTCTGGACTTCGGGGCGTGCGTCGAGCCGACGGCCACCGGCTCCGTCGACTACCTGCCCGGGCACAACAGCTCCTACAAGCGCGAGATCCTGATGGAATACGACGGGCAGCTCGAGGCCATGATGGAGGCCGAGGTGCTGCTGCACTGGGCGCTGCGGGAGCGCGGGCATCAGCTCTGCCTCGAGCCGACGATCAAGACGTTGCACCTGAACGTCACGCGGCTGGGGTCGTGGCTGCCGGAGCGCTTCTATACGGGACGGCGATTCGCGGGGACGCGCGCGGCCGGCTGGTCGGCGCTGCGGCGCCTCGTCTATACGGGCGGCGCGCCGCTCATCCCGTTCGTGCGGCTGCCGCGGGTCTTGCGCGAGATCCGGGCCTCCACGCGCGCGCGTGAGCTCCTGCCGGCGGTGCTCCCGGCGCTGGCCATCGGCCTGGTCGTGAGCGCGCTCGGCGAGCTGGTCGGCTACGCCCTCGGCCCCGGCGATGCGACGGCGCGGCTGGCGCGGATGGAGCTCCACAAGGTCCGTCACGTCACCGAGCGGGATCGCCGCGGGCTCGACGCGCTCCTCACCGCCGCGCCGGACTGATCCGCTGCGCCGATGCCGGCCGCGCTCCTGTTCTCGATCGTGATCCCCACGTACGGGCGGCCGCGACAGCTCGCCGCGTGCCTGCAGGCGATCGCCCAGCTCCGGTATCCACGCGAGCGGTTCGAGGCGATCGTGGTCGACGACGGCAGCGGCCTATCGCTCGATCCGGCCGTCGATCCGGTGCGGGACCGCGTGGACGTGACGCTGCTCCGCCAGCCTCACGCCGGCGCGGCGGCCGCCCGCAATACCGGGGCCGCCGGCGCCGGCGGTCGGCTCGTCGCCTTCACGGACGACGACTGCGCGCCGGCCGAGGACTGGCTCGGGAAGCTGGAGGCGCGCTTCGCCGGCGCCCCGGACGCCATGATCGGGGGCCGCACGGTCAATGCGCTGACCGCCAATCCCTACGCGATGGCCAGCCAGCTCGTCGTCGACGCGGGCTTCGCGCATCTCGACGGCGATCCCGAGCGCGCGCGCTTCTTCACCGCGAGCAACCTGGCGCTCCCCCTCGACGGTTTCCGCGCGGTGGGCGGCTTCGACGCGAGCTTCGTGACCTCCGAGGACCGCGAGCTGTGCGGCCGCTGGGAGGCCCGCGGCGGTCGCCTGATCTTTGCGCCCGAGGCGCTCGTGCGCCACGCGCACGAGCTCACGTTCGGTGGGTTCTGGCGCCAGCACTTCCACTACGGCCGCGGGGCCTTCCTGATGCAGCAGGCGCGGGCGCGACACGGCTGGAGCCAGTTCAGGCCGGACCCGAGCTACTACCTGCGCCTCCTGCGCCATCCGTTCGGGCGCGCGCCCCGCACGCGCGCCGTCCAGCTCTCCGCCCTGCTGTTGCTGGCGCAGTCCGCGAGCGCGACCGGGCTCGTCGCGGAGTGGCTCCGCTCGCGGCGCGCGCGAGCGCGCGGGCGCGCCGCGTGATGAGTCACCGGCCGTTCTTCTCGATCATCGTGCCCACCTTCAACCGGCCGCGGCAGCTCGCGGCGTGCCTCTCGGCCTTGCGCCGTCTCGACTACTCGCGCGAGCGCTTCGAGGTGATCGTCGTCGATGACGGCGGCGCCGAGCCCGTGCCGGCCGTCGTCGCCGCCGGCCAGGAGCTCGACGTCACCCTCCTCGCCCAGCCGCACGGCGGACCGGCGGCGGCGCGCAACACGGGGGCGGCGCGGGCGCGGGGCGATGTTCTCGCGTTCACCGGCGACGACTGTGCGCCGGCGGCCGACTGGCTCGCCGTTCTCGCGGATCGGCTGGCCGAGCGGCCGGAGGCCGCGGTCGGCGGCCGGATGGTGAATGCGCTCGGCGACAACACGTACTCGACCGCCTCCCACCTCCTGATCGAGTACCTGTATCGCCACTACAACGCCGTGCCTCAGCGCGCGCGCTTCCTGACCCCCAACAATCTGGCCGTGTCGGCCGGCGCGTTCGCGGCGGTCGGGGGGTTCGATACCTCGTTCGTGCACGGCGCCGGCGAGGACCGCGAGTTCTGCGACCGCTGGCTCGCTCGTGGCCACTCGATCCTCTACTGCCCCGAGGCCCAGGTGCGTCACGCGCATCCGCTGAGCCTCGGGTCGTTCTGCCGCCAGCAGTTCAGCTACGGGCGGGGCTCACGCCGGTATCACGAGTCACGCGCGCAGCGAGACGCGGGCCGGATCCGGCTCGAGTCCCTGTCCTTCTACGTCAACCTGGTCCGGTACCCGCTGGCGCGGCCGAGCCAGCCCCGGCGCGTGCGGCTCGCGCTGCTCATGCTGGTGTCGCAGGTCGCCAACACGGCGGGCTTCCTGTGGCAGGGCAGGACGCACTGACGAGCCGGTGTCTGATCGACGCCCAGGAGCCATGACCACGCGATGACCGCGCACAGAACGTCGTCCGGCCTCTTGACCTGCGGAAACGAGCAGCAGAACTTCGACTAATGAATCGCAGCGCTCGAGGGCTGGGTCGCCGATGCGAAGGAAGCGACGCGCTTGCGGAAGAAGACGTGCGGGCGTAGCGCCCGCTGTGTACGGGCCGCCAGCCAGGCGTACGCGGAGGAGCTGAGAGAGGCCTTTCGGGTCCGCCGGATCATCCAGGGCGAGCACCAGTGGCCGCAGGCCAATTGCATGGAGATGCGGCCGGGCTCCCCCGATGTCGCCGTCCCGGTAGCGTTCTCGACGTATCCGATTCAGCCTGGGGCCGACAGCGGCGCGACGGCCGCCTCGACGCCGTGCACACACGTGCTTTCGCCGAGGTGGTCGAAGACGTCCCGGAGGACTCCCGGCCCCTCACAATCGACGTGCTTGATCACGAGCGCGTTCATGGCGCCTCCTCCTGCCGACATGGTGCACCAGATCGAGTCGTCTGGTAAAACAACATCGGCGGATCGAGGAGGTCCATGATCGGCTCGTCAGGCTGCGAGAGTGCATCCCCGCCGCCTGACCGACTAGTCAGGACCATTCGAATCAGCCGACCCACAGATCGACCGGATGGACGCTGATGGCGCGAAGGACGCGATGTACCGTGCGGCTTATCGCGTGTGCAGCGGAAGAAGGACTTCTAGCCGTGGCGCAACACGGCTACATGGCGAGCCTCACGCAGCGATTCACGTCGCCGACGAGGAACGTCCTGCCGCCTAGGAGACTGGGACGGGAGCGTTCCGCCCCCGTTCCAGATGAACTACCAGCGCCTGCCGCCGGTCCGGCTGCCGGAGCCGCCGCCGCGGCTGCCGCCGGTCGACTTCGGCTTGGAGATCTCGACCTTCAGCTGTCGACCATCCAGCTCACGCCCGTTGAGCTGCGTGACAGCCTGCTCCGCCTCGTCGGCGCTTGCCATCTCGACGAAGCCGAAGCCGCGCGACCGCCCGGTGTCGGGATCGGTGATGACGTTGGCCGAGACGACAGTGCCCGCTGGCGTGAAGAACTCTCGCAGCCGGTCATTCGTCGTGGAGAATGCGATGCCGCCCACAAAAAGCTTCTGCGTCATGAATGAGTCTCCTCGGGATGTTCCGCGGTGGTGGCAACGCCCCGCGGCGCGGAAGCCGGAGACGCTGCCTGATGGGCAGGCCCGCAACCGGGCGCCTCAGGCGAATCAGGCACTCCCAGTATCCAGGACAACGGCTGCGAAAGCGAATGAATACCGCGGACCGGGCCAGGCGGCTGTTCCTGGAATGCCGCGTCAGGCGAGGCTCTTTAGCTTCTCGAGGTAGGGCACCAGGTTCGGTAGGGCGACATACTCGTCGGGACGGCCAGGCCGCGCCAGGCGGTACCCGCGTTCGATGTCGAACTTCCAGCTGACGATCAGGCCGGCCTTGTACGCACCGGCCAGCACCGCGCGATCGTTGTTCGACACTTCTGCAGGCACCACAGGTGGAGGAAGCACGCCCTTAACGCGTTTGGCCATGGCTTAGCCCCTTTCCATTCGGACCGTCTCGGACGGGCCCGAGCCCACAACTCGCGGTGCATCGCGCTGCTCGGGCGTGTGTACCGGCTGATGCAAGCCCCTGAGTCGGTCGCAGACTATTCACCGGGGGTCCCAGTTGGGAGATTGCCTGGTGACGGTGCCTCCAGTATACACGGCTTCGGTGTTCGGCTACTGCAGTAATGCACGTGACGGGATCGCGCGTCGAGAGCGTCATCCATGGCGGGGGTGTGAAAGTGGGGCTTTACCGGACCGCTTTGGTTACGTAGGATGGGGCAAGGGCGACCTCTGGGGCGAGCGCGTGGGCCCGCACGTGTGGCGCGACCAGGTCCCGCTGAAGCGGCTGCTGCGCGCCGGGCTCGTCGTGGGCGCCGGCTCGGACTGGGGGCCGAAGAATCCCTGGGAGCAGATGCAGCTGGCCGAGACGCACGAGTTCGCGGCCAGCGGCCATCGCAACGCCACGCCGGACCATGCGGTCACGCGGGACGAGGCGATCGTGATGTGGACGCGCGATGCCGGGCGCGTGCTGGGCTGGGACGGCGTGGGCACGCTCGCGCCGGGCAGCCACGCGGACGTCATCGTCGTGGATCGCGATCCGCTGACGCGTCGCCTCGACGAGCTGCCCGAGACGTCGGTGCTCCTGACCCTGCTCGGCGGCCGCGTCGTGCACGACGGCGGCAAGCTCGACACCCGAGGAGCGTGACCTGACGGGACTGGCAGCCCCGACCGCCACCGAGGCGGCGCAGCGCCGGCTTCGCCGGCGCAGTCGTGCCGGCGGTCTGTCGGAGAATGGCCGCCGCTTGGGACCGAGGGCCGTGCGTTCTTGGTGTTCCGCTTCGAGCGCCGGGTTCGCCGGCGCAACCTGTTTCCGGGGGGAGGTTCGGAAGGGGGGCAGAGCCCCCCTCCGAGCTTCTAGCCCACGTCGATGACCCGTTGCACGAAGTGCCTCTTGACCCATCGCGACCGATTGCAGAGCCGGAGAAGGCGCTCGCGCGCCCGGATCAGCGATCGGTTCTCGAGGGATCCGAGCAACCCCATGAAGTGCGTCAGGCGGAGTACGCGCTTGACCTGCCGGCGGCGTTCGGCGCTGTAGCGTCGACACGCCTGGTCCAGGAAGTCGGGCCGTCCCCTCGCGGTGGCGAGGCACTCGGCGAGCAGCTCGGCATCCTGGAGGGCGAGGTTCATCCCCTGTCCCCCGGCCGGATGCACGGTGTGGGCGGCGTCGCCGGCGAGCACGGCCCCCGGGACCCACAGCGCTCGACCGAGGGACCTCGAGAGATGGTAGACGTGCCCGCCCAGGAACTCGATCCTGTCCACGGGGAAGGTGGCGAGGCGCCGGGCCACCACCTGACGGAGGTTACGCGGTGAGACGCTCTCGGCGTCGCTCGTGCGGCGGAACTGGATGCCGAGGCGCATCTCTCCCTTCGGCAGCGGTGCCATGACCATCACCCCCGTCGGCCCGAGGACGTAGTAGCCGGCGTCCGCGTAGTCCGGCAGGAGCTTGATACGGGCGTTGTAGAACGAGAAGGCGTACTCGCGCGCGCTTCGGTGGGGGAAACAGCGATCGCGAAGCGGGGCGTGCGATCCCGTGGCCACGACGGTGAGCGGCGCCCGGACCGCGTCTTCCTCCGTTTGCACGCCGATGACCCGGTCGCGCTCGACGAGGAGGGCCAGGCACGGCACCCCGCGCCGCACGGCCACCAGCCCCGTATCGAGGGCGGCCTGCTCGAGCAGGCGCTCGAGATCGGGATGGGTCACCAGCGTCAGACGCGCCGCCCGGCGGAGATCGTGTTCCAGGTCCACCTCGAAGATCGTTTGGCCCCGGTCGTTGAGCATCCGGAACGATCGGAGCTGCACGGGGCCGTACGCGGCGAGGCGATCGGCGAGATTCCAGCGCTGAAGGATCGGGAGCACGGAGTCCTGGATCACGTCGCCCCGGTCGATCTCGCCCGGAGCGCGGCGCTTCTCCAGCACCAGGGAACGGAGGCCGCGCCCGGCGAGGGCGTTCGCTACCGCGAGACCCCCGACGCCACCCCCGGCGATGACGACGTCGGGTTCCAGGGCCGGCCGCTCAGCCGGCCGACCGGCGGGGCAGCCGCGGCAGCCACCGGCGCGTCGTCCCGACGTACTGGAGGTAGGAGTTCGGGTACCGCCGACTGAGGGCCGGCTCCTCGGAGAGCGTTACGTAGAGGTGCGTGACCACGCACATCGCCGCGGCATAGAGCAGGAGCGCGGGGGAGCGGCTGTACAGAGCCGCGCCGAAGATGATCGCCAGATTACCGATGTACATCGGGTTTCGTACGTACAGATAGGGGCCCCGGATCACGAGCTCCCGCGGCGGGTCGGTGGGAAACGCCGTCCCTCGTCCGTACCGGATGAAGACCCAGAACGAGGTGTACGACAGTGCCGCGCCGGCCGGCAACACGATCATGCCCGCGTACCGGAAGACCTCGGGCAACGCGAAGGGGTCGAGCCGTGGGAGCGCGAAGAAGGGCAGCACCACGAAGATCCCGATCACCCCCGCTCCGTAGAGATGGGCGCGAATGAACCGCGCCCCCTCCTCGCTCACCGCCGGTGTCCCGCCGTCACGCCCCGGACCCGAGCTTCGACGACAGTTGCCGCACGATGTCGCCGAAGGTGCGGATCTGCCTGATCTCCGTCGTGGCCAGGCTGACGGAGAACGTCTCCTCGTACTCGCCGGCCAACGTGATGAGATCCAGCGAGTCGAGACCGAGCCCTTCGATCTCCGTGTCGAGCGTGATCGTCGAGGGGTCGACCTTCGAGCGGCGGACCAGCAGGGCGCGGGCTTGCTCGATCACCTCGTGCTCAGTCATCTCGGCTCTCCTCTTCCATGACGAAGGCCCGCGTCAGGCGGTCTTGCCGATCACGATGCAGGCATTGCTGCCGCCGAAGGCGAACGAGTTCGAGAGCACCGTCCGGACCGGTATGGCGCGAGCCGCCTCGGGAACGTAATCGAGATCGCAGTCGGGATCGGGCTCCTGATAGTTTCGGGTCGGCGGAACGCAGTCGTTCATGGCCGAGAGGACACTGGCGATCGTCTCGACGGCGCCCGCGGCGCCGAGCAGATGCCCGATCGCCCCCTTGATGCTGACCACGGGAATCGAGGCGGCCCGGTTGCCGAACACCTTCTTGATGGCGCTGGTCTCGATCCGGTCGTTGAGCGGCGTCCCCGTCCCGTGGGCGTTGATGTGGTCGATCGCCTCCGGCCCGAGGCCGGCGCTCGCGAGCGCGCCCTCCATCGCCTCCACCTGCCCGTCCTCGCTGGGAGCCGTCAGGTGATGGGCGTCGCTGCTGACGCCGTAGCCGAGGACTTCGGCCAGCATGGGCACTCCGCGCGCGCGGGCGGACGATGCGGACTCGAGGACGAGGATGCCCGCGCCTTCTCCGAGCACGAAGCCGTCCCGGTTGCGGCTGAACGGTTTGCACGCGTGCTCCGGATCGTCGTTGCACTCGGACAGCACGCGCAGGGCGGCCCAGCCTTCGAGGACCACCGGATTGAGCGTCGCGTCTGTCCCGCCGGTCACCACGATCGCCTGCAAGCCGGTCTTGATGAGCAGGGCGGCGGTCCCGATGGCGTGCGTCGAGGAGGCGCAGGCGGCATCGACGGTGAAGACCTGGCCGTGCAGGCCGAATCGGATCGAGAGCGCGGCGGCTCCGGCGTTGATCATGCACTTCGGAATACCGACGGCGCTGACCCGCCCCGTCTCGTAGTAGCGCTTGTAGAACGGCTCGCTCGCCGCGACACCGCTCATGGAGCTGCCGAGGATCACCCCCGCTCCACGCCGCTCCTCCGCGTCCAGGAGGCGGGCCTGGCCGAGCGCCTCCTCGGCCGCGACGACCGCCATCTGCGAGGCGAGGCTCAGGCGCTGGGCCTCGCGCGTCGACAGCCGAGCGTCCGGATCGAAGCCGGCCGGAGGCGCGCCGATCTGGATGCGCTGCCCGGACACGTCCCACGCGCTGATCGTGCGCGCCCCGGTGGCGCCGGCGACGAGGTTCTCCCAGAAGGTGTGCAGCCCGGTCCCCAGTGGGCTGACGACGCCCATCCCGGTGACGACCACCGACTCCCCCGCCCCGCTCGCTCCCTGCACCGGGCTCACCAGCGAAGGATGACCGCGCCGTAGGTCCACTTGGTCGCCTCGGCAGGAAGCAAGGCGACGACGTCACCGCGCCGCAGCAGCATCTCCCGGTTCATCGCGTCCAGAGCGATGTAGATGCTCGCCGACGCGGTATTGCCGACCTTGTCGAAATTGGAGAATCCCTTCCCGCCCGGCAGCTTCGTCTTCTCGGTCATGGTGTCGATGAGGTGACCGCTCACCTGGGGCGGGACGTAGTACGCGATCTGCTCACGGGCCACGACCCCGGAGTTCCAGACCCACGCCAGTCCGCGCTCGATGAGCTCCGGCGCTCGCTCGAGAATGACCCGGAAATCGTGCACGAACGCGGGCCCGTCGGCGTGGTCGTTCCCGCCGGTCGGGGACAGCGCGCCTCCGGTCTTCAGTACCATGCCCGGCGGCCGCCCGCCGCCGACGGACCGGAACATGCAATCGAGGACGCCGCTGTCGTCGTCATCGGAGGGCACGAGCACCGCGGCGCCCGCGCCGTCACCGAACATCGCCATCGCCACCAGGTAGCCCTTCCCGGGATTCGGACCGCCGGCCAGGAGCCGGTGGAAGGGAGAGATGAGCTCCGAGCCCACCAGGAGCGCCGTGCGGGACCGGCCGCTCTTGATGAACTGGTCCGCAACCACGAACGCCTGGGCCATCCCCCCGCAGCCCGCGCGCAGCTCCATCACCTGGCATTCTCCCAGACCCAGGAGATCCTGGAGGAAGAGGGCCGTAGCCGGGAACGGATAGTCCGGCGTGGCCGTCGACAGGATGAGGAGGTCGATCGCATCCGCCGACACCCCGGCGTCGTCGAGGGCCTGCACGCTCGCCCGGTAGGCCATGTTGACGTTCGACTCGCCCGGTCTCAGCTTCCCGGTGTCGAAATCGACGGCGCTGTGACGGGTGATGCCACCCAGCATCTCGCTGACCCGCTGGACGTCGCGACCGAAGAAATCGGCCAGCCGCTTGTTGTCGATCGGCTCGCCGGGGAGATAGGCGCCCGTCCCGGCGACGCGCGCCCTGACCGGCGGGCGCGCCGGCGAGAGCGCGCTCATCGGACCACCGACGACGAGGCCATCCCCATCTTCTCGAGACCGCGGATCACGACCCACGACGGATCGAACTCTCCCGGAAGCATGCTGAACTTCGCGCGCCGCGGATACGCGTGGTGATTGTTGTGCAGGGATTCCCCGCCCGTCACCCAGGCGGCTCGGCGGTGGTTATAGGCGGTGTTCTCGAAGTTCTGCTGCCCCCGCCAGTGTCCAAGGCCATTGATGAGCGGGGCCAGGACGAAGGTATTGAGAACACCGTGGATCAGCCCGCCGAGCAGTGCCGGCCAGCCGATAGCGAACGAGATCCCCAGCCCGACGGCCAGCCCCAGCAGCACCCGCGAAAACATCAGGCGCTCCCAGCGATCGGGCTGGACGTCGGGCGCCCATGTCGCGAGCACCTCGGGCTGGCGCGCCTCGCGCAAGTAGTAGAAGAGGTTCCCCAGCCACACCCGCCAGAGACCGTGGAGCCGGGGGCTGTGCGGGTCGCCCGGCACATCGCTGAAGGTGTGGTGTTTCCTGTGCACCGCGACCCACTGCTGCCGGGACACCCCCACCGTGAGCCAGATGATCACGCGACAGGAATACTCGGCGACGGGGTGCAGCCTGAGCGACCGGTGCGCCAGCGCCCGGTGCAAGTAGATGGAGATCGCGAACACCGCAGCCTGCGTGATCACGACCGTCCAGCAGAGAACGGCCAGCAGCGACCAGCCGGTGGCGGTGCCTTCCACGATGTCCCCGAGGATCGGCCCAACCGGCGCTCGCGTCAAGTGGCGCCGCCGGCGCTTGCGTTTCGTGCTGCTGGTCAGCGCGTCAGCCGGCGATCCCCCGGGTCGCTTCGGCCAGGCGGCCCGCCGCCGCTCCCCTGGCGAGCTGCTGCTCGTGCCACGAGGGAATGTCCAGATCGTGCGGGTGCTCCGTCAAGGTCGCTTGATTTCTCACCGCACAATCGTGCTGGTCGATCTGGAACAGGACCTGGAACACCGACAGCTGGTTCTTCAGGATGTACGAACGCACGCTCTGCACGAAGCGATAGCTGTCCCAGTCCTTCTTCACGGCCAGGGCGAGCAGCGTCTTCAGATACATGGCCACCTGCAGCGGATAGGGGACCGTGATCTGCTTGGCGCCCCCCTCCACGAAGGTGGCGATGAGTCGCTTCCGGATGTTGGCGTAGTCGAAGATCCGGCTCATCAGATCGACGTATCCCTTCTGCAGCTCGATCGGGCGCATGTTGGCGGGGACGAAGACCGTGTGCTGCGCGTCATAGAGCTTCCACTCCTTGCTCAGGAGACGTCCCGCGTCGTCGAACTCCTTCCACTGCTTGTGATTGGGGGTCAGGATATTGCAATACGGGTAGACGATGTTGTTGCGATCGAAGAAGTCATAGGCCGCCTCGAAGGCGTCGGCGGTCTCCAGATCCTGTCCGAAGATGAAGCTGGCGACCACCTCGATGCGGTACTTTCTCAGTGTCTGTATCGCCTGGTCGTAGTCCACGGCGACGTTCTGGCGCTTCTCGTACGCGCGAAGCACGGCCGGCTGCAGGCTCTCGAGGCCGATGAAGACCTGGATGAATCCCGCCTCGCTCAGGAGCTGCATCGCTTCCGGATCCTTCGTGACGTTGATCGTGAGCTGGGATCCGAAGTAGGCCTTGAACTGCGGGTATCGCTTGTTCAGGTCGATGATGGCCCGGAGGATCTGCTTGAACTCCTTCGGGTCGCCGTAGATGTTGTCGTCCACGAAGAAGATGGGGCGGCCCAGGGTGCGCCCGAGCAGATCTCTCTGGTAGAGCTGCTCCAGCTCCCTGACGATCGCGGCCGGAGTCTTGTACCGCATGCGATTGCCGAGCATCATGATGATCGAGCAGAAGTTGCAGTGGAACGGACATCCCCGACTGGCCTGGAACGTCATGTAGAGATAGCGCAGCCAGCGCCGGGGAGGCGTCACCAGACGATGTTCGACGGCGTGCAGGTCGGTCTGGTGCTCCTGCTTGTAGACGCGTTTCAGCCGGCCCCGCCGAGCATCCTGCAGGATCTCCGCCCAGATATCGTCGCCCTCAGAGACACAGATGCTGTCCGCGTGCGCGAGGACCTCATCCTCCTTCTGGAACAGGTGCGCCATGAACGGATGGTAGCCACCCATCACGACCGGGACGCCGCGTCTCCTGAATTCATCGGCGATCTCGTACGCGCGGGTGGCGTGGGTCACCATGCACGTCAGGGCCACCAGATCGACCTTCTCGTCGAAGTCGATCTCTTCCATGTGCTGCTCGTTGATCGTGTGAACGTCGACCCCGGCCGGGGCCAGGGAAGCCAGCGTGTCGAGCACGTTCACGTAGAGGCCGCACCCGTGGGCCGGGAACGGCCAGTAGATCAACTCCAGCAACTTCTGCCACTCGTACTGTGACCGGACGCGCGACCCCGGATCCCGCTTCGGGTAAATGAGCAAGACCTTCATGCCGGCTCTCCTTGCACCATCCGCCCGCCTAGTGACGGGGCTACTCGCGACGTCGCACGGCCGCCGCGCCTACGAGCCGGCGTCGGCGTCACCCTTCGGCGTCTTCGCGAGCGCGGCTCCGAGCCGAGCCTCGTCTCCGTCCAGCTTCCGCTGGAGTTGCGCCATGAGCCAGCGCGCCGCCACGGGCAGGATGGGCGTCACCCTGAGGGTGCGCGGGTAGATCAACGTCTTCCGGCGCCGCTCGAGCGCGCGCACCACGAGATGCGCCAGCTCCGCGGCCGTGCCGCGCGGACCCCATGACATCGCGGTGCCCGCGCCCGGCACGTCCCGGCGCGCACCCGCCAGCAACGCCGTCTCGGTCGGGCCGAGCGTGAGCTCGAGCACGTGCACCCCCGAGCCGTTCAACTCCAACCGCAGCGTCTCCGAGGCCAGCGACAGGGCGGCCTTGGTCGACGAGTAGTGTCCGGTGAAGACCCACGGCGCCAGCGCGGCGAGCGACGTCACGTTGATGATCGCTCCGTCCCTGCGCTGCCGCATGGCCGGCACCAGCGCGTGGATGAGCGCCAGCGCCGACCAGTAGTTGATCTCGAACAGCTCACGCGCGGCCTCGCCGTCCGCCAGATCCCACTGCGAGCCCACGATGCTCGCGCCCGCGTTGTTGACGAGGATGTCGATCCGACCGAGCTCGGCCACGGCGCGCGCCGCCACCTCGGCCGCGGCGCCGCGTTTCCCGAGATCGACGTGGAGGACCACGGGGCGCCGGTGCCCCGCCCGCGCGATCTCGTCGGCGAGCTCCGTCAGGGCTGCCGTGCGGCGCGCCGCGATGGCCAGCGCGACCCCGCGTCCCGCGAGAGCAGCGGCCAGGGCCCTGCCGATGCCGACCGACGCCCCGGTGACCAGCGCGTGCTTCCCCTGGAGGTTCATCTTCATCGCATCACTCTCCCACCGGCGGACGACGGTCGCCGTGCGGTGCTCGCAATCGCCGACCTCGATCGCCTGTCGGACCGTAGCGCACAACCCCCATCCTGCTCTGACGCGGGGCGGTGGTCAAGGGAGCGGGTGCATCTGGCCTGGTAGCGCTCGGCATGGCGACGGGCCTGGTCGGTGCGGCAGCTGAGCCGGCGCCTCAGGCGTCCATTCGGCGTTCCTCGAGGTCGAGCTCGCGCTCGAGTTCGCGCAACACGTTCTCGTCGATCGCGCCATCGGCGCGCAGGCGGAGGAGCGCCTCGCGTTCCGCATCGATCACGGTTCGCCTGATCTCGCGGTGCTCGATCAGCTCTCGGTCCTCCCCGTCCGGGGACGCCGGATCGCGTTGCCGCTCGACGTGCTCGGAGCGGTGCCGGTACGTCTCGCGCAGCTGATCGAGGAGCGGCGGCAGGACGAGGAGGAAGATGACGTCCGGCTCGATCTCGATTCGCGGCAGCCCCGGGATCAGCCCCAGCACGAGGCCCCCGATCACCAGGAAGATCGGGTACGCGATCCCGAGGCGGCGCGCGATCGTGACGAGCGCGGCCACCGCGATCAGCAGAGCCAGAACGAGCTCGGCGGCCTCCATGCCCGTGCTCTATCTCGTGCCGGGGTGACGAAGACCCGCTCGCCTCCGGCGAGAGGGCAGGGTCGAGGCGGCCACCACCGCAGATGACCGAGCGCTGCAGGCGGTGCTGCAGGTCACTGTCCCAGTGAAGCGGCTTTCTGTCACGCCGTCAATCGCATGCTCCACGGTGGAGCGCGGCTGACACGAGGAACACCCGCTCGGAATCGCGTTCACCCGCGGCCCGCCGATGGGGCTCGGGCGAATTCTCAGGGCTCGGGGCGGTACTGAGCGGTGCCGAAGCTGCCGACGAAGTCCGGCAGCTTCGTGTGCCCGAGCATCTGCCGGACGGCCTGGGACTCGCCGAGGTGGAACCAGTAGTGATAGGTCGTGCGGTGCAGCTTCGTGCCCGGGGTCTCGTTCGAGGATTCGCGCTTCCAGCGCCTGGTGAGCTTCGCGCCGGCGAGGCTGTCGAGGTAGGGGTCGGCCGCGGTGGTCACCGCGCGCCACCATGCCCAGGCATCTTCGAGCAGCGGCACCGTCAGCGGCTTGCCGTATCCGAACTGCCTCACCTCCGGCACCACGGTCCTGCCCTGGGCCCGCTCGAGCCAGTAGAGCTGCTCCTGCCACGCGAGGTGCCCCATCATCCAGGCGATCGGGTTGATCGGGCCGAAGCGGCGGGCCGCCTCCTCGGCCGTCACGGTCCTGAGCCCTCGGATCCATTCGCTGCGGGTAAAGCGGAGCTGCGTTACCAGCGGATGTGGCATGGCTCAGGCCCTCCGGGACTGGCGCTCCAGCGTCGGCTTCATAACTGCGGCCGCCTGCTCGATCATCGCGCGGATGTCGCCGGCGAGCTCGTCCGGCAGCAGGTCGGCGATCCAGACCAGCCGGCTGCGCCGCTCGCCGTCGGCGAAGACCTGCACCGACGCATTGTGGTGCGTGAGCCGTCCCCCGCGGGCGGACCAGGCGAGCCGGCGGGCGTGATCATCGACGTCGACGATCAGCTCGCGGACCACCGCGCCGTTTCCGAACGTGACCACCCTCGCGCCGGGTTCGAGGCGAGTGTCGACGACGAAGCCGGGGACGAGCCGCTGGTGTAACGCGCCGACGTCGCGAACCGCCGCCCAGACGTCCTCGGCCGGGATGGCGACCTCGATTTCCTTCCGGATGGATGCCATGTGTCCGCCCTCCTTGGGCGCCTCCTATTGGACCGACGGGATCTGAGACACCGGATCGGGCTGTTCGTGAAACCGGGGGCCACAACTCGGCGGGCGTCCGCGCGGACGCCGGCGCCCACCGGAAGAGCTTGCCGAGCCATCGGCGCGGCGAGAGGCCCTGCAGGTGCGTCGAGGTCTCGTGCGTTCAGGGTCCATCTCGTCGAGGTGGTTGCCGTCGCGAGTGGCCAGCCGCGCAACGCCCACCGGGTCGCCTCGGAGTTCGAGATTGCCCACGCGTTCGCGCGGTGGGAAGAGCTCGTCAGTGCCGACCTGGACCTGGTCAGCGTGACGGCCCCGCCGCATCTACATCACGCCTAAAACATCTGGCTGGACACGTAGCCCGCTGCCGCGCTGTTCTGCATGTCCCGGCGGCACGTCGTACCAGGCACAGCCCGTCAGCCGATCGGCGGATGGCAGATGGTGGCGCCACCGTCGACGACGAGCGTCGTCCCGGTGATCCAGGACGAGTCGTCGCAGGACAGGAACAGGACCGCCTTGGCGATGTCCTCCGGCTGGCCGACGCGCCCGAGCGGGATGTTCTTCCCC
>Ga0187892_10002852_pt1 | contig 33196 bp, 31 predicted proteins | sample MA1701073metaG_FD_139345 | JGI IMG/M metagenome (GOLD analysis project Ga0187892, IMG submission 139345) | Bio-ooze microbial communities from a basaltic lava cave in the Kipuka Kanohina Cave System on the Island of Hawaii, USA - MA170107-3 metaG ... | reverse complement strand
GGCTTAAAAATTTCAGAACCACAAACGGCTAAAATTATGATCAGACCACATACAATTTTTCCGGAATGGAACTACACGCTCAGGCCCGCAAAAATGTGAAATTATTTTTGCGTGGACCCTTAGTTCAACGCAGAATTATGCGGCGGCTTGTATCTGCTGCATTTCAAGGCACCTACTCGTTTCGCCGCGCCGCACGAATTCTTATCTCGTTAGCCAGCTTTGTAGTTCAGTTATCAAACAGTGTTTTCTGCCGTTCATTTCTCTTGGCTCTCTGTTGATCATTGGCGGCAGGTTGCAGGTACTTTTCTCTGTACACCGCCGTAAGGCGATCAATCGTTTCTTGTTGTTTGGGGTGGTAAATCCATGCGCCACGTCCAAGACCGCGCGCCACATATGTTTCGATGAGTACGTGGCGAATATCTTTGCGAGTCAGAATTCGGCTTGCGGCACTGAAATCATACTCGATTGTTGCGACGTTTCGTTCACGGATCTTGGCGAGTTTCGCGTCGTCAACCTTGTGTGTGACCCGGATTTCGACGAATAAGTTACGGCCAGACTTCGTGAGACGTACATCTGGGATTATGTCGCCAAGCGACTTCTCGACAAATACTTCATCAAACTCCATGCGGTTCCATGGTTTCACAATTATCTCAGTCTCGGCAATCGTTCCTGCGCGTGCTATTGAGAGATCAGAGGTTACCTTTAATTCGGGAAGAAGTAGGCGACGTTCTTTTTCGAGGACATCTTTTGCGAGCAGATGTAGTGCCGTTTCGTAGGCGGCACCACACTCAGCACCACGATAATGTGAAAAGTAGGGATCGCGTGCCGCGCCTTTGTGCGCCTCAAGGGGATGGCCACAAGCTGGGCACACGCAGTTGCAGGCAAGGCCACGTTCTACTTCGTTCACCGTGACGATTTGCCCGTCGAGAAGGCCATACGGATTCTTCGCCAATGATGACGGTCTCCTACGCGATGATTTGGCGGCATGGATGCCGCCTTCGATCACGAGTTATGCGAGCCAAGGATGGCGCTTACTGCTAGCTAACACGATTTTCAGCGGCGGCGAAGCAAAAGATAAAGTTTGATTGAAGAACAGACGTTGGGGTTACCCGATCACAAAACTCATGCACTGCTTCGCCGTCTGCTGGAAAAACTGTTAGACCTGCAGATGTTGTATTCATCATCGAATTCATTCCAGAGTTGTATTTTTGTCATCGCGGCTATTAAGAAACTCTTCTAGAATGCTCTGGCCGCCCAAGAAGACTATCAGTTCCAGTAGTAAATCTTTTGGCACAACTGCGTACTTTGCATATCCATAGTCATCATAGTATTCTTTAACCTGCTTCCAAACATCACCTGTTACAAGATTGTTCGCCATAAAAATTGCACCAGGCTGTTCTTTGCAATTGGAAAAGAACCCACTGAATTTCGGGTCATCCAAAACAGAACCTTTCGAAGTATATCTTTTACCTTCGATATGTTGCCACTTCGCATCAAAAAGTCCAGAGAGATAAGCGCGTTTTTTAAAAGTATAAGCATCGCTTCGGCCAGACCCACCTACAGAGACAGCATATTGGCCGTGAATATTATTCTGATCTCTGTTGAGTAAATGTTCATATTTTCGTATCCCATTTTTTGATTTAGATGCCTTGTTAAAAACAAACGATGCAAACAGTTCAAACTCATCATTACTTAAGCGATTTACAAAATCATCAAAAGCCTGCTCGATTTCATCAGCCGACGGAAAATTCATATCAACCGATAGTGCTTCCTCAACTTTCTCTCGAATCCATGACGCATTCCGACAAATCAAATCTTCCAATAGAATGTATTTTAATAATGGTAATGCATTCTGAGTTGGAGCCACATAAGGCAAATAAACGTAGAGAATCGGGTTAGAGTATACGTAGTGATAGTTTATGTATTTAGCTTTAGTGCAATGACTAGGGATACATAAAATACAAGTTTTTCCTTCCATCTCAAACTTTGCGAACCCGTCTAAGATTTTACCAACATTGAACCCAGCTATCTGAAATTTCTTCTCGATATATTGGAGGATTTGTGAAATGTCAAGCCGAACTAAGTACTTTTCAAAAATTTGTTTACCATCCAGATCCACAGTTCTTTTACAGAAGTTACAATAAAGCACCTTGCTTGATTCTTTTTTGTCTGCATAAAAAAGAGTTTCACAATTAGGGTCGGCAAAACCGTAGTCATGGTCCCTAGGGTTAGCACACATCTTATACGGACGTGTGATGATTCGTACTAACCCAAGTTTTTCAAGTTCCACAACTATCTTTCCCTGTTGCGAAATCTTAGAATCAAATCCAAAGCCATCAATCAGCACTGCTCGAATTGAATCGGCGTCTTTTGCAGCAAATATTGATTTCATACTTTTCCCGCATGTACTGCTTGAATTCTTCCTGAAGATCGGAATCGACATGGCTATCATCCCACCGTACAAAACTGGCCAATGGCGATTCATCTATCCATTCGAATTGTAGCTTGAAGTCTTTTTCATTGTGTCTGACTTTGATATACAAAAGACGATTCATGTAATCGACTTTCTCGAACCATCCATATCTTTCACTTAACGCCAATAACGGCTTGCCAATTGAAAAATCATTCTTTACTCTGATTCTGGTTCCAACACCTTCGATAGGTGCGTTATCAAGTTCTATTTCAAGCATTGCATCTGCGTGCTTCTTGTCTTTGAGTAAAGTCTTTGTAAATTTCTTGATAGTTCTGGCTGGAGTCTTTTCGTCTTCTTCACGCAACGAGCATTCGGCCTGTGATACGGTTTTAATCAAGCCGCATACGATATCGGCACCCTTATCTAAGCTTTTTGTTGCAATACGCACACGATTTTTTTGTTTATCAAAACGAACAATAATCCAGTCATCCGTGTAGCCTTGGTTGCGTGAATCTCGTAATTTGAGGATTTTGGCGGTGATTTCCGCATTCAAAAAGAGTACTTTTTCATGGTCGCCATCAACTACTTTTGGGCAAGAAATTGCATTGGGTACATCAAGCTTGGCTAGAGCATTTTTGATTGATTGTGGCTCAAGCATCTTTGTCAATGCTTTTGGATTTACAGACTTTCCATCAAATAATGTTTGGAACCAAGTTCCAGTTGCGTGCTTTTTTTCTATATCTTTCAGATATACGTCGAAAAGGATTTCTGGATCTTGGCAAAACAATTCGCAAATCAGCCAAAGCACATCCTTTGGGTTTGGCTTACGATAGTCTAAATCAAGTGTCTTTAACAAGTCCGGATGTAGCTTTTCTTCTGCAATACTTATAATTGCTTCCTTGCGTTTATATCCCACGAATTCGGTAAGATAAATGAATTGACGAAATTCCTTTGGATAGTTCTCAATAAGCATTTTAGCAAAATCAACTTGATCTTCAAAGACATTGTTCGTAAGGCCCATTTCCTCTGCAAGTAAACCACAGATTCGTTTGTCCAATTTAGTGGCTAATTTTTCGATTGCTTGTTCTTTCTCCAGAGAGAGTTGTTTCTCAATTTGATCCAAGTGAATGTTGAGTTTATTTAGCCAGTATTCCTCTTTGGGCATTATCCTCATAATGCTTCTCCTTAGTTGTTTTTGATAAGAGTCTAACACCGCTGTTCTCTTGCGCGACCTTGCGAGCACGGTCTTTCAAATTTATGCCGCGCTGGTCGCGTCAAGAGCAACACGGCGTTAGAAAAGATAGTTTGAATTTACCACGGTTTTGTTCTCGAATTCAAGTACATTTTTTATTTCTTCCACGAACTTGCTTTTGGCTCTTTCACGCTTTGGATTCTGCACCGCTTATCAGAATCGAGTACAGTTTCTTATTTTTGTAGCCAGCACAACTTATCAGATTTGAGCACGATTTTTTATTTTTGTCGAGATGCTTTTGTTTTTTTAAATGGGGGTGAAAAACGTCCGAACTGACACGATAGTTACATATCTATAGTTTTAGTTTACTTAACTTGACAACGGCTAATTCATCAGGCCTTCGATTAACGACTTCTTCGGGATATAAAACAATAGCATCCTCTTTAACCAAAATGTGAACCTGTCTTGCGCTTTTTCGCAGATAGTCTGATAACACGATATGCCCTAAACTAAATTCTGGTGCCGTTGCGGAAGCCACAAAGCGTCTTCTTGAAGGGTTTTTCGTTATTAGATTATTTAGTGGCAAGGCAAAGTATACAGTGCCGTCTGTTTGTGTTGTTGCGATGAGTCTAGAACCGTATAGCTTAATCGGCACGTTCGGAGCGTCAATAATCTCATCCTTCGTTTTGACGTGCCTTTCTGTAATCTCGTTCAACTCAACCATTGCTCCCTTGATTGGTGTATTTGTTTCAATGTCAATCACCTTGACACATACAACAAACATATTCAGAATCGCATTCGCCCGCTCGCGCAATTGTGACACAAGACGCGTTGGTACGAAATCTTTTGGTAAGTATGCGAAATCGATGTATTTGAATTCGCTTTCTGGCCTCAGCACGCTAGAGTATTTAAGTGGTAACTTATGAATAGTGGCTGTCACCTCATGAGCCAAAACTAAATTCCCATCTTTAAGGGCTGCTATGACAATTTCATGAAGTTCATTGAACTCTTTTAGAAATTCGTCTGCTTGTTCATATTGAGCCAATATTTTCCTGTTCCGTTCTGCTCTGTATTCTAAAATCGCAATAAGTAAGTCCGATTGTTCCGTAGATTTGAGTCTAGTCAAAATGCTATCTATCCGCGATTCGAGTTCAGCTACTGTTAAGTCTTCCTCAATTTTCGAAGAGTCTGTGTGGGACACATAAGGAACAAAGAAAAAAATGACAGTAAGAAAGAGTCCCAAAATACCAACATAAGCTCCTATTGCAGTGAGTTTACTTGGTAGAGACCACTTTTGCCATTGTTCCTTAGTTGGGATCATTTTACAACAACTTTCTATGTGTTATTGTATCCAGCACAATTTATCAGAATCAAGCACAGTTCGCTGTCTCCCAATTTCTAACTGTTATTCAGCGAACACAACCCGTGTTGCGCCATGTTTGTGCATAGACGCATTTGTTTGTCTATAGACAAATTTTTTTGATCAAACTTTCTGATAGTACACATTTTCGAAATTTGTGCTATCGGAAAGTTTTGCCAATGCCAAATGTTTGTGATAGCACAAAGTTTTTGTGCCAGTTTCATGGCCGATTTCATGATGTAATCGGTTCATCCCTACGGGCGCAGCCAATTCGAGAACTTTCCGATCAGGTTAAGAGTTCGTCAATGACCTTCTTATATCGCGAGTTGCCGTCATCGTGTTTTGGGTTTATGGACATAACCCTATCACATAAGCTCATAAAACAGTTGTCATCAAATCACAGGCGAGTCGTCAAATCCCAGTAAGTAACGATAATGTAATGCCCGCCGGGCACAGAAGCAAGAAAATTTTTGACCTCTTTTTTGACCTCTATAACGAGGAACCGCTTCCGCCCCATCCGCCCCATAAAATCTGCTTGTTTTCCTCCCCGCATTTTTTTATCTTACATAAAATTCATAAACCTCTTATTTAAACTCTGATGCTCAAAATGCCGACTCGTCTCTCCGATTCTTCCGCGCTGCGCCGGCCGTCGTTTTGGAAACTGATCTGGCATTTGCCTAAGCTCATGCGCTTGGTGGGCCGTCTGCTGCGCGATTCGCGCGTGCCGGCTTTCGGCAAAATCGTTTTTGCCTTATCCATCGTTTACTTGTTTTCGCCGATCGATTTCATCCCTGATTTTATTTTGCCCATTATCGGGTACATGGATGATCTGGCGATTGTCCTCGCCGGCCTGCGTTTTTTGCTGCGCCAAACTCCGACCAACGTGCTCGAGGAACATCTTGCCCAAATTGGCTAAAGCGTCATTTCTTTTCGGTTTCGTGCTCGCCTTTGCTTTTGGCGCCGAACCGCTTTTCGCGCAATATCTTTCCCAGCTCGAAGTCGTCTATCCTCGCGAGGGGCTGATCATCACCGCCACCGATTCAACTTTCATTTTCGGCAATTTCGATTATCGGCCTTTCGGCGCCGCGACGGCCAATGCGCCGATAAAATTTTCCGTCACGATCAACGGTATTCCGGCGCGGCTTTATCCGAACAAAACGTATCTTGCCGTCGTGCCGGTGAAGCCGGGGCCGTTTACATTTCACACCGTGCTCTGCCCGATTTTCGCCGACAGCACGGTGGGCGATTCAACCGTTGTCGATCGCAATGTTTTCATTCCCTATTATCTGACAACCACTTCTTCAGATACCCTTCGCGTCGATTCGAGCTACGTTTTCCCGAACGTCGATTTGGAAATGATGCCCGGCGACGTTCTCGGCGTGGCCGTCAAAGCCTCGCCGGGTGGCGTGGCGCGTTTTTCGATTGACAGCGTCGCGGCTAATTTGCCGATGGCCGAGCAGCCGTCGAGAAAAAGTTCTTACACCAGCGAGGCGGTTTTCGGGCAGGCGCGGCCGCCGGCGACGCCGCTGGTGCGCGGCATCTACACCGGCGTTTACGTGATTCGCCCGCAGGATGCGGCGACCAACACGGCGATTCGCTTTGAAATAACGGATTCATCCGGGCGTCGCGTCACGATGGCGGCGCCGGGCAAAATATCAATTTGGAATTCCGGCGTCCCTCGCGTTGCCAGCTTGACGCAGGAATTAACCGTGGCGCGGACGAAACCCGGGCGCGGCTATCAGTTGTTTCTGCCCGCCGGAGTAAAATTATGGATCACCGGACGCGAAAACAATTTTTATCGCGCCAAATTAGCCGAGGGCGAGTCGGTTTGGGTGCCGATGAGCAGCGTGAGTTTCATGCCGGCGGGAACGCAACTGCCGCAAAGCCTGGTCAGAGTGGCGCGCACGAAAAGTTTTGAAAAATTTTCCAGCGTCACGATTTTCCTGTCGGAGCGCTTGCCGTATAAAATCGAGCAGGAAATCAAAGCGCAGCGCCTGCACGTGACGGTTTACGGCGCCACTTCCGACACGGATTGGATTCGGCACGACTTCGGCGATCCTCTGATCGGCGACATTCGCTGGTCACAGGATGGCGAAGAGAAATACCGGCTGACGATTGATTTAAATCAGAATCAGCAGTGGGGCTATCGGGCGTTTTACGAAGAAAATAACCTCGTGCTCGAAATCAAAAAATCACCGCTCACCCAAAAATCGCGAAAACGTCCGTTGCGCGATGTGACCATTTGTGTGGATCCCGGCCACGGCCCGGACTTGGGCGCGATCGGGCCGAGCGGGCTTTATGAGAAAGACGCCAATTTTCTTCTTGCCGAAGCCGTGGCCGAAAAACTTGCCGGCAAAGGCGCGCGCGTCGTTCTCACGCGGGAGCATACGGAAGAAGGCATCGTTCTCGGCACCCGGACCAAGCTCGCCGAGGCTGCCGGCGCGGATCTTTTTGTGAGCGTGCATCACAACGCGCTGCCGGACGGCGTCAATCCCGACAAGAGCCGCGGCAGCAGCGTCTTGTATTTTCATCCGCAAAGTTATCCGTTGGCGCAGAGCATTCAGCGGCATTTATTGCAGCGCCTGCAACTGCCGAATTTCGGCGTGTTTTATCAGAATCTCGCGGTTTGCCGCGTGACCAGCATGCCCTCGGTGCTGGTGGAATCCGCTTTTCTCATGCACCCGCTGGAGGAAGCCTTGATTCGTGATCCGGAGTTTCGCGAAAAAAATGCGGCAGCGATCGTGGCCGGCATTGAGGAATTTCTCAAGAGCGCCACAAAATAGTTCAGAATCTACATGTCATTTTGGAAAAATCTTTTTTCAATTCAAGCCTAGTGCAGTGTTAGTTTAATTTCGTAGTCTTGCCCCCTAAATTGTGGGGCATTGTTGCAACCGCGAATGTATTGGCTTCGACAGCGGCCCACAAGGCTACGCCCGTTGGGGGCCGGGACTACAAAAACTATGGTAACAGTGTACTAGTGCTCGAATCAAAAAAGTTTCCTGCGGAATGACAGCTTTTTTGAGTGTTCTGCTCTATTTTTTAAAGGATTTCAATTTCATGCAACAAGGAGAGTTGCACATGGCAAGGAATTACAGTTTTTGCCCGCAATGTGGGGGGCGTTTGCGCGAGCGTTTTACCGAAGGGCGTGAGCGCCTGGTCTGTGAAAAATGCGGTTTTATTTTTTATCAAAACCCCGTTCCCGCCGTCGCTGTCATTCTGCAAAAAAATTCCCAAGTCCTGTTGGTCAAAAGAAAATTCGAGCCGCGCGCCGGCGATTGGAGCCTGCCGGCCGGTTTCATCGAATGGGGCGAAGGCCCGGAGCAGACCGCGATTCGTGAATTGAATGAGGAAACCGGGCTCGACATCGCCATTCACAGCCTTTACGGCGTTTATCCCGGCCGGGATTATCCGGAGTATGAAATTCTGTTGGTGGTTTATCGCGGCGAAATTCTCGGCGGGAGCTTGCAGCCGGGCGACGACGCCCTCGAAGCGCGATGGTTCGATTTCAGCGAACTGCCGGAGAATATCGCGTTTCGGATTCATCGCAATATTTTGACGGAGTTGGCGAGCAAGAAAAAGTAATCAGCGGGATTTTTCAATCTGTGGGCGAAATTCGTTTTGCGCTAATTCAGCGGTAATCAATTTTCATTTTTTCCGGGCGTTCCGCCGCCTCGGTGATTTCCAGGGGAATTCTGCCGAGCAGCCTGCCTTTCGCCGTTTTCACTTCGATACGCCACTCGCCGGGCGTCACATTTAATTTTCGGCTGTAGCTGCGCCAGCCGCCGTCACGGCCGCCTTGGCGAATAAAATTGCCGTGCTTGTCGGTCGTTGTCCAATCTCCCTCCGAATTCTTTTTTTGCCAGTGATGCACGATGCTTTCCTGCAAACCGGCCGGCGCGAAAACGGCCGTGAAACAGTAAACCGTGTCCCCGGGCGCGTAAGCGAATTTGCGATCGTCGCTTTTGAAGATTTGCCACCAGCGCGGCTGGCTGTAGCGAACCTGATAATTTTCCCCCACCCTTTTTACGCTGCGAAAAATTCCCTCGTCCTTCAAAGCCAGCGGCACCGGCGGCATCCAATTTTGAAAATAGAAAAACACCAGCGCGAGGAAAATCACCACCGGCGGCCATGCCATGCCGATCAGCTCGCGCCGGGCTTCGCGAATGCCGCCATGATAAATCACCGCCACGATGGCGCTGGTCACAAGAAAACTCAACAGCCCGCTGGAGATGAACATTGCCGCGTTCATCACGTGCGTCATCACCGGCAGGAAAAAAGTCAGGAAGGCAAAGCAGCAGAAAAAATAGATGGCGCACAACAATTTCAAATTGTGCAGCCGGTCGGAAAAGAATTCGTTGGCGAGCATCAGCGCGACGAGCAGGCCGACAAAAATGAACGATTTGCCGACCGCCGCGCTTTTAAAATAAAAAACAACGTAGCTTGAAAGCAGGCCGCCGAGAAAAAAATGTGTGAGGCCGGCAATCCAATGCAGATGCGTCACGATCCAGGCCTGGCGCAGACGGCCGCGCTCGGCCATGCCAATGACGGCGATCAAAGCGCCGGCGGCGAGCGTGTAGCCGAGCAAAATAAAATTGTCGAGTTTGGAATCGATCCGCGTCAGCGTGAGGCTGTCCCACACAAAGCCAACCACGAACGCCGCGAGCGGAAGATATTTCTCATAGCGCTGATAAAGCTGCTCGGCGTTTTGCTTTTTCTGCTGATAAAACGCGCGGCCTTTTTGCTTCGTCGCCGCGACGGCTTGGCGATAATCGTGAGTTTTCCGGCGAATCGTCTCGATTGGTTTTATCAAATTTTCCTCCCGGCAAGGACGGCGTAACTCCCAATCACTCCTACTCCTCACCTACTCCTACTCTTACTCTTACTCGCATCGAATCAATTAAAACCGAGTAAGAGTAAGAGTATGAGTAGGAGTAAGAGTGTGAGCACGAAATTACTTCATTAATAACAGCCGTCTCGTTTCAACAAACCCTTCGCCTTCGAGACGGTACATATACACACCGCTGGGCAGATTGCCGGCGTTCCACACAATGTTATGCTTGCCGGCCTGCCGTTTTTCTTTCAACAGCGTCGCCACTTCTTCGCCCAGGGTGTTAAAAATTTTCAGCGTCACCTGGCTGGCTTTCGGCAGCGAGAATTCAATCGTGGTGTTCGGATTGAACGGATTGGGATAATTTTGCGCCAGGAAAAATGTCGACGGCGACAATTCGATGGTTTGCCGGACGCCGGTGGTTGGAAAACTCACATAGGCGCGGATGAGATAAATCCAGATGTTGTTTTCATCTACGCTTAAATAATACCAGTTAGGTGGGCCGCTGCTGGGGCTGTTCAAATAGGTGAAACTGTGATAAGAATCCTGTCCGGGATATCTCGTGATCATGACCGCCGGTGTGTCGGGAGCTCGAATGGTGAAAGCGACGGCAAAAGGCTGGTCGGCGCTAATATTGAAGGAACGCAAATCAACTTTTCGCCAATTGCGATAAGGTTTCTCGTATGGCTCCAAACCACCCGGATTGATAACCGGAGGGGTTAGCGTCGTCGAGGCTGTAATTGGATAAGCCAAGCGCTTGCCCAAAGGCGTTGGCCGCAGGTTCCCGGTAAGTTGCCAGACGCCGCCGGTGATCGAGCCTGCGCGGCGCAACGCCACGCGGATTGAGTCCACTCTGCCGCCGGGAACGGCGTCGAACGTAACGCATTGGGTATCAGAAGGCGAAAGGCGCAAAAATCCGGCCGGCTCGGTTTCGTCCCATTTCAATTCAATAGGTTTCGCGATGCCGGAAGCTTGATAAGTGTAACCGTACGGAAAGGCCTGACTGGTGTTGACAACGACAAAATGAACTTCGCTGTAAGTGCTGCCATAGGCCGGCTCGGTGAAATCAACGTTCGGCGTAACATCAAGCACGCGTTTGCCTGCCGGCCCGATTTCCACGGCTTTGATGAGAACGGAGGCATTCTCCACCGTAAATCGCGCTTTCAAATCAGCGCCGTGCTTGAACGAAAGATATTCGACGCCCAAATTTTGCACGGTTCTCCCGGTCGTTGCGACATTGGGATTGGCAAACAAGCGGCCCGCGGCTTTGGGAAGATTGGGATAGGTGTATCCATAAGCCGGATTCACGATTTTGTCGTCGAGAATATTGGCAATCGCAAAATTTTTGAAAATATCGTTGAACCGCAAAGGATTGCCGATGGACTGCAAAGCGGCATCAATTCCAAACGCGCCGTCCGAGGGATTTTGCACGATCGCCTTGAGGGCGTTGACGCCGGCTTGATCGCGCACATAAGTCATAAATCGCGCGGCGCGGGAATAGTCGCTCAACTGCGCCTGCCATGACAGAAGGTTGATGTTGGTATTAGCCACATACGAGCCTTGCTCGGAAATGGGATAGCCGCAAACGACCGAAGCCACCTCGGAGCACGCTTCGTTGATAAAGGTTAGCTCGTTGTTGTCATAATTGTAATGAATCATGTGTTGAAACTCGTGCGCGGTCGTGCTCAGGCCGAATTGCAGACCCGCCGCCGAGTTCAGGTTCAACGGATTGGCGTCGAAGAATAAAATCTCGGCGACGTTGCTCTGCGGCGCCACGGTCACCGGCAGTTGATTGTAGCCCGTAAAGTAACCTCCGATGAATCCGCCGGAGCCGGTATTCGAGAATTGGTCTTTTATATCTAAAATGAGAATGATAATTTTGGGGTCGTTATCCACGTCCGGAGGCGAGCCAAAGGTATCGACGTCGGTCTGATAAACCCCTTTTGTCGGATTGGCCGGCGTGCTGGAGTCAAAAGCGTTTTTGAAAGCGTCCACCGCGGCTTGATTGACGCGATCCAGCCAAACAGCGTCTTCGACGAAGATATAACATCTCGTGCCAACCGCGCGGCAGGTTGATGACGCCAGATAGCGCTGGTTTGTCCTGAAGTCATTTGCGTACCAGGTTTTTTGCGATCCCACCGTGAAATTCCAGGCCGTTTTTTGCAGGTTGGCTTGGGCCAGCTCGGGATGTTGCGCGAGATAGTTCAGCGCCTCCTGCTCCTGTTCTCGCAAAAACGGCGCGCCGCAAATGGCGCCGGCATCTTTTTGCAAATCACTTACAATCTGAGCGGCTAAAGGTATTTCAATTTGCGCTTGAACCGGGGCAGCCAGCGAGCAAATCAACAACAGGCTAAAAAAAACATAACAACATTTGCCCATAAAATCCTCCGAGATAGAAAGGGTGAAATGGTTAGTTTTTAAAGACGAAGCAATTGTGTGAACGATTACTTTTGTACAATCTCCGCGCTGATGACTTTGAGCGAATTGCCTTCCGGCGTTTTTTCGCCGGGCCGGGCAAGTATTTTGACCGTTTGCCCCTGATGCTGCATCAAAGTGTTTTCCACTTCTTTGGGACAATCGAGCACGTAGGTTTGTTGTTGGCCAATTTTGAGGGCGAGCCGGGTGAAGGGCATGTTGCCGATGACATAAACTTCGCCGACGAATGTTTGAGGCGGCGCGGACGAGCGTTGAGCGGCTCGGCAGGAGAGGAGAAAAACCGCGATCAAGCAGGCAAAAAGCAACATCCCTTGAGAACGAAACATCCGCGTCGATTCCTTGTTGGCAGGTTATGCGAGTAGTTCAAGAATGTTTGATCAGGCGGCAACGTCCGGCAACTTTTGGATTATACTGATTTGCGCGGGCAATGTCAAGAATAATTTCCTTCAGTCAATCTTATCCGCCCAATGCGCTAGCCAGCGTCTTTCAAGCTCTGCCGTGCTGGCGCCAAAAACCTCCTGGCATGCCTGCTCAAAAGAAGTTGTTGTCAGCGCCAGCAGCAAGGCTTGAGTCTTTGTCGTGTTAAAATTGCTTTCGAGAAATTGGCCGAGATGATAAAGCTGGAAATATAAACGTTCGCTCTCGGCCTGGCTCGTCATTTTCTCCAAGCGTTTTTCCAAGGCGCTCAATTTTAATTCATTTTCTTCAACTTTTTTTCGCGCCGGTTTCAGCAAGGCGATTTCGCCGGAATGATAAACCGCCAGCGCTTCGCTCAGCCAAGCCGGACAGTTGCCTTTGCTGATCGCGTCGGCAAGCTGGTGCATCAGCTCGTGCCGCAGCGTGGTTTCGAGAATGCCGCGCTCGCGCAGCACCCGCAGCGGCTGCAAATAAATCACGCGGCTGCGATAAACCGAGGCCTGCCACCACGGCCGGCCGGTGACTTGGCAAAACTCGTAGGTCGTCGCGCTCAAACGAATTTCAACCCCGCTGAGCGGGGCAAGGTCGAATTGATATTTTTTTATTAACTCCTCTCTCGCGCCGGCGGCGATTGGCAAAATCTCCCGCGCCGCAGCCTCCTCGCGTTTCTCAGCGAAGCGGATGATGATATGATTCTCCGCGATCTGATAGGGTTTTGCCTCTTGCCCGGCAAGTAGGCGCGGCATCGCGGCGAGATATATTATGAACCACAGGCGTTTCATGGCAAGACAAATTTTTGACAGGCAAAAATCTCTGGCTGAAATAATAACTCAAGCCGGTGTCAAAATCAATCGCTTTTCGACAAAGAAAACACTTGCGCTTTACCGATCAAGTGAGTTAAATTTCAAAAATCATTTTGGTAAACGATGGAGCCTTCATGAAAAAATTCTTTAACTGGTTCATCAGCGTTATCGGCGTGGCGTTCATTGCGATACAATTCTTCGGACCAGCGAAAACCAATCCGCCGGTTGATGAGGCCAAATCTATTCAAGCCAACGCCCAATTGACGCCGGAAGTTTCGGCCATCATCACGCGCGCGTGCCAGGATTGCCATTCGCATCAAACGCGCTGGCCGTGGTACAGTTACGTCGCGCCGGTGTCGTGGTTTCTCGTCGATCACGTGACCGAGGCGCGAAAACATTTGAATTTCTCCGAATGGGCGTCTTATACGCCAAAACGCATGAGAAAGAAGCTCGAAGAAATGGGCGAAGAAGTTGAAGTCGGCGCCATGCCGCTCAAATCGTATTTGCTGCTTCATGGCGATGCCAGGCTCTCGCCGGCAGACGTGCAAGCTTTGATGGCATGGACCGCAGCGGAGCGCCAACGCTTAGCGCAAGCGGATAGTCTTGCCAATAAATAACGCGACGCTTTCCCCGGCCAATGCGGTGTAACATTTTTGGCGCCGCGGCGACTAACAGGGTAAATGAAACCAGAGCCAATTGATCACGACTTCATCGAGCTGGTGAATCGTCATCAAAACATCATCCACAAAATTTGCCATCTTTACGCCGCGCTTGCAGAAGATAAGCGGGATCTGTTTCAAGAGATTTTGTTTCAATTGTGGAAATCTTATGCTTCATTCAAACAAGAAGCGAAATTCAGCACCTGGATGTACCGCATTGCTTTGAATACGGCCGTCACCAGTTTTAGAAAAATCCAGCGCCAGCCGATTCACGTGGAGATCGACGAGACGCTCGCAAACGAGCTGAAAACGAGCGACGACAGCGACCGCGACGAACGCATTGAAATGCTTTACGCGGCTATCGACAAGCTGAATCAAATTGACAAGGCCGTCGTGCTGCTGTACCTCGATGATCTCAGTTACAAAGAAATGGCCGAGGTGCTTGGCTTGTCGGAGGGCAATATTCGCGTCAAAATCAATCGCATCAAAAGCAAGCTGCAAGAACTTATGCCACAATGAAAATCATGCCATTGGACGATTTTAAAACAATTTGGCAACAAGACGCTCCGCGGCTATTCCGCCATGAACAATTGAGCAAGGAGGAACTTATGGAACTGTTGCAAAACAAAACAACCGACATTCGCCGCAAAATTCGGCGAAGGCTAAGCCAGGAGATTTCCACGTACCTTATCGTGCTCGGCATTTCTTTGGTCTTCTCCTTTGGCCATTTCGGGTTGCCGCCGGTCATTTATCTTATTTATCTTTTAATCGCGAGCGGCGTGCTGATCGGTGCGCTGTCCTACAAGTCGCGCCAACTCCGGTCGATCAATTTGCCGGGCACTTTGCGTGAGGCGCTCACTTATCTGATCGAAAAAGTTGATTCGACGATGAAGGTTTATATGGCAACCTACATGCTGATGATCACGGGTTCGATTGTTATCCTCGAAATTTTTGTGCTCATCAAGCATAGCGAAAAGACATTGAGTGTCGCGCTCGCCGTGGCCGGCGGTTTGGCGGGAATCGCGATCTGCTATTGGTGCGGGAAGCATTATCTCGAACGCATTTTGGGAAAGCATAAGACGCGGCTGGTGGCCTGTTTAAACGAATTGAATGCTTTATAATTTTTTTGCGACAACGTTTTTGCAAGCAAAAAGATCGCAAGAAGCGGGTTGTTTTTATTTTGAAGAATGATTAAAATTGGGTGGTGAATGTGAAGTCGGACTTGGGCGCGACACGGCTTCAAATTGTGTAAAACCCTGTTGCCCAAGCCTGCCGTGCCGCAGGCCAGGGTCCGGCTTCGCCCAATTTCGAGGTGCTTATGTCATCCGTCAACTACACGCAATTATCCGCCGATTATCAGCGCGTTGAAAAGGCTATTCTGGCGCTGGAAAAAGATTTTCTCCGGCAGCCGCGTTTGGAGGAGATCGCCAAAAGCGTGGCGCTCAGCGAGTATCACTTTCAGCGCCTGTTCAGCCGCTGGGTCGGCATCAGTCCCAAGCGCTTCCTCCAATTTTTAACCAAAGAATATGCCAAGGAATTGCTGGTCAAATCGCAAAACCTGCTGGATGTGGCTGATGAAACCGGCTTGTCCGGCACCGGCCGCTTGCACGAGTTATTTGTCACCTGCGAGGCGGTAACGCCGGGCGAGTTTAAAAACAAAGGCGAAGGGTTGGAAATTTTTTACGGCTTTCATCCGACGCCTTTCGGCGAATGCCTGCTCGCGGTGACGGAACGCGGCATTTGCCACTTGTCTTTTGTGCCAAATGGCGGGCGCGCGAAAATGCTCAAATCGCTCAAAGAAAAATGGAAAAATGCCGAACTGATCGAGATGCCGTCTCGAACGCGACCGTTGGCCGAGCAAATTTTCAACCCGATCAAAAATGGCAGCTTGCGTCCCCTGCACTTATTTCTCGCCGGCACCAATTTTCAAATTAAAGTTTGGGAGGCGTTGTTGAAGATTCCCGCCGGGGCTGTGGCCTCTTATGAAGATATTGCGGCGCGTCTTGGCATGCCGAAAGCTTCGCGCGCCGTCGGCAATGCCGTGGCGAAAAATCCGATTGCCTACATCATTCCGTGCCATCGCGTCGTCCGCAAGCTCGGCGAATTTGGCAACTACCGCTGGGGCGCGGCGAGAAAGAAGGCGATGCTGGGGTGGGAAGCCGCAAAGAGAAATCACAACAACGAAATTGGGTCATGACATTCTCGTTTGAGCACGGCGTGTTTAGCCAATCAAACGATTGGCTGGTGTGCGGCCCCTGAAATGGCGCGTTTTCGATAAGCTAAAAATCAATTTCTTTGCGCTAACCCGGAACTACCGTCGTTCTCAAGCTTGACTTCGGACGACAAGGCTTCGGACTTCGGACATTAAAACCCGTACTTCGTCCGCCGCCTCTCGAACGCTTCCTTGCCGCCTTCCAAAATTTGCTCGACTTGAAATTTTACCAAAGCCAGGTCGATCGAACCGATGTGTTTGTCGTGAATCTTCGCAGAGCCGGTTTCGCCTTCGCCCGAAGCCTCGAGCGTCACAATCAACTCGGCATCGCCCAATACCGGCAGGTTGGCGTTGTGCGTCGCAAAAATGAATTGTCGCCGGCGTTTTTCCTGGCGCAGCGTGGGGATGACGGTTTTCGCAATGAAGTTGTTGTCAAGATCGTCTTCCGGCTGGTCGATCACCAGCGGTGTTTCGCTTTCCAAAAAGAGCAGAAGCAAAATCACGGTCGCTTTTTGTCCGGTGGAAAGGTCTGGCATCGCCTTCCAATTTGGCGTGTGGTCTTCGTGCGCCGTGTTCAGCTCAAGACGAATCGTGGTCGGCAGTTCGAGTTCCTCCATCTCTCGCAAAGCCTTCTCAGAGAGGCCAGCCAGCGCTGTGGGGGTTTTATCTTTTTCTTTGAATCCATAAATGTCGCACAACGTCTCTTTTCCTTCCCGAACATGCTGAACAAAATCGGCGAGCGATATCAAAGTCTTATCTTGTAGGCGCTCGTTAAGGCTTTTGGGTTTAAACCCTTTAATATGCTTTTTCAAAAGCTCGATCAGTGGTTCGTAATTAAACTCTCTCACCACTGTTGCCCGCACGTGTCCGGACTGTTTCTCTGAGATTTTGGCCGCAGCTTCCTGATCGAATTCAAACAGTTGCAATTTGATGTCCTCCCATTTCTGCAAAAGTTGGCCGCGATGCGTCAGCAAATTCTGATAAATCAGCTCCAATTGGCGCGCCTCTTTTTGCCGCGGCGCCAGCATTTCATACTCCCGTCGCAGCTTCATAAAATCCTCGCCATCAACAGCCTCTTTGTGCAGCTCGCGGAGCATCTTTTCGTACTCGCCGCGCTTGGCTTGTCGCCGCTTTTCCCAGTCTTTGGAGATTTCCAAAAGTTCGGCCTCGGTTTCCTTCCAGGCCTCTGCGACCTCATCCAAGCTGGTTTGCGCTTGTTCTTCAAAATTCGCCAGCGCCTCGTCCACACGCTCCATGAGATCGGCATTAGGCAAATCATCTGTCGCCAATCCTTCGCGGTACCTAACAATCTGCGCCACAGCTTGATGCAACATTTCCAGCGCTTTCTTGAACGCCGGCAATTGCTGGCGGCCGGTTTTGAGAATGGATTCTTCCCGGGTCAGCAGTGATTGTTCTTTTAGTTTGGTTTCAATTCCCAACTCCCGGTAGCGCCGCAGTTTCTCTTCAACCGCCGGCAGCCGGTTCATCTTCTCTTCGATGGCCTCCATTTCTTTCTCCGTCTTTTCCAGCTCAAGGCGGTTGCTTTCAAGAGATCGGCGCAACTCATCTTTCCTGGCCTCCAATTCCGCCGCTTCGGCGGCGCGAAAACGCCGCAGGAGCTGATATTGCTTCGCCGCGTCTTTCGCAATTTCCGCAATTTCGTGTTGGCCAAAAATTTCCACGCCAGGCAAAATCTCGCTGGGGTGAATAAGCAGCTCGTTGCCGGCTTCGTCGCGCACCACCGGTGCTTCGGGATATGCGCGCTCGATGAGATAATAACAAGGCGAGGGAACATGTGAGCGCACAAGGAGCGAGACGCGCGTGCCCGTGCGCAGCGCCTGTTGCAAAATTCCTGCGTGTGCCCGGCGAGCATCTTCGCCAATCGGTTCGAGGGCTAAAACGTAACGCAAGCTTTCGACGACGGTGGATTTGCCGGCGCCGCGGCCGCCGATGAGGCAGTTGAGATTTTCATTGAAATGGATCACGTCGTCATCCAGAAACCCGCCCTGCCACGCTACGGCGACAAGCTCGGCGTGAGGCTTGGGAGGTTCCTCCGAGAGCAAACGCACGCGCGACTCCGGATCGAGAAAGGCCTGCCACAAGCCTTCGATCGAGGGCGAGGACATTTTGATCCAGGTGCTGCATTCGGGCTTGCTCAAGTCTTTGAGATTGTAAACGTCGAGGCCGTTGATCAGCGCCACTTTTTGCTCCCGGCGATAATGGGTCAATTCGTTGTCGACGATCTTGCGGTAGAACTCCGTCAAATCCTCGCGGCGACCGGCAATTTGGCCGGCGTGCAAATTGGGATCGGTGAAATATTGCACGCGCGTGGTTTTGGCGCATTCGTTCAGCAAGCCGTTCTCGCGGTCGATGTGCGCGGCGATGCAAATGCCCTCGCGGTTGTGCTGCACGATTTCGATAATTTGGGGAAACGTCAGCTTCGATTGCCGCGGCACGTAACCGTCGCCGTTCGGCCAGCGCTCTTTCGGCAGCAGGCCCAGCGCGGTGAGCAAATGATCGAGATCTTTAACTTTGGCGTCGGGATTGAAAAGACATAAAAGATGAAGGCCTTCGGTGCTGGCAATTTCAAAACCGGGGAAAACGGTTATATTCTCCTGTTCAAGCTCGTGCCGAACCGTTTCGACATATTCGACGCTGTTATGATCGCATAGCCCGATCACATTGATGCCGGCCTTCTTGCAGGCTTTGGCGAGCGCCAGCGCAAATTCGCGTTGATAAGCCGGGGAGTGGCGGCGATGCCGCGAATCAAAACCCTTGAAGCTGTCTTGAAACGGCGTGTTCACTTGCAGGGCGCAGCGAAAATAGTTCGCGCCGTTATGGCGGGAAATCGCCCGTTTGATGTGTTCGGGCAAAAGCGGCGCTTGCCGTTCCTTTGGCGCGGAACGAGAGATCACCAGCGGCGCCATGTCGCGATCGTCAACAGTCAGTTGCGGTATCTTGCTCACAATTTTCCCTCCGACCGGAAAATGTTTTGTTGTTTGGCCGTTTCAAAAATACGGCTTTTTACGGGAGGAAGCAAGATGAAATTAAAAAAATTAAAAAATTTTTGACGTTGACAATTTTTGATTTCTTAGTTATATTGAAATCGAGGAAGGAGACGATGGCTCATTTAACACCTAAAGAAATTCTGTCACGTGCCGAAGAGTTCTTGCAATGCGCGGATTATGCCGTGCAAAACGGCTATTTTAATGCCTGCGCGATTTGTTCCTATGCAGCACTTTTCTGGGCCAGCCGCGCCGCGTTGGCGTATGAGGGCTTTGATCGGCCAACCTGGGAACACACTGAGTTACGAGCAAAGTTCACCGAGGAACTGATTAAAAATCGAGGACGTTATCCACGCCACTTTGGCACATGGCTCGTTAATGCTTTTCGTTTGCGTAATTCAGCTCAGTATCAACTTGACCCTCCAAAAGCGAAAAAGGTTCGACGGATGATCAATCATGCCAAAGAATTCATTAAAATAATTGACGAGGTTTTGAGCAAATGAGAACTAAACCTGTTATTTCAAAAAGGCAGTTGCAAAAATATCTCAATGAATTAATTGCACTAGCCAAATCCGTCACACCGGACGTCGAGGCAGAAACTCTTATCCCAGGAGACGAGGGACAGCATGCCTGGTTAAAGCTTTATGTTCCAGATGAGTTTGAAGAACAAATCGACGATCTCCTTGTTGAGCGCACCTACGACATCTTTATTGAAACCGGCTACGACATTGCAGCTATCGCGTACGAGAAATCTTTGCTGCAACATGCGACTGCAGAAGCGGAAAATGGACATAATGGCAAACCATAATTTTGAAACCCTTTGAAGCAGCGGAATAATTTATTGTGCAAGCTTCGGTTGCCGCCGCTGCCGCATCACCTCCGCCATCACCACCGTCGCCGCATGGCTCAACGAAAGCGACGACGCGCCTGCCGCCATCGGAATCCGCACAAAACCGTCACACATTTCCCGCAGCTTTCCCGATAAGCCACGGCGCTCGCCGCCAATCGCCAACAACGCCGGGCCGGTCAGATCGACATCGTAAATCATCCGCTTCGCGCCGGCAATGCAGCCGTAAAATTTGATTCCCAAACGCTGCAGGGGCAACAACTCTTTCTCCGCATTTTCGATTTTGACCAGCGGCAAACGCTCGAAAGCGCCGGAGGAGGCGCGCGCCACCGCCACCGCCTCGAAATTCCACACGTGTTTTTTCAGCAAAACCGCGTGCGCCCCGAGCGCCTCAGCCGAGCGTAGCGTATAGCCGAGATTTTGCGCGTCTTCGGTGCCTTCGATCAACAAAAGAAAAGGGGGCGACTCCAACTTTTTGCAAAGCTCAATCAGCTTTTCAATTTCAAAAGCCGGTTTCGGCGTGCAAATCGCCGCCAGCCCGCCGTGCGAGCGGCCTTGCGTCATGGCCTCGATTTCCGCCGCCGTGACGTATTTAACCGGAATCGCCTGTTCTTCCGCCGCCGTGAGAATTTCCTGCATGCGGTTTGGAGGCATGCCTTGTTTCACCAGCAGCAAACGGAATTTTCTCTGTCGCGCTTGCAGAGCAGGGAGGAGGCATTGTTTGCCTTCGAGAATTTCCATCGCGGCTTAAGTATTCATTTTGGGTATACGAATAATCTCTGCTGCCAGTGCCAATTTTCGTGCAGAGCTTGGAGTGGTTTTGGGTATAATCGCATGCGCATAATCGCCAGGCTTCGGATCATGAACAATTTCACAGCCACAATCTCTAATTTGTTTAACGGTCAACCTTGCCAGCCCATAATCTTCGTGGTTCGCCATAACTGCTTCAATTGTCGTTAAACGTTCGATATAAACTGAACGGTTGGCGCCGGTAAAATTTCCGCTGGAGATTTCACCATTATCTTTGATATAGCTCGGCTTGTTTGGAATCCGCCGTAACACGGCATCATCGTCTTCAAGGTCAATTTTCTCCATTGGATTTTCTTTGCAGCCAAATTTAATTTGAGAAATTCAAAAATAAAGCCGAGCGAATTTGTTTATGAATGAAATATAAGGGAGGTCAACGTTGATGAAAAATTGGTATCAGGCATTAGCTTGTATCCGGCTTGGGGGTTGCTGAAAAATTTTCAGTCTTTTTGCATATAAAGCCACCTCACGGCTTCCACAAATGCAGTTACTGAAGTGAGCATACCTTCTTTCTCGAATTCCTTGCCATCCTTTTTTTCAACGGTTAAGTACTCAACCTCAACTCGAGGGCTGGGGCGGAAGACAACGATGAGTTCTGCCTTGTCTGATTCCAATTCAATGACAATAGAACCATCTCCTCCTGGAGTAATAAAAGGTTTACGGCGTTCTTTAAATGATTCAAGATAATTTGGCGCCGCCGATTTAAATTCGGCAGCAAGCTCTTTGTGTGCGGCGTACAGATATTTGGCTGCTTTTTCACATACTTCGGTTGGGATGGCTTTAGCGCCCTCGGAATCCCAATTGTCGGGAAGATTGGAAAATTGGACGATTTTAATAATATCATCGACAATATCATCGCCAACTTGCTCCGATAAAGAGGGGGCCTTGAGAATGTCTGTCGTTTCCATGTGATCACCTCATGGCATGATTTCAGTGCAAACTGTTTTGAATGCCGAGTCAAGTAATTTGACTCGGGCTACTGCCTCATTGCAAAGATAGCAGAATTTCACGAAATTGTCAAGATGCAATTCGCTTTCGGAAATTGCTTCAAATCCTGATCCTGCTGTTGACATTAGCCAAATTTTTTGCGATATTTCTCCTGCCTGATTTTCCTAATGCGTTGTGAAAAATACCATTGAACCCATATCGCGGGAAAGGCTACGCCTGAAAGGAGCATGCCATGTCTTACATCGACCTGAATTATCGTCCTGAAGCGACGGATTTATTGTGCAGCTATCATCTCGAGCCGGCGGAAGGCAAAACCCTGGCCTCGGTGACGGAAGAATTATGCAGCAAGGCCGCGATCGACGCGCGCGCCGGCTCGCAGCGCGAAACACTGGCTGCGCGCGCTTTTGCGATGGACGGCAACAACGTGAAAGTCGCTTATCCTGCCGAGCATTTCGAACCGGGCAACATTCCTCAGATGCTCGCGGTGGTCGCCGGAAGAATTTTGGGCCTGGCCAATCTGGCGGCTTTGCGCCTGCTGGACATTCAGTTTCCGGCAGCGTGGGTGAAAGGTTTTCGCGGGCCGGCGCACGGCAGTGAGGACTTGCACAAATATTTTGACAATCCCGAGCGCCCGCTGGTTTCCGCCCTCATCGCGCCGGAAGTCGGCATGGATTTGAAAGCCTACACGCAGAAAGCGTTCGCGGTTTTGATGGGAGGCTGCGACATGGTGCGCGACAGCCACCAGTTGACCGACTTGCCCATCAACCGCTTTGAAGAGCGCGTCAAAAGTGTATTGGCGCTCACCAACGAGGCCGCGAAAAAATCCGAGCTGCCGAAACTTTATTTTCCGAACGTCACCGGCGCCGGCGACGTGGTTTTAAAGCGCACGCGCTTCGTGATCAACGCCGGCGGCAACGGCGTGGTGATCGATTTTCAAACCGCCGGCTTCGGCGTGCTGCAAATGCTGCGCAACGAGTTTCCCGGCCTGATCATTTACGCCGACCGCACCTCGCACGGGGCGACGGCGCGCAACAAAAAGCACGGCATCTCCATGACCACGCTCGGCAAGCTGGCGCGCTTGGCCGGCGCGGATTTGGTGGAGATCGGCTCGATCACCGGCGACATGCTGGAAACGCACGCGCAAGTGGTGCAACTGCACACGAATTTGCTGGCCCGCGATTTTGTGACGCGCGACCCGCAGCGCTTCAATCAAAATTGGTTTGGCGTCAAAGAGAGCATGCCGGTGATTTCCGGCGGCTTGACTTCGGACGACATTCGCGATCTGCGCTACACGTTCGGGCACAACATGGTGCTGCAATTCGGCCGCAGCATGACCGGCGGCGACAGCGTCAGCCCGGAGCACGTCGAGCGTTTTTTGTTCCACATGGGCTCGCTGGTGCCGCTGGTGTAAAATGAGAAATTTTTCGTAGTAGCCGCCTTCAGGCGCAGAAAGCAAGGAATAAAAGCAATCGTTAGATTGGAGTACCCTTTGCGCAGCGCCTAACGATGGTTATGTGAAAGAAACCGGCTGCAAATTGCGCCACATCTAAAGAACACTTGATGACGACGAGGATTGAATACCCGGAGAACGAGCCTGGCCAAAACTGAAAAAATCGCGCCCCCGCGAATTTTCATCAGCCACGCCTGGGAAGACAAAGCGCTGGTGCGCCAATTAGAGAAAGCGCTGGCCGACGCCGGCGCGGAAGTGTGGGTCGATCATGCCGGCATTCGCGGCGGGGACAATCTGCCCGAGCGCATCAACGACGCGCTGGAATGGTGCAATACGCTGCTGTTAGTCTGGTCAAAACAAGCGAAGGCTTCGCATTGGGTCAAGCTCGAATGGACGAATGCGATTTCTTTGCGCAAGCTGATCATTCCTTGTTTAATTGACGGCACGCCGGCGCCGCCGATTATGGCGAATACCGCTTTTATCGACTTCTTTAACCGTGAGCAGGGCACACGGGAATTGTTACGCGCTTTGCAATTGGCCCAGACCGGGGGCAAAGATTTGGACTCGGAACTTGCCGGCGTCATTCATGCCCGCCTGTCACAAGCCGCACCGCCAGCCATCCCCAAGCCGCCGCAGGATGAGCCAAAAGCCGCGCTGCTCCAAAGCAGGCCGCCGGTTCGTCCAGCCATCATCCAACTTCGCCACACGCCGATCGATCCTTTGTCTGAGGCTTCCCTTAAGGAAATGTTGAAAGAGAAGAATTTTACGATGGTGGTTGGAATAACTCAGGCAAAGGCATTCGGCATGAATATGAAAGCATCGAGCGGGACGGTGTAACCCTGGTGGTTGATCACGCGACGGGCTTGATATGGCAGAAAGGCGGCTCGGAAGATTATATGCCTTTTGATGATGCCGAAGCCTATATTCAACAACTGAATGCCAAAAAGTTTGGCGGCTACAACGACTGGCGCTTGCCGACTTTGGAAGAAGCCATGTCGCTGATGGAGCCGAAAAAGCACCGCGAGTTGCACATCGATCGGGTGTTTGATCGTACACAACAGTGGATTTGGACGGCGGATAAAGAAAGCGCTGGGCGTGCGTGGTGTGTCTTCTTCAACGGTGGCAGTTGCCACCACTCCGGCGTTGGCTGCGACGGCGACGTGCGTGCGGTGCGCTCGGGAGAATCGGTTATTTGATTCTTTGTCTGTTTTGATTCTTTTTTAGTACCCGCGAAGCGGGTCGAAAATTTTTTAAAACGGAATCCAATCCAGCCGATCAATCCATTCCTCGGCTTCGCTCGTTTCCCAAATGAGGTGTAGTTCTTCTGCCAGCCGGCCAATCGAAGTTTCCGGGCGAACCCAAAACAATCCTCCGATGTGGCCGCCGGCAGCCCAATGTGCTTCAATATGCGCCGGCATGCTGATGCGATTGTCGGTGATCAAAAGCCGCTGTGACACTTCGAGAAAACGCAGAATTTCCGGATCGAGCGTGCCTAATGACGGTGTGCCTGGATCACCAACCCGCAATACGTCGATAGTCGGATTCAGACGAAGCAACGCCGCTTTCACTCGCGGCGAGATGTTTTCGTCCAAAACGAACCGTATTTTCATTGAACCCTCAGTAACCCTTTCTGCCGTTCGGCTTTGATGGCGCGCAGACGTTGCACAACGGGCGAAGGACTGGCCTGCGCTTCCTGATACCGTTGTTCTCGCCAAGCCGCCAAGCGTGCCAGATAGGCATCCACTTCGGTTCGCTTATAGTGGTAATAAGTTATCGTCGCGTAAATCTTCTCCAAACTCAAAGAAGGAAGATGCACGGCGATTTCCTCCGGCGTGTATCCTTGCAGATAATAAGCAAGCACGTTATCAATGCCGATCCGGTGCCCTTTGAGGCGAATGTCATCGGGCGAGAGAAAGTCAAAATAGTCTTCCAGTTTCATGGTTTACCTGTCAAATCATATTGTTAGAATGTTAAATAGAAGAATTTACAACTAAAGTTAATCAGGTTTGAGCAAAAAGTCAAGCGTCGTTGGAAGGCTTTCCCCCATTTCTTGCAAAAAATCTTTTTGCAGAAGAAGCATAAAATCGTTAGATTTGATCAAGGTTTGCGATGCTCTTTTCCGCATTACCTTATGTACAAGCCGTGATGGCTTATATTGTACACGAAAAGTCGACTCGTTAAAAAATTCTTTGTCCAACGTGAGGAGGAAAGATGCAGAAAAAACACCTCGTTATTCTATTCCTATCCCTTCTGCTAACCGCCGGCGCCGGTCAGGCGCAAGCCCAGGGTACGGTCGCCGTCAACAACCCCATGGAAGTCAATCCGAAGGATTATCTCGAGAAAATCAAACTCCCGCCCGGCTTCAAGATCACCATGTACGCCGAGAATGTCGAAGGCGCACGCTCGATGGCCCTGGGCGATAAAGGCACGCTGTTCGTCGGGACTTTTCAGCAGCGCGGCAGAGCCCCGGGGAAAGTCTATGCGATCATTGACCGCAACAACGATTTCAAGGCCGATACGGTGATCACCGTCGCGCAGGATTTGCGCATGCCCAACGGGGTGGCTTTTCACAACGGCGATCTTTACATTGCCGAAATCAGCCGCGTCACAAAGCTTGAGAACATCGAAAATCAGCTCGCCGCGCCGCCGGCGCCGAAGGTCATCAACGACGGATTTCCCACCGACCGCTGGCACGGCTGGAAATTCATTCGCTTCGGGCCGGACGGCAAGCTCTATGTGCCGGTCGGCGCGCCGTGCAATATTTGCGAGCGCGAGGAAATTTTTGCCTCCATCACGCGCATGAACGCCGACGGCGCCGGCTTGGAAATCTTTGCCAAAGGCGTTCGCAACACCGTCGGCTTCGACTGGCATCCGGTGACCAAAGAGCTGTGGTTTACTGACAACGGCCGCGACGAGATGGGCGATGATCTGCCGCCGGAGGAGATCAATCACGCGCCGCGGCCGGGATTGCATTTCGGTTTTCCGTATCGCTATGGCAAAGCCGTCGTGGACACTACATTTAAAACCAAGATGGCGGCGGATCAATTTCAACCGGCGGCCATCGAGCTGCCGGCCCATGTCGCCGCGCTGGGCATGCGGTTTTATACCGCCAATTCGTTCCCCAAAGAATATCACCACCAAATTTTTGTCGCCGAACACGGCTCGTGGAATCGCTCCGTGCCGAACGGCTATCGCGTCTCTGTCGTCACGCTCGAAAATAATCGCGCCGTCAAGTATGAACATTTCGCCACCGGCTGGCTGCAAAAAGATCAGTATTGGGGCCGCCCGGTGGACGTGCTGGTCATGCCCGACGGCTCGCTGCTGGTGTCGGATGATTTTGCCAACTGCATTTATCGCATCGCTTATTCTTCCCCAAAATAGCGCGCCGTGTTTAAAAATTTTTTGCTAATCGTCATCGGCATCGTCACGGCAGCGCCGGCGCAAGAGGCGAGGCAGAACGCGCCGGATTCTTCGCGCGTCACCGACTATGAGCTGGCGCCGGTCATCGTCACTGCCACCCGCGCCGAGCGCTCGCTTGGTCGCCTGCCGTATGCCCTCGCTGTGATCGAGCAGAAAGACATTCAACGCGCCGAGATCGGGCTTTCACTCGATGAAGCGCTGCGGGCCATCCCCGGCGTTGTCGTCAACAATCGCTTCAACCTTTCGCAAGGCGACCGTCTCAGCATTCGCGGCCTCGGCAGCCGCGCGCCGTTTGGCGTGCGCGGCCTCAAAATCATTCTCGACGGCATTCCGCTCACCATGGCCGATGGCCAGTCGCAATTGAACAACCTCGATCTCGGCAGCGTTGGCAAAATCGAAATTCTGCGCGGCCCCAGCTCATCGTTGTATGGCAACGCCGCCGGCGGGGTGATCGACATTCACACCGAAACCGCCGCCAACACGCCGTTTCAATTCCAGCCGCAACTGATCTTCGGCGCTTTGGGCCTGCGCAAATGGCAGGGAAAAGCTTCCGGCCAAATCGGGCAACAGACTTATCTTCTCAATATCAGCCGCCTGCAGCTTGACGGTTATCGTGAGCATTCCGCCGCGCAGTCGACGGCTCTCAACGCCGTGAGCCATCGCGAGTTGTCAAAACATCTCAAGCTCAGCGCGGTTTTCAACTACTTCGACGCGCCGTATCTGTTGAATCCGAGTTCGTTGTCAAAAACCGATGCCGAAAAATCTCCGGCGACGACGCGATTTTTTGTCAAACAACAAGGCGCCGGCAAGCGCACGCGGCAAGGCCAGGGCGGCCTCACGCTTAAACACACCGGCGCAACTTCTCGTTTTGAAGCCACGATTTACGGCCTGACGCGCGCGCTCGATAATCCCATTCCTGGCCGCCTCATCGAGTTAGATCGAACGGCCGGCGGCATTCGCGCGGTTAATAACAAAAGTTGGCAACTCGGGCAGGCATTTCTGCGTTGGACAACCGGCGCGGATTACGAACGGCAACACGATTCGCGCGTTGAATTTGAAAATCGCGGCCTTGCCAATGATCAAATTGGAGTGGCAAAAAATGAAGATGTTCTAAAGTCCGTGCGTTACGGCGCGCGGTTGTTGGATCAAAAAGAACGCGTCGTGGGAATCGGCGTTTTTTCGGAGCTGGAATTTTCGCCGCATTCAAATTGGGCGATCACGCTGGGCGAGCGTTACGACCGTTACACGTTCGATGTCACCGACCGCTTTCTCAGCGACGGCGTTGATGATTCGGGCGTTCGGCGCATGGAAAAATTCAGTCCGATGCTCGGCCTCGTTTATCGCGCGCATGCCTTCATCACTTTTTATGGCAATCTGGCGACGGCTTTTCAAACGCCGACCACGACGGAGCTGAGCAACCGGCCAGGCGGCGAAGGCGGGCTGCATCCCACGCTGCAGCCGGAGCGAATCACGAGCTACGAATTTGGCTTCAAAGGAATGTGGCCGAAAATTCATTGCCAGTATGAGGCGGCGTTTTACCGCTTTCGCGTCAAGGACATGCTGATTCCGTATCAAATCACCGGACGCGCCGGCGAAGAAGTTTTTTACCGCAACGCCGGCCAAGCGCGAAATCACGGCTTCGAGGCCGGATTGCGATGGACGCCTTTCAAAAGCCTGCGAGTCTCCGGCGCTTATGCTTTCATGAATTTTGTGTTCGATGATTTTCTGGTTGAGACGATCACCGGAAATGCCGTCACGCCCGCGCAATTGGCCGGCAAAAAAGTTCCCGGCGTGCCGGCGCATCGCTTGTTTGTTAGCCTGCTTTACGAGCATCAAATCGGCGCTTTTGCCGAAGTTGATCTGCAGTGGGTGGATCAATATTTCGCCAATGATTTCAACGGCCCGCCGCCGTCCGGCAGCAAGCCTCTCGGCGACTTCGTGAACGACGCTTATCGCATTTTTGATTTGCGCGCGGGTTTTCAATCTCGATTTAAAAATTTCCGCGCCGATTTTTTTGTGGGCCTCAATAATCTTTTCGACGAACGTTATGCCGGCTCGATTGTTCCCAACGCCGCCGCCGACCGCTTTTTTGAGCCGGCGCCGGGACGGACGTGGTACGTGGGAGGCAGAGTCAAGTGAAGTCCAACTTAGGCTAAATGCCTTTTGAAATTTTAAAAGTTTCCCTGCCCAAGTTGGACTTCACGCATACTGAACGATCTGCTGCCTTCTAACGTCTTTTCAGAAAAGTCTCTTTGCAATCCAACGTTCGTTCGCGATAAATGTAAGTTGTTCACCAAAAAATGTTATTATGTTATCTCGCGTGGTGCGGGATTTTCCTAAACTGAGCGATTGGGTTTCTTGAAACAAGAAATCCTATTTCCCACTCCGTTAGGAGTGAAATGTTTATAGAAAAATGCTAAAGAAGCGCCGCGAACTCCGAAGGAGTGACATGTTGGCATCGACAAGAAATGTAAAATAGCCGTTTTGTTGTAAAATTTTTCACATTTCACTCCTACGGAGTTCCAAGAAACATAGAGATTCATCGAACTATAAACATTTTACCCCTACGGGGTTTTGAGATTATTGCGATCCAAAGACCTAAAAACAAATCGCTCAGTTTAGGATCTTGTTTATGTCAAGCACTGTGCTTGTCTCGAAAAAGATGCTTCCAGCATGACAAGATACAAGGAGGCTGTTTATGCGTGTTTCTTCATTTTCTCGCCGAAAATTTCTGGGCTTGTCAACAGCGGGAATTTTGTTGGCGCCCAGGTTTTCATTCGGACAAACCCAGCAGCAAAACCGGCCGCCGGCGTTGCAGCCGGATTTGGTGAAAGAATTTGTCATCGCCGGGCATGGCAATTTGGAGCGCGTCAAAGAATTGTTGGCGCAAGAGCCGGGGCTGTTGAATGCGACGTGGGATTGGGGCGGCGGCGATTTTGAAACCGCGCTCGGCGGCGCCGGCCACATGGGCCGCAAAGACATTGCCGAAGTTCTCATCAACAAAGGCAGCCGCATGGATATTTTTGTCGCGACGATGCTCGGCAAATTGGACGTCGTCAAGGCCATGCTCACCGCTTATCCTGAGCTGATCACTTCAAAAGGCCCGCACGGCTTGACGTTTTTGCATCACGCGCGCAAAGGCGGCGAAGAGGCTGTGCCCGTGCTGCACTATCTCGAGTCGCTGGGCGCGTCGTGAGAATCATCTTGCAAAAATAAAACGGAGATCGATTGATGAATGTAAAACATCACGCCTTGATGTGCGCCTGTTTGATTTTGGCCGGCGCCGCCAACGCGCAGGAGAAAAAAAACGCCGTCACGGATTTCGCCTGGCTGGCCGGCTGTTGGGATGGCAGCAGCGCCGGGCGCGAGTATCTCGAACAATGGATGAAACCTTCCGGGCAGATCATGCTCGGCATGAGCCGCAGCGTCATCAACGGCAAAACCAGAGAATATGAATTCGTCCAAATTCGCGAGCAGGACGGCGGCATTTTTTATGTGGCCAAGCCTTCCGGACAAGCCGAGGCCTCTTTCAAGCTCGTCAAAAATGAAAATCACGAGGCCATTTTTGAAAATCCGCAGCACGATTTTCCGCAGCGCATTATCTATAAATTGGAAAAAGACGGCTCGCTGGCGGCGGCCATCGAGGGCATGAGCAAGGGCCAGCTCAAGCGAATCGGCTTTCCGATGCGCCGGGCGAAATGTGATGATCAGGCCACGACGTTACAATCATCGTCTTCGGCTTCACCGGCGGCGGCAGGCAGCGCGCCAGACTCTCTCATCGCCGCGTTGGAAAAAAAGATCGCCGGGCAAGAGCAGAAGCCGGCGGAGGAAGTTTTCAAAAACATTCAGCTTTTCAAAGGCATGCCGGCCATTCGCGTGCTGCGGATCATGTCGTTTGCCTTCACGCCCGCGCTCGGCGTCGAGTGCTCGCATTGCCACGTCATCGAGCAGTGGGAAAAAGACGACAAAGCGCCGAAGCAGACCGCGCGCCAGATGTGGCAGATGATGGGCAAGCTCAAACAGGATCTGAACGGCATCTTTAACGACGCCAACCGCACGGTTAACTGCTATTCGTGCCATCGCGGCGCGGTGAAACCGGCGTTGAGTCCACCGGCCAAGTAAAAAAATTGAGTTTTAATTTTCCCGCACCCACACTAACATTTCCCCCGGCGCACGGTTGTCCCACGCGAAATACGGAACGGCTTGAAAAGAAAAGTTTTCAGTCACAGATGCGTCGGTGCGATACAATTGATCCTGCCATTCATCGAGTCGCCGGCGCTTCGCTGTGCCGGTGATAACGTTGACGCCGCCAAGCAAATCCGCCTCGAATTTGACGGCGAGTTTTTCGTCGCGCGGCAGGATGAGATCAGATAAATTTTTTCCGTTATCAATTTCTTCCAAACAATAGACGAGCGGGCCGCGCTGCAAAGCGACTCGTCCGCAGTTCGCGCGAACCTGCGGATGCGCCTGCACGCGCTCAACCGGCATCGGCAGATGCAGTTCAACTTGATCGCCGGATTGCCACGCCCGCTTGATTTTCGCGTAACCGTTTTGCCGGATATTTAAAATTGAAACCTCCTCCCCATTCACTTTGATTTCCGCATTCCGGCACCAGCCGGGAATGCGCAGCGCCAGCGTGAAATCAAGTTGTTGCTCGGTTTCAATTTCAAAAAAAATTTTTCCCTCCCACGGATAATCCGTTCGCTGCGTGAGCGTAAATCTTTTTCCATTCAAGTCAGATTCAACCTTTCCGCCAACATAAAGATGAACGTAAAGCTCGCGTTCGCGGCGCGAGTAAATGTACTGTCCCAACGACGCCAGCAGGCGCGCGATATTGGGCGGGCAGCACGAGCAGTGATGCCATTCCCAACGGTGATGGCCGCCGCGGCTTTCGAGCGGGTTCTCATAAAAAAAGCGCTCGCCGTTCAGCGACAAGCCGCTGAGAACGCCATTGTAAAACGCGCGTTCCATCACGTCGGCGTAACGGCTGTCCGGCTCGATTTGCAGCAAGCGCTGCGAGAATAAAATCAATCCAATCGCGGCGCAGGTTTCAGCGTAGGCGGTTTCGTTGGGCAAATCGTAATCGGTGGTGTAGCCTTCATTGGCTGCCGCGGTGCCGATGCCGCCGGTGAGGTACATGCGCTTGTGCGCGACGTGCTGCCAGAGACGCTTGCAAGCAGCGAGCAATTCATGATCATCATACTCCGTCGCGAGATCGGCCATCGCGGAATAAAGATACATGCCGCGCACGGCATGCCCAACCGGAATCGTCTGCTCGCGCACGGGAAGATGCGACTGCGTATATTCGTGCGTCTTCGCCCAATAAGCGGCGGGATCTTCGCCGCGCTCGCGCGCTTCGAGATCGAAATAATGCGGCTGCCGCCCGCGCTCGTCGATGAAATATTTCGCAAGCTGCACATAGCGCTTCTCCCCGGTGGCGTGATAAAGCTTCACCAGCGCCAACTCGATTTCTTCATGCCCGTCGTAACCGCGTTTTTTTCCGGGCGCGGCGCCGAACACGCGGTCGATATGATCGGCGTAACGGCAAAGGGCGTCGAGAAGTTTCTTTTTGCCGGTTGCCCGAAAATACGCCACCGCCGCTTCGATCAAATGCCCGGCGCAATACAGCTCGTGCCAATCGCGCAAATTCTTCCAGCGCATCTCCGGCCGGACGACGGTGAAATGCGTGTTGAGATAACCGTCCGGCTGCTGCGCTTTGGCAATGCTGTCGATCAGATCGTCGAGCTGCGCTGCCAATTTCAGATCGGGATGTGTCGCCAAGCTGTACGCCGCGGCTTCCATCCATTTGGCGACGTCCGAATCCCAAAATACGTGCGGCTCGTTCGGCAGGCCGGGCTGCCAATTCAGTTTCCACGCTTCGAGACGGCCCGTCTCTTGGCAACGTTGGTAAACCGTCGGAATCGTAACCTCGCGGTTGATTTTCAATTTCGGCGCCCAGAAACTGTCGTCGATTTCGACCGACGGCAACGGCATCGGCGTGAGTTTGTGCAGGTTGGCTTGATTCACCGGAAATCTCCTTTTTGTCGTGAAAAAAATCTTGTTTTTACAGGTAAAATTTTTTATATTGTTAAGCTTGATTTTTACGGGGCATGGCGCAGTCCGGCTAGCGCGCCCTACGGGCACCGCCTGGTTTGGGACCAGGAGGCCGTAGGTTCAAATCCTACTGCCCCGAGCAAAGTTGTTTTATGAGATTTGAAAATTTCGGGGCATAGCGCAGTCAGGCTAGCGCACCTGGTTTGGGACCAGGGGGTCGCAGGTTCAAATCCTGCTGCCCCGACAGTATTTGCAGATTGGAGAGGGAATAAGATGGCTTTCATTTATGTACTCGAAAGCTTGAAGGATCATAAGTTTTATACTGGCTCGACAATAGATTTGATC
>Ga0187892_10002849_pt1 | contig 33214 bp, 22 predicted proteins | sample MA1701073metaG_FD_139345 | JGI IMG/M metagenome (GOLD analysis project Ga0187892, IMG submission 139345) | Bio-ooze microbial communities from a basaltic lava cave in the Kipuka Kanohina Cave System on the Island of Hawaii, USA - MA170107-3 metaG ... | reverse complement strand
GACGTAGCCGACCGGCGGCGTGCAGGAAGCCTGCGTGACCAGAGCGTTCCCGAACCCGTCGCCGTCCGCGTCGCGGTACCAGATCGTGCCGGGGTGGATCGCCGCATTGGCGTCGTTGCAGTCGGTGCCCGGCGTCACGCCGGCCGGCGGCGTCGCATCGCCCCAATTGTCGTTGTCCTGGTCCTTCATGCAGGCCGACGCGCTGTCGTGGGGCGCGGCGCCGGGGAAGGTGAGGGCGCCATTCCCAACGCTGTCGCGGCAATCGGTGTTGTCGAGGACGTAGCCGGACGGCTGCGCGCATTGGACCTTTGTCTTGTCGGGATTGCCGAAGCCGTCTCCGTCCTTGTCTTCGTACCAGATCGTGCTCGGGTTGATCGCCGCGTCGGCGTCGTCGCAGTCCGTGCCCGGCGTGACGCCGGCCGGCGGCGTCGCATCGCCCCAATTGTCGTCGTCCTGGTCCTTCATGCAGGCCGACGCGCTGTTCAGCGGCGCCGCGCCGGGGAAGGTCGCGGCCGAGGCGTCGTTGCAGTCGGTGCCCGGCGTGACGCCGGCCGGCGGCGTCGCATCGCCCCAATCGTCGTTGTCCTGGTCCTTCATGCAGGCCGACGCGCTGTTCAGCGGCGCCGCGCCGGGGAAGGTCGCAGCCGAGGCGTCGTTGCAGTCCGTGGAGTTCGGGACGTAGCCGCTCGGCTGGGTGCACGAGGCCTGGGTCTCCGTGGCGTGGCCGTAGCCGTCGCCGTCCAGGTCCCGGTACCAGGTCGTGCTCGGGTTGATCGCCGCGTTGGCGTCGTTGCAGTCGGTGCCCGGCGTGACGCCGGCCGGCGGACTTGCATCGCCCCAATCGTCGCCGTCCGCATCCTTCGTGCAGGCCGACGCGCTGTCGTGGGGCGCGGCGCCGGGGAAGATCGAATTCGACGTGTCGTTGCAGTCCGCGGAGTTCGAGACGTAACCCACCGGCTGGGTGCACGAGACTTGCGTCACGTCCGCCTCGCCGTAGCCGTCGCCGTCCAGGTCCCGGTACCAGATCGTGCTCGGGTTGATCGCCGCGTTGGCGTCGTTGCAGTCGGTGCCCGGCGTCACGCCGGCCGGCGGCGTCGCATCGCCCCAATCGTCGCCGTCCGCATCCTTCGTGCAAGCCGACGCGCTGTCGTGGGGCGCGGCGCCGGGGAAGGTCGCCGCCGAGGCATCGTCGCAGTCCGTGGGGTTCGAGACGTATCCGACCGGTTGGGTGCACGAGGCCTGCGTCGTCGCTGCGTCGCCGTGGCCGTCGAGGTCGACGTCGGCATACCAAGGCGTCGCGGAACCCGTGGCATCGTCGGCGTCGTCGCAATCCGTGCCCGGCGTGACCCCCGCGGGCGGGGTCGCGTCCCCCCAATCGTCACCGTCCGCGTCCTTCATGCATGAGAACGCAGAGTCGTTGGCCGCCGCGCCGGGGAAGGTGTGATCGGCGCCGTCATCGCAATCCGTCCCATCGAGGACAGACCCTGGGGGGGCGGTGCAGGAGACCTGCGGAGTCTGCGGGTCGCCCCAGCCGTCGCCGTCCGCATCTCCGTACCACACGGTGGCGGGGTTGATCCCCTGATCGCGGTCGTCGCAGTCCGTGCCGGGGGCGACGCCCGCCGCCGGACTCACATCGCCCCAGCCGTCGCCGTCCTGATCTTTCGCGCAGCTCAGCGGATCGTCCTGTGGAGCCGCCCCGGGGTGGGTCCAGCCAGCGGTGTCGTCGCAATCGGTGCCGTCCCCGACGAAGCCCACGGGGGCGACGCACGAGACGACGTGGATCAACGGGTCTCCGTAGCCGTCGCCGTCGGCGTCGAGATACCAGATCGTCTCGGGGTTGATCGCAGCGCTGGCGTCGTTGCAGTCCGTGCCGGGGGTCACGCCCGCGGGCGGGCTCGCGTCCCCCCAATCGTCGGCGTCCAGGTCCTTCATGCAGGCCTCGCCGCTGTCCTGCGGTGCCGCTCCCGGAAAGGTCACGCTCGAGGTGTCGTTGCAGTCGGCGGAGTTCGAGAGATACCCCGCCGGCTGCGTGCACGAGGCTTGCGTCGCCCCGGGGTTGCCGTAGCCGTCGCCGTCCAGGTCCCGGTACCAGATCGTGCCCGGGTTGATCGAGGCCAGAGCGTCGTCGCAGTCGGTGCCGGGGGTGACGCCTGCGGGAGGCGTCGCGTCTCCCCAATCGTCGCCGTCCGCGTCCTTCGTGCAGGCGGACCCGCTGTCGTGGGGCGCCGCACCGGGGAAGATCGAGGGGTTCGAGTCGTCGCAGTCCGAGGTCACGCAGGCCCCGTCGCCATCGGCATCGAGACAGTCTGTCGTGCACAGGGCGTTGGTGCTGTGGCAGTCGCACGGATCGCCGACGCTGTCGCCGTCGGCGTCCAGCTGTTCCGGGTTGGACAGCTCCGGGCAGTTGTCCACGGCGCCGCAGATCCCATCGACGTCGGAATCGTTGAGTGGGTCCAGCGGACAGAAATCGTTCTCGTCCCCGATCCCGTCGTCATCGTCGTCGCCGTCGCACGGATCTCCGAGGCCGTCGAGGTCGAAGTCCTCCTGCTGCGGGTTGGCGATCGCTCCGCAGTTGTCGCAGGTGTCGCCCAGGCCGTCGGCGTCCACGTCGCTCTGGCTCCCGTTGGAAGCGTCCGGACAGTTGTCCAGGGTCGTGCAGAAGCCATCGCCGTCGACGTCGTCGGAAGGCTGGCAGGTGCACAGCGCCGCCGCTCCCTGTAGGCTCGGATCGCGCGAGCGGACCTGCCCGAAACCGGACGTGTCGTAGGTCATCGCCTGGAGCGAGCAGTCCACTCCCCGGACCAGGTAGAACCAGGCCTTCCCGGACTGCGGCTCCATCCGGTCGGCCGCCTGGGCCCGCGGCAGATCTTCCCCGACGCAAGCCAGCTGGGCCCCGCTGAAGTCGCCGCCGTTCGCCACGAGCTGGCCCAGATTCCCCTTGATCACGTCGTACCCGCAGGCCGCGGGATGGTCATCCCAGGACAGCCCCCCGCCGGCAGCCAGGACCAGCCCTTCGATCTCCCCCGGGACCAGCGGGGCGACAGGGATCACGATGTAGGACCGTTTGAGCATCTCGTCCGAGCCCGCGGCGTTGGCCGCGACCAGCCGGACCGAGTACTGCCCGTACTCCGTGTAGACGTGGGTCGGGTTCTGCGCGGTGCTGTCGACCGTCCCGTCGTCGTCGAAGTCCCAGCTCCACTGGTTGGGCAACTGCCCCGACAGATCCGAGAAGTGCACCGCCAAGGGCGGGCTGCCACTGAGCGGGAAGGCGCTGAACTCCGCTACCAGAGGCTCCAGCAGAACATTGACGAAATCCGTCTTCACCTTGCTGAATTCGCCCTCGGCGCCGAAGACGGTCAGCCGCACCGAATGGAGTCCCGGAGTGGTGTAGACGTGCAGCGGGTCTTGCGCGGTGCTGTCGATCGAGCCGTCATCGTCGAAGTCCCACGCCCACTCGACCGGTTCGATCGCGGACTGGTCGGTGAACTGCACCGCGAGCGGCGCGGGACCCTCGACGGGCGCAGCCGTGAAGTCGGCGACGGCGTCGAGGTCCTTGAGGATCGTGAATCGATCGCGGATCACGCCCGTCGAGTCCAGGTAGGTCGCGTCCAGCCGGTCGCCGTCGACGTCCAGGACCACCGATCCAAGCAGGTTGTAGGAGACGAACATCGCCGGGTGATCCAGCGCGCCGCCCGTGACCTTGCCCGCACACCCGGCCACGGTGTACACCGCGCCCTGGTGCGGGGTTTGATCGAGCAACGGCTTGACGTAGGCCCCATCCCCGTCCTCGCGGCCGTCGCCCCCGTCGACGAGCTGCCCGGGGCCGAAGCTCGAGGAGAAGCCGTAGTGCCCATCGATCAGGAACGACCGTTCGTAGCTGTGGCTGTGGCCGGTCAGGACGAGATCGACGCCGTGCTGCTCCAGGATCGGCAGGGCGTTTTGCCGCATATCGATCAGCTCTTGGTCCGCCTGCGGGTCGTCCGAATCGTGGACGCCCTTGCTGTACGGCGGGTGGTGCCAGAAGGCGACGATCCACTCGCGAGTCGTGGCCGCGAGGTCGGCCGCGAGCCAGGTCAGCATCGAACCGCCGAGCAGCCGGTCGGAACCCTGGGAGTCCAGCACGACGAAGTGGATGTTGGCGTAGTCGAAGGAATAGTAGGCCTCGGTGCCCGAGGCGCTGCCGCCGGCCTCGGCGGCGGGCGGCAAGGTGAACATCTGGAAGTACGGTCCGGTCTGCGAGGCGGAGTCGGACGAGACCGCGTCGTGGTTGCCGATCGTCGGCCACAGCACGGACTTGCGTAGCATCTGCGGGTACATGTCGAATAGCGCCGCCTGGTATTCCGCGTCGGTCCCGGACGGGTACGCGTTGTCGCCGAGCATCAGCCACAAGTCCGTGTGGCGGGCGCCCGTGAAGCCGTAGTACGCGTCGCGCACGGCCGCGGCGTCGGCGTTGGCCGTTCCCGAGTCGCCGAGGACCCAGATCCGCGTGGGCTTGGGCACCCCGGCCGACGGCGCCATGACGAAGAAGTGCTGCGCGTCGCCCCCGGCCAGGATCTCGTTGAACGTCCCGACCGCGTAGTAGTAACGCACTCCCGGCGTCAGGTTCACGAGCTTGATCGAATGCTCGGTCGTGTTGACCGAAGACTTGACGTTGGAGTTCAAGGCCTGAGGCGTCAGGCCGTAGAGCACGCGCGACTTCGTCGGCTCGGAGGTTCTCCAGCGAACGACGATGCTGGTCGGCGTGCCGAGTTGGAGGTAGGGCCCGCGCGTCACGGTCGCCGCGCTGGCGCTCGGAGCCCCGACCGCGGCCAGCGCCGCCAACAGCGCGACGAGGACTCCGCGGCTCCCGTGGCGTGCGACGTCCATGCTCTTCACCGAATCGGAACCCCCGCTGTTGACCCGCAATATACGCTACTCGTGCCCGTGGTGAAGACAGGAATGAGGGCCGGCCCTGCCCGCCGGCGGGCAACCGCGGCCCAGGCTGCGGAAAACGGCGGCGCGCGCCGCTTGCCGGGTTCCGAAGCGAGGCGGATGACCGCGCGGTCCTGGCAACGCGAGTTGCGAGGGGTGGGGAGCCGTCCTAGACTCCCCCCGGTCGATATCTCGGGGGGACGAACGATGAAGCGATCCTGGCTGCTCCTGCTCTTGCTCGCTCTGACGGCCGTGGCCGGCTGCGCCGACCCGACGAAGGGCAAGCCCAAGGCGGCGGTCGCCGCTCCGACCCCCGAACCGGCGCCACCTGCCCAGGCGCGGCGGCTGGTCATCGCCGACGGCTCGAGCATCGGTTTCGTGGGTTCCAAGGTCACCGGGAGCCACGACGGGGGCTTCCACGAATTCGAAGGCGAGATCCGACTCGTGGGCGACGACGCCACGCAGTCCGTCGTGTCGATCGTGATCGACACGACGTCGCTGTGGGCCGACGACGAGCGGCTGACGGGGCATCTCAAGAGCCCGGACTTCTTCGCGGTCGACGCGCATCCGACGGCGACCTTCATCTCGACCCGCATCGAGAAACGAGAGGCGGGAGGTTGCATCGTCACGGGGAATCTGACGCTGCACGGCATCACGAAGAGCATCTCGTTTCCTGCGGAGATCTCGATTGCCGGCGACCAGGCCACGGCGAGCGCGGAGTTCTCCATCCGGCGCTTCGACTTCGACATGAAGTATCCCGGGAGGGCCGACGACCTGATCCGCGACGACGTCCTGATCCGCTTGAACGTGGTCGCGCGCGCCGCCGCCGAGCCGGCCGACACGGTCGCCATGTAGGACGGCCGCTAGCGCAGCCAGGCGAAGTCGGTGTTGCCGCCGCTCAGGATGGCGCCGACCCGCCGGCCGCGCAGCTCGCCGGCCTCGCGACGGACAGCGGCCAGCACCGTCGCGGCCGACGGCTCGACGACGAGTTTCATCCGCTCGAGCACGAAACGTCCCGCGCGAACGATCTCTTCTTCGTCGACGGTGACGACCCGTACGCCGCACTCGCGCAGGATGTCGAAGTTGATGCGGCCGAGTCCGGTCAGCAAGCCGTCGGCGAGCGTCTGCGGATCGGCAACCGCGGGTTCCAGAATTCCCGTGGCCAACGAACGCGCGGCGTCGTCCGCCGCCGCGGGCTCCGCACCGAGCACGGCCGCGCGCGGACAGAGGCTGCGCGAGGCGACGGCGGTGCCGGCCAGCAGTCCGCCGCCCCCGACCGGCGCGACGACGGCGTCCAGCGGCCCGACCTGCTCGAGCAGCTCGAGCGCCGCGGTGCCCTGGCCGGCGATGAGTGGGGGATGCTCGAAGGGATGGATCAGAATGCTGTCCTGCTCCCGGCGCAAGCGCTCGCAGACCGACTCACGCTCCGCGCGTTTGCAGAAGACGATGCGTGCACCGTAGGCCCGCACGGCCTCGACCTTGATCGAGGAGGCGCTGTCCGGCATGACGATCGTGCAGGGCGCGCCGCAGAGACCGGCGGCGTAGGCCAGCGCCTGAGCGTGATTGCCCGAGGAGTGAGTGATGACGCCCCTGGCTGCCTCCCGGTCGTCGAGCGACAGCACGGCGTTGACGGCTCCGCGAGCCTTGAACGCGCCGACCTTCTGCAGGTTCTCGCACTTGAAGAAAATGCGCGCGCCCAGCTCGCGGTCGAGCGTCGCGGACGTGGCAACCGGAGTGCGATGCACGTGCGGCGCGATGCGCCGCGCGGCGGCGCGCACGTCCTCGATCGTGGGAGGCCTTCCACTCACGCGGCGTCCGCCAGCGACCGAGCGAGCAGGCGATGAAAGTGGTGCACGCCGATCTCCTGCGTCGGCGAATAGCGCCCGCGCTCGTACAAGCGCGAGCGCACGCCGCGCTGGACGTTTTTCACCACGGCCTCGTCCTCCAATTCCACGCGATGCAGGTCCGTGCCCGCTCCCGCGCCGCGCCGCTCCGCGCGCCAGACGTAGTCGAAAAAACGCACGCGCGTGCGATCGACCGCCAGCGGCTGGACCAGGTTCGCGGACAGGCCCCAGGGATAGAAGTTCAGCATCAGGTTGGGGAAGAGCCAGAAGTAGTAGCCCGCGACCGCGCGGCCGGCGTCGGGATGTCCGCCGGGGGGCTCGAACGCCGCGGCGCCGCGGGCGGCGATGCCGAGCTGCAGGCTGCCGTGGTCGAAGGTCTCCGTCGTGTAGGCGCCGTAGTCCAGCGCGGTCGTCAGCGCCTCGTGCACGAAGGGGATGTGGAAGCCCTCGAGGTAGTTGTCGCAGTACAGCATCCAGTTGGCGGCGACGGTGTAATCGCGCGAGGTCGTCGTATCGAGCCGAAACTCGTCGAACGGCAGCCAGCCCACGCGCGCGCGCACGGCACCGAGCCAGTCTTCGATCGGGCAGGCCGGCGCGATGCCGGTGAAGGCCAGCGGCCCCCAGCGCTCCAACCCCAGCTCGGGCAGGTCGTCGGTTCGCGCCGGGAAACCACGGGCCTCGTCGAACTCGGGCATGGACAGGAACCGGCCGTCGAGGCCGAAGCGCCGGCCGTGATAGCCGCAACGCAGGACCTTGGCGCGGCAGGCTCCCGGGACGACCAGGTTGCCCCGGTGCGTGCAGACGTTCGACAGGCAGTGCAGGTCTCCGGACTCGTCCCGCGTCAGCAGCAGTGGCTCGTCCAGCGAGCCTTCGAGCAGCGTGAACGGACGCGCCTCCCCCGGCGCGAGCGCCTCGGCGGCCTCCGGGGCGAGCTGCCAGCTGCGGGCGAAGGCGCGGTCGATCAACAACTCGTGGATTCGGGAGTCGCGATAGACCGCCGAACGCGGCGTCCAGGCCTCGCGGATGTCAGCGGCGATGTCGAGCGGCCCGTCACGACCGGCGTCCCGGCACACCATGGGCCGAGTATACCTTGGTAAGAGCGGCTTCGAATCCGGCCTGCGGTCGGACGCCCTCCAGCCTGACGATTGCGGTTGCTGGCGGCGAAGGCCAGGCGTAAGCTCAGTCCATGTCGTCTCCGAGCAGGATCGCGACCGGACTGCTCTTGCTGCTCGCGGCGGGCGCGTGGGCGTCGGCCCAGCCCGGGGCGGAGACGCAGGAACCCGTCCCGCTGTACACCAACGCCGACCTGCTGCGCTTCGGTCCACCGTCGACGGATCCTCGACCGGTCACCACGATGAGTGACGCGGATTGGGACTCGATCGCGGCCTTCCTGGCTCGCGCAGACGCGCGGCTCGACGCGGAGCGGTCCTACGAGCTGGAGCGCCGGCGGGTCTCCTACGAGGAGCGGGCCGCGGACCGTCAGGGTCGGCCGCGGTTCGCATACCCGTTCTACGGATTCGACGCGCGCAGTTCCGGCCATCGATACCGGCCTGGCTCCCACGGCAAGCCGCACCCCTCGCAGGAAGCCGGCCTGGGCCGGCCGATCGTGCCGCTGCACGCACGACCCTCCCTGGCCCAGCTGCAGTGGGCCAAGGCCACCCGGCATTCGGGAGTCGATGCCTTTCCGAGCAACGCGCGCCGCCGCGACTGACGAGGGCTCGGGTGCGGAGGCTCCAGGCGATCCCGGCCCTGCTCTCGATTCTGGTCGCTCTGGCTCTTCCGGCCGGACCGCCCTCTTCTGCCGAACCGACGTGCCGCTGTGCCGAGGCCCGGCTCAGCAACGGCTGGTGTGAGGCGCACGCGGTCGGCTACGTCGCGGGAGTTGCGGTAGAGAACGCGTTCCTGTTCGAAGCGCTCGATGCCCACGGCCACGACGTCGATCCGACCTCCTTCACCTGCCCGGACTGCCAGGAGGCGATCGAGACCGACGGCTTCTGCGCGGTCCACCGCATCGGCTTCGTCGACGGCCAGGCCTATTTCTCGAAGTTGACCTACCTCTTGGCCCGCGCCAAGATACGGCGCCCGGCCGAGCTGCAGTGCCCCGCCTGCCGACTGAACTCGGAGGGTCACGGCTGGTGCGAGACGTGCCGGGTGGGCCAGGCCGGCGCGTTCACGATCACGAACCGCCAGGACTTCGAAGAACTGGAGCGCGAGTTGCGGCGCCTCCGCGCGGCGAGCGCGATCGCCCGGCGATGCCAGTACTGTGGCGTCGCGGCATGGGTCGACTCGAGCTGCCCGCTGTGCAAGATCGCCTACCGCGAGGGGCGAGCGCTGGCGCCGGAGTGACCTCGGCCCGCGAGAGTCGAACCCACCCGGGGCCGGCTACTGGCAGGTGTTGGCGAGGTTCTTCGCCGTCATCGAGCACTGGCCGGACCCGCCCCCGGCCGCCGGACCCGTCCGCTCGCTCCCGCCGCTGTCGTCGCCCCACGAGCCTTCGGTGGTCGCCCCGTTGTCCGCCAGCACGAGGAACCACAGGAAGTCGGTTGCGTCGACCGCGGGATCGGGGATCCCGCTCCAGACCTTCGGCGAAGAAGCGATGGAGCACTGCCCGACCCCGGCCGCCTGCAGCCCGTAGGGCCCGCCGAGCGACGCCGGAAGCTGCGAACCGAAGCCGTACACGATGTGGTACTTGTTGGCTCCCAAGCAGGAACCGGTGTTCCAGGAGAGCGTGAGCCGGGATCCGTCGGCGAACCCCGGGACCTTGGCCGCCAGCAGGCCGGAGACGCCGGGGGGGGCGAAGGTCGCTCCGGCGTAGTTTTGCGGCGTGGCGGGTCCGGTCGTTCCGCCCTTGTTGAAGGAATTGACTCCGTCGGTCGGAAGTTGGCCCGCGCCGAAGGTCGTGGCATCGTACGGCGGCCCGTAAGTGATCGTATCGCCGCCTGTCGAAAAGAACGGCGTCGACCCCGCCGGGAAGATGTAGTTCGGCGTCGGCGCCCCGGGCAGGGCCGCGAACGCCGCCGTCGCGAAGAGTAGCCGCTTGTTCGACGTGGGGGCGTCAGCGCCGGCGCGGGGATTACGTAGGTTTTCGAGTTGCTCTTGACGACCTGCCCGGGGACATTGACCTCGTTGGCGGTTCCGTTGGCCTCGAACAGCTCGACGAACTGGATCGTGCCGGCGGCGTTGCTGAAGATCTCTTGGACATCCCAGGTGTGCGCACCGGCGCGGGCCTGGGGCGCTCCCAGGATCGACAGGCCGGCGAAGCAACCCACGATGCACGACGTTCGAAATCGGTGGCCCATGACTCCTCCCCGCATGCGCCGACGGCCCCGCTCGGGCCGACACCAACGCTCAAAAGAGAATACTCCAAGATGGCCCTTTGGGTATGATCTTTCGTTCGGCGCGCGGGAGCGCGGGACGAACCCCGGAGTATCTTCTTGATCCGGAGGTACTTGAGTCGATGGCCGAGACCGCTGACCCTCGATCCGCCGGGACGGTGGCGGGGCCGCTGGCCCTGGTCCTGCCCGGCGGTGGCGCCCGGGCGGCCTATCAGGTGGGGGTCCTGACCAGCCTCGCCGAGCGCGCCGGCGACGGCGCGGTCTTCCCGATCGTGGTCGGGGTGTCGGCCGGCGCGATCAACGCCGCCGCGCTGGCGGCGAACTGCGAGCGCCGGCCGGGGGAGGCGGTCGCGCTGGTCGAGCGGGCCTGGCTCGGCATGTCCACGCGCAAGGTGTTCCGCTCGGGACCCGCGGCGCTCGGAGCGGCCGCGCTCAAGATCGGCGGAATGTTCTTCGCCGGCGGCCGGTCCCGCATGTTCGCCGCCCGCGGCCTGCTCGATACACGGCCGCTCCGGCGCACGCTTTCGGGGTACATCGACGCTGCGGGAATCGCAGCCAACCTGGCGGCCGGCCGGTTGAGAGCGCTCGCGCTCACGGCCACCAGCTACTCGACGGGGCGAACCGTGACCTTCATCGACGGCGCCGAGGAGGTGCGCACTTGGCGGCGGGCGGGCCGCGTCGCCGTGCGCGCGCCGATCTCGGTCGATCACGTGCTCGCCTCCTGCGCCGTGCCGCTGGTGTTCCCCGCCGTGCAGCTGGGAGACGAGTATTTCGGCGACGGCAGCCTGCGCCAGGTGACGCCCCTGGCTCCCGCCGTGCACCTGGGCTCCGGCAGCGTGCTGGCCATTTCGGTGCGCCGCGTGCGCAACCTCGACGAGGAGGCCCAGCGCCAGATCGCAGGCTACCCACCGTCGGCGCAGATCCTGGGGATGCTGTTCAACTCGGTGTTTCTCGACGCGCTGGATGCCGATGCCGAGCGCCTCGAGCGGATCAACCGTTCACTGGCCGCGCTGCCCACGGGCGCCTCTCCGGTCGAAGGCTTGCGACCGATCCGACTTGCGGTCGTCTCGCCGTCGCGCGACCTGGGACGGCTGGCCGCGGGGCTCGAGCACAGCCTGCCGCGCTCCCTGCGGCTGGTGTTGCGGGCCCTGGGCACGCGGGGGCTGCGGGCTCCCGACTTGCTGAGCTATCTGCTGTTCGAGCGCCCCTACATCGAGCGCATGCTCGAACTGGGCCGCGAGGACGGGGCGCGGCAATGGGATCGCATCGCCCCCTTGCTCGAGGCCCGCTGACGCGGCGCAAGTCAACAGGCCGGCGCTCCGGCGCGCAACTCGGCGGGGGCCGGGAGCGCGGCCGACGAATCCGTCGAGCAGTGCCCGAGCATGGCGATCAGCCGCTCGGCCGGGACCGGCCGGCCGAAGTGGTACCCTTGTCCCAGGTCGCAGCCGAGCTGTTTCAACGTCTGCCAGATCGCCTCCGACTCGACACCTTCCGCCACCACGCGCATGCCCAGCCGGTGGGCCAGCTCGATGGTCGCCCGCACGACGAGCGCGCTGCGCGGGTCACGGTCGATCTGCATGATGAACGACTTGTCGATCTTCAGTTCAGTGGCCGGCAGGCGCGTGAGGTAGGCCAGCGACGAGTAGCCCGTGCCGAAGTCGTCGACGGAAATGCCCAGCCCCATCTCGCGCAGCCGTAGCATGTTGGCGATCGAACGGTCGGGGTCGTCCATGATCACGCTCTCGGTGATCTCCAGGATCAGGTGGCGGGGCGCCAGACGCTGGTGCGCCAGGACGCGTTCCAGCCTCGCGGGCAGGTCTTCTTCCGTCAGGTTCCGCGCGGAGAGATTGACGGAGACCTCGAGCGGATGCCCCTGGCGCCGCCAGGCGGCGGCCTGCTCCACCGCGGTCTCGATGACCCACTGGGTCAGCCTGCGGATCAGACCGCTGTGCTCGGCGACTCCCGTGAACTCGTCGGGCGGGATGTACCCGTGAACGGGGTGGAGCCAGCGCAGCAGCGCCTCGGCGCCGACGATGCGTCCGCTGGCGTGGTGCAGCTTGGGTTGGTACAGGAGCGCCAGATGACCCTCGTCGATGGCGCGGCCCAGCTCCCCCTTGATGACCAGCCGGCGCAGGTGGTCGGAGTCCTGCTCGGGCCCGTAGACGACGAGCCCCGAACGCTGCGACTTGGCCACGTACATGGCCACGTCGGCCCGCTGGACCAGCGTGGCGGCGCAGGGCCCGTGGTCGGGGTAGGTCACGATTCCCAGGCTCGCGTCCACCTGCAGGGCGAGGCCCTCGACTGCGAAAGGGACCCTCAGGGACTCGATCAGCGCTTCGGCCGAGCGCCGGGCCTCCGCGGGGCCGGTATCCCGCAGGAAGACCGCGTATTCATCGCCCCCCAGCCGGGCCAGGGTGTCGCCCTCGCGCAGCGCCTGGGTCAGCCGCAGAGCCACGGCCTGCAGCAGGCGGTCGCCCACCGGATGTCCCAGCGCGTCGTTGATTTCCTTGAAGCGATCGAGGTCTAGCAGGAGCAGCGCGGACGGGCGCCCATCGAGCGCGGCGTCGATGCGCTCCACGAACCCGGTCCGATTGAGCAGGCCGGTCAAGGGGTCGTGGGTCGCCCGGTGCTTCAGCTCCTCTTGGTGGGCCTTGCGCTCGGTGATGTCGCGAATCACGGCGACGAGTCGTCGATCTTCGTCCGCGGCGATGGCCGTCACCACCAGCTCCACCGGGAATTCTCGGCCGCTGCGCTCCCGGGCCCGGCCTTCCGTCGGCAAGCCGCCGGCGCAGTCCAACAGGTCAAGGCCGCCCTCCGCGGGGGTCACGAAGTCGGTCAGCGCGCACCCCCGAGCCTGGGCTGCGGTGCAACCGAACATGCGCTCCGCGCGCGCGTTGAACGTGGCGATGGCGCCGCCGGCCTCGAGCGTCAGGATCGCATCGAAGCTGCTCTGGACGACCTGCCGCATCAGCGTCTCGCCGCGACGGATGGCGGCACCCTGGCTGACGAGGCCCAGGGCCTGCTGGTCGATGCGCCGTACCAGCGCCGACGCGTAAAGCGCCGTCGTGGTGCAGATCCAGGGCACGACGTCGATCAGAATCGGAAACGCGCGCTCGACGGCGGCGGCCCCGACGAGCAGCAGCGTGGCCGATGCCGCGGCCAGCATCAGACCAGCGCGCCAGGATCTGTGGACGAAAAGGGGCGCGAGCCACACGGTCAGCAGCAGGATTCCGGCGAGGGCCGTGCCCCGACTGCAGCGCGCGAGGGTTCGGTCCTGGACCTGGGATTCGAAGGCGGTCGCCTGCAGCAGCGAACCCGGCAGCGCGGCCGAGACCGGCACGGCGATCTGGTCGCCCAGCGCCGCCGCCGTGGGACCGACGATCACCGCCTTGCCCTCGACGCGGGACGGATCGAACTGGGCGGTCAGGACGTCGAGATAGGACAGGCGCGGGATCGAGCGAGTCGAGATGCCGAAGTCGAGTTCGAAGCTCTCCAGGTCCGGGCGTGGGTCGCCGGCCAGCGCGGCGGCGAACGACGGCACGGCGCGGCCGTCGATCTCCGTCCGGTTCGCATAGCGGCGGACCAAGCCGTCCGACTCCGGCCGCACGTTGATCGTCGCCAGTTCGGCGTGGCGGGCCAGCTCGGGCTGCGGCCTGACGACCTCCGGCCGCACGGCTCCGCCCGCCACGGCCTGCCACTCGCGGAACACGGGCAGGACGACCCGGCCCGGCGCCGCGGCCAGGGCCGCGGCGAACTGGCGATCCTCTTCGGGATCGCTGCGTGAGCTGAAGTCGATGTCGAAGCCGACGCGGCTGGCCCCCGCGGCCAGGAGATTCTCGAGGACCGTCGCGTGGTAGCCGCGAGGCCAGGGCCAGACGCCCACCGCGCGCAGGCTCCGTGGGTCGATCTCGACCAGCACGACTTCCGCGCTCGCGGCGCGCGGAGCCAGCCGGAAGCCGGCGTCGATCCGCATGCGTTCGAGGAACTCGAATCCACCGGCCTGGTAGACGAGCGCGACGGGCAGGCAGACCGTCACGATGGAGAGCCAGCGCTTCATCGCACGCGGGAGCTTGGGCCGGCCGGCTCGGCACCGGAGGGCCGTCGCTCCCCACCTCGTCAGCGACTCACGGCACGGGGTCCGGCAGCTTGGCGCCGGGATCGGGTTGGCCCGGCTCCGTCGAACCGCCCTTCCCGGGCGGGACCGCGATCGCGTCGTCCGCGGGCACGGCGATCGCGCCGTCCTTGATCTCCTCGCGAATCATCTCTTCGTTCAGCTCTCTCGTTAGCTCGTCGATCTCGTTTCCGAGCGCATCGCCCCCCTTGCCGAGCGTCCCGGAACCGGAGGCCTCCTTGGCCCAGGACTCCTGCATGTCTCCGCGCGCCTCCTTCACCGTCTGCCCGGGTGCGTCCCCCTGCCCGTGCGCCGGATCCCGCTCGTCCTGGCGCCGATCCATCCGCTCCAGCCGCGCGCCCTCCTTGCGAGCTTCCCGCGACCGGTGCCCCTCCCGCACCAGCTCCATCTCGATCTCTTCCCGCTGCCGGACGACCGAGTCCCCGGGGCCGAGCATCACGCTCTCGCCGGTTCCCGGGTTCGTGATCTCGACGCGCCCCTCTTGGACGGTCACCGCCGCGTAGCGCTCGTTCACGGTGACCAGGAACGACGTCCCCTTCACGCCGGCCACGAGGTACGGCGTGACGACCTCGAAGTGCGGCGTCGAACGCTTGTCGACCTTGTACAGGACGCTCCCCTCGGTCTGCACGATCGAGGTGTCCAGCGCACCCCGGCCCGTGCCCGGCAGCTCGAGGCGGCTCGATGGATCGACGACCAGCAGGCTCGCGCTGTGGGCCAGCGTGACCCGTCCCTTGGGCCCGGTCTCGACCAGGGTCCGAGGCATGAGTTCGTCGCCGCGGGAGACGGCCAGCCACGCCGCGACCTCCGGCGCGTCCGCCGCCCGCGCTTGAACCGGCCCCGAGGCCGCGACGGCCTTCCACGGGGTTTCTGCCCGTGACGCGGGGACGGCGGCGGGTCGGGCCCAAAGCGGCGGCGCGACGGCGGTCGTCAGCGCGGACGCCGCCAGGATCAGGAGCGTTCTCGATTTCATCGCTGCACCTCGTTGCGCTGGGCTCCGATCGGCCGGGCCGCTCAGCGCCCGAATCTGAAACCCGTGAGCATCCAGTCTCTGTCGTAGGCGAACGCGGGATCGCGGCTGTCGGCCCGCACGGTCCCGCCTTCGACGTGCCAACTCCATCGCTGTCCGAACTCGCGCGAGAAACGGGCGAGATATCGCTGCTCGTCGCTGGCTTGCAGGTCATCGAGGGGGTCGCCCGTCACGGTCGCGTGGTCGTACTCCAGGGTCCGCACGGAAGCGACGGCCCTGATTTTCGAGCTCGCCCCGAGGGAGCGGTCCACGCCGACGTAGCCCGTGGCGCTGGCGCTGTCATAGTAACCGGCGTGCGTGTCCTGCCGTTCACCGGCGGTCAGGCCCAGGTCCAGGTTCCATGGCGCCGACGGTTTCACGCGCAGGGCGAGCTCGTACTGCGAATAGTGGTAGGTTCGCCGGGTCCCCTGTACCTCGGCGCCATTGCGGTCGAGCGCGAGTCGGTCGTCGTATTCGAGGTCGGTCAGAGCGATGCCGAGCCCCAGCGTGGCCGCGTCGCCGAGTTGCAGCCTGGCGCCCGGCCGGAGCGTGAGCGAGCGGTAGTCGAGGGAATCGAGGCCGGTGAGCGCGCCGTAGTCCTCGACGTAGTCGGCCCGATCGAGCGCGGCCTCCAGCGAAACGCTCGAGCGCCGACTGGCCTTGAGGCGCAGGTTCAGGAAGGCGCCCGCACCGTCGAAGTCCAGCCGCTCCGGAATCGGGAGGGTCGAGGGCGGATCGGTAGCCGGCACGACGGCGGTGGTGTAGACGGCCCCGGTCTCTCGGTCGGTGAACGTGCCACGGTACATCGACGCGCGGCCGCCCAGCGAGACCAGGAGGCGGCGGCCGCTCGGCGCCAGCACCACGCCGGCGCGGGCATCGCCGCTGTCGTGGCCGGCGTCGGCGGTTCTCGATTCATCCTCGCGCAGCGCGACGCGCCCGTCGATGAACAGGGCCGCCGTCGAGCCCGAGCCGAGGTACTGGGTCACGCCGCCGTCGAGCCGGAGATTGACGAACGTCCCGCTCGGGCCGTCGCCCCGCACGAGCAAGGGGTTCGAGTCGAACCCGCTGTCGAGACCGAGCCCGTAACCGGTCTCGGTCGTGCCTGCCGTCAGCGGGCCGGCGGCCAGCCAGCCGAGAGCCACGAGCATCGAGGCCAGCCGCAGCGAGACCGTTTGGGGCTGCATGGAGCTGCCGTGCGGTTCCGGGGCAGGGCGCCCCCCACCGCTGGTTCGAATATGTAGAACCCATGGTCTACATACTCACACTGCTTGCCTATGAATGTAGGCCCTGGGCCGGGAGTGTCAAGAATGTCGCACCCTGCGGGACAGGGCCGGATTGGGTGAATTGGTGGGGAATCCTGCATAATGTCGGTCATGTCGACTGGAAGCCGAACTCCCCAGCGCCGCTCCGCCGCCCGCTTGCGTGACGGGTTCGGGCGCCCGTTCCGCGCCGAGAGCGGGATGAAGCGGCCGGGGCGGCTCTCGGCACCCCCGGCGGTGCACTCGATCGTCGAGGCCTTCGACCGGGCCGTGGAGTGCTTCGACCGGAGCAGCTACTTCGAGGCCCACGAGTTCTTCGAGTTCATCTGGAGGAACTGCCCCGCGGACGAGCAGCCGTTCTGGAAAGCCCTGACCCAGTACGCGGCGGGGCTGTGCCACTGCCAGCGTGGCAACGGTCGCGGCGCCCTGGCGTTGCTGGCCCGCGCCGCTCGCGTCCTGGCCACGTATCGCTCGCCCTACCGTGGCGTCGACGTCCAGTCGTTGATCGTGGCCGGCGCCCAGGTGGCGGCCGAGATCGAGAATCGCGGCGCCTCGCCCGAGCTCGCGTTCCCCAGCTTCCCCCTGGCCTGACCCGCTGAACCAGGTCGGTCCAACCTCAACCGAGGTCGGCCCTGGTCTCGGCGATGATCTGATCGACGACGGAACGCAGGTCGTGGCTGCGCTGGTAGACCTCGAGCTGCCGGTCGGCGCTCGAGCCGCGATCGAGGATCGTGTGGACGTATTCGACCTCGCGGCGCATCTCGAGCTCGTCCACGACGTCGTCGATCAACTGCAGCAGTTCGTGCACCAGGGAGCGCAACGGCACCTCGCGGCCGATGCCGAAATCGATCAGCTTGCCGTGAACGCCGTAGCGCACGGCGCGCCACTTGTTCTCGGCCAGCAGATTGCGCCGGTACTCTCGCCACTGGATGTTCCCTTGGCGCAGCTTGATCAACTTGGCCACGATGCCGAGCAGCAGCGAGGCCACGCACACGACTTCGTCGACGCGCGTGCAAATGTCGGTGAAGCGGAACTCGAGCGTCGGGTACTTGGGGCTCGGACGGATGTCCCACCAGATCTTGGTCGGCTCGTCGATGCACCCGGTCTCGATCAGCGTCGTGACGAAGGTCTGATACTCGGCCCAGGACTCGAACGAGGGCGGGATTCCGGCGCGGGGCAGGTTGCCCAGGATGATCGAGCGGTAGGACTTGAGACCGGTCTGGCGGCCATGCCAGAAGGGCGAGCTCGTCGACAGCGCGAGCAGGTGGGGCAGGAAGTACCTCACCTGGTTCATGACGTCGATCATCAACTCACGATCGGCGATGCCGATGTGCACGTGCATGCCGAAGACGAGCATCTGCCGGGCGATGTCGGCCATGTTCTGCTCGTGCTTGGTGTAGCGTTCGCCGGCGGTGACGTGCTGCGTCGTCCAACTCGTGAACGGGTGCGTACCGGCCGCGGCGATGCGCAGCCCCTTCGACTCGGCGAGTCCGCACACTTCGCGGCGCAGCCGGCAGATCTCGGCGCGGGCCTCCTGGATCGAGCGGCAGATGCGGCTGCCCACTTCGACCTGCGACTGCAGGAACTCCGGCTTGAGCTCGTTCTTGAGGATCACGCGGCCGGAGTCCAGGAATTCCTGGATGTAGGAGGTCAGCTCGCGCGTCTCTGGATGCACGATCTGATACTCTTCCTCGATCCCGATCGTGAACTCAGGGAGTGACATTCCGCCGCCTTCCGGCCCGTGCCGGGCCCGTTCCGCGCTTCGCGGGCGAGTCTAGCATGCTGGGCAGTTCCCCCCTGCGGGCTGACCCCCGGATGGGGTAGCATCCGCGCGGGCGGCAGGAGAGATCCATCGACGACCGACTCGACGACTTGCGCATCGACCGCGACAGCGCCGCGCGCCGGCGCGGACGGCGCTGGCCCGTGGCCGCGGCGCTCTCGGTCCTGGTCGCCGGCGCCATCGGCGCCTGGTGGCTCTTGGCCGGACAGCTCGCCGAGGTGCGTGTCTCCCCCGCGGTCGAGCAGGCCGCCGCGCCGGGGAGTGCGACGGTCCTGAACGCCTCGGGGTACGTCACGGCCCGGCGGCGGGCCACCGTGTCCTCCAAGATCACGGGCCGGCTGGTCGAAGTGCGGGTCGAGGAGGGCTTGCCGGTCCGCGAGGGTCAGGTGCTGGCCCGGGTGGAAGACTCGCAGCATCGGGCGGGCGTCGCGCTGGCCGAATCGCGGCTCGAGTCCGCGCGGCGCGCGATCAAGCAGACGGAGGCCCGGCTCGATCTGGCGCGGCTGACCCGCGAGCGCAGCGAGCGGCTGGTGCAGGCAGGGGTCGTGGACCGGGAGCGGCTGGATCGGGACGAGACCGAGGTGGCCACGCTGGAATCCCGCCTGGCGGTGGATCGGCAAGAGGTGATCGTCGCCGAGCGCGAGGTGTCGCTGCAACAGACGGGGCTCGACGACACCGTCATCCGTGCCCCCTTCGACGGCGTTGTCATCTCCAAGGACGCCCAGCCCGGCGAGATGGTCTCGCCCAACTCGGCCGGCGGGGGCTTCACGCGCACGGGCATCTGCACCCTCGTCGACATGCGCTCGCTGGAGATCGAGGTGGACGTCAACGAGAGCTACATCAGCCGGGTCCGTCCGGGGCAGCTGGTCGAGGCGACGCTCGATGCCTACAGCGATTGGCGCATTCCCGCCAAGGTGATCACCACCATCCCCAGCGCGGACCGGCAGAAAGCGACGGTCCTGGTGCGCATCGGCTTCGACGAGCTGGACCCGCGCATCCTGCCCGACATGGGAATCAAGGTGGCGTTCCGCGAGCCGGACACGGTCGCCGCGCGCCAGATCCTGATCCCTCGCGCGGCGCTGCGCCAGGAGCAGGGACGGGACGTAGTCTACCTCGTGGCCGCGGGGCGAATCGAACGGCGCGCCATCACCGCCGGCGCGGGCACGACGGACGACCAGGTGATCGTGGCGGCCGGTCTCAGCGCGGGCGAGCTGGTCGTCATCGAGGGACCATCGCAACTGAGCGACGGCGAGCGAGTCACGCTGCGCTGAAGATCGAGGGAGGGAGCACGGTCATGGATCAAGACGCCACGCTGGTTCGCGTGCGGGACCTGCACAAGGTCTTCCATCGGGGCTCGCAGCGCATCGACGTCCTGCAGGGACTCGACCTGGACATCCCGCGCGGCGACTTCCTGGCCCTGATGGGCCCTTCGGGCTCGGGCAAGACGACGCTTTTGAATCTGCTGGGCGGCCTGGACCAGCCGACGCAGGGCACGATCGCCATCGCCGGCGAGCGCATCGAGCAGATGTCGGGCAACCGCCTCGCCGGCTGGCGCGCGCGCCACGTGGGCTTCGTCTTCCAGTTGTACAACCTGCTGCCGGCGCTGACCGCGGAGCGCAACGTCGAGCTGCCGCTGCTGTTGACGTCGCTGTCCCGCTCCGAGCGCCGGCGGCACGTCGCCACGGCGCTGGCGGTCGTGGGCTTGACCGACCGCGCGAAGCACTACCCGCGCCAGCTCTCCGGCGGGCAGGAGCAGCGCGTGGGCATCGCCCGCGCGATCATCAACGATCCGACGCTCTTGCTGTGCGACGAACCCACCGGGGACCTCGATCGCAAGTCGAGCGATGACATCCTCGACCTGTTGCAGGCGCTCAACGCCGAGCACGGCAAGACCATCGTCATGGTGACCCACGATCCGCTCGCCGCCGAGCGCGCCAAGCGCACGCTCCATCTGGAGAAGGGCGCCCTGCGCGACGAGGCCGCGGCATGAGCCTGCTGCACCTGATCTGGCGCAACCTGATGCGCAGGAAGGCCCGGACGATCTTCACCCTGCTGTCCGTGGTCGTGGCCTTCGTGCTCTACTGCTACCTGGCCGCCATCAACGTCGCCTTCACGCTGGGCATCGACGTTGCGGGCGCGGACCGCCTGCTCACGATCCACGAGACCTCGCTGATCCTGGACTTGCCGCGGAGCCATCTGGGCAAGATCCTGGCCACGCCGGGCGTCGTCGCGGCGACCCACGCCACCTGGTTCGGCGGCAAGTACCAGAACTATCCCGAGGGCCAGTTCGGCATCTTCCCCGTCGTTCCCGAGGACTGGCTCGAGCTGTACCCCGAGTACGTGCTGCCGCCGGAACGGCTCGCGGCCTGGGTGGCCAATCGCACCGGCGCCGTCGTCGGACGGAAAACGGCGGAGCGGTTCGGCTGGGAGGTCGGCCAGCGCGTCCCGATTCAGGGCACGATCTTTCGCAACGCGGAGGGGGGCGACACCTGGGAGTTCACGATCGAGGGCCTGTACCAGGGGGCCAAGAGCGGGGTCGACGAGACGCTGTTCCTGTTCCACTACGACTACCTGAACGAGTCCCGTGAGCCCGAGGATCGCGACATGGTCGGCTGGTACGTCGTCCGCGTCGACGACCCGCAAAACTCGGCGGCGATCGCGGATGCCATCGACGGCACCTTCGCCAACTCGTTCTACGAGACGGAGACCATGGCGGAGAAGGCTTTCGTCCAAGGCTTCTCCAACCAGATCGGCAACATCGGCAAGATCCTGCGCTTCGTGATGACCGCGGTGTTCTTCACCATCCTGCTCGTGGCCGCGAACACGATGGCCCAGTCGGTGCGCGAGCGGACGGCCGAGATGGCCGTGCTCAAGACGCTGGGCTTCACCGATCGCTGGGTGCTCGCGCTCGTGCTGGCCGAGGCGCTGGCGCTGAGCGTCCTCGGCGGCGGATCGGGACTGCTGATCGGCGGGTTCCTGATCCACTGGCTGGGAGATCCCACCGGCGGAATGCTGGCGCTGTTCTTCGTCCGCGGGAGCGACTGGGCGCTGGGACTGACGCTGGTCGTGGCCCTGGGCCTGGCCAGCGGTACGTTGCCCGCGGTCCAAGCCATGCGCCTGCAAATCGTGGATGCGCTGAGAAGGGCCTGACGATGGGTTGGCTCACGCAATGCTGGGTCGTGACCCTGATGTATCTGCGCACCGTCCCGCAGCGGCTGGGGGCTTCGCTGGCCGCCGCGGTCGGCGTGGCCGGCGTGGTGGCCGTGATGGTCGCGATGCTGTCGATCGCCGAGGGCTTCCGGGCCACGCTGGCCCGCACGGGCTCGCTCGACACGGCCCTCGTCATGCGCAGCGGCACGGACAGCGAGATGTCGAGCGTGCTGTCATTGGACCAGACGCGCATCGTCACCGACGCTCCCGGCGTGCGTCGCAGCGCGGACGGGCCGCTCGCCTCCGCCGAGCTGTTCGTCATCGTGGACTTGCCCAAGCGCTCCACCGGCACCGAGGCCAACGTGCCGCTGCGCGGAGTGCAGCCCGCGGCATTCGCCGTGAGGGACCGGCTTCGCGTGGTGCAAGGGCGGCGCTTCGAAGCCGGTCGCAACGAGATCATCGCGGGCGTCGGAGCCGCGCGAGAGTTCGCGGGGCTCGAGCTGGGCCGCACGCTGCGCTGGGGCGACAACGAGTGGACCGTCGTCGGCTTGTTCGAGGCCGGCGGCGGCCTGACCGAGTCGGAACTGTGGTGCGACGTGAGCGTGTTGCAGCCGGCCTACCGCCGCGGGACGAGGTTCCAGTCCGTCTACGCCAAGCTCGAGTCGGTAGGGGCGTTCGACGAGTTCAAGGACGCGCTCACGGCCGACGCGCGCCTGCAGGTCAAGGTGCTGCGCGAGCCCGATTACTACGTCCAGCAGTCCGAGATCCTGCACAAGATCATCACGGGACTGGGCACGCTGATCACCCTGTTGATGGGCATCGGGGCCGTGTTCGGCGCGATCAACACGATGTACTCGGCGGTCGCCGGCCGTGTGCGCGAGATCGCCACGCTGCGCGCCCTGGGCTTCGGCGGAGCTCCGGTGGTCGCGGCCGTGCTGGCGGAGTCCCTGGCGCTGGCCACGCTGGGCGGTCTGTTCGGGGGCAGCGGAGCCTACCTGGTCTTCAACGGCTACCGCGCGGCCACGCTGAACTGGTCCAGCTTCAGCCAGGTGGTGTTCGCCTTCGAGGTCACGCCGCGCCTGATGATCCAGGGGCTCCTGGCCGCCCTGGCGATGGGCCTGTTGGGCGGATTGTTCCCGGCGATTCGCGCCGCCCGCGTCCCGGTGGCCGCGGCGCTGCGCGAGCTGTGACCCGCGGAGGCAGGAGCGGGGGCGGGTCGTGAGCGGCAAGAAGTGGCTGGCCGGCTGCGCCATCGGCTGCGGCGGCCTGATCGTGCTGGTTCTCGCGCTCGCCGCCTTGTTCTCCGTGTGGGTCCGGCGCCCCGGCGAGCTGCTCGCCCCGCAGCGGCTGCTCGGCCCCGAGACGACCGCTCACGTGGAGTGGACCTTAGGACTCGAAGACCCGGGCACCGCGGGCTTCCTCCGCGAAGCGCTCGCGGCGTTCCGGGCCCAGCAGTCCGCGGCGGCCCGTTCCGGTCCGGCGTGGCTCGCGCCGCTGATCCTGCGCCAGAACGAGAAGGGCGAGGAAGAGCTGCGCAAGCTGCTGCCGATCGTCGCGACGTGGAGCTCGTGTCCGGGACCGACCGCGCACGAAGACCTCCACCTGTGGAGCGTGGGCCTCCAGCGGATCGGCAACCGCCTGAGGCTCGGTGACTGGCTCTTGGCCTGGATCTTCTCCAGGGCCGACGACGCCGAGGTCCATCGGCACCGGGACGAGAAGATCTATCGCTTGTCCGGCAAGCAAGGGGGACATGCGACGTTCTTCATCCGCGGCGCCGATGTCATCGTCACCTCGGACGTGGAGACCGCGCGGATCGCCGTCGACCGGTTGGCGGCGGCGCCGGAGAGCCGCGCGCCGACCCCCGTCGATCGCCTGCTCGCGGAGACTGGTGGGCGGCCGCTGCGCGGGGCGATCACGAACGAACGCGGCGAGCTGCCGCGCCTGTGGCGCCTGCTCGATCCCGACGCGGCCCCTTCCGCGACGGTGGCCGCCTGGGACGAGATCCGCGCCGTGACCTTGGCCGGCGGCCTGAACGCGGACGGCTCGCTCACGGCGACCTTGAGCTTCATCTGTCCCGACGCCCGCTGGGCCGCGGCCCAGGCCCCGGCGCTGAGCCAGGCGCTGAGTCAGGCGCTGTCCCGGAGCGGACTCGCAAGCGAGGCACGGGCAACACCCTCCGGGGACCGGATCCGCGTCGAGCTGCGCGTCCCCGAGCTGATCGAACTCGCCAGCCGCAGACTCGCGCGATCGAGTCGTTCCGCGTTGCCTTCGACCCCACCGGACTGAACTCGAGTCCAGCTCGCTGCCCGTTCCATCGTCTTGCTTCGAGCTGGGCAGCGGCTCACGGCCCCGCGACTCCGCCGAGCGCGCTCCCTTCGGAATGTGGGGCCGGGCACGCGGTCAGGAGGGTAGCGGCACGCGCTGGCGCGGGTAGTCGCGGTCGTGGCCGGCCCAGTCGATCGGCACGCCCATCACGTACAGCGCGCCCAGGCTCTCCAGAAGCTGCCGCCAATCGCCGCGTCCGGGCTTGAGGCTGGGCAACCATTTCCCCGTGCCCTCGGGCAGGCAGCCTCTTCCCATGCCCAAGAGCGTCGGCTTCGGACCGATCTCGACGAACACTTCGCAGCCCGACTCGGCCAGGCTCGACATCCCATCCGCGAAGCGCACCGGCTGTCGCACGTGGCGGCGCCAGTAGTCGGCGGACGCGATCTCGGGAGTCGCCGGACGGCCCGTCACGTTCGAGATCACGGCAATCGAGGGCTCGGCATAGCGCAGGCCCTGCGCGACCGACTCGAATTCCTCGAGGATCGAGTCCATCGACGGCGAGTGAAAGGCGTGGGACACGTTCAACTTCTGAGTCCTCACGGCCGCGGCGGACAGGCGCGCGACCGCGCTCTCGACAGCCGGCCGCCGCCCCGAGACCACGACGAGACGTGGGCCGTTGATCGAGGCGATCGAGAGCTCGGCCTCTTCTCCGGCGATCGCGGCCGACACCTGGTCTTCCGCGGCGAACACGGCGACCATGTCCCCGTCGCGCGCAGCCGACTGCATCAACCGGCCACGCTCGGCGATCAGCGTCAGACCAGCCTCGAGGCCGAACACACCCGCCACGCAGGCCGCCGTCAACTCGCCGACGCTGTGGCCCAGCACGGCAGCGGGCTCGACTCCCCAGGATTGCCACAGCCGGGCCAGCCCGTATTCCAGGGCGAACAGCGCCGGCTGGGTGTAGGCCGTCTGATCCAAGAGCGCCGCGTCGCCCTCGCCGAAGAGCACTTCGAGGAGCGGCCGCTCCAGCCGCCGGTCCAGGACCTCGGCGCAACGATCGAGATCCCGGCGGAAGCTCGGCTGCGTCTCGTACAGCTCGCGGCCCATTCCCGCGTGCTGCGCCCCCTGGCCGGTGAACAGGAAAGCGATCCGCGGCGGCTCGCCGGCTGCGCGGCCCACGATCGCCCCTTGCGCCGGGCCGCCTGCGGCTACCGCGCCCAGGCCCGTCGCGAGTTCGTCGACCGTCGCGGCGAGCAGGGCCAGGCGATGCTCCCGGTGCGTTCCCGCGACAGCCGCCGAGAAGCACACGTCGCCGAGGGCGGGCCGCGGCTGCGAGGCCAGCGCGTTCGCGTGCCGGCCCGCGAGCTGCCGCAGATCGTCGAGCGTCCCGGCCGACAGCGCGAACAGGTGCAGGGGGCGCTCCATGCCGTCTCTCCTCGTTTCCGTCTCGCGGCCCGAGCTGCCCATCATAACGGACAGGCCGGCGCTCCTCCTCGGGCGGCGGCCACGCCGGGGCCGTCTTGCTGCGATCGGGAGGTCGACGGCCGGGTCGAGGAATCCCCTCAGGCGCGGGAGGAGCCGTCGAGCAGCTCCCGCGTCGCGCGGCGCTCTTGCTCCGTGCCGAGGACGCCGAGCACATCCTCGGACTGGAAAACGTAGTCGGGACTGGGATTCGGCTGGAACCCGTCGCGATGGCGCACGGCCACGACCGAGATCCCGGTGCGCTGCCGCAGCCCCGCGGCGGCCAGCCTGCGCCCGACCAGTTCGCTGTTCGGCGCCAACGGAACCCACTCGATCTCCAGGCCGCGCACGGCGCGTCGCAAGTCGTCGAGAGTCTTCAGGCCCTCGCCTCGCAGCTCGCGGTCGACGAACGGCCGGTACAACTCCCGATGGACCGCGTCGCTGAAACGCAGAATGTCCGCCGGCGAGTAGTCGTAGCGCGCCAGCACCTGCCGCACCATCTCGAGCCCGGCCTCGAACTCGGGCTGAACGACCTCGTACACTCCGAGGCCGTGCAGCTCCTCGAGCTGCTCCTTGAACACGGCGCGCGTGACGATGACGATGTCCGGCCGAATCCGGCGCGCCTGCTGCACGATCGTGCGGATCCCCGCGGCGTCGGGAATCGTGACCAACAGCAGCTTGGCCCGGGCCAGGTGCGCGGCCTCGAGCACGGTCGGCAGGGTCGCGTCACCCCAGATCACGGGCTCGCGCGCCGCCGTGCAATCCGAGACGCGGCCGTTGTCCGAGTCGATGATTACGAACGGCAGCCCGCTCTTGCTCATCACCTTGACCGCAGTCTCTCCGGTTCTCCCGTAGCCGACCACGACCACGTGATCCCGCAGGCCCTGCTGGGGTAGGTCGAACGTGCGGAGCGTCGCTCCGGCGCGCACCCAACGGCGGTACAGCCGGTACAGCGGCGGCGCGGCCCTCTGCAAGAACGGCGTCAGCACCATGCTGGCCAGCGCGGTGGCCAGCGACAGCGCGTAGAGGTCCTGCGAGATCGCGCCGGCGCGGAGACCCTCGCGACTGAGCACGAACGAGAATTCTCCGACTTGCGACAGGCCGAGGGCGACGATCGCCGGCGCCATGTTGCCGTAGCCGAAGGCTCGCGTCAGGACGCCGAAGATCAGCGCCTTGCCCGCGACGACGACCGCCACGCATCCCGCCACGCGCGCCAGGTTGTGGAACAGGAACGTCGGGTCGAGCAGCATGCCCGCCGACACGAAGAACAGCAGTCCGAACACGTCGCGCAGCGGGACGATCTCCGCCAGCGCTTGGTGGCTGAACTCGGACTCGCTCAGCACGATGCCGGCCACGAACGCGCCGAAGGCGAAGGACAGGCCGAAGAGATAGGTGCCCCAGCCGATGCCGACTCCCAGCGTGACGACCGCCACCAGGAACAGCTCGCGGGACTTCCAGCGCGCGATCATGCGTAACAGCGCGGGCATCAGCTTGGTCCCGACCAGGATCATGGCTGCCAGGAAGACCCCGGCCTGCAAGGCCGCCCGGCCCAGCTCTCCCAGCCCGCTGCGCATGTCGCCCAACTGCGGCAGCAGGATCAGCATCGGCACGACGGCCATGTCCTGCACGACGAGGATCCCGATCATCACGCGGCTGGCCAGGGTGCCGAGCACCCCCTGGGTCACGAGCGTCTTCAACACCAGCATCGTGCTGGACAGCGAGACGAGCGAGCCGAACCACAGGGCCGGCTGGTGGTCGAGGCCCAGCAGGCCGCGACCGACGCCGTAGCCGAAGGCGATCGTCAGCAGGATCTGGATCGGTCCGCCGATCAAGGCGATCCGGCGCACGGGCAGCAAGTCGCGGAACGAGACTTCGAGACCGAGCGCGAACAAGAGCAGCGCGACGCCGATCTCGGCCAACAGCTCGATATCGTGGACCTCGATCACGCTCGGACCGACCGTGTGCGGGCCGACCAGCACTCCGGCCAGGATGTATCCGATCAGCGGGGGTTGGCCCAGGCGATGCGCGACGAGCCCGCCGGCCAGGGCGGCGACGAGGATCAGTGCGATGTCGGCCGCGATGCCCATGCTGCCCGAACCTCTCCGGCCTGGCACCGCGATCGAGCGGGGGATCCGTCCGGGACCGCGGTCCGCAACGGGCCCATCTTAGACTCTGCGCCAGACGCGGTACCGCAGTAAGCTGCGTTTTCCATGATCGATACCCATTGCCACCTGACCCACCCGCGGTTCGAGGCCGACCTCGACCTCGTCCTCGGCCGCGCGCGCGAGGTGGGGCTCGAAGCCTGCGTCTCGATCGGCACCGGGGTCGAGGACGCCGGCCGGGTGCTCGAGCTGACCCGCCGGCACGCGGGCTTCGTCTTCGGCACGGCGGGCCTCGATCCTTTCAGCGCGCACGCGACCGGCGGGGGCTTCGACGAGGACTTGGCGCGGCTCTCGTCCCTGCTCGAGGCCGGGGGGTTCGCCGCCGTGGGCGAGATCGGGCTCGACTACCATTACGACCTCGATCCACGGCCGCTCCAGGCCCGCCGCTTCGCGCGGCAACTCGAGCTGGCCGCGCGGCTGGATCTCCCCGTGGTGGTCCACGTGCGCGACGCGCACGAGGACATGGCCGCGATCCTCTCGGCCCATGCCGGGTGTCGCGGGGTCATCCACAGCTTCACCGCCGGCCCGGCGGAGGCCGAACGCTATCTGGCTCTCGGCTGGTGCCTCGCGTTCAACGGCGTGGCCACGTTCCCCGGGGCGGAAGCGGTGCGCGAAGCCGCGCGAATCTGCCCGGTGGATCGGCTGCTGATCGAGACCGATGCGCCGTATCTCGCGCCGGTCCCGCTGCGCGGCCGGCGCTCCGAGCCCGCCCACGTCATCCACACCCTGGAGCGGCTCGCCGGCACGCTGGGCCAGGACCGGACGGAGCTGGCGGCGGCGACCTCGGCCAACGCGCGCCGCCTGTTCCGGTTGTAGGGCGCTATTCCGGCGACCAGCGCGGCACGCGTCCCGGCGTCCACGGGGCGCCCGCCGCCTCCATGGCAGCCTCGAGCTCGCGCAGATCCTGCTCGACCCAGCGTGTCAGGTCGGACAGCACGGGTCCGAAGGCTTCCGCCGCGTGACGATAGGCGTCGAGGTTGGTGCCGGTAGGGGGCGAGGTCGAAGTCCACTGGCCGTAGACGATGCGCTCGACGCGCTCGGAAATCGAGGGCGGCGTCGGCTCGTTGCGCCGGCTGACCGTGGAATCGCCGGAGAGCTGTAGCTGCACGTCCGCCAGGCGAGTTTCGAGGTCGCGAGCGCGGGTCATCAGCTGCGCGTCGGCCCCGGGCGTTTCGTCGAGCCCCTTCTTGATGTGATCGAGGCGCACGCGCGCCTCGGCGGCCGCGCCGACGGCGCCCATGACGGCGCGCTGCAGCCGCGCGGTCTTCTGCTGGAAGCCGAGCAGCGCTGCGCGATCGGCGGGAGGAAGCGCGCCCAGGCCCAACGGCACGGTCTCGAACGTCCGCGGCTCACCGAGAGTCGTGAGTTTCCCCCCCACGCGCTTGGCCAGCGAGACCTTGTAGCTCCCCGGCGCCGCCAGCGGTCCTTGCGGCGGCTCGGAAAAGGGGTCGGCTGGCGCCGGCTCGAGCCGCACGGGACTGGCCGCGGCGTAGCGCAAGTCCCAGGCGACACGGTGAAAGCCGGCCTCGACCGGGCCCGTCACGCGCCGCACGACGTGGCCGTCGACATCGGTCACCGTCAGCACGATCGCCGGCTGCTCCTCGCGGTCCTCGGCGCGCAACTCGTCCCAACCTGGATAGTGCACGTCCTCGCCTTCGTCGTCGAGTTCCTGCTCGCGCTTCTCGCGGGCCTTCTTCAGGGTGCGGATCTCGTCGGCGAGGTGATACGTGAACACGGCGCCGAACGGCGGGTTGGGGGCGGTGTAGTAGGCGTCGCCCTGGAAGGCCTTGCCCTTCAATCCCAGCGGCGCGCGCGGCACGTACATCCGGGCCGTCTTGACCTGAAACAGCCGCGCTTCTTCGGTGAGCGCGGACTCGCTGAGGCCGCGGAGCGGGCTGTAGTCGTCGAGGATGTAGATGCCGCGGCCGAACGTGCCGACGACCAGATCCTCCTCGCGACGCTGGATCTCGAGGTCCCGCACCGCGATCGTGGGCAGCCCCCCCGACAAGCGCACCCAGCGCGCGCCCCCGTCGTTCGTGAAAAACAAGCCGAACTCGGTGCCGGCGAAGAGCAGACGTGGATCGGCATGATCCTCGACCGCCGCGTAGACCGAGCCTCGCTCGGGCAGGTCGCCGGCGATCGAGGTCCATGTCCGGCCGCGGTCGGTGCTTTTCAAGAGGTAGGGCTTGAAATCGCCGCGCTTGTGGTTGTTGAAGGCGCCGTAGACGGTGTCGGGGTCGTGCAGCGAGGCCTCGAGTCGGTTGACGTAGGTCATCTGCGGGACACCCGCCACGTGCTCTAACCGCCTCCAGCTCGCTCCTCCGTCCTCGGTGACTTGCACCAACCCGTCGTCGGTGCCGGCGTAGATCAGCCCCTCGACGAGGGGCGACTCGCTCAGCGCCACGATGTTGCCGTAGAACGAGGTCGAAGCGTTCTTGGCCACGGCGTCGACGCTCCAGACTCGATCCATCACCTCGAGCTTGTTGCGGTCGAGGCCGCGGGTCAGGTCGGGGCTGATCGGGCGCCAGGAGTGGCCGCGGTCGTCGCTGCGGAAGATACGCTGCGCCGCGAAGTACAGCCGCGCCGGGGCGTGCGGGCTGATGATCAGCGCCGAGTCCCAGTTCCAGCGCAGGGGCGCTTCGCCCGGAGCGGGCTGCGGCTGGATGTCGATCGATTCGCCGGTGCGACGGTCGTAGCGGGCCAGGCCGCCGTACTGGTATTGCGAATACACGATGTCAGGATTCCCAGGCTCGACGCGGGTCTTGAAGCCGTCGCCGAAGATCGTCACGAACCAATCGGCGTTGACGATGCCGTGGACGTTCAGCGTGCGGGACGGCGCGCCCAGAGTCGCGTTGTCCTGGGTGCCGCCGTAGACGTTGTAGAAGGGCTGGTCGTCGTCGGGCGTGACCTTGTAGAACTGCGTCACCGGCAGGTTGGCCTTGAAATGCCAGGTGGCGCCGCGGTCCCAGCTCTCGTAGACGCCGCCGTCGCAACCGGCGAGGAGATGGTCCGTATCCTGGGGGTCGATCCACAGCGCGTGGTTGTCCACGTGCTTGAAGGCCTCCCCCAGCTTGGTCCAGGTCTTGCCTCCGTCCTCGGTGACGTGCATCCAGGTGTCCATCGAGTAGACCCGCTCGGCGTCGTGCGGGTCGGCGATGAGTTCGTTGTAGTACTGCGGGCTGGAACTCATGTAGTCGCTGCGCTTTTCCCAGCTGGCGCCGGCATCGGTCGAGCGGAAGACACCTCCGGCCTTGCCGCGGGCCTCGACGATGGCGTAGATCGTATCCGGACGCGCCGGCGACAGCGCGAGGCCGATGCGACCCATGTCGACCTCGGGCAGTCCGCTGTCGAGCTTCGTCCACGACGCGCCGGCGTCGATCGACTTGTGGATGCCCGACCCCGGCCCGCCGTCGATCAGGGTCCAAACGTGACGCCGGCGCTGGTAGGACGACGCGTACAGGACGTCCGGATCCCGCGGATCGAGCAGGACTTCGTTGACCCCCGTGTGCTCGTCGATCTCCAGCACGCGCTGCCAGTTCTGGCCGCCGTCGATCGTCTTGTACAGACCGCGATCGCCGCCGGAGGCCCACAGCGGCCCCTGGGCCGCGACGTAGACCACGTTCGAGTCGCGCGGGTCCACGACGATCTTGCCGATGTGCTCGGACAGCTTCAGGCCCACGTTGGTCCAGCGCCGGCCGCCGTCCACCGATTTGTACACGCCGTCGCCGTAGCCCACCGACCGCTGGCTGTTGTTCTCGCCGGCGCCGACCCAGACCACGAGCGGATTGTTCGGATCGAGGGTGACGCAGCCGATCGAGTAGGACCCCTCGCTGTCGAACACGGGCGTCCAGGTCGTCCCCGCGTTGATCGTCTTCCACACCCCGCCCGAGGCCACGGCGACGAAGTACTGCTTGGGGTCGTCGGGGCGCACCGCGATGTCGCCGATCCGGCCCGAGGTCAGCGCCGGACCGATCGAGCGCAGCCCGAGGCCGCTGAACTTCGAGGCGCTGAAGGGGCCCGCGTCCGCCTCTTGCTTGTCCTTGTCTTTCTTCTTGGCCAGCGCGGGGAGCATGGCGACGGCGCAAACCAAGAGGACGGCCAGGACCTGGTGCAGCTTGTTCATCGTGGGCTTCTCCGAGTGAATCCGGGTGCGGCGGGAGAGTATACGACGGCGCACGGGCTCGGTTCTATCGCACCTCTCTGTTGCGCTCGGGATCCGAGGATCTCGCTCAGCCCTTCGACCACACTCGCATCGTCGCTGGCGTCGTGCGCGCGATACGCTCCCGACGCGCTCGACGGCCAGGCTGTTGATACCCCACGTCCGACCACGGATCAAGTGGGGCTCGGACGGCTCGTCCGTCAGTGCCCTGCGGCCTCGCGCAGCTTGACCAGGGCCCACAGCGCGTGGTTGACCGGCGTCGGGACGCCCAGCTCGTTTCCCCGGCGCGCGATGTACCCGTTGAGCGACTCGATCTCGGTCGGGCGCCCGCGAGCGAGATCCTGCTCCGTCGACGAGGTCGCGGCGGCGACGGATCGACAAACTTCGAGTCCGCGACCGATCACGTCGTCGCGGTCGAGGTCGTGGCCGGAGGCACGGGCGACCGCCACTGCCTCGGCGGCGACACCGACCGCCACCTGCCAGGTCGGCGCGAATTCCGCGAGCTGCCCGTAGGTGGCTCCGGTGAGCGCGCTGACCGCGTTGGCCATCGAGTTGACGATCAGCTTGAACCACAGATCGCGCTCGACGTCGTCGGACACGCGACAGCCCACGCCGGCCCGCTCGAACCACTGCGCCACGCGCTGGACGTCCGCGGCACGGCGCAGATGACCGATGACCAGATCTCCCCTCCCGCGGTGCCGGACTTCGCCGGGCGACTCGACGGCCGCCGCCACGTACACGGCAGCCGGAATCGGATCGAGCCCGGCCGCCCGCATGCGCTCCGGGTTGTCCACGCCATTCTGGAGGTCGACGAGGATCGTGCCCGGGGACAGGTGGGGCGCGATGAGCTGCACCGCGGCATCGGTGTCCACGGTCTTGACGCAGAACAGCACGAGGTCGGCACCGCGGACGACCACGGGGCTGGTCGAGCTCTCGACCGGAACCCGCTCGTCGAAGCTCGCGCTGATGAGCCTCAACCCATGCCGGGCCATCGCGTCCAGATGCGCGACGGACCTCCCGGCGCGACCGAGCATGACGACCCGAAAACCCGCCCGGGCCAGCATCCCGCCGAAGTAGCCTCCGACGCCGCCGGGCCCGACCACGACCACCCGCAGAAGAGATCTCACGCTTTCTCCTACTTCGGCGACCGCTCCACCCCGCGGGGCCCGCGAAGCACTCTAGTATCCTGCGGCGGGAATCTGGCGAAAGTCCGGAATCTTCGCGCAGGTCCGGCCAGCATGACCTTCGTGGCGGCTCGCCTCCCGTGGGTGAGGCGCCGCAACGGGAAAAGGAAAAATCGTGTGGCGGAACGGGTGGGATGCGCGTAGATGTAACTCGTACCGCTCCAGAACTCGTTCAATATATTCATGTCGCGGGCAGGTGCCGGCCCCCCTGGAAACCGGTGCCCCGTGACCCCGAGAGGGACGCAATGAGATCAGTATCCTGGTTCAAGTGGGGAGCAGCCGGCGCGGCGGCCCTGGCGTTGTCGTTCGTGGTCAGCTCGGGCGCCGGCGCGCCGCGGCCGACGAGCGGCATGGCGCAGGATCCGGCGGCTGAGGAGTCCTACGCCCCGCCCACGGTCGTTCCGGAGCACAGCGTAGCGCGGCTGTGGAACGATCAGATCCTGAACGCCATCCGCATCGACCGCCCCAAGCCGCCGGTCCATGCGCGCAACCTGTTCCACCTGTCGGTCGCGATGTGGGACGCGTGGGCCGCCTACGACCCGATCGCGATCGGGTACCTGACGGCG
>Ga0187892_10002847_pt1 | contig 33237 bp, 27 predicted proteins | sample MA1701073metaG_FD_139345 | JGI IMG/M metagenome (GOLD analysis project Ga0187892, IMG submission 139345) | Bio-ooze microbial communities from a basaltic lava cave in the Kipuka Kanohina Cave System on the Island of Hawaii, USA - MA170107-3 metaG ... | reverse complement strand
TGTAGGGATTTTGCAGCAGGGTGAGCAACCGATCGATCTCGGAATAATCCTTATTCTGAGCCTTCTCGATCGCGGTCTGCGCCAGATAGTTGCGGAGCACGTACTTGGGGTTGACGCGGTTCATGCGCACCAGGCGGTCCTCATCTCGACTCCTCTCTTCACGCAGCCGACCCTCGTAGCGACGAGCCCACTTGTCGAATGCCTCACGATCCAGGAAAAAGTCACGGAGCGGTTCATTCAGCGATGCGGACCCGGTCTGAAACAAGCTCAATGCGCGAAAGACGATCGTGTAATCGACATGGTGCAGGTGCATGAGCGCCAAGAGCTCTTGGATCAACGATGCATCCTCCTCTTTCGTCTCGATGAGTCCGAATTTCGCCCGCATCAACTCCATGTATTGTCCTCCGCACAGGGGGGTGTAGCGGTCAAGTGCGGCCTTCAAATCTTCCTTCTCGGCCAACGGGAGCATCGCCTGAGCCAGACAGCTGAGATTCCAGAGACCGATGTAGGGCTGTTGATTGAAGGCATAGCGGCCGTTGTGGTCGGAGTGGTTACAGATGAAACCCGGGTCGTAGTCGTCCATGAACCCGAACGGTCCGTAGTCGAGGGTGATGCCATGGATCGACATATTGTCCGTGTTCATGACTCCGTGCGCCCAGCCAACGGCCTGCCATTGAGCGATCAGTCTCGCTGTACGCTCGACGACCTCGGAGAAGAAACGCGCGTACTTGTCCGAGCCATCCGCCAGGTGGGGAAAGTGGTTCGCAATGACGTAGTCAGCGAGGATTTTGAGCTGCTCGTGCTGCTTACGGTAATAGAAGATCTCAAAGGTGCCGAAGCGCACATGGGACGGCGCCATGCGTACGAGCATCGCGCCGGTTTCAACCTGCTCGCGGTAGACCTTGTGGTCGCTGCCGACAATGCAAAGCGCCCTCGTCGTCGGAATACCCAGCCCATGCATCGCTTCGCTGCAGAGATACTCCCGGATGGTCGAACGCAAAACCGCACGGCCGTCCCCCTCGCGCGAGAACGGCGTAAGCCCCGCCCCTTTCAGTTGCAAATCCCACTTCTCGCCCCTCTCATTCCGCACCTCCCCCAATAGGATTGCGCGCCCGTCTCCCAGCTGCGGGACATACACGCCGAACTGGTGACCTGAATAGAGCATTGCAAGCGGTTCCATGCCCGGCGCCAGCATGCTCCCGCCGAACACGCCGGCAAATTCCGGTCGTTTCGCTTGCTCCGGATCAAGGTCGATCAGTTCTGCTGCCGCGGGATTGAAACTGATGAGATGTGGGGGCGTAACGAAAGAAGTTGGATTCAGCTTGGAGTAGAAGGCTTCGGGCAAGCGGGCGTATGTATTATCGAAGGAGAGGGTTTCCAGCCGGTACTTGGTCATGGATGAAACATATCAGGTCTGTCTCGCTCTATCGACTCCCGCCCTGGATGTCGCGATCGAGCGTAAAGACGAACACCCGTTCGCCGATCTGCACATCAATATCGGTAAAGAGTGCGAGGGTTTTGGCGCCCGTGATTTCGCTCACCTGCTCGCAGAGTTTCTCGCGACCCAGTGCAATCAAGTTCTGCCTCAATCGCTTCACCATTTCGACACCATCAACTGTTTTGGCCAGCTGACGTTCGGCCGGCGTCAGCACCCCCTTGAGCCGGATCACCACGAGATCCCGCACGACGAACGTTTTGACGTCGTCTGGGCCACGCCCCATGAACTCCTGCTCGAATTTGATGATCGCAATCCGAATCGCTCCTTCGATTGCATTTTTGGTTCGTTCACTGTTCATCTCCAGCTCCCTCCTCCGGCAAGGGGGCAATTATAGGAGGAGCCTGCGGAGCACCACAAGGCCAAAGTCACCGGTCTCTTGACCGAACGGGGAGCCGTTGTCGGTCTCCTCAAGGACAGGGTCTGATGGAACTTAGGTATGCCCTGAACTGCATGCTCTTAGTTTTCGATTGTGCTGGATCGCACAGGGTTGAAAGACCAGAGAATGATTTCCGCAACCGTATTCACTCAAATGAATAAAATCGCACTGTTCGCTCGGTGCGGAGTCGCTCTATTTCATTTCCCTTGGAATTTCCCCGAGTAGGACACAATTGGCACACATATCTTTTACCGGTCTAACATGTTGGTTTTATAGTTATGTTTATGACCGACCTCGCTGTCTCCGGCTTGCTAAGTTACGTATTGTAATGGCACCAGATGTGCTTTGGACCATGCGTAACACTTGGGCACAATGAAGTGTTCACGGCTCACAATCGCATCGGACTGAGAGATCGAACTAAGATGAAGGTGTTGAACAGAGCTTTGTGGTTACAGTTAGGTGTACGAGTCGCAGCCGCCAATTCTCGGTATGAACGAGCGCGCCGCCGCCACGAATTCTCCATCAGGAAGAGGGATCTCGAAGAAGTTCCCAAAAAACGGGACAGCCTTGACTCTTCGAAGTAAGATACGAGATAAGTAAGTCCTGTGAATACCCGCTCGATATTGCCCCCTGTCTCTCTGGGGACTGGTGGGACAGGCGAGTTCACCGTAAGCTAGGCGGTAGGGTGCCTGGTTCTGTGAAGGGCCAGTTACAGTACTAGCCAAAGAACATGACCATACAACTGGGCACGTCACCTAACCAGGCTGACGCCTCCACAAGTCTGCAACGGGAACGCCTTCGCTCGAAGGTGGCCCACGCGTCTGAAATTCTCCACGACCAGGGACCGATAACCACGTTCATTCATACCAATCCGTTGCATGGCTTTGAGGATCTTCCGTTCGAACAAGCTGTGGCTGAAGCTGAACGTGTTCTCGGCGGACGAGGATACCTGCCAAACGGGGAGTTTCGCCGTCTCTATCGAAGCGGCCGAATCACGGAGCAGGATGTACGAGAAGCGCTGATTTCCTGCAAGCCCGGCAATGAAGCTCTTGCGACCGCCGTCGAAAGTGATCGGACCATCCACTCGTATAACGTACTGCTCTTGCATCTGCTGTATGGAATAGAGGCACTCGACCCGGTACATTTGCCCTGGCAAGTCTATCGCGCTCAGGCCACGAAGCGGTTCCGAGAGGATCTTCCCGAGGCAACGCGGACGATCCTGTTGGAAAAAGCCAGGACAGGCCTTCGCTTGAGTGTGGATCATATCGGTCGAGAATGGACGCTCTCCGACTGGGTTCAGACTCAACTGAACTTGAATCTTCCCGACCATGTGCGGGAACGGGTCAGCCATGAACTGGACGAGACTCCAGTTTCCTCGCAGGACTCGGAAATTCTCGAACGGAGATTCTCTTCGCTTGAGATTCCTGCGGACCGTCGCGAGGGTTATCGCCGGTGCATCGATCGACACCTCGGCAACATCGGTGTTGTTGCCTCAGAGCACCGAGACGTATTCCATGCCTGTTGGCTGAAGATAGAAAGCGAATGTCTCCGCCGACTCATTCCCCGCCATCTCGGTGTGACTGGAACATTCTCCGGGATCGCTTCCGGATGCGAGCACGATCTCGAGGGCTACGCGGTCACTCATTTGTGGCACGTAGTGCTCGCAGCGCTGAGGCTGGACGATCCGCTCTCCCCCACAAATCCCAAGACCTTGACCCCTGAAGATTGTTCTACTTCACGACTGGACTCACTGCATCGTCGTATCGTTGCGGTCGAAAAGGATGGCGGGTTGGCGCTGCCACTGGCCGAGATGACCCGCGCTACGATCGAAGAAGAGGTTCACTTCATCAGTCGCCGCCGGGAACTACGGCATGTCATTCGGTCGGGTCTTCACAACATCTCAGAGCCTTCGGATGCTCATGTAATGCCACCCCTCACATTGACTGAGGAGGCGGAGACGAAGCTTCGAACACAGCTCCCGCGTGGAATGGGCTACCCAATCGGCCTCATGCGTCTCGCCGTCGAGCTTCGCGTCCGCAAGGGATTCGACTGGCAGATATGGAATGATGTATTCGCTCAGCCGTTGTTCGCCAGTACCTCGCCGGTTGATGACGGAACGTGGCGAAACTTTCTGCGAAGCGAACTCCGAATTCGTCTCACAGAAGACCTCCGGCACGCCTTACAAGAGAAATTCTCCTCGCCGCGTCGTGACCAGCAAGCCGAGACTCTTCGCTTGTTGGTCCTTGACGGCCTCAAAGAAGAAGGGTTGACGCTTCTCGCCTGGGACGCGTTGCAGAACGATGTTGATCATTGGGACGACCCGAATCCGAAAGGGAGCGTGGATCCGGTCGTCGAGGAACGGCTCTGTCGAATCGTGTTGGAAGGCCTCCGGGAGACGGAACTGACCAGACCGTCCTATGACGCGCTTCGACAGTTGATCGACCTTTCTGATCGCACCTCTGTCCGCCGGCAACTCCTTGATGATCTCCATCGTATAGATCCACGACAACACCTGATTGAACAAGCTCAGAAGGATGCGGCCGCTTCCATGAACACATTGGGCGGCAACCCAACCTTGGGTGACCTCCTGCGCGAATTAACTGAATTCGACATCGCGGCCTGGGTAAACCGCTATATGATCAAGTGGTGTGCCGCGTTTCTTGACGAGGGTATCTCAGGCATTCCGATGCCAGGGCGAGAGCAGGGGTTCTTTCTCGCCTGGAAGAGACTGGCCGCCGGGGAGCTCTCATTGGTGTTGAGGCAAATTGACGGTTGGAAAGCGACGGTTCTCGCCTTACCCGATCGAGCAGACGATAGCCTCATTCAGACTCTGAACTCATTGCAGATTGACGATGCTCACCAAATCGACTACATGAGCAGCGCGCTCTTACAGCTATCGGGGTGGACTGCTCTGATTAAGTGGCGCGAACTTCATCCACTGCATGCACATCAACAACGTTACCACATTGACCTGCTTGAATACCTCGCAGTACGTCTCTTTTGCGAGTCGATGCTGATCAAACAAGTATGCGGTCGTGTATGGGGTATCGATGGAACGGTTCAGAGCCTGCACCATTTCCATCGCGACCATCCCTGCGAATTCTACGTTCGGCGTGAACTCCATCGGGGCGGATTATCGGATTTCCTCGAAACCCGAGTCCGCGAGCTGATTCGCACAAATCCACAATGTGCCCGGGAAGACTGGGTTCAGGCGGCTGAAATGATCTGGATCTACCGTGAGGCCACGGCCCCAGTCCACGATCCGATTCACCTGGTGTGCCGTAGCGCCTGGCGCCTGTTTCATCTCGTCCAGTTCCTCGGTCTGTCCCCGGCAGATATTCAAGCCTTCAGTGTGAAAGACACCGATCGATTGATTGCCACGCTCGACGACTTTCCAATTTCTGGGCATGGACCTGTTTGGCAACGGGCCTTTGAACGGCACTATCAGCGGGATCTGCTGAAACATCTCGATGACAATACGCGCAATCTTAATTCGCAAGATGGCCGACCTCATGCGCAGATGGTATTTTGTGTCGACGAACGAGAGGAAAGCATCCGGCGGCACATCGAAGCGATAGACCCGGCCTATGAGACGTTCGGCACGGCCGGATTCTTCGGTGTTGTGATGAACTATACTGGCCTCGCCGACCATGGCAGCACGCCGCTCTGCCCTGTCGTCATTACTCCCAGCCACCGTGTGCTCGAAACGCCGACGGAGGACCAAGTTGCGCGAGGCAACCATTCGGCACACCGCTCGAAGTGGATTCTGCTCATGGAACAGCTGTTCGTACTGCTCAAAGGTAATGTGGTGACGTCCTATCTCGTCATCGACGTCACTGCGCCTCTTATGGGGATTATCCTGATTGGAAAAACTCTCCTGCCGAGACGTTTCGCTCACCTCGTTGACCGGCTCCATCATTGGTTCGTCCCGCCGGTCAGGACCTCACTCACGATGGATGCGCTGAACGTGCCCGACGCATCCCAGCCACAGACGCAGCAGCTTGGATTTGCATTGGATCAACAAATCCGCATCGTAGAAGGACAGCTGCGAGTGATCGGCCTCACCAAGGGATTCGCCCGCTTGGTGGTCTTCCTTGGCCATGGATCGACGAGCCAAAATAACCCGCACGAGTCGGCATACGATTGCGGAGCCTGTGGCGGTAAGCACGGGGGGCCTAACGCCCGCGCTCTGGCCACCATGGCGAACAAGCCGGAAGTGCGATTCGCGTTGCGCGAGCGCGGCATCGATATTCCCGGCGATACGTATTTCATCGGCGCCGTACACAACACCGCATCGGATGGGATCACGTTCTTGGAAACCGAACGGATTCCGTCGTCGCACCGCGAGGAATATGCCCGCCTCGTTCGGGACCTCGACGAAGCCCGCGCCTTGAATTCCAAGGAACGGTGCCGGATCCTGCCGAGGGCTCCAAAAAGCGCGCCGCCTCTGCAGGCGCTTCGCCATATGGAGCAGCGGTCCCTCGACTTCAGCCAGGTGTACGCAGAGTGGGGCCATGCGACCAACGCGTCCGCGGTTGTCGGCCGTCGCGTGTTGTCCAAGGGACTCTTCCTGGACCGCCGCACCTTCTTGCAATCGTACGATCCCTACCAAGATCCCGAAGGAACCATTCTCGAGGGCATTCTCACCGCTGTGGGACCGGTCATTGCAGGCATTGGACTGGAATACTATTTCTCCCGCGTCGACAACTTGCGCTATGGAAGCGGGACCAAGATACTGCACAACGTGAGCGGACTCGTGGGCGTGATGACTGGGGCCGAGAGCGACCTTCGCACCGGCCTGCCATTTCAAATGATCTGGGTGCATGAGCCCATGCGCCTGACCTTCGTCGTGGAGTGCCTTCCCGCCATCATCAGCCGCATCGTTCAGCGGCACCGTGCGCTTCAGAAACTCTTCGACAATACATGGTTGCACCTCATTGTCCTGGACATCGGTACCGGACAGTTTCTTCGTTACCAGGGAAAGGGACAATGGTCGTCCGTTTCGATGAGTCAACCGGCTGGCGTCACCTAGGAGTCTGTCCCAGTATTACCATCCAACTGCGGCAGACCAGTTGTCGATATCTGCGTCGTTCTCAGCCCCAAGAAATCCTTGGTATATGGCAGTGAATACGTGTCCGGTTTCTTGCAACCTGCGGCCTTGCATCTGCCGGCTTTCATTCGCCTCGCAAAGACGACGGACAACGCCCATGTGAAGTCTTTCGTGCGATGGTTCGACGGGTATGCCTCACTGCGTCCGGGTAGTGTCACTGCATGAAACTCAGGAGCGGGTCGAGATCTGGCATCGAGAATACTGAGGGTCGGCCTCATCGGTTCCCCCAGAATCGCACGCCAGAAGAATTCGTCAGGTACCCATGCGGAGGATCATCTTCGTGAGCCCGTGATCACCATTGGAGACTCGTCTAAAGTTGCCCCACGCATCCATTCGATTGCTGAATGGATGAAACCACCTATGTGGGTAATGAGGTACGGCGGATATGAGCGATATGTAACCGTGCGGGCAGTGCCGTATCGCTCTATTTGAAGGTGCTTACTTTTATCTCAGCTCTTACCATTACGATTCAGCATTTCTATAACACATTGCATTCACTAGTATTTGTCGTACAATGATGTCGTTGTTCAAGCACATTGCACGCAATAACTCCGGTGGCATTGGTTATGCGGTGACCTGCTACCATAGTGAGTGAAGGGTTCTAGCGATAGCCCGGAATTCGGGGACAGATCAACATTACGCGGAAGTCACATTCATGTTAGTACACGCACAGAGGGCAGGTTATGTGGACAACACGACCATCCGCGCCATGCCCATACGACAACGGATCGACTGGTTGATGGATTATGCTCACCACCATTCCACGGAATTTCAAAGTTCAGAATCCCAGCTGGCGCGCAGCCTCTATGTCGCAAAGCACCCAACCGCCGTTGTGGCGTTGAATTGCATGGACGGACGTATCAACATCTCTGTGGCCACTGACACTCCGGCCGGCATCATCGTGCCGCTCCGCAATCTCGGTGGACGCTTTAATCTGGGCTGGCCGTACTTCGCGGAAGTATTGGCAGGACAAATACGGAATACGATTGCAGGGGGACGACGCACGATGGTGCTCATCACGTACCACTATTCCAAGGGCGACTTCCATCGCGGCTGTGCCGGTTTTGGTTACGACACCGACGCCGCTCGCAGCCATACGTTTGAAACCAAACGTATGGTGGAGGCGGTTTTCGGAAGTGGTCACAACACGGTGTATCCTCTGGTGTGCGGCTTTGAGACCGACGAAGATGCGCTTGTCCTCCACGGTTGCGGCGGTGAGGTGCTGGACCTGTCCACAATCTCCTCCACATCTCTGGACACTTTGCCCGGATTGCTGACTCGGCTCTACCCGGACATGCCTGATCAGACGCTCCAAGATCTGTTGCCGCTCGTAGAAGGCAACATCTCTCACATCGCGAGCATGAGGCAAAGCAACCGCCAACTCGAAAACGAGCATGTCGAGCATCACGAATGGATGATTGGCATCGGGCGCGGATTCGACTGGTTGCATATGCCCAACCTGGCGCTTATCATTGGTCCCTACAGTCCCGACCTCGCCGAGCCCATTCGCAAGGCCGCCGGCATCATCGAGGCCAACATGAAGAGCCGCCGTATCCCCGATGACGGCTTTTTAATGCTCGTCGCATCACCCTACCAGGAGATCGGTTCTGAACGTGCTCTCGCCGAAATCAAGAGCAGCTTCTTGTCCGAATTTGCAGCTGGGATCATCCGTGCCGAATGTCCCAACCTAAAGGACAAGTTGCACGTGCGCAACGCTGTCATCGCCTGGCAGTCTCGAGAGCTAGAGGTGATTGATCCCTCCGCAGCCTGGTGACACTAGCCACATCGGGGCGCAACACAATTAGAACATCTGCGACACGCTTTTTCTTCTGTCTTGTCTTCCACAACCTGTTTATCTAGAATGGGCCTGGTTGTAGGGTTTGCAGGATGTTCAACCACGCCGTCCAGCTAGGTGAGACGAAGCTTGCGGGGGGGGCTTTCAACATCCTGCCAAGGAGGAGTCGGTGAAGGGGTTACGGTTCGAGCGCATCGGGAAAAACCGTCATTATAATGTGGTATTCCACATGGGAAACAGCTACGTGCCCGTCAGCGATGAAATCGTGGAAGAACTCAAGGCCCAGAGTCTCCTCCCCGTTGAACGGTTCCTCGACCTCTTGATCGACCGCGTGGGATACTCCTCCTACCTCAAAGAGCAAATCCGAACAGAACTGAAATCCTCCGGCGATCCGGTGACGCAGATTACGGTACTACAGGGCGCCATCCGCGACCTCTAAATCGGCTGCTGAAAATCTCCTCACGGCTTGCACGAATTCCGCATATTTTCGTAAAACCCCCGGGTGAGCCGAACAAACTACCTAATCGGCTCATATTTTATATTTTCGTGAGCCGAATAAGTGTTATAATCGGCTCATGCCCTATAACTGGCAGGAAAAGGATTGGCCTGAATTCCGGTATGATCTCTCCGGGGTGGAGGATGCGCTGCTGGATTTTGCCGAAAGGACGGGACGTGCGGATGGCCTGTTGAAGGGGCTGCCGGAAGACTCGCGGGCGGAAGCCATTATCGACATGATGGCGGCGGAAGCCATCAAGACATCAGCGATTGAGGGCGAGCTTCTGAGCCGCAAGGATGTGCTGTCGTCGATCCGGAAAAATCTGGGGATGGACGTTGGAATGCCGTCCGGAGACAGGCGGGCGGAAGGAGCCGCTGCGTTGATGGTCGATGTGCGGAAAAATTTTTCCGCACCCCTTTCGGACGTGACGTTGTACGAATGGCACCGGATGATCATGGCCGGCAGCCGTGGCCTCAAGGCCGGCCGATGGCGGACGCATGCCGAACCGATGCAGGTGGTTTCGGGCCCAGCGGGAAAAGAGAAGGTGCATTTCGAGGCGCCGCCGTCATCGAGAGTTCCTGGGGAAATGAAGCGGTTCATTGACTGGTTCAATGAAACCGGACCAGACGGACAGAAGGAAATTAAAAAAGCTGCGGTACGCTCGGCAGTGTCTCATCTGTATTTCGAGTCCATACATCCTTTTGAAGATGGGAATGGCCGTATAGGAAGGGCGATTTCTGAAAAGGCATTGTCACAGGGACTCGGGCGTCCAGTGTTGCTGAGTCTATCGCGCACGATCGAGGCGGATAGAAAGCGTTATTACCAGGCGCTACAAGAGGGGCAAAAATCAAACGAGATCACACCCTGGGTAAACTGGTTCGTGACCATGGCGCTCGATGCCCAGATCCATGCGGAAGAGCAGATCGATTTCACGTTGAACAAAACCCGGCTCTTCGACCGCTTCAGGGATCAGCTGAATGTACGGCAGCTGCAGATCCTGCGGCGGATGCTCGAAGAGGGGCCGGAAGAGTTTAAAGGGGGGATGAGCGCGAAGAAATACGTTTCCATCACCGGCACGTCGAAGGCTACGGCGACGCGGGATTTGCAGGATCTTGCGGACAAGGGCGTCTTCGTCCCATACGGGGGCGGCCGGAGCACAGGCTATAAGGTGAATTTGTAAGTGTGGATTCGTCGTTATTCCGGGTATGGCGTTCCGGTCAAATTCTTCTATTTACTCTCGTGTTTCCAATTTTGTGGCAGCGTGACCGCAGCTGATAAAAATGTTTGGGCTGGTTGATCCTGGCGATCGATGCAAGTGAAGCGTCGAAGTACCCCATCCACAAAACCTGCAAGGACTCCAGCCTCCGAACTCTCGAAGTCCGAGCCTACCAAAACTAGCCGTCCTGTATCCCTAAATCAGATACCTGGTAAGTCGTTGATATCTCCATCCTTCAAATTTGACCTTGAGACTTTGGTGCGGGTCTTCTAAAATGACCTTTGGCTCAGCCGTATCACACTTCTAGCGTTTCTATTGTGTCGCGCTTTCCCCATCAAATATCTCGCGGGATACTGTGACGTGGTGAGCAACAATCTCCTTCTTGGCGACGCGGAAATCCGTTTTGTTCTTCGATCCCGCCTTTCCCTAAAACACGCCAATAAATCTCGCACTGTCTTCATCGAGGAACTTGGGCTCTGCCGTGGACAGGTGAGAGTCGATCTTTCAGTCGTCAACGGTTTGCTACATGGGTATGAGATTAAGTCCGATCGGGATAGCCTGCGACGCCTAAACAATCAGGTAGAGCTCTATGGGAAAGTGTTTGATCGAGCAACGCTAGTGGTTGGTGAGCGCCATTTGGCTGAAGCACTCGACAACGTGCCAGTATGGTGGGGAATCTTACTTGCTCACCGATCGGCCAAGAAGCTACAGATCAAAACTGTGCGCTCCCCGCGCAGCAACCCTAAGAAAGATCCACGCGCCTTGGTTGAGCTATTGTGGCTCGATGACGCTCTAGCTTTGCTGGAGGAGCGTGACGCCGCACGAGGCTATCGGGGAAAAGCTCGTTGGATTGTTTGGGATCGGGTTTGCGAACTGTGTAGCCTCAATGAAATTGCCAAGGCCGTGCGGACACAACTCAAGGCTAGGGCAAAGAAGCGAGCGCCTGTGTAACCGTTGAAATATGATGGATGGTGCCGAGTTGTCGCCACGCCTCAGCAGATCCCAAACCAGGCTCACCATCTGCAGCCGCCTTCATCAACCCACACCCATTGCAGTGGTTTGATCCATAAAATTCTGATCTGAGGCTACCGTAAACAAGCTTGCGAGCTAACTCAGGGAATTGTTTGCCAGGACGCTTTGAGCGCGTGCTCTCGCCTTTTATCAGCAACCATTCTTCTTCTAAGGTGTACCGAATTGAGGCAGACACTTGCATTCTAACTGGGTCAAAGTCTTCAACTCCTTCCGGGCGCTGTATTGCGCAATCACTGAAAGTTGGAAGGCGCTGAAGGCTGTTTCGCAGTCCGTAAAGATTGTCTCTCCACGCAACCCAATCTGCACGCTCGACAGAGGCTTTTGAATTACGCTGGACCACTCCCATACTTTTTGGAAACGCACAGGCCGAGACCGTGAAGGTGCGCCACCGTAGATGATCAGGAACTTCGGCTATGAAAGCATCCGTCAAGGCCACGATCCCTTCAAGGATAAAGTCTTCAACTCCTCCAAGATCGACAATGAGATCTATCTCTTCAGGCGTAAGCCCTTTTGTGCGTAAAAAAGCATTGATCCGCCCGGCAAGACTGCCTTGTTCAAACTCGGCTCGGGTCAATCGCAACGCCAGACCATTCGTCCGATGAACAAGAGCAGGAGTAATATCGGCCGTGCGAGATACTCCTGTGACAGGGGTGAATACAATACCAGCAGCGGTGGCTCGTCGAAACACCTCATCTGCACCAGCTTGGCCATCAGCAGCAATCTCACGTGCGTCAATGAAGCACCTCGAGTATGGGCGAACGGCCTCTGCAAGATCAGTGAACGTCGTATCAAGATGGGCACTTAGAGTTTTACCGGGCGTTCTTTTGACAATCTCTAAGAGAGGAGTAATTCGTGGCTGATGGATTGAGGAAACACGTTGAAGAGCCTTTCTTTCTCCACGCTTCACCTTGAGGACCGGCACGTAATGGTCTGGCCCAAATGTCATGTCTACCCTTGCCCCCCTGGGATTCCAGAGCCTGAGCGGCGCAAGCTCGTCTTCAAGCGACCGAAAGTACGACAACAGTGCCGTTGAAGGATCTGGGTTCTCGCTGGAGAAACAGACGTCAACCATCCGATCGACTAAACCAAGCGGAGCCACCCGTCTGCACATTTCCTCCTGCCCGATATTGTCACAAAGAGCCAGCAAAACAGCCTCAATAACTACCACGCGATTCTCAAGCGCTGGGGCAAAATCACCGATGCCTTTGAGTGCTTTGAGCGCTCGCTTGTCACCAGACAAAAACGGGTGCCCTTGCTCCGCAGCCACGGCAAAGATCTGAGCTTCCCCTGGATCAATCGCCTCAACTGCAGCCAGCTTCTCCAGCCAGGTCACACTGGGTTGTGGTACGAGAGGAATTGCGTTTGCGACGGGAATCAATGCGTCGCAGGCAGGTCCCCCATATAGTTCTCGAAGGCGGCCTCTCCGGAGCATGAAAGGAAGCGCGGGTAATCTCCCGCACTCCTGCAACTTCGCGCCAAAAATATGGGCGGCGTCTTCAAGTAGGCTAGCTATTCCAAATTTACAGAAAGCATCCGTATCAAACAGCAGTTTCATGACGCTCCGGCTCGCCAAAAACGCAGCGGAGCAGTGCGCGGTCGGTTTCGGTCGCAGCCGTTAGATCAACATGCTGGTCGAATAATTGTCGCAATAGTCTTCGAGCACCACTGTTTCTGTAAAGAGCCTTCGCTGCCAGCGTAGCCGTTTGATAGCTGCTAGGCGTGGCTACCCGGCGGGCCCAAGCGAAGATCACCGTGCTAGCATCAGCACCAGTCCTGCGTTCAAGCTCAGAAGCTTGGCGAGCAAGATCCTTGAAGTTAGCGCCGTTTATATCTGGAATAGTGTCATTGCCGATCAGGACATGAGTGGCGTATTGATCAGCACGACGTTCAATAGACGTGTCATCCAGAATATCCTCTTCCTCATCAACAACTGGCTGGTCGGGCGCACAATCAGTCGCAGCAATATGCCCAGCCTCATGCGAAACGACAAAAGCAACTCGCGCTGGTTCGTCATGCTTGTGGCCAAGCAGGATGACCGGTCGCCCTCCGACAATTCCTGCAATACCTTGGAAGCTCGGGGTTGGGAGTACGTCGAGCGGGATAACCGGAATGCCTCGCCTCCAAAGATCTCCAGCAATGTCGTGCAAAGACACCGACAGCCGAGGTCGCTGGATTAGATTACGCCATGCCAGACCATCAACTGGAAGCACAGCTGTCGTGGTTACCGGATCTCTGAGACTACGAACTACTGCGGCAGCAATCCGCATGGCGGCGTGAATGGCAGGCCCCAACCTGTCCCGGTCAATGTCCTTAACACGCCTTAGCTGCGCCCCAGGATATGCTGGCGCCGCCAATGTAGCGCTGGGATCTCTGACCTTCTCAAGCGATAGGCCAAGAAAGCGCGCGACTCGGACTTCGATGTCTTCAAGGAGCCGAGGCTCTTGGAGGCAGGCGTTGTCCCACCAATCTGGCAATATTGCAGAATGCAAGAAGTCGTTCTTGAAACCGGCCTTAGACAACCGGTTTGTTAGGGTCTTGAACGTGTGCCTCGTCAGAGGATTGCTCCGTTTGTGTTAGATCCAACTATCATGTGACCCCCGCGGAAAATCTTGGGTCCGGCATTTTAGCACCCTATATCATCGAACACCATGTATGGGCGGGTAAGCAGCTACGCTACCGCCTAACCGGTTCCAAATGCCTCCCGCTAAAGGATCCTTCCAAGCTGGCTCCTCTTCATCCTCCCCCACACATCAAGAGGGTCCGCCATCTCTTCGTTCGACCGCGCGCATTGAGCGAGCACCACCCGTATTGTAGTTATTTGATAGCTCTTGTGTGCGCGCTCAGCGAGCGAGGAACGAGGAGATGATGGACCCTAATCTGCCATTTGGCCTTCTTGGAACAACTGATTCAATAACGCGTTTCTCTTTTCGGGATCTTTGTAGTACTTGAGCGCCTTGGTGAAATTCTCCAGTGCGCTCTCGCGTTTTCCCTTTTGTGAATAGTATTCGCCGATGCCGTGGTAGGCCCGAGGGTCTTGATCGTTGGACTTGAGGGCTCGATTGAACGCATCATAGGCCGCTTGCATGTGTTGTTTGGCCAGCTCCAGCCAGCCGATTGCCGAATGTGCCGGCCCGAAATTAGGATCGGCAATGAGGGCCGCATCGTACTCCTTTTGCGCCAGATCCAGGCGGCCGCGATCCTCATAGAAACCGCCCAACGCGAAATGCACTTCGGCGTCGTTCGGATTCAGCCGCAACGCTTCCTTGTAAGACTGCAGCGCCGGCTCCATCTTGCCCTGTTCTGCAAGGGCGCAGGCGAGGTTCGCGTGGGCGGTCGCATCGTTCGGCGTCAGCTTGATCACTTCGCGATATTGAGGGATCGCCATCTCTAAACGGCCCTGTTCTTGATAGGCCACACCCAGGTTGGTCCGGGCCGGCGCATAGGAAGGATCGAAGCGGACGGCCTCGCGATATTCCTTGATGGCCATTTCGAGGTGGTTGGCCCGCTCATGAATCTGTGCGAGAAAATGATGGGCATAGGCAGACTGTGGCGCGAGAGTGATCGATTCTTTGTAGGACGCGATCGACTGTTCGGATTGGCCTGATTGGGCCAGAAATAATCCCCTCACGAGATGGGCGTTGGCCTGCTCCGGCTGTCGCGCAACGATTCCTTCGATCCACTCTTTGACCTGTGCAATGTCGTCTGGTTCCTGCAGACACTTTGGGTGAGTCCTCCAGGCTTCGGCGAACTCACCGCGGAGCAGGTGGATCACGTTGAGAGCGAAATGGGGTCGAGGATCCTGGGCGGTAGCGGGGTGGCTGGCCCAGGCCAGTGCAGCATGCTGCGCCTGATCCCATTGACCCTCCAACAACGTCGTTTCACATTGCACTTGGTAGTTGGCCATCTGGATCGGTCATAGGATTATCTGGTGAGGGTGTCTTCGATGTCCGGTGAGGTGGCCTGGATGCGATCCCCGAGTGAAGGATAGCGTGCCGCTAGCTTTTGTTTCATGAGCCAGGCCACAGTCCGGTACGACCAGTGGCCTTTCACACCGGAGCGGAGTCTAGCGATGTACTCGGCTTCGGCAAAATCCATCTTGAAGAGGCAACGCACCTTGAATCCGAACGGTGTGGCGTAGAGAGACCCCTCCGCGCTCGTTTTCTTGAGCTGCTCGATGTCCGAACGGACTGCGTCCATCGCCTGTCGATACTCCTGATCCAATCCCGCTTGTACGAGCGGTGGTGGAACTTCATACCCGTGCACCGTCGTAAAGTTTTGTTGGATCTGCTGACAGCGCCGATGCCGATGCATGTCGCGCCAGCCTCCGATGTCCATCAGCACGTCGAATGTGAAGGCATAGCCGCTGCGGAACTCTTTGATCAGTTCGTCGTACGGCCCTCGCGCGCTCATCGCCACGTCAACAGCCTCCTGCTTGTCTTTCTCCGCCCAGGTGCGGACCATTGCGAGAAGGTTCCGATAGGGTGCGTGCGAGACCCGGTATAGCAAGGTGGTGACGATTTCGTCCAACGGATCGTGGGGCTCGATGAGGTCCACCGGCTCCGGCTCGCTCCAGGACGCCGGTTGATCTAATCCGGCTCCCCGGAGCGCGTCCTTCGCATATTTGGCGAGGTCTTGGTAGACCGAAGCTTGATAGTCGCTCGCCTTGGCGTGGCGCGCGAGCGTCGGCGCGAGAGGTTCGTATGCTCCGGCTGGCTGGCCGGAGAGCTCGCCCCAAAGGTTCACAGGCGACCGTTGGCAGGCATCCTTGAGTTCGTCTCCGACCGCACGCAATTCCGGTAGTTGTGACGACAACAGCCTGGTGATTTGCTTTTCCAACGTCCTGATGCTGACGACTTGCCCGACGTTCGTCCTGGCCGCGAGGGGCAGAAGATACCGTGTCACGTCGAATGTGCGCGCGGCGATTGTCCGCTGATAATCGGCCGGTTTCATCGACTCGGGGCGCGGCTCACGCTCCGAAAGAAATTGGGTCAACGGTTGATGCAAGAGCCGATAGATCTCGGCGAGGCTGCGGAGAATGCCGTGGTAGGTGCCTTCCGTCTCCGACCCTCGAATGGAGTCCGGTACGAACCACCCGCCGGAGGCAAAGTTCTGATATCGGCTCGATTTCGCCTGGCCATCCCACAAGGGCTCGTCTTCGAGTCGAATCGCGGCGAGTTCGGAGATATCCTCGAAACAGATGATGACATGGCCTAAATCGGCGATCGACGCGTGGCCGTAGTCGAAATAGAATTGATCCCAGAATTTTTCAGCTGAATGTCCGTGCACCCAGCGGAGGCTGTTCTCGATCGAGTCGGGCGAGCGGCTATAGCGGGCCAGGGCGTAGGCGGATTTCTCGGGTGGCATCGGTGCCAGGGCGATGACGCGGCGGGTCGGTTGATCTATGCTCATGCGGTTTCCCAGGGTTTCTTGACAGGTCGCGCACTATACCGCCACGGGAATACCTGTGCAAGAACCTAATCCGTCAATGGTCATTCGTCAATCGTGAGCGGACGGGAGTATTCTCGAGCCTGACACGGAATCAATTGAGCCTTGACCGCTGACGATTGACGCTTCTGAACGCGTTGACATGCCTGTAACCCGCCGCTATAGTCCCGAATCTTTCTCGGTGGTTGCTGAATACAATGGACATAATCAAGGGCATCAAAGGCGTTAAAGACATCCTTCCCGAGGAGACCCCTCGTTGGCGTTTCATCGAGGATGCGGCGAGGCGTTGGGCGCTCTGTTATGGATATCAGGAAATCCGTATCCCCATCTTCGAGCTCACCGCGCTCTTTGCCCGAAGCATCGGCGCGTCGACAGACATCGTCGAGAAGGAGATGTACACCTTTCCGGACCGGGATGGGTCTTCATTGACCTTGCGCCCGGAGGGCACAGCCGGCACAGTCCGCGCGTTCATTGAACACAACCGGGCGGCCGATCCGCTCCCGCAGAAATATTTTTATCTCGGGCCGATGTTTCGTCATGAGCGGCCGCAGGCGGGGCGCCTCAGGCAGTTCCATCAATTCGGAGCCGAATCGTTCGGCACATCGGACCCTCGCGCGGATGTCGAGGTCATTGCTCTGCTCTGGCGCCTGTTGTCCGATCTGTCCTTGCCGGACCTGACGCTGGAAATCAATAGTCTGGGAAGCGCCGGCGACCGCGCTACATACAAGCCCATCCTTCTGGCGTTTCTCTCTCAGCAGAAGTCCCTCCTCTGTGCAAATTGTCAGCGTCGCATGGAGACGAATCCTTTGCGGGTGCTAGATTGTAAAGTGCCGGACTGTTGGGCTGCGACTGAGTCAGCGCCTAAGCTGACCGACCATCTCTCTCCTGAGGCCCGTGTACATTTTGACCAGGTCCTCGCAGGTCTCGTAGCCATCGGAATCCCCTATCGACTCAATTCTCGTTTAGTGCGGGGGCTCGACTATTATGGTTTGACGAGTTTTGAAATTACCTCGAGTCAGTTAGGGGCTCAGAATGCAGTGGGTGCCGGAGGCCGCTACGACGGTCTAGTGGAAACACTCGGCGGCCCCTCTGTTCCAGCCGTTGGATTCGCGCTCGGGCTCGAGCGTGTCTCGTTGATGCTGCCGGAGACATCACTATCCTCGTTACACGAATGTCTTTATTATGTTGCAGCATTCGGAGAGAAAGGGAGTAAGTTGGGGCTTGTTCTACTCGACGAACTCCGTAGAGTCGGAATTTCCACCCAATGTGACTATCGCGCCACCACACTTAAGGCCCACCTGCGCCAAGCTGATCGATCAAAGTGCCGTTACGCCATTCTCCTAGGTGATGATGAGGCAGCGCGCGCCTCCATCATTCTCCGCAACCTCGAGTCGAAGGCCCAAGAGGAACTCCCGCTGGCCGGTCTTTCTTCTCTCCTTAAATCCCGCACATTCTCTATGTAAGACGTCAAATTTTTGCTGTTGACTTTGTCTTGAAAACCTCGTAGGCTCGCCAGGTATTTACTTCGTAATAGATTGATTGTATTGACGTATTTGGTTTGTAACTATGTCGGCTCTGAAGCTTGGTCTCTTGTTATCCACACCCCCTACTCATCCCAGCGTTGAGACTGTTGTCCAGTTGGCTCAGGCTGCTTTGCGCAAAGGAGTCGATGTCTATCTCTATCTCATTGATGAAGGGGTGAAGACGGCTGTGGATCAACGCTATCTTAGTTTGATCGATGCCGGAGTGAAGATGTCTGTCTGTGCGTACGGCTGTCAACAACATGGTGTGTTGACGACCTCGATCGATTCGAGGGTTTCTTTGTCCGGTCTCGTTGTGCTGTCGGGAATTATTGATGGCTGCGATCGCTTTCTCGCTTTTACATAAAAAGTTATTGTCACTGCGGTTGGCTGTCTATGTCGAAACGCATCGCGGTGGTGATTTCAGAAGATCCTTGTGTGACGGCTCGCCCTGTTGAAGCACTTCGTATTGCGCTGGGATTGTGTGCTGGAGACCATGAAACGACCATCGTGCTCCTAGGGCGCGCTTCTATGCTCCTGATGGAAGATACGGAAGAAATTATCGACATCGATATTCTTGAAAAATATCTTCCCTCCTTTCAACAGTTGTCCATCCCCTTTGTTGTCGAGCCAGGGACGCCTATGAATGTTTGGTCTCATGATTTTTCCGTGACGGTCCGCACTGCGGACGAAATAAGACGGTTAGTTCAATCGGCTGACAGGAGTCTGATTTTTTAAAATCTTTATCGGTGTGACGTGGGTAGGATATTGTATGTTCTCCGACAATCTCCGGATCGTATCCCTTCATCGATCTTTCGGTCTAGTGATGTAGATACGGATATCGTCTTTGCTGAGCAGGCAGCATCAATTGGTCCTTCTTCAGTGAAGGGGGTTGTGATTGCTCCTGAAGGAGTGACTGTCGGAGTTTTCCATGCGACGATGACATTTGATGACCTCATTGAGAAAATTTTCTCGTCCGAACACATCGTTGTTGTCTAGTGTATTAGCGACTCTTTTCCTAAAATATTATGTATCAGAGAGAGATCGTCGTAGGAGTAGGAGTAAGAGGAGGCTCAGTGGATAGTGTGGATAGAGTTTAAAGAGTTGACTCTTCTAGTTTCCTTGTCCCATCTCTTTGTGGAGAGAATTGGGGGTTGACTCTGGGTAACCCCTGCATGCAGAGTCCATAGGTTGTGGTAATTCGAGCAACGACTACCATCGTGATCTGTTCAACGTCTGATAATAATCAAGTTGGAGATAAGAAGATCACACCGAGAACCAGGTTATCAACAGGTGTGAATAAGTCTGTGTATTAAGAATGATACAGAAATTATGACTACCTTAACAGTATGGCAGGATACCTTGGCTTATATCCAAGGGAAGGTGCCAAAACAAGTTTTTGATACGTGGTTTACACCTATCCATATCGAGAGAATAGAGGATTCCACTGCCCAACTAGGCGTCCCGAATAAGTTTTTTGGCGATTGGTTAAGCCAACATTATGGGTCTCTGCTAGCCGAAGCCATCTCTGCTGCCCGAGGTGGGGAAGAGACCGCGATCACGTTCGTCATCTCTCATAAACAGACGTCAAAGCAGCTTGAGAATAGTGGGGGTACTAGTACAACCAGTCGTCAAAACGCGGGATCACGGTCAAAACGGGGAATACAGCTCAACCCAAAGTATACGTTCAAGAATTTCGTAGTGGGCGCAGGAAATCAATTTGCCCATGCCGCCTGTATGGCGGTCGCCGAGCAGCCGGCAAAAGCCTACAACCCACTTTTTATTTATGGCGATACCGGGTTGGGGAAGACACATCTCTTGAATGCCATTGGAAATTATGTGGCAGAGCGAACCGACCTCCGGATTGCCTATTTGACGACCGAGCAGTTCACGAACGAAGTCATCAACTCCATTCGGTACGATAAAATGATGGATCTGCGGAAGCGGTATCGTCATATCGATATGTTAATGATCGACGACATTCAATTTTTAGCGGGCAAAGAGCGCACACAGGAAGAATTCTTCCACACGTTCAACGCGCTTTATGAAGCGCATAAGCAGCTTGTCCTCTCGAGCGATCGCTTTCCGAAAGACATGCCCGATATCGAGGAACGGTTGCGGTCTCGGTTTGAATGGGGGCTGATCGCGGATCTCCAGCCGCCTGACGTTGAAACACGTATTGCCATCTTGCGGAAAAAGTCCGAGGACGAGGATGTCACGTTGCCGGAAGATGTCATCCAGTTTCTTGCCACGACGATGAAGAGCAATATCCGCGAGCTCGAGGGTTCATTGGTCCGCCTCGGCGCCTATGCTTCACTCACCGGCCAAACGATTACGTTGGAGATGGCGAAGAGCGTGCTCCGGGATCTGATCGGCACTAAGAAAAAGATCGTATCGATGGATGATATTCAGGAAACGGTGGGCGCACGTTTCCATGTGAAGATCGCCGACCTGAAATCCCGTCGCCGGAGCAAGACGCTCGTACATCCGAGACAGATCGCCATGTATCTCTGCCGGGAGCTTACAGACTCCTCGTATCCCGAGATCGGACGGCAGTTCGGAGGCAAAGACCACACGACGATTATCCATGCCTGCAAGCAGGTCATAAAAGCGAGAGACAGAGACAGCACATTAAGTGCCACATTGGACAGCTTGAAGGAGCAGATCCTGCGAGCGTGAGGGGCTGCGCCAAGGGGAAGAGATGATGAAACTGCGCATGGGGCGAGTTGAACTCTTGACAGGTCTTCAGCGGGTCCAAGGTGTCGTCGAGAAGCGCAACACGATGCCGATCCTTTCGAATATACTGATCGAGGCGAAGCAGGAGGGGGTAGAAATTGTCGCCACCGACCTCGAAATCGGCATGCGGGGGCACTATAAAGCGACCGTGGATAAGCCGGGAGGGGTCACGGTCTCGGCTCGAAAGCTGTATGAAATCATCAAGGAACTGACGGTCGGTGAAATAGAAATCACTTCGGGTGACAACAATTGGACGACGATTCACGCCGGCAAGAGCCAATTTAAGATTGTCGGTCTCCCCAGCACCGACTATCCTGCGTTGCCCACAATCGAACGGGAAGGGCTCATTCCTCTCGCCGGTGCCGGTTTCCTGGAGCTGATTCGGAAGACCCTCTTCGCCGCCGGAGACAATGACGCGCGCTACATCCTCAACGGCCTACTGGTGACCCTCATCACGTCGGAGAAGAAAACGATTTTGCGGCTGGTCGGCACAGATGGTCATCGGTTGGCTGTTGCCGAGCAGGAGGTCGGAAAAGCCGGTGCGAAAGGCGCTCCGCAAGAGATCAAAGTCATCATTCCGAAAAAAGCGGCGCATGAGATGCAGCGTCTTCTGGAAGAAGGCGGCGAGGGTGAACCCTTGATCGGGTTCACCAAAAATCTCATGATATTCCGGAAGAGCGGACTGCTGCTGACCTCGCGGCTCATGGAAGGAAACTACCCGAATTACCAGCAAGTGATCCCAAGAGAGGGCGGCAGGAAAATCGGGGTCAATCGCGGCGAGCTTGAGAGTGCGCTTCGACGTGTCTCCGTGCTTTCCCGTGATAAGGCGAGCGCGGTGAAAGTGTCGTTTGTCTCCGGACAGATGACGCTGTTCTCCAGCAATCCTGATTTTGGAGAGGCGACCGAAGAGCTTGCGGCACGGTACGAGGGGGAGTCCTTGAACACAGGGTTCAACGCCCGCTACCTGTTGGATGTCCTCGGGGTGATGGACGGAGAAACGATCTCTCTGCAAATGGACAATCCGCTGAGCCCTTGTTTGATCCAGGAGTCAGACAGTCCCGGGTTCAAGTGCGTGGTCATGCCGATCAAGATTTGAGATTCAAGAGTCAATGGTCACCAGTCAATAGAAGAAGAGAGGAGCCTGGCAGCAGCGGGTGTCCTTTTTACGAATGACCAATGACCGTTGACTATTAGGAGACTGATGGCCAGTAACGACACCGAAACCACACCAAAATCCGACAGCTACGGCGCGGATCAAATCAAAGTATTGGAAGGCCTTGACGCCGTGCGGAAACGCCCGGCGATGTATATCGGCAGCACCGGTGTGGACGGCCTCCACCACCTCGTCTATGAAGTCGTCGACAACAGTGTCGATGAGCATATGGCGGGATTCGGTGAGACTATCGAGGTAACCATCCACATCGACGACAGCGTCACGGTTGTGGATAACGGCCGCGGTATTCCTACCGGGATGCATCCCACGCAAAAGAAGTCTGCAGCTGAAGTGGCGCTGACGGTCTTGCATGCGGGCGGCAAGTTCGAACAGGGCGCCTATACAGTGTCCGGCGGGCTCCACGGCGTTGGCATCTCGGTGGTGAACGCTCTTTCCGAATGGCTCGAGTTGGAGATTTGGCAGGATGGCCAGGTGTTCGAGCAGCGCTACGAGCGCGGCAAGGCGACTGCCCCGCTCAAGATGACGGGCAAAACCAAGCGTCGTGGAACGACAGTCACGTTCAAGTCCGACGGGCAGATTTTCGAAACCCTCGACTTCAGCTTCGACGTGCTGGCGCAGCGGCTGCGCGAGCTCGCCTTTTTGAACAAGGGACTTGAGATCACGCTCAAGGATGAACGGAAAGAACCGGTCAAAGAGCAAGTATTCAAGTACAAGGGCGGGATCGTGTCGTTCGTTGAGCATCTGAACGAAGCCAAGACACCGTTGCACAAACCTATTTACGTGCAGGTTGAGAAACAGGAGATGGTGCTGGAGGTCGCGCTTCAATACAACGACAGCTACGCCGAAAACCTGTTTTCCTTTGCGAACAACATCAATACCAAGGAGGGCGGCACGCACTTGGTGGGCTTCAAGGCTGCGCTCACCCGTACGATTAACAGCTATGCGAACGCCAACGACTTGCTCAAGAAAGACACCGAATCGCTCACTGGTGACGATGTCCGTGAAGGGCTCACCGCCGTCGTCAGCGTCAAGGTCCGTAATCCTCAGTTCGAAGGACAGACGAAAGCCAAGCTGGGCAATAGTGAGGTGAAGGGCATCGTCGAGGCCGCGGTCAACGAGGCGCTCGGGACCTATTTCGAAGAGAACCCGACGGTAGCTCGAAAGGTCATCGGGAAAGCGATCGACGCGGCTCGTGCGCGTGAGGCGGCGCGAAAAGCGAAAGAGCTCATCCGACGCAAGAGCGCACTCGATGGAGGGTCTCTTCCAGGCAAGCTGGCCGACTGTGCGGAGAAAGATCCGGCCTTGAGCGAGCTGTATATCGTCGAGGGTGATTCGGCCGGCGGCTCCGCCAAGCAGGGACGCGACCGCAAGTTTCAGGCGATTCTTCCCCTCAAGGGCAAGATCCTCAACGTCGAGAAAGCGCGCTTCGACAAAATGCTCTCGAGCGACGAGATTCGGACCTTGATCATGGCGCTAGGAACCGGCGTTGGCCGCAAACGCGAAGAGAGCGAAAAAGCGGACAAAGACTCGTTCGACATCAGCAAGGCCCGGTACCATAAAATCATCCTCATGACAGACGCCGACGTAGACGGCAGCCATATCCGAACCCTGCTCCTCACATTCTTCTTCCGGCAGATGCCGGAGCTACTCGAGCGAGGCTATGTCTATATCGCGCAGCCGCCGCTCTTCAAAGTGAAGAAGGGCAAGACGGAACGGTATCTCAAAGATGAAATGGCATTGAACGAGCACCTGGCTGATATCGCCGTCGAGGATGTGGAAGTGTATATGGAAGGGGTCAAAGGAAATGTCACGGGACGTCGGCTCCTGCCCATTCTCAAGAAGCTCATCGCCTTCGAAACGTTGCTCGGCCGCCTCAACAAGAAACCGCACGAGGCCAGCATGGTGCGGGCGTTTGTGGATGAGCCTGGACTCGATCGCGAGCACCTCAAGGATCAGGCGGCTCTTAGGAAGGTCATCGCCAACGTGAAAAAAACCCTCGCGGTGGTCTATCCCAAGCTCACCGCGACGTTGGAGATCGTCGAGGACGAAGAACATCAATCGAACAAAATCATCTGCCGGCTGCATGCTAACGGGGCCACCCATAGCGTTGCTGTGACGCATGAGCTGATCGGCTCCGCCGAATTCCGCGAGCTACAGAAGCTCTCGCCGTCGGCGATCGGCTTGGGCCGGGTGCCGTATAAGCTCAAAGCCGACGGTCAGGAACAGCTCCAGCCCGCGACGGCTGAGTTGGTCAAGGCGATTCTCGATAAGGGTAAGCAAGGGCTCAGCATCCAGCGCTACAAAGGTCTCGGTGAAATGAACCCGAATCAGCTCTGGGAAACGACGATGAATCCAGAAGTCCGGACACTGTTGAAAGTCAAACTGGAAGATGTGACCGGCGTCGACGAGATCTTCACGATCCTGATGGGTGACGAGGTCGAACCCCGACGAAACTTTATTCAAGCCCACGCATTGGAAGTACGCAACTTAGACGTGTAATGCCGAAAGCTGAGCGATCAACGGTAGTAGTAGAGCTGTCTTCGATTCTGTGTGCCGATTGCCTTGTAGGATGCTCAAAATGGTCATCCAGCAAGGCCGCAGGGAACGGGACGACTGAGGCGTACCCTTGTGGTACGTCGCAGGGAGGCACGTGACTGAGAACGAAGCTGGGGACCATTTTCAGCATCCGCGGAGAATTAGAATTAGATGCCACCTGATGAGAGACTAGGACAGATCGCCATCGAAGACGAGATGCGCTCGTCGTACCTGAGTTACGCGATGAGCGTCATCGTCGGTCGCGCGCTCCCCGACGTGCGTGACGGCCTCAAGCCGGTCCATCGCCGTATCCTCCACGGCATGAACGAAATGGGCCTGGCGTCGAACCGGACCTATCGTAAGTCCGCCAAGATTGTCGGCGAGATCATGGGGAACTACCATCCCCACGGGGACAGCGCGATCTATGACACGCTCGTTCGGATGGCACAGCCCTTCAACATGCGCTATATGCTCGTGGATGGCCAGGGTAATTATGGATCGGTCGACGGTGACCCCCCGGCGGCCATGCGGTATACCGAAGCCCGCCTGACCAAGGTTGCCGAGGACATGCTCGCCGATATCGACAAGGAGACGATCGATTTCGGGCCGAACTATGACGAGTCGCTGGTCGAACCGCTGGTGCTCCCCTCTAAAATCCCGAATCTCCTCGTCAACGGCGCCGGTGGGATTGCAGTGGGTTATGCCACCAACATTCCGACCCACAATATCAGCGAAGTGATCGAGGGGCTCCTCCTATACTTGGAGAATCCGGATATCACGATTGTCCAGTTGATGAAAAAGATTCCAGGCCCCGACTTTCCGACGGCCGGATTCATCTATGGAACGGCCGGCATCAAGTCCGCCTACGAGAGTGGACGGGGTCTCCTCACGTTGCGCGCGAAAGTGAGGATCGAATCGGATGAACGCACGGATCGCGAACGGTTGATCGTCACGGAGCTGCCATATCAGGTCAATAAGTCCAAGCTGATCGAAAAGATCGCCGAGTTGATAGGGGACGAACGGATCAAAGGGATTTCCGATCTGCGCGACGAATCCGATCGGGAAGGCATCCGCGTCGTCATCGAGCTTAAGCGCGGGGAAATCCCGCTCATCACCTTGAACAATCTGTACAAGCTCACGCAACTCCAGACGACCTTTGGGGTCATCATGCTTGCGCTGGTAAACAACCGGCCGGAAGTGTTGAACCTCAAGCAGATCCTGCATCATTTCATCGAGCATCGGCGCGAGGTCGTCGTCCGGCGGACCGCCTTCGAGTTGCGCAAGGCGGAAGAGCGGGCCCATATACTTGAGGGTCTCAAGATCGCACTCGATAACCTGGATGCGGTGATTATCTTGATCCGACGGGCGCAAACGCCCGATGCAGCCCGGGTCGGCCTGATGCGGGAATTTGCGCTGAGCGAGATCCAGGCGAACGCAATATTGGAGATGCGGCTCCAGCGGCTGACGCAACTGGAGCGCAACAAACTCATCGAGGAATATACAGAGGTCTTGAAGCAGATCGAGCGTCTCAAGTCGATCCTCGGAAGCGAGGCGCTGGTTCGTACGATCATCAAGGATGAGTTGATCGAGGTGCGCGAGGCTTACAACGACGACCGTCGCACGAAGATCGTGAAAGAAGAAGCCGAGATCACACTTGAAGACATGATTGCGAACGAGGAAGTGGTCGTCACGATTTCACACGCCGGCTATATCAAGCGCAACCCGGTCACTCTGTACAGGGCGCAGCGGCGCGGCGGCAAGGGCAAGATCGGAATGGGGGTTAAGGAAGAGGATTTTGTCGTGACCCTGTTCACTGCGTCTACGCACGAGTCGCTCCTGTTCTTCACGGACGCCGGGAAGGTCTATTGGCTGAAAGTTCATGAAATTCCGGACGCCGGCCGGGCTGCGAAGGGCAAAGCGCTCGTGAATTTGCTGGCGCTGTCCGGCGAGGAGAAGGTCACCGCGACCGTGCCGGTCAAAGAGTTCCGCGAAGACCGGTTCGTCGTGATGGCGACCGCGCAGGGCATCATAAAGAAGACCGAACTCTCGGCCTATGGCAATCCCCGCCAGGGCGGCATCATTGCGCTGTCGTTGGACAGGGGGGATCGGCTTATCGGCGTGCACGTTACCGACGGGCAACGGGAAATCTTGTTGGGTACGAAAAAAGGCATCACGATCCGCTTCAAGGAAGATGACGTCCGCCCCATGGGACGAACGGCACACGGGGTGCGCGGCATTACGCTCGAAGAAGGCAACGAAGTGATCGGCATGGAGACCATCACGCCCGACTCCACCACCCAAATTCTCACGGTCACGGATGGCGGTTACGGAAAGCGCACGCCGGTGAATGACTATCGCGTTCAGGGACGGGGGGGGAAGGGCATCATCAGCGTGAAGACCAACGAGCGCAACGGGCTCGCTGTCGGGTTTCTTCAAGTCCGAGACGGCGATGAGATCATGCTGATGGCCGCTCAAGGCAAGGTGCTACGGTGCAGGGTGGATGAATTCCGTGAGATCGGCCGGAACACCCAGGGGGTTCGGATCCTCGATCTTGAGGGAGCGGGCGACCGGGTCGTGGCCGTCGCGCGTTTGGCGGAAAGTGCCGAGGCGCTCCCCGAGGAAGGCGGCGGGTAACGGAGGATACGCGCACCATCCTCCGCCTTGTTTCTAGAACGTAGGCCTTCCATGCAAGAGCAGGATTCTTCTCCAACGCCCCTTCCCGGATCTAAGAAGCCTAAAAAACCCCTGGACATGGTCGTCAAGTTGGCCCTCGGCGTGCTTGTCATGTCCTTCACCCTGATCTGGGGGGGGATGTATCTCAGCCGTCCCGATCGAACGATTCCTCCCTATAGTGTCGGTTCCCAGGTCGGCTACATTGTCGCGACCCATGTACCTCGCGACACGACCGACCAAGGAGTTGAAACCTTGCTGAGGCGTTTTCGCAAGGTCGGTCGCAAGACGCACCATTTTGCCTCGATGAAAATCCAACCGACGACGCCGGGCGATCCGGGCGGTTGGTATAGGCGAGTCGTGGTGTATGTGTTCGATGATTATGGATGGACTGAGCCCGAGATGCTCAACAAATATTTGGATGGAGACGCATCTGTGGTCAAGAAATTTGAGAAGTCGATGCGGGGGTACTATCGACTGCACGACCAGGAAGAAGAAGGAGGATTCGGTCCCATGCCAAAAGGTGGCGAAGCTTCCGATGCCACACGCATTCTGTTCAAGGGACGTGTGACGGACCCCATCCCGGATGAGTTGGAGCCCGAAGATTTCTCGATATCACCAATGTAAATCGCAGACGGAGATCGGGATCTTGTATCGCTGAGACGTGAGGCAATGTTTCAGCTAAAACCGCCTCGGAGATGGTGGCGTCGCCATCGCTGGCGGGTGTCACGGCAGAAACGGTTACCCGTAAGGGGGGGATCTCTCCTACGCGCAACACAATCTCGGTGATGAGTTCCCCGCCGGCCACCGTCTTGAGTTTCTGAAGAAGTGTCGGTTTCAGGAACGTGAGCTGGTGCAGCCAGACACTGTTGTGGACCACGAGATAGAGTTTCTTGTAGCGGATCTGGTCGGGCCAGGTATTCGACGCGATGGGTTCCCCGACGATGGAGGACCAGTCCCGGCGCAAGCGACTTTCGAGCAACTTGGATTCGAGACCCAGGCGACGAACCAATCCTTCGAGGACACTGGAGAGAGAATCGATGGAACCGGGTCCGCGCATGGCGGCATCATAACAAAAACCGCTGGGGCATTCATCACCAGGCTCTCGATCACGTTCGGACGATTTTCCCCTTGGGTGTTTCCAACGGAAGGCTGACAGCGACCTACCTCCGGATATGAAAGTCTGACGTCTTCATGGGGAAAGAAAAGGACAGCTTCGAAAAAGCGGTGGTCACGAATCGCAAGGCCTACCACGACTATTTCATTGAAGAGAAGTTCGAGGCGGGCATCATGCTCCAGGGTACAGAGGTCAAATCCCTGCGAGATGGACGCGTGAACCTACAAGATAGTTACGCCAGCGTGAAGGGAGGCGAGATCTTTCTCCACCACTGCCACATCAGTCCCTACAGTCACGGCAACATCATGAATCACGAGCCTCTCCGTACTCGGAAACTGCTCCTCCACCGCAAAGAAATCAATAAGCTCCTCGGCAAAACGCAACAGCAAGGACTCACGCTCATTCCCCTCCGCATTTATTTCTCCAAGCGGGGCCTTGCCAAGGTCGAACTCGGGTTGGCCAAAGGCAAGAAGCTGCATGACCGACGGGAAAGCATCAAGAGGCGCGAAGCTGGCCGAGAAATGGAACGGGCGATGAAAGAGAGGAAGTGAGCAGCGAGAGAGCCTAGGACCGCCCCGTGCTCCCGGAGCGCGCGCCCTTGTGCATCTCAAGCCTGGAGGTTGGCTCCTGCATTCAGCAACCGGCGAACGGCTGCGGTGTCGTTGCGTTCTGCAGCGATAATCAACGTGAGATCACGGAGTCTTCGCACATCGGAACCCGTAGTCTTTGTGTCGGTGTGCCGACCGATGGAAGTACCGGCGCGCAGATCGCAGGCGCTGCGGATCGCTGCCCCACGAGCCACCCCGTAACACTTTCGATTCGCCTGATGACGGTCCTGTTGGATTCTGCGACAGGCTGTTCTTGTAATAGTCATTGTCATACCAGTCGCTGACCCATTCCCAGACATTCCCGGCCATGTCATAGATCCCATAGGGGCTCTTGCCGGCTTCCAACGTCCCCACCGGCGCCAAGGCCCCATAGTTGTTCGCCCCCGATTTTCCATAGTTCGCGTGGCGCGGAGTCGGAGCATCGTTGCCCCACGGGTAGAGGCGCTCATCCGTCCCCCTGGCCGCCTTCTCCCATTCCGCCTCTGTCGGAAGGCGCTTGCCGGCCCATTTACAATACTCAGCCGCATCCGCCCAATCCACATTGGCGACCGGACGTTTCTGGTTTGCGGGTTGGTTCATCGTCTTCCAGTCCGAAGGCGGATCGATCCCTTTCGCCTGCAGAAACACTGCATACTGCCCCACCGTCACTTCATATTTATCCATGGAAAAGGCATCCACATAGACCTTGTGAACGGGTTGTTCGTCTGCATCTCCTGTCGGACTCCCCATCATGAACTCCCCTGCCGGCACCCCCGCCATCGATCCCTTTTGAGCCTGGGTCGCCGCAGGCATCTCCTGATTCCGCTTCTGTCCCGTGGCAAGTTCCTTGGCACTCTTCTTACCGGGTACCGCGCCCATCGCAGGATGAGCGACGAGCGCGAGCAACGCGACCAGTGTGAGCAGCATTTTCATGAACAGGCTCCGCTTTCTACTGAAAAACCAATCGACACCTTTTTATTGATGAAGCCGATATACTTACCCTGCGATTCATGACCAGGGCGTATGGCTGGATGCTATAGTTACCTCAATCACCCTCGTTCTTCAAAGATTCTTCCTCAACCGTACGACTCGGCCACAGATGCGCTGTTGTTTGGCCAAGGGAAAGTCTTCATACCGCCGATTAAGCGAATGAATAATAGCCTGCCCGCCGACTTCCTTGAGCTGCCGCAAGAATGCCCCCTCAGAGCGGCCGTCCTCACTCTCGACCAGCACGTAATGACCAGGTTCACAGGGAAGATCAGGGTTGACGAAAATGATCTCGCCTTCGCTGAAGAGGGGCTGCGTGGAATTGTCTCTTATCTGTAGCGCGAAGGTATGCTTCCCTGGTACGTCTGTTTCGAGCATGGCTTCAGCGTGGATGACACGAGGCGGCTCTTTGCTCTTGACCATCTGGTCAATCTGATCCCATCTCAGGAGTGGCACCTTCCTCATCGGGCCGAGGGGGGAGGGATGGGTGGTCTCTGTGAGTTCGAACAGTCCATCTGAGTGTGGCGGACCACCGGATCGCAAGAAATCAGCATGAATGCGAAAATACCGGGTAAATTGCTCCCAGATTGCCGGGTCTTGCGGAAGCTCATCAACCAGAATGTCGGCAATCGCCCGCACGGAAACTCCAACTGCAGAGGCCAGCTCCTCTTCAGTCAGCCCCTCACCGAGCTCTCGATGAACAAGCCCCTTCAGGTTCACAACGAAATTCCTTCTCTAGTTGCCGACTCCGATTGGGAGGACCTCGGCCTCGTCAGCCGAGCGGGTCAGGACGTGCACCTGTTTTCCGTTTGTGAGGAGATCGCGCACCACGTGACTGCCCACTGTTCCAGTCCTACCAAATCACGAGAATCCTCATTGCTTCATTTCTCCTTCGTGACGGAAACGCACCGATCAGTCCATCACCCCACGTACAGGAACGGGCGCGGATCTTCCGCCATCGCCGGTCGTCTCCCTATATTCTCGAGGCCCGACAGGATACGTTCCGGATTTCCCCAGTCGCTCCAGAGGACATCTTTCATTTCCATGACCGCAAGCCGCTCCGGTACGCATTGGAGTATATGCGACGAGAAGTTCCGATGCGGCAAGGCTTCATAGATTGCCTCGATAACCCTCAGTTGTTCGGCGGTATCGATGGTGCCTTTCAGTCGTTCGAAGCGCGACATCATTTCGGGAAAGCACTTCCATCCCAAGCTCCAGAGTTGTTTCCCTTTGGCTGCAAGTACCATCGTATTCCACAGGCTGCCAGTAGCCCTGGCTTCTCGAGCAGTGGCCTCGTCGGGCTTTTCAATAAACGTCTCCACAGCGTGAATGGCAGCCGTCCCTGTCTGATCCAGTAATCGTCCCGGCTTGATCCACCCGTATTCCAGATCCAGACAGTCCGGTCTCGCTGCGAGTAAGACCGGTCGACCTCCCAGACTATTGCTTCCCCGTACTGCCTGATCCACAGCCGACAGAAATGCACCTTCCGGGGAGATGAAATGATCCGATGGATAGATCACCACGGTCGCCAGGGGATCATGCGCCAAGATATACGTGAGCGGCAGAAAAATGCCGGCCGCAGTGTCCACGTTCTTTGGCTGAAACAGAACCATACTGGCCGGCCGGCCATCGAGCTGGCCCCAGACTTCATATTGATGGTGCCGGGCTGCCACCACGACCACGCGTTCCCAGGGAGTCAATCGGGCCGCACGGTCGAGCGTGTGTTGGAACATTGAGCGAGAGCCGACGAAGACGCAGTATTGCTTCGGTTTCTCATAGCCGAGCCAGCGCCGGATGAATTCCTTGGTCCGCACCCCATCACCGCCTGCCAATACAATAGACCATAGGTTTTCTCGTACATCCCCGTTCCTCATTCCATCCCCCTGTGACGACGGCCCCGCCCATTATGATGTCCGTTGATCTTGGTCATGCTCCTCCTTCCGACATGGCTGTCTTCATGGAGTATTTATGCCGCACCTGCTGTACGCGCGGGGTTTCGATCGACAGTAGGAGTTGGTTTTGCACGATTACGGGATCGACACGGTGCCCGCATTGCACGCAACGGAGGACCCCGACGTTGTGTTCGCCCGTGCTACGCGAGTCGTAGTACCACTCGTTGACGAGCAGGCCCGCGCAACGGGCGCAGGTTCTCGTGTCGAACTGCTTGCTCGCTGGAAGGAACCCAATAGCATGTCCAGTCCCGACGTCTGCCACAACTCTGCTCCGCATTGCCTTTCCCGACTCTATCTTTCGTGCCATGATTCAGCCTCCCGTTGTTGGTTCGACACGATGCGCTCTTGGCTTCAGATCGTCCCTGTGTGCACAGCTGTTGGTGACACTGTAGCGCCGTCACATGATCCATCCATGAACGGATCATGAAGAATTCTTCATCAACCATGGGTTCGTGACGAAACCGCCAAGGCGACAAGCGAGACGGGCGCGTGGTGCCAGGAGGCGGGGCATTACCCCGCCTGGGAGTTCCGAAGGGGGTGTGCCCCCTGCGTGGGGATTCTATAGGGGGACGGCCCCCTTGTAAGAGTGGGCGAGGCAGGCTTCTGGCTCGAGCCCATCTGTGTTCTTTTCTCGGAATCGACGCAGGCGACGACGTCACACGCCATTCATGAGAACTTGGTGGGAAACTGCTTCACCAATGCCGCGGTCAACGTGTCCGCAATGACATAGACGTGTTGTCGCATCATCGGCCAGGTTGCCCCCAGGTGCGCATACTCCTTGGCCTTGTACTGGTTGATTTGGAGAACATGGTGGGCGCCATGCGCCGCGATCAGGCTCCGGACGTTGTCTTTTTGCAGATAGGGATTGACATGGCTCAGGAAATCGGCAATGTCGTCGGCATTGGACGCCAAGCGGGCAAGCGCAGCGTCCTGTTGCCGCTTATTCCCCGCGACGGTGGCTTCCGAATATTCTCTCACCGCGTCGATGTTG